>Ga0210398_10004234_pt1 | contig 13513 bp, 14 predicted proteins | sample IncBWC4OmetaG_FD_161047 | JGI IMG/M metagenome (GOLD analysis project Ga0210398, IMG submission 161047) | Forest soil microbial communities from Barre Woods Harvard Forest LTER site, Petersham, Massachusetts, United States - Inc-BW-C-4-O | ecosystem: Environmental > Terrestrial > Soil >... | reverse complement strand
AGTAGGGGGGGGTACACTCTCGGAAAGGTTGTTGAGCCGTCTAGCTAAGGGCAAGGTCTCGACTACGAACGACAGCCACAACAGCGTCCAGCGCGGCGGCCCAGTTTTCTTCAGCACTCTGCTCATCATGGCCGAGCGCTTTGACGTAAAGGCTGACGGCGAAGCCCTCCTGGGGACCGGCCAAATCGACCATCGCCGGACGAAGGATGCAATCGAGCATCGCGTAGGGACGGTCCAACGGAGCAGCGTGCCGGATGAGGCGGTGCAGCATCTGCTCCTGCAAGTGAAACGAGGCGAAGATCGACCGTTCGCGCCACAGGGTGTCGATGTAGCTGCCGAATCCGGCCGGGGCTTCGTCTGCCCCGACGTCCAAGTCCGTGCGGAGCGCCTCGAGCTCCTCTGCTTCGAGCTGCCATGCGTCACACTTCGCGGTGAAGACGGGAGACCGTGCCGCGTTCAGGGCGCGAAGGGCGTGCATCAGCGGAGGGTAGTGTTCGGCTTCGGGAAGATGGTCGAGATCGTAGGGGTTCTCGCGCAGATCGATGAATCTTCGGTTGCCGGTGCTGTCCGATGGGTCAGACCATGGCACGACAAGGACAGGATCGTCTGCGGAACACTCGGCGGACCATTCAGCAAGCATTAATTGCTATCTTAGCGTCTCAAAGGGTGGGCTGGTGACGAGCGGAGACTTAGGCGTTCGCCAAAAGAAAGCGGAGCAGTGTGTGCTCGGCCCAATAGCCGTCGTAGCCGTTGGTCATATCCGGTTGGGCGAGAAAGGCGCAGTGGCCGCCACGTTCGCTCTCTATCAGCGTTATTTTGGGGTTCGCGTTGAGCTTGTCGCGGCTCTCGGGGGTGAGGCGAACAAAGGGATCGTCCAATGCGTGCAGGACCAGCGTCGGCACGGCGATGCGATCGACCACGCGAGCAGCGGCGGCGCGGTCGTAGTAGTCCTGCGCGCTGGAAAATCCGGAGTAGAGTGCGGTGACGCGATCGTCGAACTCACGCAGTGAACGGATCCCTGTAGCGCGGTTTCGATCGTAGGCGCGAGGGAAGAGCATGGCCTTGCGGCGGTATCGGTTTAATAGGTTATGGAGAAACTTCAACTCGTACAGACGGTTCACCGGCAGATGCAGCGCGTCGGCAGATGCGTCCAGATCGACCGCCGGCGAAACACCGATCACGGACCGGAGCACTGCAGGCGCCGCTGTGCCGAGTTCGCCGGCAAGCTTCAGGACGAGGTTCCCGCCCATGGAATAGCCGATCAGCGACATCGATTGCAGCCCGTACTGCGCGACGAAAAAGTTCATCACGACGAGCACGTCGTTGGAGAGGCCCGAGTGATAAAGCGTAGGCGACAACGCCTCCGTGCCGCCGCAGTTACGCATGTTCATCCGGACGATGTTGCAGCCGGCGCGCCACAGTTTGTTCGAGTTGCCGACGACGTACTGCGAGTCCGAAGAGCCTTCGAGACCATGCACGATGATGGCGGTGGGCCGCTCCGCGCGGACCTGCTCAGGCTGCCAGTGGCAGTGGCAGAGGACCTGACTCGCGATTTGATTTGCCGTCGCGGGCGAGACTTCGACCAACTGGTCCTCGGGCGCCGGCAAGGAGTTGACGCGCGCAAGATAGTTGCCGGCGATGGTCTGCAGATGACCGTTGGTCAGGAAACGCCGGGGTCGAAAATTTGCTGCATGACTGCTGATTGTCTCGATCTCCGCCGTCTGCATCAGCGCTCCCCTGCGTTAGCTCGGGCGAGGAACGCAGTCGCGTTAAGTGCGCCGGTGGGTTCATCTTCGTGCTTGAAGTAGACGTAGACGTCGCGCTGCTCAGCGAGTGCTGCAAAACGCTTCGCGAACGCATCCAGCTCCAATGCGGAGTAGCCGCCGTTCCGCCGCAGCCTGTAGCAGGTGTATCCCGCTGCGGTGTGGACCTCCGGGGTGAGGACATCGTCACTCTCGGCGATGCAGAGTGCGGCGTTGTGCTCGCGCAGGACCGCGTAGGTCTCGTCTGCGAACCACGACTCGTGGCGGAACTCAAACGCAATCGCCGGAGCGTCCTTGGTATGAAGCGTTGGCATACTAAGGAAGCCACTGAGTCGTTCGACATCGACCTTGAAGTTGGGTGGAAGCTGGAAGAGCAGCAGCCCAAGCTTGTCCACCCGCTGCACCGGCTCGAGCGCCGCGACGAACTGGGCCACATCGTCCTCGCAGTCGCGTAGTCGCTGGAAGTGCGTGATTCGCTGCGGCGACTTGAAGCTGAAGCGGAAGCCAGCGGGCGTTGCAGCCAGCCAGCCGTCGAGCGTCCTGGCCGTCGGCAACGCGCGAAAGGTGTAATTTACTTCAACGGAGGTAAGTTGAGTTGCGTAGAACTCGAGGAACCGCTTCGCAGGCGTGCCGGCAGGATAAAAGTCGGGCTTCCACGTGGGATAGGCCCATCCCGAAGTTCCGGCATAGAGACGCGGTGACGATGCGTGGACCGGGGCTTGGGAGATGCGGGACAAGGTTGGGCCGCAGACTTGAACTGATCGGAGAAGTTTGGGGCGGCTAGTGGGTTTCGAACCCACGACATCCGCTGCCACAGAGCGGCGTTCTGCCACTGAACTATAGCCGCCGTATACTGGAATTATAGCACTGGCGCCCCGCCGGGCAATTTTGCGGGAGACGGTGGGGGTCCGATGGCGTTTACCGCAAAACCTGAGGTCCTGTCGCCCCGCCTGAAGCGCGGCGGCAAGGCGTTTGACGACGAAAACCTCGACCTCCTATCGCATGTGCTGGATGATTTCATCAAGATTCCCGGCACTTCGATCCGCTTCGGCCTCGACGGTATCGTCGGCTTCATTCCAGGCATCGGCGACCTGATCGGCGGCATCGCGTCCTGCATCATCATCATCGCGGCCTGGGTCCGCGGCGTCTCCTACGCGGTAATCGCGCGCATGGTGGCCAATGTTGCGATTGAAGTTGTGGTTGGCTCGGTCCCGGTGCTCGGTGATATGTTCGACATCGCCTGGCGCGCGAACCGCCGAAACTACGCCCTGCTTACTGGCACCGTGGACGAGCCGCGAAAGCACACGGTACAAAGCTGGTTCTTTCTCGGTGGTCTCTGTCTTGTACTGGCCGCGCTGGTCATACTACCGGTGCTTCTGCTGACTTGGGTCTTCGATGGTCTCTTCCACGCGTTGTTCGGCCCTGGCGCTCACGGCCTGTTCGGCGCACTGTGAGGCCGTTGCGGACCCGATGCGATAAACTAAAAGTAGTCGGGGCGTAGCGCAGTCTGGTAGCGCATCTGCTTTGGGAGCAGAGGGTCGGGGGTTCGAATCCCTCCGCCCCGACCATGTCGACATCCTAATTCGTCCTAATAGAGAGTCGAAGCCCATGGCCTTTGTTACTTCCACGCCTTTGACCATTTCGGTCCCGCTGTTTCGCCGGTCCGCAGTCGGGAATCCACGCCGGCCTTCACTTCGATCAATCTGCCGAAGAGCCAGAGAAGGTCGGAGAGACGATTCACGTACGCAAGTATCTCGGGAGCTAACTCAACGCCACTGGATACCAGCCGGACCGTATTTCGCTCTGCTCGACGGCAGACCGCGCGGGCGACCTCATAGGCAGCTGACTCGGTATGCGCGCCTGGAAGTGACCAATCGGAGAGCACTCCTTCGATTGTCTCCAATTGGTGGACAAGCTGCGTGAGTGCCTCAACGTCCTCCGAAGTGACCGAAGGGGGTGTCTTTTTGCTCTCGGGCGGAGTCGCCAAACCGGACCCTAAGCGAAACAGCGTGCGTTGGATCTCCTCGGTCCAGTCGTGGATCTCCTTGTTAGTGCAGATGCTGCGGGCAAAGCCAAGCACCGTGTTCAGCTCATCGACGGTGCCATACGCTTCAACGCGAAGGTCTGCCTTCGAGATACGAAGGCCGCCGATCAGCCCGGTCTGTCCACGATCTCCATGTGTCGTTGCGATACTCATTTTTCTCCTCCTTGCATTTTCATCTATGCCCAGCGATACCTAGATGAGAATTCAAACGGGCAACAGAGCAATGCGATTTCGTCTGCTCCCATGCGTCGTCTTTAGAGTATCCGAGCAATCTACACAGTACGGTACGAAGCACTCCAGCATGAGTGACTACCGCGATGCTGCGACCTTTGACCTGTGCCTCCATCGACAGAGACCTCACTTCATCCAGTATTCGCCGCTCAAATTCACAGAAGTCTTCACCGTCCGGTGCCGGGAGGAGCGGATATTCTGCAATCCAGCGCCGTGCATATGCTTCATCGCGCCGTTCAATCTCTTTCCAGGTAAGACCTTCCCATTGACCAAAGTTGATCTCACGAAGTGCAGGCCGCACCTGGCAGTCGACACCAAACGCCTCGGCAATTGCCCTTCCAGTTGCGTGGGCCCGGCGCAGGTCACTCGAGTAAACCACGCCGATGTTCTCCGCTGACGTTCTGTGGACGAGTTCGGCAAGCTGCGCGCGGCCACGTTCATTCAGCTCAGGATCGGAGTGACCGCAAAAAGTGCCGGCCGTGTCCGTCTCCGCGTGACGAATGAACAGGACTTCACTCATACGGTCCACACTCCACAAAAATAGACGGCAATTTCTGTCAATTGGTTCGTTGCTCCGAAGCAGTCGCCAGTCACTCCTCCGATCTTTCTGGAGTAAAGCCAAGCGCTCAAAGCGACGGCTAAAATCGCTACCAGCAACGGAGCGACGGCCGACCAACGCAGCGCAAGAACGACTACGGCAACGCTGAAGAACGATCCGAATACCAGCGAGGACCAAGAAGTCAGCTTGGCGATCCGTGCTCCCTGGCCGTCCTCTTCCCGCGCCGGTGGAAGGAAGTAGCTCAGCGGCAGCGAACTCCAGCGGCACAATACATGTGAGGCAATGACATACGCGTCAAAGTGTTCGACCGGCAACGAAGCCAAAAGCAGATAGCGCGCCAGCAAAGACAACGCTAGAGCAGTCGCGCCATAACTTCCAATCCTGCTGTCTTTTAGAATTAAGAGGACTTGGTCTTTGGTCCATCCGGCACCAAACGCATCTGCGGTATCTGCAAGACCATCTTCATGCAAGCAGCCGGTGATCAGGACGAGATAAGTAAGCACAATCAGGGCAATCAATGGACGGCCCAGATGTGGCATCAGCAGCCTCTGTAACAGGACGGCACCTGATCCGACAACAAGGCCAATGAGTGGGAAGAACTTGATGGCGCGCGAGAGCGAATCGGCTTCGAACGCGGTCGATGGCATCGGAATGCGCGTGAGAAATTGAAATGCAACCACTATCTCCACCCACAGCCTGCGGACCTGTTGTATCGCGCTCACTTCGCCTCGCTGACGCCGGCAGAGGCGAACGTCGCCATCTCGTTGTAGAGACACATCGCGGATTCGATGATCGGCATCGCCAACACCGCGCCGGTTCCCTCTCCGAGCCGCATATTCAGTGAGAGGATCGGTTTCAATCCAATGTATTCAAGTAGCACTCGATGTCCCGGTTCCTCGGATTGATGCCCGGCAAAGAGATAGCTTCGCACTTGCGGCTCAATCGCAAACGCGATCGCGGCGGCTGCCGTTGAAATGAATCCATCAGCAACTACCGCAGCTCCGTATCGAGCAGCGCCAAGTATAAACCCCGTCATGGCGGCAATCTCCAGTCCACCGACACAACGCAGCACATCGAGTGGGTCTGGCGTCGCACTGGCGCCAGTGGCCGAAAAGTGCTTCTGGATGACGGCTTCGATAATCTTTCGCTTGTGCGTCTGAGCGTCGGTACCCAAACCGGTCCCTTTGCCAGTGACGAGCCCAACAGGCGTGTTGGTTAGTGCGGCAGTGATCGCGCTGGCGGCAGTAGTATTGCCGATTCCCATGTCGCCAACTGCGACCAGCCTGTGGCCCTTGTCTTTTGCCTGTGCTGCCGACGCAAATCCGACCTCAAGCGCCTGCGTCACCTCGGCGTCGCTCATCGCCGGTTCGCGCAGCATGTTGCGAGACCCTCTGCGCACCTTCCAGTTCAATAGCCCGTCCACCGCTTCGAAGTCCGCATCGACACCGACATCGACTATGTTTAACTCGACATTGTGAAGCTTCGCCAACACGCTGATGGCAGCACCATGGGCGAGAAAGTTTAGGACCATCTGGCGCGTCACCTCGCTGGGGTAAGCACTGACTCCTTCGGCGGTGATGCCATGGTCTGCGGCAAAGACGTAGACCGCCTTCTGCAGCGGCACGGCGAAATCTTCCCGCCGAATTGACACCATCTGCGCAGCGATATCTTCGAGCATGCCGAGGCTGCCGAGCGGCTTGGTCAGCGCATCCAGATGGGCCCGTGCACGCGCAAGCCACTCGTCGCTCGGCGACTCTATGGCTGAGGCAATGGTTGAGACAGCTGGCCGGCCCGCAGTGTTCATCCGGCCCTCTTTACCTGATGTTGCATTCGTTCGAGCAACAAAGGGTGACGTCGTGGCGGACAGTTGAAAGCCTTCTCCAAAATGGAGGGCTTCAGAATCTCTTCTGGCGTGCCGTTCATCAGCGGCAAATCTGGACTAAGCAAGAGTACGGAGGAAAAGTTACCTTCAACCAGTTGAAGATCATGAATCGAAGCGAAGATGGTAATGCCTTCGGCGCGGAGGAAGTGCAGCAGATCGATCAGCTCGACCTGTCGCCCAATATCCAGGTTCTGTGTCGGCTCATCCAGCAGCAGCAGCTTTGGTTGCTGCGCGAGACCGAGAGCGATCTTCACGCGCTGGCGCTCTCCGCCGCTCAACTCGTTGAAGATGCGATGCTGCAACCCGGTAATGTCGGCGAGATCCAACGCCTGATCGACTGCGGTGCGATCTTCACTCATTAGTCCTCGTAGGAACCCGAGATACGGTGTGCGTCCCTGCTCCACGACCTCGCGCACAGTGAACTGAAAAGGGACGTCTAGCTGCTGGGGAACGAGTGCGACCGTGCGTGCTACCCTTTTTAGCGCAAGCGTGTGCAGCGGCTCATCGTTCAAAATCACGCTGCCTGACCGGCTCCGCAGTGTACCCGCGGCAAGCTTCAGAATGGTCGTTTTGCCTGCACCGTTTGGCCCAATAAGCGCGGTGCAACTCCCTGCCTGCAGATCGAAGCTCGCGGACTGGACCACGTCGAGGCTGCCATATCCGAAGCTGACATTGCGAAAGCTCATTAGCGGCTTCATAGCACGTAGCTCCGTTTGGTCTTGCGCAGTAGATAGAGAAAGAATGGTCCCCCGATAAAGGCCATCAAAATTCCAACAGGAATCTCAGTTGGCGCAAAGACAGATCGGGCGAGCGTGTCAGCAACTACTAGAAAGATCGCTCCAGACAACGCAGTGACAGGCAACAGGCGAACGTGGTCGGGTCCGAGAAGAAGACGCGCGACGTGCGGTACGATCAGCCCGGCGAAGCTGATGAGGCCGCCGAGCGACACCGCCGCAGCGGTCAGCAACGATCCCGTCAGAATGATGCCGACACGCGTGTATTCGACTTTGATGCCAAGCTGATGGGCATATTCGTCACCCAGGGCCAGCGTATTGAGCCGTCGCATCAGGGGCATCGCAGCCACTATGGCAAGCAGAAGCAGTGCGGCAGTCACAGACAGTTGCGTCCAGTGAGGAATCCCGATCACGCCGTGCAACCATGAGAGCAGAATCTGAGTCGAACCACTTCTGTTGCCGAGTATTTCGAAGAAGTAGCTGGAGTAGCCCAGCATCGTGCTGACTGCAAATCCGGCAAGCAGCAAGGTGATCACGTTTGTTCTGCCGTTTGAACGCGCCAGCGAATAGACAATTGCCATCGTAATGACTGAGCCCGCGAAGGCCAGAAGCGCAGTGGCGCTAAAGCCCAAGAACGAGAGCTGCGAAAAGAAAAAGATGCCGAGACATGCACCGAGCACTGCTCCCCCTGACGAACCGATGACGTAAGGGTCTGCCATCGGATTGCGAAAGAGCCCCTGGAACATAAGTCCTGAGATCGCCAATGCCGCGCCGACCACTGCTGAAGCCAGAACCCGGGGCAGGCGAATCTGTAGCAGGATAATCTGTTGTGTCTCGGTCAGCGGATGATGATGCCCTAAGAGAGCAGCCAAGATCGCTCGTGGAGAGACGCGGACAGCGCCCGTCGCGAGTGAGAACAGGACGACGGTCACTAGCGCTATAACCAGTAGCGAAACCAGCGTCACGAAGCCAACCCTGCCCTTCGGCAAGCGCTCGTCGAAGGGACGCGTCTCCGGCGCCTGCTTCTGGACTGGCTGAGGAGCAGAGGCCAAAGGCGGCACTGTAGTCCGGGTTGTTTCAGGAGTTACTTCAGTCCCCAGGACTCACCTCCGAAGTTGATCTTGATTCCGGATCGAAACGTAAACGGCAGAGAAGGGAAGCCGAACGACTGCGCATAGTGTTCGCTCAACAGGTTCTGGATATTCGCATAGGCCGTCAGGCGCGATGTGACCTGATATCCCCCGCTCAGGTCGAGCCGCTCATAGGACCCATCCAGATTGCGGTTTGGCAGCAACATGTCTGGACCGTAGTTAGGATCGAAGAGGAAGTCGCTGTCGTCCCGCCGCCCGACCAGTGTACCCGTGAGCGAGCTGTAGAACTTCGAGCGCGTGTAGTTCAGGCCAAAATACCCTGAGTGAGGAGCGACGCGAAACGGTCGCGCACCCACCAGCGGCGAGAACGCACCGATCGGAATGTCACCGAAGTTGAACGCGGGGTTGAATGATTCGCCCACACCTTGGTCGCTCGAAAATGAGCTCTGCACTACAGCATCGGTATAGGTATAACCGGCGCGGGCGAAGAGGCGGTTATTGATCTTGAACTCCGCCTCAAACTCAACGCCCATGGAGCGGAACGCCTCTGAGTTGATATAGGCACCGAACTGCAGTGCCGGCAGGTTCGCCACAGGTACTCCAAGTTCAACAAGCCCCGCTGGCGGAACGTCTTCGATGCCGTTTGTAAATTCGTTATGAAAGTAGGTCAGACCCACCCGCGCGCGACCGTTCCACAACTCCTGGTCGACACCTCCATCATAAGTACGCGATTCCTCGGGGCCAATCTGCCCAACATGGAACTGCGCGATAAGCTGGGCCCCATCCGGCAACGCTGAGAGAATATCGTAGACGGAGCTGGCCTGCTGTGAGACGGTCGGCTCCTTGATACCCTTGCCAAAGCTGGCGTGGAGTTTCGTTCCACTTAGCCACCCTGTTGCGGAGGGGCGTGCAAGATAATAGGCGACCGAGGCGCGCGGCGTCCCTGCCAATCCGAAGAGTCCGTTGTCCTCGATACCGCTTCCGACGTTGTAGTAGAAACGATTGCGGACGTCGCCGGAGATTTGAAGGGTGTAACTATAGTTGCCGCGGTTGACGAGACTGGCCGGCGAACCTGTGAACTGCGTCGAGCCGCGCTCGGCCTCATACTTGAAGGCGCCAAGCGCTACAAAGTGCGGACTAATGCGATAGTCCGTCTGTGCATAGACATAGTCACGGTTTGTAATGGTGGCAAACTGGTTCGGATACTCTCCCGCGAATTGAAAGATCGCCTGGCCTGTGACGCTATACCCGTTTGCTCCGTTGATCGTGATCGGTGCGCCGAGGAAGTTTCCCGAACCGTCGGGATCCGGAATACCGGTCGCTGCGAAGTCGTCGAACTGCGAGTTGAGACGCAAACCACCATAGCGAATCTCATTGTGCCACTTCTCTGTTGCCTGATTGTTCCACGAGCCACTGTAATAAGTGTTTTGCGTCTTCTGCGCCGCGTCGTCAGGAATGCCATACAGCAGAATGCCGTTGGGCTGTCCAACAGAAGCAGAAAGATGGCGTACCGTGAAGCGAAAATCGTTCGCCGGGTTTGGCGCCCATCCAAAGTTGCCGACGTACGTAGCATTGTGGAAGGAATCATTCGGCAGATTGTTGCGGCTGTCGAGGCGCCCGAAGGCGGTATAGTAGTCGAACCGCCGCGCGACGCCGCTCCCGGTCACCTCTTCGTGATAGGTACTGAAGTTGCCACCGTCGCCCACATAGGTAAACAAGGGCAGCTTGGTTGTGCCTCGCGTTGTCGTCATGCTGACGACGCCGGCAAGCGCGTCCGAGCCATACAACGCACTGTTCGGCTCTCGAAGGACTTCGATCTGTTCAATGCCCACCGTGGTGAAGTTCGAAAAATCAACTGCGCCACCGATGTCGTTCACCGGAACATCGTCGATCAACACCTTGTTAGCGTTCGTGCTGCCACCGCGAATCGAGAGCCCCGTGGCACTGCCAATCTCGCCGGTCTGCGTCACCTGCAGCCCTGGAACTTCACGCAAGGGTTCCTGCACTTCAACGTACTGTCGGTAGTCGTCCGCGGTCAAAATCGTCACGGAAGCGCCAATCTGAGCGATGGGGGTGGGCGTTGCCGTGGCTGTCACTGAGATTTGCTGCGTCAGAGTTGGTGTGGCCAGTGTAACGTCCAACTCCACCCTTTCCGACTTTGTAACGTAGACCGACTCACTTGTTGTGCTCTGAAACGTAGGCGCAACGGCCCGCACCTGGTAGCGCGCAGACGAAGGGACATCAAAAATGTAGTTTCCCGCCCCATCTGTGGTCGTTGTCTTCACGACCGCAGTATTATTCATCAATTGGACTGTGGCGCCTACAATGATCGCTCCCAGTGGATCTTTTACAGTTCCATGCAGAGAGCCCTGGTCTGCGGCAAACGCAGGAACTGACAATGAAAGAAGCGAGACGACGAGCAGACAGACGGCTGAAAAAACTGCAGACGATTTGCGAATTGTGCAGTGCATAATTTTCCCCCTCGGGTAGTGGAACAAGGCCGGTCTCCTGGCTTACGCTTCATCGAACCGTGGCTGCCTTCCCGGAATCGCTTCCAGTGGCGTTGTGCTTCCATGCCGCGGCCCTCTGCGCTTACAGTTACGGGGTAGTGGCGGATTCTCACCGCGCTTCCCGACACCTTGTTTTTGGTGGATGGTTACAAGCTGAACGCTTCAGCTCAAGGATGAAATTGTTTTGCGAGGTCCTCCAATGCATCGATCGCGACCGGGCTGGCGAAGTTGATCCGGCGGTCTACGTAATAGGCGCGGCGCGCTTTGATCGCCGCCATACTGCTCCAACCTGGACGGTCCTGCAACACTTGAAACGTCGTCTTGCCGCCGCGTACCAGCAGCAGCGCATCGGGCGCGCGCTCCAGCAAGACCTCCATGTTGATCACCGGCCACTCCATAGGGAGATCATCGGTCACCGAACGCCCTCCCGCCGCCTCGATGATCTCCGTGATGAACGCGTTTTTGCCGATGGTTGTAATTGGGTCATACCAGATCGGCATGAAGACCCTCGGCGTTGGCTGATCCTTGGTTCGGGCCCTTACCGCATCAACGCGTTGCTGTAGGCTATGGACCAGTGCATCGGCCTCTGGCGTTCGGTTCAGGGCGGTTCCAATGGTTTCTACGGAGTGAAATATCCCTGCCAATCCATGCGGGCTTATCAGAAATACTGGAATGCCTACGCGCTCAAGTTGATTGGTCACCTCCATCGGCCCCGTTGGCTGCACGCCGATCACAAGATCGGGACGCATCGAAAGGATGGTCTCGATTGAAGGATTAATCAGGTCGCCAACGCTTGGCTTCTTCAGCGCGGCAGCGGGAAACTCCGTGTAGTCGCTGATGGCGACTACATCATCGCCAGCGCCGAGTGCGAAGACTGTATCGGTCACGTTTGGCATCAGGCAGATGACGCGATGGGGATGGTCCGGTACCACCACTTTGCGTCCCATCTCATCAGTAAGTGTGCGGCTCGCGAAGCAAGGGGCCGCAGCAGCGAAAATTATGACCAGCGAAAACAGAGACAGTGCCCGTTTCATGCTGTCACCGCCTGCGCCGTCCGCGTCTGCCGAATCGACGCGACGAAGTTCTCTGCCATCGCCGGATTCGCCCGGAAGTGCAGATGGATGTAGCTCGCAAGCACATTACCCTGCTGAAATCCTTCCATCTCCTCTTTGCCGGACAAAGAATATTGCACGTGATAACTCGTTCGCAGGTCGCCCTGCGATGCGATGCGCGAGTAATGGAAGCTATGCCCGCGAACGACAGTGCCCTTGCGTCCCAGCAAGCAGTCCTTGGTGAACTCAACCGTGACGTATCCAAACTGGACCAGCTTGTCAGTCATCTGCATCGAGAGCGGCAACACTCCGGCCATTGCGTAGCTCTCGGCCTCTACGCTGAGGCTGTGCGACAGATACAACATCCCGCCGCACTCTGCGTAGATCGGCTTGCCCGAGGCAGCGAACGCACGTACCTCTTCGAGCATCTCCCGATTGCCGCTCAACCTTTCCGCGTGCAACTCGGGGTATCCGCCACCGAGATAGAGTGCATCGAGGCCGGAAGGCAGCGAATCGTCGTCGAGCGGACTAAATCGAACGATCTCGGCCCCTTGCTCCCGCAACAAATCCAGATTGTCTTCGTAGTAAAACGAGAAGGCATGATCGGAGGGGACACCGATTCGCACGATGTCATTGGACTGTGAATTGACGGTTCCCTCAGACCCGCCTTCGGCCATCTCCAGCCCACACTCCAGGTCGAGCAAGCCAGCGAGATCGATGTGCTTTTCTGCGACCGCCGCAAGCGCGTTAATCGCAGCCTCTTGGTCCTCCGCGGGCCGTTCAGCAGCTCCGTATAAGCCGAGGTGCCGCTCCGGAATTGTAATCGCCGGCTCAATCGGCAGCCATCCCAGGACCTTCGTCTTGCAGCAAGCGTCAATGGCGTCACGCAGCATCTCTAAGTGCCCCTGGCTCGCCACACGATTTAGAACCACTCCGGCAAGCCGCAACTCTGGGTCGAACATTTCAAACCCAAGCACGACCGCGGCTACACTTCGCGCACTCTTCGCGGCATCGACGACAAGCACCACCGGCAGCTGCATCAGTTTAGCTATCTCTGCGGTGCTGCCACTCTCCGTAGCGCCGCTTTTGCCGTCGAACAACCCCATCATGCCTTCCGCAACCAGCACATCGGCATCACGGGCCGCGGTCCGCAAAACACTCCGATTGGCTTCGACGCTCAGCATCCACGTATCAAGATTGCGCGCCGTCCGTCCGCATACCCTCGTGTGATGAGCGGTGTCCAGGAAGTCGGGGCCACATTTGAATGGCTGCACCGCGAGCCCGCGCCGTCGCAGCGCAGCCATGATCGCCAGCGTAACCGTCGTCTTCCCGACACCACTCGCAGTGCCTGATACCAGCAGTCCTCTCACAGGGTCACCTCGAGATGTCCCTTCAAGGCAAGTGGTAGTCCAGCCACCATCAACACCACATCATCGGCGACCCTTGCGACCCTCTGGTTGATCTCACCCAACAGCTCGCGATACCTGCGGCCCAGTGGATACTCCGGAACCACTCCGCTCCCCACCTCGTTTGAGACCGCCACAACCGCGCATTGGATCGTCCGCAGCGCCTCGCACAGCGCCTCGATCCTGCTCTCGATTGTGACACCGCCCTCGTTCTCTGCCTCCAGAAGATTGGCCGCAAATA
>Ga0210398_10004231_pt1 | contig 13522 bp, 8 predicted proteins | sample IncBWC4OmetaG_FD_161047 | JGI IMG/M metagenome (GOLD analysis project Ga0210398, IMG submission 161047) | Forest soil microbial communities from Barre Woods Harvard Forest LTER site, Petersham, Massachusetts, United States - Inc-BW-C-4-O | ecosystem: Environmental > Terrestrial > Soil >... | reverse complement strand
TCGCTCCCGTCGGTTTCGGCACTGTTATTCAAACGAGCCCAACCACCGCGACATACACGGCACCTAACGTGGTTACAGCAGAGACTGTCGTCAAGATTGTCATCACGTCTGTGGATTTTGCGAACCAATCCGCAACTCTTACTATTACGGTTGAACCTCCGCCGACCATTACGACGACTTCTCTTCCAACGGCACCCTTAAATGGCACCTATAACGCCCCGGTGACTGCGACCGGAGGCGTTCCACCTCTTTCGTGGGCGATAACCGCTGGAACGCTACCCGCTGGGCTAAAACTTTCCAACAGCAATACAAACACAGTGCAAATCACGGGAAAGGCAACGGTTGGGGGCAGTTCCACATTTACGATCACGGTAACGGATTCGACCGGCGCATCCTCTTCGCAGGAACTCACCATCGTGGTCAGTTCTCTCGCGATCACGACGACATCGCCTCTGCCTCTTGGTACCGTGAACACAGCTTATGGCCCGGTGCAATTCGCAGCGAGCGGCGGTACCGGCAACATTACGTGGACGGTGGCGAGCGGATCGACTCTGCCGGCAAACTTGTCTCTGACCAGCGCTGGTGTTCTCTCCGGCACACCGACGGTGGGAGGAACATTTACGTTTGGCATCACCGCGACAGACAGCGCTGTTCCGCCGGCGGTGGTGACGTCAACTTTTACGCTTGTGATCAGCCAACCGCAACAGCTGACACTGCTAAACGGATCGTATGCGTTTGAATTCAGCGGCTACGGCGCCAATGGCTTTGTGGCTTTTGCTGGAACATTCACAGCGAACGGCTCGGGCGGAATCACGGCCGGCGAAATGGATTTCAACTCGCAGTTAGGGACACCTCTCAATTTCACGAATCTCCTCGGTAGTTACACAGCTGGGACGGACGGTCGCGGCACTTTCACATTCACTAATACAACCTTGCCGACAGCGCCGGTATTCGCGTTCTCGGTAGACTCGAGCGGGAACGGCAGGTTTATTGAGTTTGACTCGTCCACAACTCGCGGCTCAGGGCGGTTGCAACTGCAGACTGTTACATCCTGCGTCGTGAGTAACACGGTCACGAACACGTACGCTGGTGACTTCGCGTTTGGCGGCTCAGGTTTTGCCAGTCAATTTGCCGCCAACAACGCAGGTCCTCTCGCATTTGCAGGCAGATTTACAGCTATACCGCCTGTTGTTGCAGCAACATCAGGTTCACTTACACAAGGTGAAATGGACACGAATGCTCCGGGAGTTACGACTATCGACGACCTCACAGTGTCAGGAACATACCTATCCGGACCGGACAATACTCATTGCACACTCGCGCTCTCATCGGCAGGCCTCGCTAACCAGAATTACAGCATCTATCCCATCTCATCCAGCGACGCCTTCATAATCGAAACGGATACAGTGAGCGGTGTTACTACGACTCCCTATCTGAGTGTTGGCGAAATGATCCAGCAAATCGGACAACCGTTCGTAACCGGGGGAGTTCTGAGTGGAACGATGGCGGGAGGATTGAGCGGACAGCTTATTTCCGGTACCACTTTCAGTCCCGAAGTCCAAGTCATCCAAATTTCATCGACGAGCGGCAGTACTAGCTTTCAGATATTGCAGGAAGATAACCAAGCAGGAACGATATTCGGCACAAATGGTACGGCAATCACGGACCCGTATACATCCGACAGCCTGGGCCGGGTGCAGGGCTCAATTGAGTTCAATTCTTCTTTCTCGCCCGTTTTCTACTTGATCAATACGAATCAAGCCTTTTGCGTGAACATCGTGCTGAACGCGCCGACTTTTGGTTCTTTGGTGCCGCAGTCCGCGGGTCCTTTCACGGTGAAGACGATCCAATCAACTTCATTGATCGACGGCACTTCGGCACCCGCAGTCAGCGCGGATCGCGATCTCTCCGGCTTCCTTAGCTTCGACGGAATTTCCGCTGTGGCAGGGACTCAGGATCAGAGTACGTCGGCGGGCAACACTTCGCCCGCGGTTACGGGGACCTATGTCCTGACTCCCACAGGTAACGTCGACGGCAGTGGAACGATGACCTTGTCGACTCCGACAGGCTTTACCGGGTATTTCTTTATCGTTTCTCCGACGAATGCGGTGATGATCACAACCACGCCACAAGACACAAATCCGGTTCTGATCATCATCGGGCATTAGGCGCATCCGTTCCGCGAACGGAGGGAGCCGGCACTGACGCGCCGGTCCTTCCGTTCGGATCTGAGCATTGCGCTTCCTCGCATTTGGCCTTGCAAGTGTGAGGAAAGCGATTAGAATCGTGCTCGCAGGGCTTGGGTGCTGTGTCAGTATTAGAATTAGTTATTAAGCATTCTTACTTTCGAACTTGGGTTCCCAGAAAATTCGAGCAGGTTACAGATTTCCGTAATTCGGCAGCTACGCCGACCGTCGGGAGGACTCTATGCTGCGCCGCAACGCATTCCTACTTTTCGCTGGTCTACTCCTCATTATTCCGATCGTCAATTGTGGTGGGGGCCCTCACCATCACGCATCGACGCCCGTAGTTTCGGGGACTTTACCAAACGGGAATGTTGACGTCGCTTACAGCGGCACGCTGACCGTCACTGGCGGCGTGGCTCCGTTTACCTGGAACATAACGGGATTGCCGGCCACTCTCACTTTCCCGCCAGCGGGCAGCGGTAATACTGTCACTATTTCGGGAACTCCTCTGGCTACAGCAACAATTTCTGGGACAGCGACGGTCACTGACTCAAACTCGACTTCTTCGGCTCCTTTCCCTTTCACGTTCACTATTGGGTCAACTCCGGCACTGGCTATTACGCCTACCGCATTCACGCTGATGGTTGGAACGGCTGTGAATCAAACGCTCACGGTGAATCCTGCGACCATCGGACCTTTCACGTGGACGATAACCAGTGGCGCGCTTCCAGCAGGCTTGGTCCTAAACAACGGAACTGCTACGGATCCGAAAACAATCCAGACCACGACGAACTCGGTGACCATCACCGGCACTCCGACCACGGCCGGAAACTTTCCATTCATAATTCAAGTGACTGACTCTGCGACGCCCGCTAATTCGGCTCAAGCTTCCTTCTCCGGCTTTGTTTCAAATTCCAATGCAGACGCCTGCCCAGCAGGAAACAACAACGCGGGTTTGCCTGCGGGGACGTCCTATGCATTCCTACTGAGAGGGTTTGACGCCGCGGATGATTTCCCGATTGCGATTGCCGGAAGCTTCACGGCCGGCGGGGACGGCACCGTCACAGCGGCCGATGTGGATTACAACGGAGTCACGCTGGGGCCCATAAATCCAGGCAGCAACGTAGATCTGACGGCTAGCTCGTACTCGTTTAGCCTCAACGGCAGCGACACGCGAGGCTGTTTAAGTTTGGTCTTTAACGCGCCTGCTGCTGCAAACCGTGGGAACGCGCGCAAGGCTCAAAGCTCCGCAGTGAAGCGCATCAGCCCGAGAGCGCGACGAGCCAATAGTGGGAATAATAGTGCGAAGCCTCAGGGAGTTCCGGCAACTCCTCCGACTCCGACGCGCGTGATATTTCAATTCGCCCTCGGGGGAAAGACCGGAGGGGTGTACACCACCGGGAACATCATCGAGTTTGACAACGGCGACGGACAAACCAATTCATGGGCTAGCGGAGTGATGCATGTACAGACCCTTTCGCCGACATTCACCGTCAGCTCGTTCGCCCCGAACTTTGCGTTTGGTGTAGCCGGCTGGGACGACTCGGTCGATCGTGCCGCCATTGCGGGATCGTTCGCAATAGCAGGAGGCAACATCAGTCCTATCTTTGCCGACTTTAATGATAACGGAACGACTTCTGGCGAGCTCACCGGCGGATCGGGAGTGATCAACGCTATTACGACTACGACTGGACGGGCGACGGCTAATTTCGATATTCCGATGCCGCCGGGTCCGGACTTGCAATTCGATGCCGTTATCTACGTCATAAACGCCAACGATTTTTACATTCTTTCATCAGACGCGGTCAGCGCTAGTGTGCCGCTTCTTAGCGGCCGTGCACTTAATACGCCGGGTACTTTTGCATCTGGCGCATTGAACGGCTTCTCACTCACTGCCGATGAGGGATTTGACCCGAATAATGCTGTGAATGTGGTGACTATCGGAACGGCTCAATTTTCAAGCACCGGAAACACCGCGAACGCTTCATTCACTCAGAGTGATGAAGGCGTGATCACTAATCCCACTTTCACCGGAACTTATGCGGTGGATACGACCAACGCGTCGTCGGGACGCGTTTCCTTCACTGTCACGGCGGGTACTGCGACTCCCCCTGTCATATATCTCACGAGCGGAGGGGACGGGAACGAAGAGATTCAGGGTTTTAGCGTGGGACAGGACGCGAACGTTAGCTCGGGTATATTGGTAACCCAAAGCGCTTCAGCCCCCGCTTTCACTCCGTCGAGCATCAGCGGAACGTATGCCTTTGGAAGCTGGGAGGATGTAGACGGCCAAAACGGGTCAACATCCGGCGCGGCTATTTTCACCGCACCTAGCTCCTATTCCGCCGTTGAAGACATGACTTTCGTGACACTAACTCCACCGTTCACCTCACTGGGCACGGCGGTTAGCGGCTCATTTACAATCCTTCCGGCCGGGACCGGCACGATCACGGTCGGTGCGAATACCGATATCTTTGTAACTAACGGTCAGCAAATCTTCTCAATTATGCCGACCACCAACTCGAATCCGGACGCGATTCTGGCTACGTACACCACCGTTATCGCGCCCTGATAAGGAATCGTTTTTCGAAATCAGAGAGAGGCCGGTGCTGTTTGACCGGCCTTTTTCATTGCGACTTCTTCATTGCGTTGGGGAATAATTCGCGGCGAGTCAGTAGGCCCAGCGCATCAGGATTGCGCCGGTGGTGTAGCCTGCGCCGACCGTGATAATCAATACCAAGTCACCTTTGGACAATCGCTTCTGGTCCAGCGCATCCATCAGAGCCAGCGGAATTGTAGCGGCGGTAGTATTTCCAAAACGGTCTATGTTGACGACGATTTTCGAATCATCTACTCCTAAACGCTCCTGCATGGCTCGGATAATGCGAAGGTTCGCCTGATGCGGAATCACCAGCGCAAGATCCCGGCTCGTGAATCCGTTGCGTTCGAGGATTTCCATGGCCAACTCACTCATTCGCCGGACAGCATATTTGAAAACTTGCGCGCCTTCCTGATGGACGTAATGCATGCGCTTCTCGACTGTCTCCAGCGAGGCTGGATTCAGCGATCCGCCAGCCGGCATGTAAAGGTTGCAGCCGCCTGAGCCGTCCACGTCATGTAGAAAGTCCAGAATGCCCTCGGCGTCCGAGGTGGCTGGTTCAACCAGAACCGCGCCGGCGCCATCGCCAAAAAGTACGCAAGTAGCGCGGTCTTTGTAATCCAGGATGGAGGTCATCACATCGCTTCCGATCACGAGCGCCCTTTTGTGAATTCCATTACTGACAAATTGAGCTCCGACCGTTAACGCGTAGGCAAATCCGGAGCAGGCAGCAGAAAGATCGAAGCCCCACGCATTCGTTGCGCCCAACCTGTCTTGAATCAAGCAAGCCGTGGACGGGAATAGCATGTCCGGGGTAACTGTCGCCACGACGATGATATCGATTTGGTCGGCTTGAACGCCTCGCGCTGCAAGCAGTTTCTTCGCGGCCTCGGTGCCGAGATGCGAAGCGGCGACACCCGGCTCGGCATAATGCCGTTCACGAATGCCGGTGCGCGTGCGGATCCACTCGTCATTCGTGTCCACTCGTTTTTCGAGATCGAAATTTGTGACTACGCGCGGGGGGACGTAACCGGCAACTCCCGTAATCTTCGCGGCGATGCGTTTGCCCATTCAGGGTCTCCAGGAGAGAAATCGATAGCTCGCGATTGTATGCAATCAGTTGTCAGCGTGACAAGCAAAACACGCGCGAACTAGATTTTTGCGACAAGTCCGCTAAGATACAATTTCGAAACGGTAGGTGATCTCCGCAGCTTTTCTCAACATTGCCGCAACGGAGCAGTATTTGAATTGGCTTAACTCAATCGCATCCCGCACCGCTTTATCTTCAAGGGTCCCCGCGAGCCGATAAACCATTTCGATTTTCGTCCAGACTTTAGGCGGTTCGTTCGCGCGCTCTCCAGAAATATCTATCTCGAGCGAGGTGAGCTTCTGGCGCTTCTTCGCCAGAATCATGACCACATCCACCGAAGTACATGCTCCCAGAGCGCCAAGGAGTATTTCCATAGGGCCGGGAGCAGCGTTGTGTTTTCGGTCAGCGTCAAAAGGCACTAAGTGTCCCGAAGGCAACTTCGCAGTAAACTCTTCGCCCGAGACCCACTTGACCGTGGCTGTGTCCATGATTATCTCCTGTACTGAAATCACGTGAAAGCGTAGCTGAAACTGTATCGAGACTAAAGCGAGGCGTCCAGCGCTGTTGCAGGGAGAGTTCAAATTTTATCAAGAATTGAGAATTCGCGAGCAGACTAGAGGATATTGCTGTCAGATACGTCGGGGACGCCGACAATTGCCTCGATCCGCACGCGCGGCGAATGCCGCATCGTCTTGATGAAGATGTTGACGAGCTCGGGGTCAAACTGGTTTGCGGCGCAGCGCTCAAGTTCGCAAAATGCGTCTTCGCAAGTGCGCGCCTTCTTGTAAGTGCGCTCGGAAGTGATCGTATCGTAGGCGTCAGCAATAGCGATCACCCGCGCGCCATAAGGAATGCTTTCGCCTTGCAGCCGGTCAGGATAGCCCGTGCCATCAAAAAATTCGTGATGATGGCGAACCATAAGCCGGATTCGATTCATCGCTTGCAAAGGCTCCAGTATCTTGGCGCCCAATTCCGCATGGGTTTTCATCGTTTCCCATTCAGATGCGTCCAGCGGACCTGACTTGTTAAGAATACTCTCCTGAATTCCCACCTTGCCGATGTCGTGGAGCAGCGCCGCCAACCGAATTTCCTCCACTTCCGCCGCGCCCATCTCCAGCGCCTTGGCAATTACGACAGCATATGCGGAGACTTTTTGGGAATGTCCTTGCGTGTAATGGTTTTTCGCATCGATGGCCAGTGCGAGTGAGGTAACCGTTTCGACGACAGCAATGGGCATCGCATCGGGAGGCACGCCTCCGCTTTGTTCGCTCAGTGAACGGGTGAATTGTTCGAGACGCCGATAGATCTCTTCGAATGCCTCGGGCCCTGTGGAAAAGAGACGTTTCAGCGTCACGCCTAGATAAGCTTCCAAGACATCTTTCTTCCATTTCTTCGTATCGTTCGGTCCGCCTTCCTCGGCGCTTGATACCGAGTTTCCACCTTGATGCTTCGAAAGGTACATGGAGGAGTCTGCAACCTGGATGAGCTCCTGCGGCGTTGACCCGTGTACCGGGAATCCCGCGATGCCAAAACTTGCCGTAATATTCTTGTCCCGCAGAAGCGGATCTGAAGCCACCCAGCCCCGTAGCTTACTTGCGAGTTGGCGGGCCTGTTCCACCGTGGTTTCAGGCATTAAGATAACGAATTCGTCTCCACCATAGCGCGCCACAACATCTGACCGCCGGCAGTTCTGTTCCAGTATGTGTCCCACGCGTTGCAGCACTACGTCGCCTTCCAAGTGTCCGTAAAAATCATTTACGAACTTGAAGCGGTCGAGATCCATCAACACTAATGCGAATGGCCGGTTGGCGCGTGTGGAACGCTTCCATTCGGAAGATAAAGTCTCCATCAGGTATCGATGAGTCTTGACGCCGGTTAGTCCATCAGTGATCGCTTGCTCTTGCGCTTTCTGGAATGTGAGAGCATTGTGCAGCGCGCCGGCGAAAAGATCGGCCAGAGTGCGAAGCAGTAAACCTTCCTCTTCTTCGAATTCGCAAGCCTCAGAGGATTCAATGTACAGGACCCCCAATAACTGTTCAGCGTAGGTTACCGGTAGTGCGATGGCCGAAACGGAGCTTGCCAGGACCAAGCGAGGCGACGACGCACTCACTTCGCGCACGATGGCCATCTGCCCTGTACGTGCGACTTGTCCCACCAGCCCTTCGCCCAACGGGATTCGCCTTCCGACGGCGTCACGACGCGCCCCCGCCTCAGCTTGAATCACCAACTCTTTCGCTGAGTAGTCGAGGGTAGCGATACCAATGTGGTCGTACTTCAAGCCATTCTCAATCTCAGACGCGATTTTCGCGAGCATCTCTTCCGGATCCAAGGTGGTGATCGCGCGGCTGGAGACGTTGTTAATCAGCATCAGGTGACGTGATTTTTTCTGTTCCTCCGAAAACAGCCGCGCATTCTCAAGAGCGACTGCGGCTTCGCTTGCGAGTACGCGCATCAATTCCACGTGCCCTTCATCAAAAACCCGCTCTTGTTTGCTATGCACTGCCATTACGCCTATCGCACGGTTATAAAGAATCAAGGGAACCGCGCAGATACAGCCGGCCGCTCGGGTAGGTTCGAAACCCAGACGCTTCGCTTCCGCTGCGTAGTGATCTCGAATGAGGAGCGGCTGGCAGGTATTTACGACGTATTCGGTCAAATGATTTCCGGCCGGGCGGGTACGTTTCGGCAAGCGGTCGCCGTCCATCACATCAATTTCAAACCGCACCTGCTGGGTCTTGTGGTCGTAGAACGCGATGAACAGGCTGCCCACGTCGAGCAGACGTTTCATCTCAGAATAAATACGATCGAAAAGGGCGTCCGGGTCGAGGGTCGAACTCAATGCTCGCCCTATTTCATTCAGGATGTGGAGCTCTTCGCTGCGCCGTGATGTCTGTTGGACAAGATAACTGTTCTCTACGGCCATTCCGATCTGGTGGCCCAACGCCAGAAGCAGCCGCAACTCCGCTGGAGTGAAATTACGATTGTCAGGGGTTCCGAGAATCAGTACGCCGAAGACCCGCTCTTTTGCCTGAAGGCTAATTCCAACCACGGTGCGCAGATTTTGAGTGAGCAGCAGCTTTCGGACGTGACGGAAGGATTCTTCTTTCTCCAGAGCCGCCCACTTAGAATCCGTCTCTAAATCCCGCAGCACGACGAGTCCGCCGAGCCGCGCCACCAGGTTGACTATGTAATCGTCCAGATTGTTTTCCTGGATGGTCGCACAAAATGTGTCTCCCAAACCCGTGACGACTACTGAAGTGGGGCCGTTCTCTTCGCCGTAGTGCAGGCAAAGCGCACCCGCGGGTATCCGCACAACGTTCAGAACACGGTCGAGCGCTTGCGCAAGCATCTTCTGAATCTCGCCCCCGGCAAAACTTGAAGTCGCCAGGTTCAGATTCGACAGCGCCAGCATATTTCGCTCGACTCGACGGCGCTCTTCTTCGTAAACCGCCATCACCATTAACACGCCTGCGAAAAGTTCGGGCAGTAGAACAAGGGGCAGAAGATCCTGTCCAGCCAATGGTCCCAGTCTGGTTTGAAACACTGTTGTCAGGCGCAGCAATCCCCATCCAACAAAGGTAATCGCCAGAAACTGGTCAGCGCGAGATTCCTGTTTGCGTCCTTCCTCCCAAAAGGTCCGTGCAATGAAAAAGAACAGAAGTCCAACGCCAAGCCCGAGAGGTACATTTACCCACTCGCGCGAAAAGCCCAGAGCCCAAATTGCTGCGGCGACACCAAGACCAGCGATGCCACCCCACGAGATCTTAAGGCGCGCGTACGATCTCGCAGCGCAGTAGAATGACAATGCCGCAGCGGCGAGCAACCATTCATCCAGCGTGTCGACCCAAGCCGAAAGCGCCAATGAAGTGCCAAGTGCCGGAACCAAAAAGTGGAGAGACATCAGCAGCCAACCCGCCGCCCACACGAGCATGTATTCCTGACGCTTTTGCTGGTAGATATAAGAAAAGAACAACGCCAGCAGGAAGGCCCCTACCAGGAGCACGGTCGCAGTCATATTGATGTGGCTCAGCAAGTCATAGCTCCGGCTGATGTTCCTGATACTTCTGTTGAGAATAGCAGAAAAAAGCGGGGCGTTCGTCCGCGTGTCCGGTCAAGTTTCGTGGCGGTCAACGTCCTAAATTCCGTCAAAAACGGGCCCAAATTGCCCTAAACTCGAGGGCCAAAAGTCCTCAGAGCCTACACAAACTATGGGATTTGCACTCAAATACGTCAAGAGTACCCTAGTACTTTGAACAGCCCGCCGAAGCCTTTTCGCGGAGCGTTGCTCGATTTTGCCCATCCGTTCCGCTAAGATTAGATGTTTACCTAGATAGGAAGGAACCCTTCGAGAATGACATCCGCTCAAAATCCGCGCGTGCGTTTTGCGCCATCTCCCACGGGGTTTCTCCACGTTGGCGGGGCGCGCACAGCTTTATTTAACTGGTTGTTCGCAAAACATGAGGGCGGCACGTTGCTATTGCGTATCGAAGATACGGATGTCGAGCGCAACAAGCCGGAACTGGTTGACGGTATCCTGGTGGCTCTGCGGTGGCTCGGCATCGAATGGGACGAAGGGCCTTTTTTTCAGTCTCAACGCCTCGAAATGTACAGTGAAGCCGGCCGGCGCATCCTGGCAGCCGGAGCCGGGTATTCCTGCTATTGCAAACCCGCGGCCTATACAGGCGGTGATGCGGCCGAAGAGAACGAGGGAGAAGGCGACGACGAGGGCAAGGCAACTAAGGTGGCCGCTTGCCCTTGCCGCGATTTGACGCCGGACCAGCGCGTCAAAAAAGAAAAAGAAGGCGTTCCTGCGGCGATTCGTTTTCGCACACCTCGCGCCGGCACGACTCATTTTGAAGACGCCGTGTTCGGTCCGCGAGACGTTCAGAACGCTGAGATTGAAGATTTCGTCCTGCTGCGATCGTCCGGTCTGCCCACCTATCAACTGAGCGTGGTGGTGGATGACATCGATATGCGTATCACGCATGTGATTCGCGGCGCCGACCACCTGTCCAACACGCCCAAACAAGTGCTGATTTACAAAGCGCTTGGCGCGGAGCCGCCGATATTCGCCCATGTCCCGCTAATTCTGGGTCCCGACCGCACGCGTCTTTCTAAACGCCATGGAGCGACGAGTGTCGGCTCCTACGCAGAAGAAGGTTTTCTGCCTGAGGCGTTCCGCAACTTCTTGGCCCTTCTTGGATGGTCCTCCGGCGACGATTCTGAATTCATGCGCACAAATGAGCTTATTGAGCGTTTCACGCTTGCCGGCGTGAGCCGCACCAACGCCATTTTCGATCGTGCCAAACTTGAGTGGTTCAACACACAATATTTGCAGAAGCCTTCGGTTGAAGAGTTATTGCCTTATGTAGAGGCGGAACTCAAGCGCGCGGGTTTGTGGAATGAAGCCTGGTCTAACACGGGCCGCGAATGGTTCGCGCACACGGTGGATTTAATTCGTCCGCGAACACGTCTGCTCGGGGATTTCACCGGATGGGCTCGCGCATTTTTCACCGACGATTTCGACTACGACCCGGAAGCTCGCGCAAAATTCTGGAAAGATGAAAAACTCCCGTTGATGATGACCAAGCTAACGGAAACGTTGGAAGCTTTGCCGGAGTGGAATCACGACGCTTGCGATGCCGCGTTGCGCGGAGTGGCGGCTTCCGAAGGCGTCAAAGCAGGCTTGCTTATAAATGCGACGCGGGTCGCAATTGTTGGCCGTGCCGTCGCACCGCCCCTTTTTGAAACTATGGTCGTGCTCGGAAAGAATCGAGTGACTGCGCGGATCCGTCGTGCCCTTCCGGCGATGTCGACACGTTAAGCGCACGCTATCGATCTCGAACATCGCCGTTGAAGTTAGGGCCGGAAACTGCGAACGCATCAACGCGCGGGAACTAGGCGGGAAAACACTTCAGGATGGACCTCGCGAGACGGTGAGCTTTCCTTGGCAAGCTCGAATTTCGCGCTTAGAGGAAATTTAACAGGCGGCAAGCATGTGGAGTCGTTGCAAGCTTGGTAGCGCAACGTCATCGGAATTTCTGTCGCTCCCAGCGCAGCATCGGTTTTCGCGGACAATCTGAGCAGCAACGTGACGCTGCCCGTATATACATCCAAAGGTTGTTTCGGAGAGAAATTGAATTTCTCAAGCTGGCCCTTTGGATAAATCGTATCGATTAATTCGAACTCGGGAGGAAGCTTCGGCGTCAGAGTCGTCGCGATCAAGTAGTCTTCCGAGGGTTTGTGCGAGTTCATATGAAAACCGGAGGCGATATCCACAACCACGGCAAGCTTGAATTCTTTTCCTCGCGGAACGGGATCAAGCGATACGAATATGCGCGGCTTAACGACCGCTGACGCATTAGGAAGGTTCGGTGGCTCCTGAGGCGGAGGAAAGCGTGATGCCGCATTCCCTAGCATTATGAAGGCAGTTCCGTAGCAAAAAAACGACAAAATGCAAAGATGGAAAGTTCGTCGAATGCGCGCCATAGTCTAGACTTGAACTGCCGATCCAGTTTTTTCGGTGAGAATCCGGCTCATTACCTGGCTCAACGTCTCACCCGTCTTATCCAGCACGAAGGCTTGCGCTGAATCCGACCAGCCGAGCTTGAAACTCGTTGTCAGGGCCGAAATCCAGATTTGCCGGACTGGCGCATTCGGACTGATAACGAAACGCGTCTCGTCTTCGTCCTCAAACTCAATTTCTAGTTTCCCGCTGCCGCCCTCAACCTCGAAGTCATTTTCATCGCTCAGTTCAAGGAGACGTTTGCGAAGGTTCTCAAAGGCTGCGTCGCACTTCTTTTGGAATTCTTGTTCATCCATCATTTAGAGCAATCCCTTAATTTCCTTTTCGAGGTCTTCTTCGTCTGCAAGACCGATATATCGCTTTTGAACCTTTCCATCGCGAGAAATCACGATAGTGGTCGGAAACCCAATCAACCCGCCGAACTTCGACGCAATATCATCATTTCCAAGGACGATGGGGTAATTCATCGTCATCGATTTGCCATCCACATCGAACTTTGTGGTCTGAACGTACGGCGCGACTACACTCTTTCCTTCGTCGTCCATTGCGACGCCAACGATCGTAAAGCCTTTATCGGCATATTTCTGCTGGAAACCGATCATCCATGGAATTTCCACACGGCAAGGTTCGCACCATGTGGCCCAGAAATTCACAACCACTACTTTCCCCTTCAGGCTGGCGAGCGGCACGTCCTGATCTTCCAGATTCTTGAAGGTCACGACCGGCTCATTCGGTTTCGTCTCGCTCGAAACCGCGGACTTGCTGTTAGCTGCACCTGAATTACACGCTGAAAAATTGGTGGTGACAATCAATGTGAGTAACAATAGTAGTAAGAAAAGATTCGGCGCCCGTCTCATTTTCTCAGCTCCCATCAACGTGAAAATCGGTTCAAGAATGTCAGTTTACCCGAAAGCCATATCAGACGGTTCATGAATACCAGTCCCCCAACGGCAATCAACAGCACGCCGCTGAACACTTCCACCGTGTGCAGATGGCGGCGAAAGCGTTGATAAAACTTCAAAAAGCCGCCGATACCCAGTGCGGTCACAAGAAATGGAATCGCCAGGCCCGCTGAGTAGCACGCGAGGAGGAAAACTCCTTCACCAATTGTTTCCCGCGTA
>Ga0210398_10004230_pt1 | contig 13522 bp, 14 predicted proteins | sample IncBWC4OmetaG_FD_161047 | JGI IMG/M metagenome (GOLD analysis project Ga0210398, IMG submission 161047) | Forest soil microbial communities from Barre Woods Harvard Forest LTER site, Petersham, Massachusetts, United States - Inc-BW-C-4-O | ecosystem: Environmental > Terrestrial > Soil >... | reverse complement strand
ACCGCATCCGCACCGGTTATGCCGCATATCTTGATCCACATGGCGCGGAGTGTAGCCATTTAAGCTTTAGCTGTCCGCGTCGTTGCCAATATTTCACGCAGCAACTCCCGAGGGTCATCGCGGCTCATGAGCGCCGTGCCGATCAGCGTCAGCCTGAACCCCAAGCGCATCATGCGCAGTGCATCGCTTGCGCTCGCGACACCGCTCTCCGCCACGGCCGGCCGATCGCGGGGCAGGCTCGGCGCCAGTGCCTCGAATCGCTCAGGCACAACCTCCAGTGTCTGCAAATCGCGGCTGTTGATGCCGACCAGGATCTCATCCACGCGGCCGCCGGCGCGACCAGGCGGGCGGGCAGAGAGCAATTCTCGCGCAGCGCGCAAGTCATCGGCGTCGAATGCCTCGAGCAGCACGAACAGGCCGTGTTCGGCCGCCGCATCGAGCAGCGCCAGCATTTGCGATCGCGACAGCATTCTCACGATCAGGAGCACGCCGCCCGCACCGGCCACGCGCGCCTCCAGCACCTGGTACGGATCCACCAGGAAATCCTTGCGCATCGTGGGCACCTTGAATGGCGCCAGCGCCACGCTGGCCTGCCGCAAATGCTCGAGCGAACCCGCGAACCGTGAGGGTTCAGTCAGCACCGACACGGCGGCGGCGCCGCCCTGCGCATAGGCGGTGACTCGCTTCAGCCAGTTCTCGTCCTGTGCGCCGAGCCGGCCGGCCGCCGGCGACATCAATTTCAATTCCGCGATGACATCGAAGCCTTGAGCCGACAACACCAGCCGCAAAGCGCGCGGTGCCGCCTTGGCGCGGCTTTCAAGTGCGGCGAACGGCTCAGCGGCCATCGCCTGCGCCGCCCGCGCCGCGCTCGAACGTGCCATCTCGTCCAAGAAGCCGCTCATTCGGACCTCCTCAAGGCGTCCGAGTGCAGCGCGAAGGCGCGCAATCGCTGCAGCCAGGCCAGCGCCTTGCCGCTGTCGACGACAGCGCGCGCCAGCGCAATTCCTTCCGCGATGGATTGGGCGCGCCCGGCGATCATCAAAGCCATTCCGCATTGCAACGCCAGCGTGTCGAGATGCGCACCAAGATCGCGTCCTTCGAATACATCGAGCAGCGCTTTGAGATTCGTCTTCGCGTCGCCGCCTTTGAGCTCGCGCGGCGAACAACGCGCAATCCCAAACTCCTCGGGATTGACCTCGCGGCGCGTGATTTGATCGCCGGCGACATCGAACGCCACGAAGGATCCGATGGGTGTCGCTTCGTCCCATCCGGAAGCACCGTGCACCACCCAGCCTCGCTCGATGTGCATACCCGCCAAGGTGCCGGCCATCAATTCAGCCGTGTACGCATCGTACGCGCCGACCAGCAAGTAGCGCGGCGCCGCGGGATTCGTCAATGGTCCGAGCAGATTGAACACGGTACGAATGCCGAGCGCGGTGCGAATCGGCGCGAGCGCCTTCATTGCGGGATGAAAGTACGGTGCGAACAGGAAGGTGAACCCGGTAGCGACGAAGCACTCCGCCGCGCGATTCTCGTCCAGCGGCAACGTGAAGCCGATGGTTTCGATCAAGTCGGCGCTGCCGCTGCGGCTCGAGATCGAACGATTGCCGTGCTTCACGACGGGCAGGCCGCAGGCGGCCGCGAGCAATGCGGCGCCGGTGGACAAATTCAAGCTCCCGGAGCCATCGCCGCCGGTGCCGACGATATCGATGGCGTCCACGCCTTCCGGCAGCGCGGGCTTCAATGCCAGTGCGCGCATTGCGCCGGCGAACCCGCGCACCTCGTCGGCCGTGACGCCTTTGGCTCGAAGGGCGCAGAGCAGTGCGCCGGCCATGGCGGGTGCCAGATCCGGCGCGGTCAGCAATCGCAATAGCGTGGCGGCGTGCGCTTCGCTCAAATCCCGCCGCGTCAGCAGCTGCTCCAAGATTTCGCGTGGATTGTTCACTTCAGCTCTTCAGGAAATTGCCCATGAGCGCAGGACCGTCCGGCGTCAGGACGCTTTCGGGATGGAATTGCACGCCCTCTATCCTGAAAGACCGGTGGCGCACGCCCATGATTTCACCCTCGGCGGTGCGCGCGGTCACTTCGAGCTCGGCCGGTATCGAACTCGGCTCTGCGATCAGCGAGTGATACCGCCCGGCCTCGAAATTCTGACGCATGCCGGCGTACAGGCCCTTGCCATCATGCAGCACCGGCGACACCTTGCCATGCATGAGGCGCGCAGCGCGCACCACCTTGCCGCCGAAGACTTCGACCAAGGATTGATGTCCGAGACAGACGCCGAATATCGGAATGCGCCCGGCAAATGCCGCGATCATCGGCATGGATACGCCGGCGTCGCGCGGCGTGCCCGGCCCCGGTGAAATGACCAGGTGCGTGTAGTTGCGCGCCAGCGCCTGCTCCACGTCGATGGCGTCGTTGCGGTGGACGTCAACTTCGGCTCCCAGAATCAAGAATGCCTGCACCAAGTTGTAGGTGAATGAATCGTAGTTGTCGATTAGCAAAACGTTCGCGGGCATTTTATAAGCCCTCCGCCGCAAGCTCGAGCGCCCGCCGCAGCACCGCGCTCTTCGCCAGCAACTCGGCGTACTCGGCTTGTGGGGAACTGTCGGCGACGATACCGCCCCCCGCCTGGTAACTGTAAGTATCGCCACGAAAGACCAGCGTGCGGATCGTAATCGCCTGATCCATGTCGCCGTGCCGGCCGAAATACCCGACCGTGCCGCCGTAAAGCTGGCGCCCCACCGGCTCCAGCTCGTCGATCAATTCCATGGCGCGCACCTTGGGCGCGCCCACCAGCGTGCCCGCGGGAAAGGTCGCGGCGAACAGATCGAAAGCATCGTGGCCCGGCTTCAATCGGCCCTTCACGCCGCTCACGATGTGCATGATGTGGCTGTAGCGTTCGATCACCCGATAGGGATCGACGCACACCGAGCCTGCGACGGCCACGCGCCCCAAATCGTTGCGCGCAAGATCGACCAGCATCACATGCTCGGCATTCTCTTTTGGGTCGCCCAACAACTCCGCTTCCAGCGCCGCATCGCCGGCCTCATCCGCGCCGCGCGGCCGCGAGCCCGCGATGGGCCGCAATTGCGCCTGTCCCGAATGACACTTCACCAGCGCCTCGGGCGAGGAACCCACCACGGTGATATCGCCGAGCTCGCAAAAAAACATATACGGCGAGGGATTCAACAGGCGCAGCGCTCGATAGGCCTCGAACGGCGCGAGCGCGTGAGTACCTTCGAATCGCGACGCGAGCACCAGCTGGTACACATCACCCGATGCGATGTATTCCTGCGCGCGTCTCACACGCGCCGCGTGCGCCTCTTCGGTCAAGGAAGGCAGCGCCTTCGAGAATTTTCCAGGTGCGAGCTGTGTTGGCACCGCCCCGCGCAGCGCCCGAATCACCTCGCGGCGCAACGCTTGCCGATCCGTTTCGGCGCCGTCGTGCAGAAGTGCTACGCCGCGCGTCAAGTGATCGAACACCAGCAGCGAACGCGGCGCGACGTAGTGCGCGTGCGGCGTCGGCGTCGTGTCGAGACTGCGGCCGGGGACGCGCTCGAAGTAGCGTACGGCATCGTATGCGGTGTATCCGACCAAGCCGCCCAACAGGGGAACGCCCGGAATTTTGGGACTGGGGCTGGGGGCGCGCGCCAATGCGTCGCGCAGCACGCTCAAGAATTCATGCCTATTCCGGGGCCGCGGCGAATGCACGCCGCCGATGTTCACGCCCTGCGCCTCGATACGAACCTCGAGACAATCGCCGAAGCCGATGAAGGAGTAGCGCGCCAGCCGCTCGCCGCCCTCGACGCTTTCCAGCAGGAATCGCGGACGAAACGGCGCGAGCTTCAGATACGCCGAGACCGGTGTATCCAAATCGGCTGCAATGTCAAAAGGCGGTTTCATGCATGACCCTTTCTCGAGGCAATAAAAAACCCATCACCACTTGTCGCGGAGATGGGTTCTGGATAATCGAAAGATCGAAAACTAAACGACCAGCCCACTCCTTATGGGAAACGCCACCACCAGGTGTTGCAAAGAATGTGCGCGGTCGACATGGGATCAGTATCGCCGTCTTTTGCAGCCAGCGTCAACTGGCGCCGACGGGTGGTCATTTTTTTGAGCTGCTTTCCAGGTTTTTCTTGTATTTGCGGGTCAATTCGACGAATCGGGGCGTCAAGCCGACATCCTCGTAAACTGGATCTCCATGGTCGTCGCGCGATATGACTTTGGGGCCTTTTTCGTAAGGGATGGCGGCGGCAATCTCATCCAATCCGGCGCCCAGCAGGTCCGTAACGATCTCCTCGATCGACCGCCCGGGAAACAGTTCGGCCAAAGCCTGAAGCCTCGCCGCATCATCGAGGGTGAGGCGAACGGCATACTCCTTCGCGGTCCTCGCCGGCGCAGAAGTCTTCTTCCACCGATCGAGCAAGGGCTTGAATTTCACGACTACTCCGCCATACCAGTGAATTGCGACCAGTTATTATAGACCGCGGGGACCTTCGCATCAGCGCCCAATCAAAGCTACGACCCATCAATCTGCCGAGCGGCGGCGGCTCGCCGCATTTAGGCGGCGCGGCGAATTCGCCGGATGGCGCCGCGGGCGGGACGGGCAGCTGGCGCCGCAATCTCGCTGGTGTATTCGAGTACAGCAGCCGCGCCCTCGGGCTGGTCTGGAGCACCAACAGGGCCTTGAGTATCACGCTCGCGGTGCTCACGTTGATTGCCGGTGTGCTGCCCGCGGGTGTGGCCTACGTCGGCGCGCAAATTGTCGACGCGGTGATTCATGCGGCGGACTTGCATCATCGAAGCGGCACGACCTATCTGAACGACGTGGTGCGCTACGTCGCCCTGGAAGCACTACTGGTGGCGGCCACCGCCATGGCGCAGCGAGGAATTTCTCTCGCACAGTCGCTGTTGCGCGCGCAGTTGGGTCAACGCGTCAACGTCATGATCTTGGAAAAGGCGCTCACCCTGGACCTGACCCAATTCGAGGATTCCGAATTCTACGACAAGCTGACGCGCGCTCGACGCGAAGCATCCAGCCGCCCGTTGAGTCTCGTCATGCGGACCTTCGCGCTGGGACAAAACGCGATCTCGCTGATTTCCTTCGGCGGATTGCTGTACCGCTTTTCTCCGTGGGCGGTGCTGCTCTTGCTGTTGGCCGGACTGCCGGCGTTTCTCGCCGAAGCGAAATTCTCGGGTGAAGCCTTCAGGCTGTTCCGGTGGCGCGCGCCCGAGTCGCGCATGCAAATCTATTTGGAATCGGTGCTGGCGCGCGAAGATTACGCAAAAGAGGTCAAGCTCTTCGATCTGGGCCGGCGTTTTCTCGATCGCTACCGCGACATTTTCACCCGCCTGTACCGCGAAGACCGGGATTTGACCTTGCGCCGCGACGCCTGGGGTTTTGGATTGGGACTGCTCGGAACTGTCACGCTGTACGGCGGCTATGTCTGGATCGCCGTGGAAACCGTGCTGGGTGCGATGACCGTCGGCCAAATGACCATGTATTTGATGCTGTTCCGCCAGGGGCAGGCGGCGGTCAGTGCGGCGTTGTCGGCGGTCGGCGGCTTGTATGAGGACAATCTGTACCTGTCGAACTTGTTTGAGTACCTGGAGCAGCCGGTCGGGCGCGGGAGCGTCACCGGAGATCAAGTCAAAGGGCCGGATCCCGGCGACGGCATCCGCTTCGAGGACGTCGAGTTCGTCTATCCGGGTGCGAGCACGCCGGCGCTCTCCGGCATCAATCTGCACGTTCGCCCCGGTGAGAGTCTGGCGCTGGTGGGGCAAAATGGCTCCGGAAAAACCACTTTGATCAAATTGTTGACGCGCCTCTACGAACCGACCCGCGGCAGAGTTCTGCTCGACGGGCTCGACCTCAAGGACTGGGATGAAACGGTGCTGCGCCAGCGCATCGGTGTCATTTTTCAAGACTTTGCGCGCTATCAAATGTTGGTGGGCGAGAATATCGGCGCCGGCGACGTCCGCGCCTTCGACGATGAGGCGCGCTGGCGCAGTGCCGCCGCCAAGGGTCTGGCGGCGGAATTCGTCGAACAGCTTCCCGGTACGTATCATGCCCAGCTTGGCAAGTGGTTCAAGGACGGGCGTGAATTGTCGGGTGGCCAGTGGCAGAAAATTGCGCTGGCGCGCGCCTTCATGCGCAGTGACGCCGACATCCTGGTGCTGGACGAGCCGACCGCGGCCATCGATGCGGGCGCGGAAGCGGAAGTTTTTGAGCACTTTCACGAATTGACCCGCAATCGTATCGCCATAGTCATATCGCACCGCTTTTCGACGGTGCGCATGACCGACCAGATCTTGGTGCTCGAGGAAGGCCGCATTGTGGAGCGCGGCAGCCACGAGGCGCTGATGGCAGCCGACGGTCAGTATGCGAAGCTATTCACTTTGCAGGCGCGCGGGTATCGTTAGAGGATAATTTGAGGTTGGATCATGGTCACAGCAACATGGCGTTTAGTCTTTGGTCTGACTGCGGCCTTGGCGCTCACCGCGTGCCGTCAAGGCGATGCGCCGGCCGCGGCTTCGGCCTCCGGCAATGACGTGAAAATGGGCACCTACCGTGTGGTGCTTCAGACGCCGGGCGGCGAGCTGCCCTTTGGCCTGGAGCTCAAGCAGCAGGATTCTCATCCTGTCGGCTACCTCATCAATGGACCTGAACGGCTGTTGCTCAGCGACGTAAAGATCACCGGTTCTCACTTGGAAATCGCCATGCCGGGGTACGAAAACGTGCTGAAGGCCGATGCCGTGGGAAATGAGTTGAACGGCGAGATTTTTCTGGTCAAACCGAATGACAAGAACCAACATGTGCCGCTGCATGCAACCTTGGGGGAGACGTACCGATTTTTCGACCATCCCGTGAGCGACAACGCCGACGTGTCCGGCCGTTGGGCGGTGAAATTCATCGATGACAGCGGCGCACCCGAAGTGGCGGTCGGCGAGTTCAGCCAATCACACGACGTGGTCAGCGGCACGATCCTGACCACCACCGGCGATCATCGCTACCTTGCCGGGCAAGTAAAGGGCGATGAGCTGTATCTATCCACCTTCGATGGCGCGCACGTGTTTTTGTACAAGGCAAAGATCGCCGCGGACGGCGGCCTGGATGGCGACTGGTGGTCGGGCCTGGCCTTTCACGAGAAATGGAACGGCAAGCGCGATGCCGCCGCGCAGCTTCCGGACGCCTATGGCCTGACGGCCATGCGCGACGGCGTCAAGACCTTCGATTTTGCATTTCCGGATCTGTCGGGAAAAACCGTTTCCTCCAGGGATCCGCAATTTCGCGGCAAGGTGCTCATCGTGGCGCTCGCCGGCAGCTGGTGCCCCAACTGCCACGACGAGGCTGCGTTCCTCGCTCCGCTCTACAAGGACTATCGGGACAAGGGTCTGGAGATCGTGTCGCTGCAATTCGAGCACTTCGGCGACTTCCCGCGCGCCGCGGAGGCCACGCAGCGCTTCCGGCAACACTACGGCATCGAATATACAACGCTGATCGCCGGCGTCTCCGACAAGGATGAGGCAGCCAAGAAATTACCGATGCTGAAGAGCTTCGTGGCCTTTCCGACCACTGTTTTCATCGATCGCAAAGGCAACGTTCGCAAGATTCACACGGGGTATTCCGGTCCCGCTACCGGCGATCATTACGTTCAATTCGTGAACGAAGTGAAAACCACCTTGGATCAGCTGCTGGCGGAGACTTAAATGCCCTCGTTCGATGTGGTATCGGAAATCGATACGCATGAATTAACCAACGCGGTCGATCAGGCGGTGCGCGAATTGACGCAACGCTTTGATTTCAAGGACACAGGGGCGAGCTTCGAGCTGGAAGAGACCACTGTGACCATGACCGCGCCGGCGGATTTCCAATTGAAGCAAATGCTGGAGATTCTGAAGTTGCGCATTGCCAAGCGGGGAATCGATGTCGGTTGCCTGGACGTCAAGGATCCGGAAATCAATCTCGCCAGAGCCAAACAGCTCGTTATTTTGAAGCACGGCATCGACGCCGAGGCCGGTCGGAAAGTTTCGCGGCTCATCAAGGACTCGAAGCTGAAGGTTCAGGCTCAAATCCAGGGCGACAAGGTCAGAGTCATCGGCAAAAAGCGCGACGACCTGCAAGAGGCGATCGCATTTCTGCGCAAGGCCGAAGTCGGCGTGCCGCTGCAATTCAACAATTTTCGCGACTGACTGTGCTCGCGCGCGGCCCTTCGGTGCGAGCGACTCACGGCCGCTGCAGGAGTTGCTGATAGTCCTCCGGCGTCATGCTCGGCATTTTGCGCACGAAGGCGACGACATCCCAGATCTCTGCATCCTTTAGGGTCTTGCCCCAGGCGGGCATTGCCGACATTTTGATGCCGTGCTTGATGACCCAGAAGGCACGCCGCGATTCTTGCATGTCCTCTTGCGCGAGATTCGGCGGGTGAGGATAGAGCCCCGTGCGTAAATCCGACTTCAAGGGGCCAGGCGCCAGATGACAGCCGACACAGAGCGCTGCGTAATGTTCCGCGCCGGCTTTGATCATTGCCGGAGTCGCCGCCAGTTGCGGTTTGATGTCCCCCAGGCGCGCCTCGATTGAACGATCCCGCAATTGTGTGATGAGAGCGAGCACGGTCTTCGTGTGATGATCGTCGGCGCCGATATTGTAGAACCCCGACTCGACGAATAGGGCCGCGCCGAGTGCTCCCAGCAAGAGCACGCCGATCACGGTAACGATTACCTTGTTCACGGACGCCTCATTTGACGATGATGGTGCCGACCATGCGCGGATGAATCGAGCAGGTAAAGTGGTACGTGCCCGGCTTGTCGAACTTGAACGAGAAGCTTTCGTCGGTGTCGAGCGCACCGGACCGAAACAGACCGGTGTCGCTCACGACAGTGTGCGGTTCGTCATCCTTGTTCACCCACGAAACTTCCGCACCCGCATTCACGGTCAACGTCGTGGGCGAGAACATGAAATCCTTCACTTCGATGCTATTGGGGGCGGCAGCTTCGGACACTGCCCAAATCACCGCCATTGCCGCCGCCATCAGCGGCAAGCTGAACGTCTTCAATTTCATTTGCATTCCTCGTTGTAGCTTTGCGCTAGGAGCCTGTTCAGGCAATCGTCGTGTCTTTGAGGGACAGCGCCGCCGGGTGCTTGACCACCGAGACGCTCGTAATGCCGAGCAATTTCGATAGTTGGTCCGGCGGTACCTTGAGCGGCCCGGGTCCGGGACCTTCGCCGGCCACGGGCTGCGGATAGGCCGTCGAGCGAGCCGTATGGAACGTGACGTTGCCTTCCACTTTTTGAACGACCTGATGAATGTGCCCATTCAGGACGGTGACCGAGCCGAAGCGGCGCAGTTGAATCATGAGTTGGTCGGCGTCTCCGGTTCCCCAACCCCAAGGCTCATACACGGTCCACAGCGGCATGTGCGCGAAGACGACGATGGGTGTGCTTGACGATCGCGCCTTCAGGTCTGAGGCCACCCACGCGAGTTGCTCGGCGCCGAGATTGCCCAAGCCGCCCGGCTTGAACTGCAGCACATTAATGAGCCCGATAAAGTGCACCCCCGCATGATCGAAGCTGTAGTAGCCCTTGTTGTCGGAAGCCTTGCCAAATCGATTGAAGTACTCGGTGACGGTGGCATCAGTGGTGTCGTGCTCGCCGGGAACCGTATGCATCTCGCTGGTTCTCAAGCGCGAAAACAGCTGCTGAGCCGTGTCGAATTCCTGAGGCTTGGACAGATGCGTAATGTCGCCGGTATGAATGATGAGCGCCGGTTGTTCCGGCATGCCGTTCACCAGTTCGATGGTTTCGTTCAATGTGCCGTTCACGTCCGGATTGGCATCCTTGTTGAAGCCGATATGCGTGTCGCTGATTTGCACGAACAAGGGCCTGCCAAGCTTCGCCGCCGCAGTCTTGTTGTCGGCGGCCATCGCCAAATTGATGGGCGTGAACACGCCGCCTGACAGAGCGAACAGAGTTCCCGCGCCTCCATATGCCATGCATTTCAGTGCATTGCGGCGCGACAATAGCGATTGATCATCCGACATGGCCCTCTCCTTTTGGTTGGTTCAGGAGAGAAGACTTCGCTGGTTCAAGTTTTATTCCACTATAGGATTCTGTCCTACGACTTTTCGCTCACTTAACCTGTGGGCATAATCCAGCGCAGCGGAGTATTTTTTGAACTCCCCGAATTTCAAGGAGTGACCCATGGGGATGAAAATATTCGCGAGTCGCCTGCTCATACCCTGCGGTCTGACTGCTCTGATTGCCCTGGCAGCCTGCGCGACCGACTCGGTGGTCGTCACGGGCTCACCGCGCCCGGCCATTTCGCCGGCGGACGTCAAGATTTACTCGCGCCCACCGGCCGTGTTCGAGGAAATTGCAATTCTCAATACCTCGAAGAACAGCGCATTCACGACCGGCGGCCAAAAAACAGTCGACAAGCTCATCGCGGGCCTGAAGGAACAAGCAGCGAAAGTGGGCGCGAACGGGGTGATTCTGGAAGGGTTTTCCGACAGCCAGACCGGATCGGTGGGCTCAGGCGTCGGTTCGAGTTCCGTCTCCAGCAATTCCGCGGTCGGCGTGGGGGTCGGCGGATCCTTGGGGATTTACAAGAAGACCGGCCATGGCGTCGCCATCTTCGTGCCGCCGGGATCCGCGCCGCCCTAACGCCGCTAGGATTGTTCGCGCAGCAAGCGCACCAGCCCCATAAGCTCGTCCCAGCCGGTATCGGATACGGCGCAATACTGGATATCACCCTGTTGCCAGAACGCGAGGTGGTAGCCGCTGCGCGTCGTGTCGCGCGGGCTGCGCGCACCGCTCGCAGCCCAGGTGAACACATTGATGACATGCGCGCCGTGCTGGTAGACGACCACCGCTGAGCGCTGATGATCGATGTAATCGGCACGCCCGCCGATCAAGCGATAACCCTGCGCTTCGTAATCGGCAACGGCCGGCGACACATCGGCATGGCCCGCAAACCATGGCTTGACCGTGTGCTTATCCGTGGACACCACGTCGATCAAATGCGCGGGCATGAGCGAACGCACATGGGCACTCACGATCTCATTGCTCAGCGGGCTCAGGCTGGGCAGAACTAAAAAAACCGCGATGGCGGCAGCGACCGCAGCGCCGCCGATGCCGCTGAACGCTCCGGCCCAGAACCCGCTACCGCGGAAGACACGCGCTTGCCGCGTGGAGCGCAGGTTGCGCGGGGTTGCGATCTTGGCGGTCTCATTACCCGTCGCCGCATCGCTGAGCTGGTCACGCGTGTCCTGGTCAAGTGCCTGTACGATTTGCGCGCGCAGCGCCGGCGGTGCAGCGGCATAGCTCATGCCGGATCGCAAAACGCTGCGCACTTTCTCGAGATCTTGTAGCAGCTCACGGCACGCACTGCAGTGCTCGACATGCCGCTCGATCTCCGCGGCTGAAACCGCATCGACTTCACGGTCGAAATAGGCCTGCACCCGAAGCGATTCAGCGCACTGCACGCGGCTCTCCTTCCACTTCCTGCAACCATTTGGCCTTGAGGGCGGCACGCGAGCGCGCCAAGCGGGACATCACCGTGCCGATCGGTACATTGGTGACGGCCGCGATCTGCGCATAGTCCATTTCCTCGATTTCCCGCAGCATCAATACGGTGCGATGTTCCTCGGGCAACGAGGCCACCAGCCGGTCGAGCACCCGCTTTTGGTCGGAAATAATCGTCTCGCTCTCCGGATTTGCATCATTCGCTATCATCGCGTGCCCGTCAGCTGCATCGTTTTCTTCGGGAAGCGGCACAAATGCTCGTCGCTGTTGCTGCGTCGCCGCCGTCAGATGGCAGTTGCGCACGATGGTCAGCAACCACGCTTTTGCGTCGGAGCCCCTCAAGGCGTCGAACCCCCGATAGGCGCGCAAAATGGCGTCTTGCACCACGTCATCAGCCTCCCCCGGGCGGCACAGCCACCGAGCGAACCGATACGCAGCGTCGAGATGAGGCATAACCTGCCCCTCGAATCGAGCGCGCCTGTCATCCATAGGGTTAAGACTCACAAAGAGGCCATTTTATTCCCCCGCTCGAGGAGTATAGCCGCCGTCCGATCGCGTATCCTTGCGACCTTAACAATCGGGGATTACGGTGATTCGAACTCTTCGCTTAGGTCTAGGCGCTACCCTTCTCTGGGTGTCTCACTGGTCCGCCGCCTGGGCGCAGCAGCCTTTTCTGTCGGACAGCAATTGGTCCAACTTGCGCCATGAGGCCAGCGGCAACGCTCCTTACGAAAATCTGCGCGCCCTGACGCGCTTGCACCGCGTTCCAGCGACGCCTGAGTTCGATCAGGCGGCGAATTTCATTCTGGGGCGCGCACAGGAATACGGTCTGCAGGATGTGCACGCCGAGCAGTTCCCGATCGACGGCAAGATTCAATACGGCCTGATGCGCTCGCACATCGCGTGGAATGTCGAGAGCGCTCGCCTGTGGGAGATCGAACCGCAGCACACTTTATTGGGCGATTGGTCCACCGATCCTATTCGGCTGGCCGACTACAGCCACAGCGCCGATGTCGAGGCGCCGCTCATGGATGTGGGCTCGGGAACCTCGGAGTCGGACTACGCCGGCAAGGATGTGCGCGGCAAAATCGTGCTGGCCGACGGTGTGCTGTCGATGGTGCAGCGTCTGGCGGTGGCGAAATTTGGCGCGGCCGGCATTGTCAGCGACATGCCCAATCAGAGCACCGCCTGGTCGGGGCTCGACACCGGCATCGTGCGCTGGGGACACCTGGACGGCTCGCTGCCCCAAGGGTTTGCCTTCATGGTGTCGCGCGCGACGGCGAACGATTTGCGGACGCAGATCTCCGCTGGGCACCCGGTGTTGCTGGGCGCGCACGTAAAAGCGGAAGTCGGCGCAGGACACTGGACGGTTGTGACCGGCACGATTCCCGGCACCGATGCATCCGCCGCCGAGATCGTCTATAGCTGCCACCTCGATCACCAGCGGCCGGGTGCCAACGACAATGGCAGCGGCTGCGTGACCATTCTGGAATCCGCGCGAGTGCTGGCCCACCTGATCGGCAACGGCAGCCTCCAGCGCCCGCGGCGAACGCTGCGTTTCATTTGGGGCCCCGAAGTAGAGGGCACCATGGCTTATTTAAGCAGCCATCCCGACATCCGGGCATCGATGCGCGCCGATATTCACATGGATATGGTGGGAGGCGATCCGTTCAAGAACAAATCCGTGCTGCATGTGACGCAGACACCCTGGTCCTTGCCGACCTTCGTCACGGACATCGGCGCGACCTTCGCCGAGACGATTCGTGATGCCGCGACGGTTTACACGGAAGACGGCAGCCACGAGGAGGCCGCCGTCCTCGAAAATCGAGACGGCGCCTTGGGCACCCGCAATGGATTTTTTGTCGATGAGACGCCCTACGCCGAGGGCAGCGATCACGATGACTATGATTCGTCCACCATCGCGGTGCCCTCGCTGTACCTGCGCGATTGGCCGGATATCTACATTCACACCGATCACGACACACTGCTGCA
>Ga0210398_10004227_pt1 | contig 13524 bp, 12 predicted proteins | sample IncBWC4OmetaG_FD_161047 | JGI IMG/M metagenome (GOLD analysis project Ga0210398, IMG submission 161047) | Forest soil microbial communities from Barre Woods Harvard Forest LTER site, Petersham, Massachusetts, United States - Inc-BW-C-4-O | ecosystem: Environmental > Terrestrial > Soil >... | reverse complement strand
GGCGGAGAAATTCGTCAAGAAGACGCTCAGCGCCTTGCCGGTGCTGGTCGATTGCGAGGGCCGCACCTTCTATGCCGTCGGCGGCACCTGGCGGGCGCTGGCGCGGCTGCACATGTGGCAGACCGGTTATCCGCTGCACGTCATGCACGGTTACGCGATCGCCGCGGAAGAGGCGCTGGAATTCGCCCGCCTGGTGCACCGCGTCGACGTCGAGACGCTCTCCAATATCGAAGTGGTGGCGAATGCGCGGCGGCCGCTGCTCGCTTATGCGGCGCTGGTGCTGGAATACGTCATCCGCCTCGGCAAGCCGAAGCAGATCGTCTTTTCCGCGCTGGGCGTGCGCGAGGGGCTGCTCTATTCGCTGCTCAAGCAAAAAGACAAGGAAAAGGATGCGCTGATCGAGGCGGCGCGCGATCTCAACCAATTGCGCTCGCGCTCGCCGCGCCATGGCGAAGAGCTGATCGACTGGACCAATCGCTTCATGGCGTCTTCCGGCCTCGACGAGCCGGCCGAGGAGCGCCGGCTGCGTCATGCCGCCTGCCTGTTGGCCGACATCGGCTGGCGCGCGCACCCCGATTATCGCGGCGAGCAATCGCTCAACATCATCGCCCACGGCGGCTTCACCGCCATCGACCATCCCGGCCGCGCCTATCTGGCGCTCGCCGTGTTCTACCGGCACGTCGGATTGGTCATGGACGACGAGCTGTCGCCGCGGCTGCGCGAACTCGCCTCGACCCGCATGATCGACCGCGCGCGCGTGCTCGGCGCGGCGATGCGGCTCGCCTATGTGGTCTCCGCGGCAATGCCGGGCGTGCTGCCGCAGACCCCGCTCGCGGTGGAGCGGCATCGCCTCGCGCTGCGGCTACCGGGCGAATACGCCGCCCTTGGCGGCGAGCGGGTGCTGAGCCGGCTCCGCGCGCTGTCGCGCCTCATCGGCCGCGACCCGGTGATGTTGATGGGGTAGGGCGCGACCCTTAATTCGATACACGCCGTAGTCCGCTCTCAAGGCTTGAGCAGACCTGTTCGTGATCTCGGCCGACTTCCGAAATGACCCATAGCCGTCATCAACGGTCCCGATGGACGCCGTTCTGCCTTTGGGCACGAAGCTGACGTGCCGCGAAGTCCGTTATTTGTGTCAGTCATTAAACTTTCAGGAAGTTTACGACGCAAAAAGGGGACTTCCTCACGCTGTTGTCATCTTCGAGCGGTCCGATCGCTGATAGCCTCAGGGCCACGATCGGACTGTTCACGAAGCTCGGAGCGATGCGAGGATCATCCCGTGCGTGACAGTACGTTTGTCGCGTCAATGCAACGTGCGGAACAAACGGCGCCGCCAAACATGGCTTGGGTGCCCGGCGGCACGTTCCGCATGGGCTCGGAGCAGCATTATCCCGAAGAAGCGCCGGTCCACGCTGTCAGCCTTGTCGGCTTCTGGATCGACCGCACCCCGGTAACCAACCGGCAATTCAAAGAATTCGTGCGCGCTACCGGCCACAGGACGTTTGCCGAAATTCCGCCCGACCCAAAAAATTATCCTGGGGCGCTCCCCCACATGCTGTACGCCGGCTCGCTGGTCTTCACGCCGCCGCTGCATCCGGTCGATCTGAAAAATCTTGGCGAGTGGTGGGCCTACACCAAAGGTGCTGACTGGCGCCATCCCTACGGGCCGAAGAGCAACATCAACACGCGCGATAATCACCCTGTGGTGCATGTGGCGTTCAGCGATGCACTCGCCTACGCAAAATGGGCTGGCAAGGAGCTGCCGACCGAAGCTGAATGGGAATTCGCCGCCCGTGGTGGCCTTGACGGCGCCGAGTTCGCCTGGGGCAACGAATTCACGCCCAGCGGCCAACACATGGCTAACACCTGGCAGGGCAACTTTCCGCACGAAAACCGTTGCGACGATGGCTTTGACCGGACCTCACCCGTCACGGCCTTTCCGCCAAACGGGTACGGCCTCCACGACATGATCGGCAATGTCTGGGAATGGACCACTGACTGGTTCTCGCCAAGGCACCAGGCCGACGCTGCAAAGACGTGCTGCATTCCGGAGAACCCTCGCGGCGGACGAGCGGAAGACAGCTACGATCCTGGCCAGCGGGGAGCAAAAATTCCCCGCAAGGTCATCAAGGGAGGCTCGCATCTGTGCGCGCCGAACTACTGCCGGCGCTACCGCCCAGCGGCACGCCATGCCGAGGATGTGGACACGTCCACAAGCCACCTCGGATTTCGCTGCATCGTTCGACAGAGGTTGCGCCACGATTAACCAGCCCTGAAAATCGGAGGAAGCAGTCATGAAAGTGAGACGAAAGTCCTGGCTCAGTCTGCTTGCAGGTGCCGCCGCCGTGGTCGCGGCAAGTTCGCAACCTTCCGCGCAACAGCCTACGAAGCCCAATATCCTCTTCATCATGGGCGACGACATCGGCTGGATGCAGCCGAGCATCTATCACCGCGGATTGATGGTCGGCGAAACGCCAAACATCGACCGCATCGGGAACGAAGGCGCAATCTTCATGGACTATGTCGCCATGCAGAGCTGCACCTCCGGCCGCAACGCTTTCTTCACCGGTATGTATCCGCTGCGCACCGGCATGATCCCGCCGCAACTGCCGGGTAGCCCGTCTTACTTGCGGCCGGGTACTCCCGCCCTCGCCAAGTTCCTGATTGATCTCGGCTACAATACGGGTGAGTTCGGCAAGAACCATCTGGGTGACCACACCGCGGCGCTGCCAACGGCGCACGGCTTCCAGGAATATTGGGGCTACCTCTATCACCTCGATGCGATGCAGGGGGTGAGTTTCCCTGACCTCAATAAGACGCCGCTCGTGCAGGGCGTCGCGCCGCCATGCCGCAATACGCCGATTCCCGGCGTTCCCGAGGTTCCCGGTGCTGTTGACCCCAAGACCACAACTTGTCTTACGCCACCGCGGCCGGTGCTCTGGTGCCATTCCAGCGACGGCACGGAGGCGAACCAGACCTGCAAAGACGAGGGTCCGCTGACGCTGGATCGGTCGAGGACAGTGGATGAGGAAATCTCGGCCAAGGTCATCGATTTTCTTGATCGCAACGATCCCAAGAAAACCAACAAGCCGTTTTTCGTCTGGTACAACCCCGCCCGTATGCACATCACCACAATGCTATCGCCAAAATATCAAGCGATGGTGGGTGAACCCGGTGGCAAGGATTGGGGTGTCAACGAAGCCGGCATGAAGCAGATGGACGATAACATCGGCTATGTCCTGAAGAAGCTGGAGGACATGGGACAGCTCGACAACACGATCGTCGTCTTCACCACCGACAACGGTGCCGAGGCGATCTCCTTCCCCGACGGCGGCGTTACGCCGTTTAAGGGTCAGAAGGGCGAGGCATGGGAAGGCGGCTATCGCGCACCGCAAGTCGTTCGCTGGCCAGGTCACATCAAGCCGGGCACGGTCAAGAACCAATTGTTCGCCGCGCTTGACTGGCTACCGACGTTCGTTGACATCGCCGGTGGGCCCAAGGGCGATGACCTGAAGAAGCAAATCGAGGCCGGCCAGTACCCCGGCATCGTCAAGACGACGCTCGACGGCTTCGACCAGCGCGCCTATCTCGAAGGCACATCGGACAAGTCGGCGCGCGAAGTGTTCTTCTACTACTCGGGGTCGACGCCGTCTGCGGTGCGCTATAAAAACTGGAAAATGTACTACACCATGTCGCAGCCCGGGCCGGCCGGTTGGATAATGCCGCTCGTCCCCTTCCACTTCACCTTGGTGCAAAACATCAAACGTGATCCGTTCGAGCAATCTGTCGGCATCGACCAGAAGTCGGCCATGAGCCTCGGCGGTGCGCTCGGCGCACCTGCGACTGCGTTCATTTATGACTGGAACATGCTGCCGATCGGCCAGCAGCTATGGTTGAAGGAACTCCAGTCCTACGAGACATATCCACCGCTGCAGGCCCCTGAGACCTATAACCTCAGCGGCATCTTGGAGCAGGTCAAGAAGGCCAACGCCAACGCCGCGAGCGACTAGCCGCAGTCGTCTGCGAAAGAGGCCGCGCAGGTCACTCTCTTCTGACAGCGCGGCCTCTTTTCATTCCAAGTTCTCCGCCAACTGCTCGCGCGCCCTCCCACGAGACGATTAAATCAGCCGGCGGCGATGTCGGTTATTGGGGCAAAGCGGACCTGCTAGGCACGTGCTCTAAACGTCGCTGATGACCCACAACGTCACTTCGCCGCCGTCAATTGGTGCATTGCGAAAGGATCACCGCCTAGTTGGATGGCACGCCGCGGGAAGTGGCCGATCTTAATCAGCCCTAAGGGCTGAGTGCCATGAGCGTTGCTGAATTTTATCTAAGTCCACTCGGCGGCATTGACCCAGATGCCGCCCGAAGATTTTTTGTGCATCTCACATTTCAGCCAGCCGACTCGTCGGAAATTATTGTGTTTTTTTACAGCCGCCGTTATTTGGTTTTTTTTGGGGACACACCCTCACTTGGACAACGACGTTCCCATTGCCGACAGTTGTCTGATGAATTGTCGAAATTCCCGCTCCGAGGGGTATCGCCTGAACGGGGGCGGGGGCGAGCGCGAACCCTGCCAAGCACAGAATTCCCACGGGCCCGATGATGTAACGGATTCTCTGGTTCATGGATCACTCTCCCACCAATGTTGCGATAAGGGACAGGCATCACCGTCAAAAATCAGACGATGAAATGATAACCTCGGTCTAGTTCCAACTCAATCAATTTCACATTCAGAATGCTGAAGTCGAGGACACGCGAGTAGTTACCGAGTCTCGGAAGCTGCCGAATGATGGCGCGCCGACCAGATACGAGCTTATCATCAACCTCAAGACCGCAAAGGCTCTCGGCCTCGCTGTACCGCAAACCCTGCTCGCCACCGCCGACGAGGTGATCGAGTAGCGCATGCTCTTTGCTGCGGTGCATGAGTCCGTTCCTGGCCCGAAACGGAAGTGCCAAACCATCAAACGAATGTCTGATATTGGAGGTGAAACGGACGTCGGAAATTAGAGCCGTCACTTCTGCGTATGACCCTCTGCGACAGTTGCCGCAATGCGGCGATATGTCCGCCGTTGGATGAACAGCGGAAGTGCCTTGATCGCACTCGAAGCGCTGATTTGTCCTCCCACCAGATCACGACCTTAGCCCGGACTCAGTTCACTCGCCGCGCTACTCCTGACGCGGTTCCGGAATGTCGGTTCGCTTGCATTCTAAGCAATTCCGCCTATGTCACGTTTGCCCTCGCGGTCCTCACCAGGAGCGTCAGCACTATCCATGAGCAATCGAAGCGTCCCGAACTTGGAAGAGCGCCTCAAACACGCATCCGAGGCCAGGAAGTTAATGGTGGCAAAATTCAAAACGTCGCTCGTCGAAGGGCCGGCCGCCATCGAGAAACGACAGCAGCGCCGAGCCATCGCCGTCGCGAGAGCCGAGCGCGCGGTGCAGCGTGAACAGGCGCAGGAACGCCAGGAGCGCGACCTCGCGAAGCAAGCCGAGATTGCAACGCAGGCTGCAGCAGACGCCGCGCGGGCGGCCGCGGATGAGGCAGCGCGCGAAGCGGCCGAACAAGCAGAACGAGATACGCTGATTGAGGCTGAACAGAAGGCGGGCCGCGACGCCCGTTACGCGGCACGGAAGGCAGCCAAGAAGCAACGGCGGCGTGGCTACTAAGCCCGAAGTCCGACTACCGCGCGAGGTCGTAACTGGGTGGGACGTTAGTTCGCCGACGAAGTGCCATCATGGCCAGCCCACGCTGCCGGACATTGCCAATTGCCGCGCGGTCGGATTGAATGATGAGGCGCGTGGCAGTAGCGGCCCTGTCCGCTCGCGGCATACTGAAACTTGAACGACGGACCGGCGTATTTCTTTCAGATCGAACAGCGACTGCGTCGCGAGCGCCAGGCAGAAAAGGTGGGGGAGCATGGAAGAAAATCGCAAGCTTAAGCAGTTCCTGGCCATCGCCGGGATCATCACCTTGATCAATGGCGTCAGTTATACGCTGGTGCCGGGCGCGCTGCTGCCGAACTATGGCGTTGCGGTCACTCCCGGCGTCGAGCTCGGCTTTCGCCTGTTTGGCGCCGCGTTGCTGACCTTCGGCCTGATCTTGTGGTTGCAGCGCGATTCGCGCGAGTGGACGGCGCTGCGCGGCCTGTTGATCGGCGCCTCGGTCGGCAATATCGCAGGCCTGATTGTTTCCGCCTGGGCAACGGTCAAGGGCGTCATGAACGGGGCGGGGTGGCTGTTTGTCTTTACCTACGGCATTCTGCTGCTGGGGTACCTGTACTCATATTGGGCGCTGTCGAAGAAACACGCGCATTGAGCCCCGTCATTCCGGGGCGCGCGGAGCGCGAACCCGGAATCCATATCCGCGAACGCCGTGGTTATGGATTTCCGGACTCGCCGCTGCGCGGCGATCCGGAATGACGACGATCACAAGACGCAGGTGCACAGGCCGCTTCACTCGCGCTCGACCGCGGCGACTTTGCCTTTCTCGATCGCCAGCGCCAGCTTGCCGTGCTTGAGCGCCAGCGCCTTTTCGCCGAACAGCTCGCGGCGCCAGCCGGTCAGCGCCGGCACATCGGCATCGTCGTCGCTGGCGATGCGTTCGAGGTCGTCGACCGTGGCGATCACCTTGGCGGCGACGTGATGCCGCTCCGAGATCATCCGCAACAGGACCTTGAGCAGTTCGACCGACGCCAAGCCGTTGGCCGACACCGGCAGCCGCGTCGGCCGCGGCAGCGTTTTGACGTCGCGTTCGAGACCGCGCTGCACGGCGGCGACGATGGCCTCGCCCCAGCGTGAGCGCTCGAATCCCTTTGGCAGCGAGCGCAGGCTCTTGAGCTTCTCGGTCGTGGTCGGCGCGTGCACGGCAATGTCGGCGATGACTTCGTCCTTGAGAACGCGTGAGCGCGGCACGTCACGCAACTGCGCTTCGCGCTCGCGCCAGGCCGCGACCTCGATGAGCACCGCAAGCTCCTTAGGCTTGCGCACCCGGGTCTTCAGCCGCAGCCAGGCATTCTCCGGGTCCATCCGGTAGGTGTCGGCGGAGGTAAGCACATGCATCTCCTCCTGCACCCAATCGACCCGGCCGCGGCGGCCGAGATCGTCGACCAGCGCCTGATAGACGTCGCGCAGATGGGTGACGTCGGAGATGGCGTAGGTGAGCTGCGCGTCGGACAGCGGCCGGCGCGTCCAGTCGGTGAAGCGGTGGGATTTGTCGAGCGCATCGCCGGTGATGCGCTGCACCAGCTGGTCGTAGGAGATCGAATCGCCATAGCCGAGCACCATGGCGGCGACTTGGGTGTCGAAAATCGGATGCGGAATGAGCTTGGCCCGGTGCCAGACGATTTCGATGTCCTGCCGCGCGGCATGAAACACCTTCATCACCTTCTCGTCCGCCATCAGCGCGAAGAACGGCGCCAGATCGATGCCCGGCGCCAGCGCGTCGACGACGACGGCTTCCTCGGCCGAGGCCATCTGCGCCACGCACAGCAGCGGATAATAGGTGGTCTCGCGCAGGAATTCGGTGTCGACGGTGACGAACGGGAACGCGGCCATGCGTCGGCACACGGCGGCGAGTTCCGACGTCGTCGCGATCGGCTGCATTGAGGTTGCGGTGACAGAATCCATCGTTATTGGCGCCTAGTGTCGGCCAGATGCCGCATCGCTGGCAAGGGCAGGTTGCTAAGGTAATTTCGTCCAGGCGCGGCGCGGCCCTTGGTCTTGCCCGCGCACGCGGCCCATGACGATGAACTCCCAGGGGCTGGGCAGGGCGCCAACCGGCACTTCGATCAGAGTGGGACCGTCCCGGCGCGCAAACGCCGCCTTGAGCGCGGATCGCAATGCGTCGGGGGTCGAAGTGCGCACCGCCGCGGCCCCGAAGCTTTCGGCAAATTTGACGAAATCCGGATTGGTCAGGTCGCTCGCGATCAGCCGGTTGCCGTAACGCTCCTGTTGAATGCGGCGCACATTGCCGAAGGCGCCGTCATTGAACAGAACCGTCACCAGCGGAATGCGGTGACGCATCGCCGTCGCCATTTCCGTCGCGGTGAACAGGAAGCCGCCGTCGCCGGTGATCGACAGGACCGGCACGTCGCGCTGCGCGTCCTGCGCGCCGAGGGCAGTCGCAAAGCCATAGCCGAGATTGTCCTGATAGCCGGGGGAGAGAAAGGTGCGTGGCCGGTAGACCGGAAAGCCGAGGCGGGCGGCGAAGCCGAGCTGCGTCACCTCGTCGACGAAAATGCCGTCGTCCGGCAATTCGGCGCGGATCGCCGCCAAGAGCGCAAGCTGCGGCGCGAGTTTTTCCAGCCGCTTCCGCATGCGTGCGTGGCGCTCCTGCATCTCCGCCGCGCGCGACGGCCGGCGCGCATTGTACGTGGGCACAACATCGAGCAGCCGGCGCAGGATCGGCGCCGCGTCGCCGATCAGCGCGACCTTGGGCTTGGCGATGCGCGCCGGCTCCTGCGGGTCGGCGTCGATCCGGATCATGGCGAGGTCGCGATCGATGCCCCAATGCACCAGCGGCATGTGCAGATGTGTGCCGACACCGAGGACAACGTCGGCCTCGGCCCACAATTCATGGCCGAGCGGCAAATTGACCGACAGCGGATCGCGATCGCTGAGCACGCCGCGGCCGCGCCGATAGGACAGGACCGGCGCTTGCAGCATCTGCGCCAACTGCGTCACCTCCGGCGAAGCGTCCTGCGCGCCGCCGCCGGCGACGATCAATGGCCGCTTGGCGGCGCCGAGCCGCTTGGCCGCGGCTTTGAGCGCATCGTCGTCGATCGCCGGGTGCGGTATCGCAAGTGGCGCCACCGGGCGCACCACGCCCGAGCGCCCGCAGACGTCGATGGCGCACTCGAGCGCCGCCGGTCCCGGGCGATCAATGAACATCGATTGGATCGCCTTGGCGACCAGAAGCGGCGCCTTGCCGGGCGCGCGGATGCGTGCCGACCAATTGACCAATCGGGTGATGATGCCGGCCTGGTCGCGGATCTCGTGCAGGTGCCCAAAGCCGCGGCCGATGGCTTCCTCGGGGATCTGGCCGAAGATCGCCAGCACCGGGGCATTCATGCCGTAGGCGGTGAGAAGCGCCGCCGAGGAGTTGAGCAGGCCCGGGCCCGGGACCACGCAGTAAGCTTGCGGCTTGCCGGTCGCCAGCGCCGCGCCGAGCGCCATATAGGCGGCGCCCTGTTCGTGGCGGCTGTGCACGGTGCGGATCGTGTCGGCGTGCCGCGCCAGCGCATCGAAGAAATCGTCGTTGTGAACGCCCGGCAGCGCATAGACAGTGTCGAGGCCGTGCGCCAGGAGCGCCCCGACCACGGCCTCAGCGGTGGTCATTTCGGGGCCGGCGCCAGCCTTCTTGCGGTGTGCCTTTGCCATCGCGGAACCTGTCATTGCCCCGGTGCGCGCGATGGCTTCGCATGTCCGCGCCGCGCGCGCTACCCCGCGTCCCGCGGGTCCCCGGGCGACAGGAACTCCTCCCAGGCTTGCCTTGACAAAGGCCGCCTTGCGTGCGCTTTCCGCGTTCCGTCTGCAAAGCTATCGAAACAACGAAACGACAATGCATCGTTATCGCAGCCATACCTGCGGCGCGCTTCGCGCCAGCGACATCGGCCAGGACGTGCGCCTGTCCGGCTGGTGCCATCGCGTCCGCGACCATGGCGGCGTGCTGTTCATCGATCTGCGCGACCATTATGGCCTCACGCAGGTGGTGGCCGATCCCGACAGCCCGGCGTTCAAGGTGGCGGAGACGCTGCGCTCCGAATGGGTGGTGCGCATCGACGGCAAGGTGCGGCAGCGGCCGGAGGGCACCGTCAATCCCGAACTGCCGACCGGCGAGGTCGAGGTCTATATCCGTGAGATCGAGGTTCTGGGCCGGGCCGCCGAACTGCCGCTGCCGGTGTTCGGCGATCAGGAATATCCCGAGGACATCCGGCTGCGCTACCGCTTCCTCGATCTGCGCCGCGAGCGCCTGCACAACAACATCATGAAGCGCGGCCAGGTGATCGACTCGATCCGGCGGCGCATGAAGGCGCAGGGCTTTTTCGAATTCCAGACACCGATCCTGACCGCGTCTTCGCCGGAAGGTGCGCGCGATTATCTGGTGCCGTCGCGGCTGCATCCGGGAAAATTCTATGCGCTGCCGCAGGCGCCACAGCAATTCAAGCAGCTGATCATGATTTCCGGCTTCGACCGGTATTTTCAGATCGCGGCGTGCTTTCGCGACGAGGACGCTCGCGCCGACCGCTCGCCCGGCGAGTTTTATCAGCTCGACCTGGAAATGAGCTTCGTCACCCAGGACGACGTGTTCGATGCGGTCGAGCCGGTGATGCGCGGCGTGTTCGAGGAGTTTGCCGAGGGCAAGCCGGTGACGGCGAAATTCCCGCGCATTCCCTATCAGGAGGCGATCCGCAAATACGGCGTCGACAAGCCGGACCTGCGCAACCCGATTGAGATGCAAGACGTCTCGGAGATTTTTCGCGGCTCCGGCTTCAAGATCTTCGCCGGCATTCTGGAGAAGAACCCCAAGGGCGCGGTGTGGGCGATCCCGGCGCCGCGCGGCGGCTCGCGCGCTTTTTGCGATCGCATGAACTCATGGGCGCAGGGCGAAGGGCAACCGGGGCTCGGCTATATTTTCTTTGCTCTCGACAACGCCGCGGTGGTCGGCCGCGGGCCTGTCGCCAATAATCTCGGTCCCGAGCGTACCGAGAAGCTGCGTGCGCAGCTCGCATTGAATGACGGCGACGCGGTGTTCTTTGTCGCCGGTGAGCCGCAAACCTTCTACAAATTCGCCGGGAGCGCGCGGACCAAAATCGGCGAAGAGCTGAACCTGATCGCCAAGGATCGCTTCGAGCTGTGCTGGATCGTCGATTTTCCGATGTACGAATGGAACGAGGAGGAGAAGAAGGTCGACTTCTCCCACAATCCATTCTCGATGCCGAACCTGCCGCCGGAAGAATTCCTGGCGCTCGATCCGTCCGACAGGGAGAAAATCCTCGCACTCAAGGCGATCCAGTACGACATCGTCTGCAACGGCGTCGAATTGTCCTCCGGCGCCATCCGCAATCATCGCCCCGACGTGATGAAAAAGGCCTTCGCTATCGCCGGCTATGACGAAAGCGCGCTGGAGCAGAAATTCGGCGGCATGCTGCACGCGCTCTCGCTCGGCGCGCCGCCGCACGGCGGCATCGCGCCGGGCATCGACCGCATCGTCATGCTGCTATGCGGCGAGGAAAACCTGCGCGAGGTCGTGTTGTTCCCGATGAACCAGCGCGCCGAGGATTTGCTGATGGGCGCGCCGTCGGAGGTTTCGCCGAAGCAGCTGCGCGAGTTGCATATTCGCGTCGTGCCGCCTGGGCCGGGGCGCGAGGGCGCCTAATCGTCTCCGCCTGGTTTGAGCCTGATATATCGCGGCTATCCACGGATATTCGCACCACCCGCAGCGGTCTAAAGCCAGTGCAGCATGGCTTTCTGGCGCGCAAGTCTGGCTATGCCGAGGATGTTCCCACTAGCAACGGGTCTGGGAGTACAGACCGAAGCGTGCGCGGCACCGCGTTTGGCTAGTACGTGATAAAATGCGACAGCCGGCGCCCGTCGGGTTGACGCCGATGCTTTTCTCAATCGCGGATCTTTCCTATTGGCAAGCCAAAGCGCGTCGCAAATTCTTCCTGGGTCAGCCCGGGCTCGCGGCGGATTTCGCGCACACTTACATCGGCCGGCTCATGGACGCGGTAGGTGTTGGGGGCGGCTTTGCCCCGGGCGATGATGCGCGCTTCCTTCGCGGCGGCGAGGAGGCGAGTGCCAAAGCGACTCTTGATCTTTTTCTTGCTCATCGTGTTCCTCCCTTTTCAAGGTGATCAAGCGTTGCGGACGCCCGTCAGATAGTCGGCGTAAAGCCCCACTTCCGTTTTCTAAGGCGCCGCGATCGGCCGCAAGCAACGAGGCGGCGCAAGCTCAAACACGAAAAGGTGACCGCATGCGAGCCATTCTCGCCGCGCTGATCTTTTGCGCTTGCGTTGCCAAAAAGCGATGCCGAAATCCCTCCTCAGGTGTTCTAGTGATGCATAACGTCTTGCTCACAGCCATGCTGCTGGCCTCGGTGGTGCCGACGGGAGCGCGTGAGTTCCAAGAATTTGCCGTACTAGGCGGCGGCGGAAGGATTGTCACGCTGGCGCGCGACGACGGCCGCTACGCCAATTCGCCGCTGAAGTCCTGGTTTGATCAGCTGGCGAGCGGGAAGGGCCTCTGCTGCTCGTTCGCCGACGGCTTTCGGGTCGACGACGTCGACTGGGATACGCAGGACGGCCACTATCGCGTTCGGCTCAACGGCGAGTGGATTGTCGTGCCGGACAATGCGGTCGTCACCGAGCCGAACAGATTCGGCCCAGCGGTGGTCTGGCCCTACATGAACTCCGACGGCCAAACCCAGATACGCTGCTTCCTTCCAGGCTCTGGCGCTTAACGGCCGTGTAACCGCAGGTAGCACCTGCGACAAGCTAAAAAAGCTTCAGACCGCAGAGGACCTTGCCGAAAATCTCGATTTCATCGAGTGGCGTTTCTTCGCTGGGGTGATTTGGATTGTCGGAAATGACCCTTAAGCGCGTCGGTTTTGACGCGCGAAGCACGTGCAAGCGCCGGATGATGATCGAGCCGAACTGGTCGCGTAGCGCGTAGAGGCCGTCCGGAGAAGGTGTCTTGTGTTCGACGTCGACAACGACGCGTTCCCCTGAGGCTATCGTGGGCGCCATACTGTCACCGTCGGATTCAACGACCACTAGCCGCTCCGGTAGCGAGTGCAACTGCTCGCGCACGAAGCTGTCGGGAAATACCCATCGCTCGGTCTTGAGCGGGTCGGTGTGGCGCCCGTCCTTTCGCACATTGCGTTTGCCGCCGCCGCTCGCGCCTCCACGACCATCGAGTTCGGGTACGCTGTGCGCGGCCGCTTGGGTCTCTTTCTGCGCGTGCTCCTGTCCTTCGGTGCCTGGATATCGGCCCCACAACAACATTTGTTCAGGTGTATAGCCAAGGGCCGCCGCGAATGGCTTCAGGTGATCAAGTCGCAGTCGAATTACCCCGTTCTCGAGGCGAGACAGCTGCTGTTTGGAGATACCGGAACGACGGACGAGCTCCGAGCGGCTCATCCCTCGGGCCTCCCGGGCATGGAAAAGGCCGGTGTGCTGTGATGCAGGTTTGCTGCGTTGAGCCATCTCAATTCGACCGTCGCGAATCCTGAAACTGAGATGCTAGTTCATTTTCAGTGACGTGACTAGGAAAATTGGTGGCTGCCGGCTCCTAAATCGGTGACGAAGTCCGCTTATCGATATCAGCGTCTGTCCTTGCCAAGGGATGCGTTCGCAGCCACAGCGTGCGTGCCGCCACACTCGGATCAATCTTGGCCCTCTTCCACCATGCCGCCTCGTCGCCGCAGCGATGAATTTCCCGATGGTGTCCCCTGCATACCGGCACGGTGAACTCATCGCTCACCTTGCGGGACAGCGCGCGGCTTTGGGCAAAGCGCAGATG
>Ga0210398_10004226_pt1 | contig 13527 bp, 13 predicted proteins | sample IncBWC4OmetaG_FD_161047 | JGI IMG/M metagenome (GOLD analysis project Ga0210398, IMG submission 161047) | Forest soil microbial communities from Barre Woods Harvard Forest LTER site, Petersham, Massachusetts, United States - Inc-BW-C-4-O | ecosystem: Environmental > Terrestrial > Soil >... | reverse complement strand
CCCGGTGGGGGTGTTGCCGGCAGCGATCCCGACTACGCGGCGAAACAACTGCTGGTCGACGCCGGCGTCAGCATCGCATCACTGGAGCCGATGTGCGACGCGCAGCTGCCGCAGGCCGAGCATGTGCTGAAATCCACCTACAACGACTGGCTTGCCGACATCTGGCTAGACCAGAACAATGCGCACGGCCGCTGGCGGGGCTCGATCAGCGTCAGCGCACAGGTGCCTGAGCAGGCGGCGCGCGAAGTCGAGCGGTGGACAGGGCATCCCTATATGGCGCAGATATTGATGACGCCGCAGACACGTGGAATCCCTTTCGGCAGCCCGCATTTCGATCCGCTTTATGAGGCCGCGTCCCGTAATGGTTTGCCGGTGGCCACTCACTTGATGGGGCAGACGCCGTTCGAGCTGATTCCGATTTACCCGGTCGGCAATCCGGCGCACTGGCACGATTTCTTTGCCTCTTGGCCGCTGCTATACGTCTCGCATTTGATGAGCCTGGTGTTTGACGGTGCCTTCGACCGCCACCCCGATCTGCGGGTGGTGTTCATCGAGGGTGGCTTCACCTGGGCGATGCCGGTGATGTCGCGCATGGACCGGATTTGGGAAGCCCGCCGCGCCGACCTACCGCACGTCCGTCGCCGGCCGTCGGAGTATGTGCGCGAACACGTCCGGTTCACCACCCAGCCGCTGGAAGACGCCGACGTCAGGCAATTCCGTGAATATCTGGAAATGATGGACCTGGGCGACAACCTGATGTTTTCGACGGATTATCCCCATTGGAGTTACGACTCGCCGGCCTACGCGATCAACCGTTTCCCCGCGGCGCAACGGGAGCGAATCATGCGCGGCAACGCGACCGCGTTGTATGGATTGCCGGCGACGGTGAAAGCGCTGCCCGGGGAACAACCCCCGGTGGGTGTCAGTTTCGAGTGAGGCAGTGATCGAGCCGGTCGCCAGGCTGCGTGCCCTCGTCGATGAATACGACGCAAAGTGGTCGGCCCTCGATCTCGTGGGCGTTGCCGCGCTCTGGGAAGACGACACGCCGCAGCCGGTGTACATCGGCGACGAGTACGCGATGCCGCTGATCGGCGCCGACGAGCTCGACCGGCACTGGGCACGGGTCGCCGGGCGCCTCAAGCGCGCGTCGGTGTCCTCGCAGCTGCGATCGGCCGATCCGCTCGCCGACGGCTTCGCGCGCTGCGTCGTGCTGACCGATGGAGCTTCATCGGACATGAATCCGACGTCGAGCACAGCGGTAGCAGCTGGATCACCTGGCTGGTAGTGGCGCGCGGCGAGGCGTACCGCATCTTTCACCACATGGAGTCGCAGGTCTACCTTGACGAAGGCTTAGGTGAACACCATTCGAAACGGCTGAAAGACTAGAGAGCATGACGACCGAGACCGATCGTGCGCAGCCAAAAGGGCCCAGAGGGCCTAGAGGAATTGGTCGCATCGACCCGGCGCTGCGTGACGCCGCAGCCAGCCTGGACATCGTCGAATTCCATGCGGAGACACTTCCCGCCGAGCGGGAGCGCGCCGATCGGCAGGCGGCCGAGCGCGCGGCCGCCGTCGACACCGGCAGCGTCGAGATCGAAGACCGCGCCATCACCGGTCCGGAGGATCGACGGCTTGGACTGCGGCTGTACCGCGGCCTGACCAAGTCGGCGGCGCCGCTGGCACTGTATGCCCACGGTGGCGGTTTCGTGACCGGAAACCTCGACACGGACCATCTGCACTGTGTAGACCTGGCCCGCGCGGCCGGCTGCCTCGTCGTGTCGGTCGACTATCGGCTCGCACCCGAGCACCCGTGCCCGGCCGCACTTGATGACGTCGAAGCGGCGTTTCTTTACGCCGTCGAGAACAGTGCCCGCCTTGGCGCGGACGGCAACCGCGTCGTGGTGATGGGCCGGGATGCGGGTGCGGCTCTGGCCGCGACGTTGGCTCAGCGCATGTTCGACGCGGAGGGTCCGCCGATCCTGGCCCAGGTGCTGCACCAGCCGATGCTCGACTCCGATGCGACACCATCGCGCCGGGAATTCCAGCGCACGCCGGGACTCAACGGCCCCGCGGTGAGTCGGGCATGGGGGCACTATCTCGGTCACAGCGCCGCGACGGCCCAACATGTGCCGGCCCACCGGGCGAACCTGGAGGGGTTGCCGCCGGCCTTCATCAGTTGCGCGGAGATCGACCCGTGTCGCGATGAAGCCATCGACTACGCGAACCGGCTGTTGCACGCCTATGTGCACACCGAGTTGCATGTCGTCGCGGCGACGTTTCACGGGTTCGATTCAGTGGTGCCGGAGTGGGTGGTGTCCCGGGAAAGCGCCGCGCTGCACGCTCAGGTGCTTCGCCGCTCGTTTGCCATTTAGCTGCTCAACTCATACCGGCTGGAACTTGGTGATCAGCCACGTGCCGTGGACCTTAGTCAGCGACACCAGCACGCTGCTCGACGCCATCGCCGGGTCGGGCCGTTCTTTGCTGGCGGTGGCCTGGTTGACGAAGAGCAACACGACCGCTGAATTCGGTTGCAGTTCGGTCGCCGCCGCCCCCACCACCTGAGCCGTAGTGGTCAGCGCCTTTTCCTTGGCGGCCGGGGTCACGATCTCCTTGGTGAACTGGTCGTAGTAGTTCAGGAAATCTCCGGTGAGATGGGATTTGGCAGCGGCGAAGTCCTGGTTGAGGGTGTCCGGTTTGTAGGACAGCAGCGCGACGGTACCGTCGCGCGCGGCATTGATCGCTGTCTGGGCGGCTGCGGTGTCGGTCTGCTCATCGTGCCGGTACTGACCGACGTACAACCACGTCGCCAGCGCACCGGACAGCAGCAGAAGCAGGACGAGGACCACCGGGGCGACTTTGACGCGTAGACGGCGCGCGAGCTTTTCGCCGAGGCCCAACGTGGTGTCGTCGTCTTGCTGGGCTTCGTCGGCGTCGTCGTCGGCCGTCTTGTCGATCTCGACCCCGTCGCTGGGCTCCAGATCGGCCACGTCCTCCACGTTCTGCTGCTCGGTCTTGTCGTCGGCGCTCATAGCACGAACTCGACTTTCGAAATCTTCAGTTGATCACCGTCGCGGACCACTGAAACCCGGAACCGAAAAGCGCGTGGATCGTCTTTGGCGCCAGCCGCATTGGTGACGCGCTCGTTGGCCAGCACCAGAACCACGGCGGAATCCTTGCTCATCGACTCCACCGCACTGGCCGTGACCGACCCTTGGGTGACCGCTTTGGAATCTTTCACCACCGACGCGAAATCGTCCGCGCGACGCTGGAAGTCGTCCCTGAATTCGCCGGTGGCGCTGTCGAGTACCCGCTGGACGTCTTCTTTGGCCTTGTTGAAGTCCAGTGACGTCAGGTTGACGACGCCTTGTCTGGCGGCAGCGACGTACGCCGCGGATCGCTGCCGTTCCGCCAGGACGGTGTGGTGATGCCAGAGCATCCATCCGCTCGCTCCGAGCAGACCGCAGATGGCCAAGATGACGGCAGCGGCGAGGACCCTGGATAACCCGGATAACCCGGACAACCCCGGCACCCGCAACCGCCGGCTGGTCGACTCGGTCGACCCCGCAGATGGCTCGGGCTCCTCGGATGGCTCGGGCGTTTCGGGCGCCTCTGCGGTGTCGTCTGCGGCTTGCACGACGGTGGTGTCTTCGGCGTCCTTGTCGGCTTCCGCCTCCGCCTCCGCTTCCGCCTGCGCCGCGCGCCGTAATTTGATGGCTCTGGCGCGTGCGCGTGCCGCCGCAGCCAGCGCTTCTGCCTCAGCCGCCTCGGCCTCGGCCTGCTCGGCTAACGCGATCGCGTCCGCCTTCGCCTTGGCGGAATCCGCCGGCCGTTCGCCCGCGTCAGCCACGGCGACCACAGCTTCTCGACGTCATTATCGACTGAACTCCGGTATCTCTTACTGTATTGCTCATTGCTACCATCGAATGCACCAGTGAAGCCCGACTGGGATCGAATCGGACGGGAAGGTCCAGCCACCATCATGACTGCCGTCGATTCCCCCGAAAAGATACTCTTCGCCTCCACCACCCAAGCTTTTCTCCAAAAAGAGGTTCCGCTGAGCCGGGTGCGGGAGCTGCACGCGGCGGCCATCTCCTTCGACGAGGATTGGTGGCGGCGGGCCGCTGAGCTGGGTTGGACGGCTTTGCTGGTCCCTGAGGAACTCGGTGGTGGCAGCGTTTCGGGCGATGGTTTCGCCGATCTGGCGATGGTCGCCGAACAACTCGGAAAGACGGTGGCGCCGGGTCCGCTGTATCCCGTCAGCACGGTGCTGGCCGCGCTGGTGGACTGCGCCGAGCACGACTCGCACGTGGCCACGATCGAGTCGTTGGTCTCAGGTGAAACGGTGGCCTCCTGGGCCGTCTACGAGCCGGGGCAGGCCTGGGACCCACATCAGCCGTCGCTGACCGCCACGTCGACAGAGTCCGGCTATCGCATCGACGGCGTCAAAGACCGCGTAGAGGCGGGCGCCCAGAGCGGCCTGCTGCTTGTGGTGGCGCGGACCGACGACGGCGTGCGCCAGTTCCTGGTGCCTACCAACGCCTCCGGAGTGCAGATCGAGCCCCAGCAGTCGGTCGATCTGGTCAAGCAATACGCACGCGTGCGTTTCGAGGGCGTGGCCGTCGACCACAGCGCGGCCGTCGGCAGCGTCGCCGAGACCGCCGGGCTCATCGACCGTCAAGGGCAAATCGCGCAAGTGCTGCAGTGCGCCGAAGTGGTCGGCATTCTCCAGACGGTTTTCGACTTCACCGTCGCCTGGGCATTGGACCGGCATACCTTCGGCCGCCCGCTGGCGTCCTACCAAGCACTCAAACACCGCTTTGCGGATATGAAGATGTGGTTGGAGGCGTGCCGGGCAACGACGGCCGCAGCGGTGGCCGCCGTCTCCGCCGGCTCACCCGACAGCGGCTTGTCGGCCAGCATCGCCAAGTCCTATGTGGGGGAAATGGCCACCGAGATCGTCCAGGGCTGCGTGCAGATGCACGGTGGCATCGGCGTCACCTGGGAACACGATCTGCACGTGTACTTGCGGCGAGTTGCGTTGTACCGGTCCATGTTCGGCACGCCCGAAGAGCACAACCTGCGGGTGTACCAGTGGCAAGAGACAGGCAACCCCGCCCCGAGGTCTGCTTGATGGCCGAGGCTCACGGGACAGTGGCATCCACCGACGTGGAATCCATGGACGAGTTCCGCGCCCGGGTGCGAGCCTGGCTGGCCGACAACATGCCACCCATCGATCCTGCGCATCCGCCGGCCGCACACCGCGACGAGGAGCGCTGCTGGCAGCGGGCCCGTGAACTTCAAAAGCGGCTGTATGAAGGAGGATTCGCCGGCATCTGCTTTCCCCGCGAGTACGGCGGGCTGGGTTTGGACTACGAATACCAGCAGGTGTTCAACGAGGAGAGCCTCAGCTACGAGATGCCGCTGATCCTCAACACGCCGACGTTCACCATCTGCTGCGCGACGCTGCTCGACACCGGTAGCGAGGAACAGAAACGCCAGCGCATCACCGCGGCGTTGCGGGGCGACGAGATACTGGTTCAGCTGCTGTCCGAACCCAGCGGCGGGTCGGATCTGGCCGGGGTGATCACCCGCGCCGAGCGGGATGGGGACCGCTGGGTGCTCAACGGCGCAAAGACGTGGAGCACCAGTGCATTCGCCGCCGACTACGGCCTTTGCCTGGCCCGCACCAACTGGGACGTGCCCAAGCATGACGGCCTGACCATGTTCTTGGTGCCGATCAAGCATCCGGGAATCACGTTGCGGCGCATCACTCAATTGAACGGTTCAACGGAGTTCTGTGAGGAGTTCCTCGACGGTGTCGACGTGGGCAACGACGCTGTCGTCGGCGAGGTGAACGATGGTTGGACGGTTGCCTCACGCCAGCTCTACCATGAGCGCCGTGCGGTAGGCGGGAGTTCGGAATTCGCCAGCGGCAGCGGCAGCGAGGGCGGCCGCTCGACACCGGTGAACTACGCGGCGTTGGCCCGCAAGATCGGACAGGCCGATAACGAGCGGGTGCGGCAGATCGCCGGACGCGCGTTGGTGCACCGGGCGGTCAGCGACCAACTGGGCGACCATGTCTATCGCAGCGTCCGCGATGGCACCCTGCCGCCTGCTGCCGGAACCCTCCTCCGGCTTTTCCACGCCGAGACAGTCACTTTGGAGATGGATGCCGGGCTGGCAATCACCGGAACGGCCGGAGTCGTCGGCGCGGAGGGGGAGGGCCTGGAGACCGGCCTGCGCTACCTGTCCCGTCAGACGGTCTGCATTGGCGGCGGCACCAGTGAGTTGGCGCGCAACGTGATTGGCGAGAGGGTGCTGAACTTCCCCCGTGAGTACGCCGCCGACCGTGGCGTGCCGTTCAACCAAGTGCGGCACGGCAACTAGCCGCTAGACCGTGCGGGCCAACCGGTCCGCCAGCAGCTCGGCGAACCGCGCCGGATCCTCGGGTGTGCCGCCTTCAGCGAGAAGCGCTGTGCCGTAGAGCAATTCAGCGGTCTCAGCTACCGATGGGTCATCGGCGCGGTCTTTTTGCGCCTGCCGCAGGCCGGTGACGAGTGGATGATCCGGGTTGAGTTCCAACGTCCGCTTCTCGACCGGAACGTCTTGGCCGGAAGCCCGGTACATGCGGGCGAGCGTCGGGGTGATGCCGAAAGCGTCGGTGATCAGACAGGCGGGCGACTCGGTCAGCCGGGTGGACAACCGGACTTCCTTGACGTGCTCGCTCAGGGTCTCCTTCAGCCAGGTGAGCAGGTCGGCGAAATCCTTCTCCCGCTCCTTGCGCTCAGCCTCGTGGGCCGTCTTTTCTTCGTCGGTGTCGAGGTCCACCTCGCCCTTGGCCACCGACTGCAGTGGTTGGCCGGCGAATTCGGTCACCGACCCCAGCCAGATCTCGTCGACAGTGTCGGTGAGCAGCAGCACCTCATAGCCTTTGGCCTTGAAGGCCTCGAGGTGCGGTGAGTTGAGGATCTGCTGACGTGACTCGCCGGTGGCGTAAAAGATCTGCTGCTGGCCGTCCTTCATGCGTTCCACGTACGCGGCGAGGGTGGTGAGTTCGTCGTCGCTGTGCGTCGAGGCGAACGAAGAGATTTGCAGCAATGTCTCTTGGTTGTCGAAGTCCCGCATCAGGCCTTCTTTGAGGACCTTGCCGAACTGGCCCCAGAACGTGCGGTAATCCTCCGGCCGCTCAGACTGGAGATCCTTGATCGTCGAAAGGACCTTCTTGGTCAACCGCCGCCGGATAGCAGTGATCTGTCGATCCTGTTGCAGGATCTCGCGGGAAACGTTCAGCGACAGATCCTGCGCATCGACGACGCCCTTGATGAAGCGCAGATACCGGGGCATGAGCTCGTCGCAATCGCCCATGATGAAAACGCGCTTGACGTACAACTGCACACCGATGTCCGCACCCGGTTCGTACAAGTCGAACGGGGCGCGCGACGGGATGAAGAGCAGTGCCTGATACTCGAAAGTGCCCTCGGCCTTCATCGAGATGACCTCGAGCGGGTCGTCCCAGGCGTGCGCGATGTGCTTGTAGAACTCCTTGTACTCCTCGTCGGAGACCTCGTCTTTGGGCCTTGCCCACAGCGCCTTCATCGAGTTGAGGGTCTGGGTCTCGATGGTGACGGTCTCCTCGCCGCCATCCGCCCCGTCTTCTTCCAATGGAGGGGTCCGTACTTCGACCTCCATACGGATGGGCCAGGCGATGAAATCGGAGTACTTCTTGACCAGCGTCCTGATCTTCCACTCCGAGGTGTAGTCGTGGAGTGCGTCCTCTTTGTCTTCGGGCTTGAGGTGCAGGGTGACCGACGTTCCCTGCGGAGCCCCATTTTCGCCGTCGACCGTCTCAATGGTGTAGGTGCCGTCGCCGCTCGACTCCCACTTGGTGGCTTCGCTCTCGCCGGCCTTGCGCGTGAGCAGCTCGACCTTGTCGGCCACCATGAAGGTGGAATAGAAGCCGATACCGAATTGACCGATCAATTCCTCGGAGACAGCTGTGTTTTTAGCGGTCTGCGCCTCGCGCAACTGCTGGCGCAGCTCGGCGGTGCCCGACTTGGCCAGGGTGCCGATCAAGTCGACGACCTCGGCGCGCGTCATGCCAATGCCGTTGTCGCGAATGGTCAGGGTGCGAGCGTCCCGGTCCGCCTCGATCTCGATATGCAGATCGGACGTGTCGACGTCCAGGTCCTTGTTCTGGAACGCTTCAATGCGCAGCTTGTCCAGCGCATCGGACGCGTTCGAGATCAACTCCCGCAGAAATGAATCCTTGTCGGAGTAGACCGAGTGGACCATCAGGTCCAGCAGCTGTCGCGCCTCGGCTTGAAACTCCAACTGCTCGACGCCCGCAGTCATGATTTCCCCTTTACGCCTTTCACGAGATTCGCATTCGAGGGGCAGGCTACAGGATTGCTCCGCTGTCCTTGGCCTTGGCGATGTCGTCCCAGTCGAAGCCGAGCTCGAGAAGAATCTCCTCGGTGTGCTGCCCGTGTTCGGGCGCGCGTCCAGGACCAGGTGGAGTTTCATCGAACTGCACTGGCGCAGCGACCATTACGTACTCGACGCCCTGGTCGTCGACATTGGTGATCAGGTAGCCGTTGGGTTTGCTTTGCGGATCGTTGAGTGCCTCGCGCGGGGTGGCCAGCGGCGCCCACACGCCGGGCTCGTCGGCCAATGCCTGCCGCCAGTGCTCCAGGTCGTGCTCGGCGAACTTGGCGCCGATCAGGGCAGTCGCTTCAGCGGCGTTGGCGACCAGGTTCGACGACGGTACGAAGCGCTCGTCGGTGGCCAACTCCGGCAGCCCGATCCGCCCACAGAATCCGACCCAGAACTTGTCCGGCTGTAGGAACACCATCTGGATCCACCGGTCGTCCTTGGTCTTATAGCGGTTGACCAGCGGGTTCATCGCCAGACCTGGCGGGGCTCCCGGGATGCCGTCGATGCCGAAGAGGTCGGCGACTGAGATCGACGGCGCGATGCTCCACATCGCCTGGGCCAATAGTGACGAATCCACGATCGTTGGGTCGCCGGTGCGCTCGCGGTGGAACAGCGCTGCGCATACGCCGCCGGCCAGGGTGATTCCGGCCTGCAGGTCACCGAAGGCCGGGCCTTGGACGGCGGGATTTTCGGTGCCGAACGGCGTCAGCGTGTAGGCGACTCCACCGCGAGCCAGATAGGTGGCGGCATCAAAGCCGCCGCGGTCGCGGTCGGGGCCGCGCACACCCAACCCGGTTCCGCGCGCGATGATGATGTTCGGGTTGAACCCGCGGATGTCTTCGACCGTGAGACGTGCCCGCTCCAGCGCCGCCGGGAGCCAATTGGTCAGCAGTACGTCGGCCTCAGCGAGCAGACGCCCGAAGAATTCCCGGCCGGTCTCACTCTTGAGATCTAATGCGATGCTTCGTTTTCCGCGATTGCTCAGCTCAAGGATGAAGTCGGTATCGGCGCGCGCCGCTTGCCGGGTGAACCCTCCGACGACCAGCGCCCGGCCAGGATCACCGACGACGCTTTCCACCTTGATGACCTCGGCGCCCCAGTCCGCCAGGGCGACACCGGCAGCGGGGACGTAGGTCCAAGAAGCCAGCTCGACGACCCGGACGCCACTGAGCACGCCTGACATTTGCCCACTCTTTTCGGTGTCTTTTCTATTTTAGGTAGTATAGATACTATAGGTATTTGTCAGCCTGTACTGCAACGACGCAGCGTCCTGGAAGAGATGCGATGGAGTCCAACGCTCGCCCGGTCCCAACTGCTGGCCGGGTCAGCGCCGCATTTGGGTTTCCCGACGCTCGCGCGAAAAATCCTGAGCCCCAGTGTGATTCGTCTCTATCAGATGCGCTGAGAAAGGACCGGCGATGGGCAGAGTGACGGGCAAGGTAGCGGTGGTCAGCGGAGCCGCGCGTGGTCAGGGCCGCTCTCATGCCCGAATGCTCGCCGCCGAGGGCGCCGACATCATCGCGGTGGACCTGTGCGCGGACATCGAAACGAACGAGTATCCGCTGGCCCGCCCGGAGGATCTCGACGAAACCGCGCGATTGGTCGAGAAGGAGGGCCAGCGCGTTTTCACCGAGATCGCCGACGTTCGTGACCGCGCCGCGCTGTCCGCGGCCATCGACCGGGGCGTCGGGGAGTTGGGTCATCTCGACATCGTGGTCGCCAACGCAGGCATCTGTCCGCTGACCGCGGGCCTGCCGCCGCAGGCCTTCGCTGACGCGGTGGACGTCGATCTGGTCGGCGTGCTCAACCTCGTGCATTCAAGCCTCAAACACCTCCAGGCCGGCGCCTCGATCATCGTGATCGGATCCAACGCGGCATTCATGTCGTCGATGAATACCACCGGCATCGACGGCGGTCCCGGCGGGGCAGGATATGCGTTCGCGAAAATAGCTGCCGCACACTATGTCAATGATTTTGCGCTGGCACTGGCCAAATTCTCCATCCGCATGAATGCGGTGCACCCGACGAACGTCAACACCGACATGTTGCACAGCGCGCCGATGTATCGGGCGTTCCGGCCCGACCTGAAGAACCCGACCCGCGAGGATGCCGAACCGGTTTTCCCGCTGGTGCAAGCCATGCCGGTGCCGTATGTCGAACCCGAAGACATCAGCGAGGCCGTGCTCTTCCTCGCCTCGGATGCGGCGCGCTACATCACCGGTCAGCAGTTGCGCGTCGACGCCGGTGGCTTCCTCAAGGTGAAGCCGTGGTCAGGCGCATGAGGTTCAGTCAATCGAACTGCAGCCCAACCGAAATGGAGAGGTAAGCATGCCTAAGGGGATCATCTACCTGGAGACGATGCCGGTGTCACCGGACCGCGAGGCGGACTATCACAAGTGGTACAACGACACCCATCTGGCGGAGATCTGCTCAGTGGACGGCATCGTATCCGCGCGCCGGTTCGCACCCACTGACGGAAAGGGCCCGTTCATCGCCATCTACGAGCTCGACTGCGACGATCTCGACTCGGTGGTGCAAAAGCTGGGGGAGCTCGGTGCCAGCGGCAAGATGTCGTCGCTGGAGCTGCTCAACATGGAGACGCCGCCAATTCCCAAGGTATATGGGCAGATAGGCTCCTACACAAAGTGACTTCGATCGTGGAAGTCGCCCCAGAGGTCCAGAAGCGCATCTATGCGCTGATGGTGCTGATGAAGGCGGCCGACGACCGGCTGTCGAAGGGCATCGGCACCGGCGAGTTCATGTGTGTGTACTGGCCGTCACGCGGGCAGGAGGCGATCGCCGCCGCGATGGGTGTGGCGCTGCGGCCCGACGACCAGCTGGTCACGACCTACCGCGGGCTGCACGATCTGATCGGCAAGGGCGTCCCGCTGGAGGAGATCTACGGCGAGATGATGGGCCGTGTCGTCGGTGCCAGCCGCGGCAAGGGCGGCACCATGCATATCGCCAAACCCGATAAGGGCGTGATGCTCTCGACCGGGATCGTCGGAGCCGGGCCACCGGTGGCGGTGGGTCTGGCGATGGCCGCCAAGCGCAAGGGCCTCGACCGCGTCACGGTGGTCAGCTTCGGCGACGGCGCCACCAACACCGGCTCATTCCACGAAGCGGCCAACATGGCCGCACTGTGGGATCTGCCGGTCGTCTTCGTGTGCCAGAACAACCTCTACGCCGAAATGACGCCGACCGCCGACACCATGAAGCTCGAACACGTCGCCGACCGGGCGGCCGGCTACGGCATGCCCGGTGTACGCGTCGACGGCAACGACCCGCTGGCCGTCAAGGCCGCGCTCGACGAAGCACTGCAGCGGGCGCGCAACGGCGATGGCCCCACCTTCATCGAAGGTGTGACATTCCGATTCCGCGGTCATTACTTCGGCGATCGGATGCCCTACATCCCGAAAGACCAACTGGCGGCGGCGATGGCCGCCGACCCGGTGCCGAGATTCCGCGACCACCTCGCCGACGCCGGCATCTGCGGTGCGGATGAGCTCGACGGCATCGAGAACGAGGCAACAGCGATGGTGGAATCCGCGCTGAAAACCGTGCTCAGCGCGGAGTCCCCGTCGATCGACGAACTCGACCGTGATGTGTACGCAGCCCCGATCAAGTTTCCGGTCTGAGGAAGTAGCGGCATGGACGACAAAGAGATGACGATGCGCGAGGCGCTCAACCTGGCGCTGGATCAGGCGCTGCAGGCCGACGATCGAGTGTTCCTGCTAGGTGAGGACATTGCCGATCCCGGTGCGTCCGGCCCGACCGCAGGGCTGTCGACGAAGTACGGCCACGACCGGGTACTGGACACACCAATCTCGGAAGCCGCGATCGTCGGCGCGGCCATCGGGGCCGCGATCGACGGGATGTTGCCGGTGGCCGAGATCATGATCATGGATTTCATCGGCATCGCCGCCGACCAGCTGATCAACAACGCCGCCAAACTGCGATTCATGACCGCCGGGCGTACCACCGCGCCGATCACCATCCGCACCCAGGTCTACGCGGGACTGGCCACCGGCGCGACGCATTCGCAGAGTCTGGAGGCGTGGTTCATGCACATCCCCGGGATGAAGGTGATCGTGCCCTCCACCCCACGCGACGGCAAAGGCCTGCTGACCACTGCGATCTTCGACCCGGACCCCTGCCTGTTCGTCGAAACCATTCGCCTGCAGAGCAAAAAGGGACCCGTTCCCGTCGAACCCGGGTTCTCAATTCCGCTCGGCCAGGCCGACATCAAGCGAGCGGGCGCCGACGTCAGTCTGATCAGCTACGGTCGCAGCGTTCACGAAGCCCTCGCGGCCGCAGCCACATTGGCCGATCAGGGTGTGAGCGCGGAGGTCGTCGATCTACGTACTCTCGTTCCCCTCGACGTCGAGACGATAGTCGAATCCGCACGCCGTACCCGAAGAGCCGTGATCGTGCACGACGCAGTCCAATTCGCCGGGCCAGGAGCAGAGATCGCCGCGATCCTGCAGTCCGAACTGTTCGGCGAACTGGCCGCACCCGTCGAGCGGGTGGGTGCCAGGTTCGTCCCCAACCCGGCTGCGGCCGCACTCGAGGCGCAGGTCTACCCGTCAGCGGCAGGCATCGTCGACGCTGCACGGCGCACCCTGACAAAGGCGGGAGCACGTGGCTGACTTCATCATTCGCATCCCACGGGTATCGGTGGCCGTCGCGGAGGCCGAACTCACCGACTTGCTCGTCGACGCCGGGGAGCATGTCGAAGAGGGCACACCGATCTATGTGATTGCCACCGAGAAGGTGGAACAGGAAATCGAAGCCGGCGCCGCGGGCACCGTGCAATGGACAGGCGAGGTCGGAACCACGTACGACATCGGCGCTCAAATCGGCGTCATCACTTCATAGAGGAAGGGCAAGCAGATATGGATCTCAACGAGACCCGCGAAAGAATCATCTACCAAAAAGACGGGCCGATCGCGAAGATCACCCTCAACTGGCCCGAGAAGGCCAACGCCCAGGATCAGAAGCTGGCCGAAGAAGTCGACGCCGCATTGCTGGATGCCGACCGCGACTACGACATCAAGGTTTTGGTGCTAAAGGCCAATGGCAAGGGATTCTGCT
>Ga0210398_10004225_pt1 | contig 13528 bp, 10 predicted proteins | sample IncBWC4OmetaG_FD_161047 | JGI IMG/M metagenome (GOLD analysis project Ga0210398, IMG submission 161047) | Forest soil microbial communities from Barre Woods Harvard Forest LTER site, Petersham, Massachusetts, United States - Inc-BW-C-4-O | ecosystem: Environmental > Terrestrial > Soil >... | reverse complement strand
GGAGCGGCCCACGATCGTTTGAATATCGGGGTGGTTACCGGAGAGGGTCGCCGGGAGAGGGTCGCCGGGGCGGTAATAGGTGTAATGGAGAACGCTGATGGGGCTGAAGGGGGAATCGTTCTCGGCCAGCAGGATGGACTCGTTGGACATATAGGTCTTCTTATTGAGTATCAGGAGGGTCAGTTGGTAGTCGTAGTTGTGCTTGTATTTGCTCAGCAGAGAGAGGTGGTCGTATTTACGGAAGGCTTGAAGCAGGGGGAGGAAATCGTAGTTCTCGGGCGCGTAAAGCTGGGTGACGTTGCGGCAACCCAGGCCAAAATATTGGTAGACATCGTCCGAAAGGTCCTCCAGATCCGATGCGGTCTCTTCGCCGGTCAGCAGCGCAACGGAAGTGCGGTTGCGTCGGATAATGTGAGGATATTTAGCGAAGTAATATTCAAAATAGCGGGCGGAGTTATTGCTGCCGGTGGCAATATATGCGTCGCAGCCGGCGAGCCGGTCGGCGAGTCCGAAGTAATCCCTTGCGGCGGGTTCGATCGTGAGGAGATGCTCAAGGAGGTGGCGGATGAGGATATCGTCGCGAGAGGAAGGTTTGATCAACTGGTGGTGTCCTGAAATAAAGATGGAGATGAAATCGTGGAATCCGACCAGAGGTATATTACCGGCCATGGTTAGGCCAATGGTGCGCGGAGAATTGGGCTGGATAGGCAGCTTGTATTTGGCGGCCCAGGCTTGCAGCTTCGCTTTATCCAGGTATTGGGTAGCGATGCCGCGGACGGCGAGGCTGATAAATTCGGGGGTGAACCAGCCATTGGCCGCGTGGGCGAGCCGCTGGGCGGTCATCCAGGCCGGATCCGATGAGAGACAATAGTCACTGAGGTCGGCTAATAAATTTATCCGTTTTTCTAAGTTCATAAAATCCACGCTATATTTGCTGGAGTGGCTTGCAAAGGTAAGTCCGATTATCTCTTAAATTTTCATAAAAAATGGCGATCAAAATAACAGAAGAATGTATCAATTGCGGCGCTTGCGAGCCCGAATGTCCGAATAACGCAATCTATGAAGGCGGGGTTGAGTGGGCGATTTCCGATGGCACTACCGTGAAGGGGTCGTTCACACTCCTGGATGGATCGGTGACCGATGCGAGTGTGCGGCATGCGCCGATTGCTGTAGATACCTACTATATTGTTCCGAATAAGTGTACGGAGTGCCAGGGTTTTCATGAAGAGCCGCAGTGTGCAGCGGTTTGTCCGGTAGATTGTTGTGTACCCGATGAACTATATCGGGAGACGGTGGATGAACTGATGGCGAAGAAGGAGAGATTGCATATTTAGTACATGGGCATTTATAGAAAAATGCGAATGAATTGGGATGTGCGTAAGATGTGCAAAATGTGAAATTAATTCTTTGGAATTGTCGAAGAATTTGGTAACTTTCGTTTATCAATTTGTTGCACATGTAGCCGTCATGCTACTGATAATAGGCGGGTGATATTTCCCGTCATAAAAGGGTGAAGGGGGTATTTCCTTCACCTTTCTTGTTTTTAGGAGGGAGGCACTATGCCACGCGAGAGAAGTTTGCTTATTTTGCCGAAAATTATTTCCATTCATGAAACCAACCATTGCATTTATTACTGGCGGGTATTCCGGTGAGTCGGTCATTTCATACGCGAGTGCGGTCACCATCGGGAACAACCTGGATTACGACCGGTATTCGGTATACAAGATTGATATTACGCCGGAGGGATGGTGGCATCAGCTGCAGGATGGGCGGAAGGTGGAAGTGGATAAAAATGATTTTTCGCTGCAAATAGATGGGCAAAAAGTAACTTTTGATGCGGTCCTGACCGGTATCCACGGAACGCCGGGAGAGGATGGAAAGTTGCAGGGATACTTCGATTTGCTGAACCTCCCTTATACCAGCTGCGATGCGGTAGTATCGGCGATCACGTTCAACAAGCGGTTTGCGGTGGCGGTGGCTTCTTTCAACGGGATCAATGTGGCGCGGTCGGTACTGTTCCTGAACGGTCGGAAGGATAGCCCGGATGAAATGACACGGCATTTGCGTTTCCCGGTTTTCGTAAAGCCAAATAACGGAGGGTCCAGCATCGGGATGTCGAAGGTCAATTCGCCTTCGGAGGAGCTGGGCGCGGCGATCGAAAAAGCGTTCAAGGAGGACAAGGAAGTCCTGGTAGAGGAGTATATTCCGGGACGGGAGTTTACGATCGGGGTGTTCCGGTCCAAAGGGGAGATCGTCACGCTGCCGTTTACGGAAGTCATCAGCAAGCGGGAATTCTTCGATTTCGAGGCCAAGTATACGGCGGGGTTGAATGAGGAGATCACGCCGGCGCAGGTTGAGGAAGCGGTGGCACAGAAAGTACGGGCAGCCGCAAGGAAAATTTATGAAGTTTTTAACTGCCGGGGGATCATCCGGATCGACTTTATATACAATGAAGAGCGCGGAGAGCCGTTTATGCTGGAGATCAATACGGTGCCGGGGCAGAGTGAGGCGAGCATCGTTCCGCAGCAGTTGATGGTGCAGGGATGGACCCTGAAGGAGTTCTATTCCGCGTTGATCGAAGAGGCGCTGGCCGGTCGGGGGAAGGAGTAACAAATATTCACTATCTTTCAATTTATTCAATACGCGTGTTTAAATTTCTCACAAATAAACCTCTCTGGGTCAATATTTTAGCGGGTCTCGTACTTTTATTATTGCTGTTATTGCTTTTCCTTGGCTCGCTCGCGCTGCTGACCCAGCATGGCAAAACGATGAAGATCCCTTCGGTTACCGGGATGTCTTTTGCGGATGCGAAGAAAGCGTTGCAGGAGCAGGGTTTCGAAGTACAGATACAGGATTCTTCCGGTTATATCGACACCATGAAACCCATGCAGGTGGTAAAGCAGTTCCCGGAAGCGGATAACCTCGTCAAGATCAACCGGACGATCTATCTGACCATCAACCGGTCGCAGGCTCCTTTTATCCAGATGCCTAACCTGGTCAGCATGAGTTTCCGCGCTGCTGTAAATGTATTGCGGCAATATGGACTGAATATGGGAGACACCATCTTTAAGCCTGACTTTGCCCGGAATTCGGTGCTGGATCAGCAATATAAGGGTGAGACGATCAAGCCCGGGACGAGTATCCAGGAAGGAAGCGCCATTACGCTGGTGCTGGGAAGCGGTATCGGGGGTCAGGAATTCGGGGTGCCCGATCTGATCGGTCTGACGTATGTTCAGGCCAGGGGGAGACTTGATTCTATGGGGCTTTCCGTCGGTTATGTAACGCGGGGCCCGGATGTCCGCGACTCGTCGGAGGCCTATATTGTAAAGCAGGATCCGCCTCAATTCGGGGACGAAGGGCCCAATCATATTCATGCGGGGCAGAGTATAAGCATTTGGCTGAGTACCCAGAGACCGGTCCCCGGCGGCGACAGTGCGTCGCTTGCGCCCAATGGATACTAATATCAATACTCGAAGCATATGCAGACTATTTCAGTTGAGCAGTTAAAGGCGCGGCTGGATGCCGGCGAATCCATACACTTGCTGGATGTGCGGGAACCGTTTGAACATGAGAATTTCAATATCGGCGGGGTGTTGCTGCCGCTGGGGAGGATCCAGCAGATGGAGACGGATGCGGTGGATGACTGGAAAGAGGAGGAGGTGATCTGTTACTGCCGCAGCGGGAACCGGAGCGGGCAGGCTTGTCTGACTCTGGAGACGGCCGGGTTTTCGAATGTGAAGAATCTGACCGGGGGAATGAATGCGTGGCAGGACCGTTTCGGCGGTTAGGGCGCGGCGGATCATGGCGCGGATGTGTGTTCGCGGCGTTTGGGTTAACTGCGGCGAATTCGCCGCAGTTAGGATTGGAGGCGGTTGATCATGGTGCGGGCGGGCCGAGGTATTTGTTAAACCAGGCAAGCCAGCGGTCGAACCGATCTCGTAGGTAAGAGGGTATGCTGATACCGTGGAACTGGCCGGGGTAGATGATCAGTTCGGTGGGCACGCCCAGTGTGCGGAGAGCCTGGTACATCTGTTCGCTGCCGGCGGTTGGAACGTTGAAGTCTTTATCGCCGCTCATAAAGAGGGTGGGGGTCTTGATGTGGTCAGCTTTCAGGAGGGGATAGCTGATTTTTAGATAGCGGTCGATGCTGGTCCAGGGAGTTCCGATCTCATTGTTATATTGATTGATATATTGATCGACGCCATAGAGTGAGAGGGTAAATCCGGTTCCGGCTCCGCTGCTGGCCGCTTTGAACCGGGTATCGGAGGCGATGAGGTAGTCGGTGAGGATGCCGCCGTAACTCCATCCGGCAACGCCAAGATGGTCGGGGTCGGCCAGTCCTTCTTTGACGAGGTAGTCTACCGCGCCGTGCAAGTCCATTACTTCCTTATTTCCCCAATCAGCAGAAATCACTTTAGAGTAATTGAGTCCGCGGCCGCTGCTTCCGCGATAGTTGACGGCGGCCACGAGGTAGCCCCCCCCGGCGAGGATTTGTCTGGAAAGATCGAAATTGAGTGCGTCCTGGCTGACGGGTCCGCCGTGGATAAAGAGGATGAGCGGGAGCTTCTTTCCTTCCGGCACGTTAGTGGGTCGGTAATAGATGCCGGAGACAGGGGTGCCATCGGCGCTCCGGGAAGTGAACGGGACGACTTTTGCCAGTTCGAGCGGGGCGAGAAATTCGTCGGTATGATGGGTGAGGCGGCGGCCGTCGGCGATGGGGCGGCGGCCGTCGGTGATGGGGCGGCGGCCGTCGGTGCCGCTATCGAGGGCAAAAATTTCGGCGGGGGTCCGGGCATCGCTGCCTATGGCGAGAAAGTGATCACCAATGGGTTCGAGTGTGGTAAAAACGCGGTCACCGGCAGTCATCCGGGTCAGTGTGCCGTTGTCGGCGGTAAAAGTGCCGATATATTGGCTGCGATCGTCTTCCACGAGCGCAACGATCGATTTGCCGTCTTTTGTCCAGCGCGGGTTGAAGACCGGCCGGTCGAGGGAGCGGCTTAGTAATTTGGAAGTGCCGCCGGCAGCGAGGACAACGCAGAGCACGGGTTCGTCATACATATGGTAGACTTCATCTGAGACGCTGCGGGTATAGGCGATGGTCCGGCCGTCGGGGCTCCAGCGGGGGCTGTTGTCGGTCCCTTTCCAGTCGGTTAGCTGGCGCATGGCGGCGCCGGGTTTGGCTTCGATGATATAAATATCGGTATTCTCGTTCTTGTCCGGGTCTTCGGTGCGGTTGCTGACAAAGGCGATAGCCGACCCTTCGGGGCTCCAGACTGCCGAGCCTTCGTCATGGCTTCCCCTGGTCAGCGTATCGAGCTTTTTCGCGGCGATATTGAAGAGATAGAGATGCGTATGGACTTTCTTGTAACGGTATCCCTGAACGTCCTGTTTATATTGATAACGGTCGATGACGTATGGCTTGGTGGTCTTGATCTTACTGCTGTCTTCCGGATCGGGGTCGGTGAGGGTAAGGAGGAGCTGTTTGGAGTCGGGGCTCCAGGTGTAATCGTCGACTCCGCCCTTTATCTCGGTCAGACGTTTGGCTTCCCCGCCGCGGCGGTCCATCAGCCAGACCTGGCTGCCTTTAATCGTTTCGGTTGATTGCCTCGAGGATTGGAAGGAAATATAGCGACCGTCGGGGCTCCAGCGGGCGTGGGATTCGCCGTCGGGGCTGTTGGTGAGCTGGATATCCTGGGTTCCGTCCCAACTGATCATCCAGACGTCGGAGTTGCGGGTATCTTTCAGCGAGTCGATCGTGGTGAGGGTGTAGGAGACCCATTTTCCATCAGGGGAGGGCTGGGGGTCGCTGATGGCGGGAAGGCGATAGAGGTCACCGGGGCGGATGAGGCGGGGAACGGGAGCCTGTTGGGCCAGAACGGTTACGATGCTGCAAAGCAAGGAGCAGGAAAAGAGGGTGAATTTTAGCATAAGACAGTAATTATCAGCCGTCGGGGTGGGCGGTTCATGGGAAGGTACGGCAATTTCTTCAAGCGGAACTGTAACTTTTTTGGATGGGAGACCGTCCTAAAAGCAAGAAAAAAAATTGCCGATCATGAAAAATCTTGCCTTACTAACTGTATCACTGCTGGCCGGGCTGGTGGTCTTTGCTCAGAATCCGAAAATTATCAATGACCCCAATGCGCAGAAGCGTTCGGTCGCCGATTTTCATGGGATCAGGGTCAGCGGCGGCATCGAGCTTTTTCTTACCCAGGGCGATGAGGAAGCGGTGGCGGTCAGTGCAAATGACCCTGAATTGAGGGATCGGCTCAGGACGGAAGTAACAGACGGTATCCTGCACATTTATCTGGAGGATCACGGGTGGCATTGGAGCTGGAACGGCTCGGTGAAACTGAGGGCTTATGTCTCGTGCAAGGTTCTGGATCAACTAAAAGGTTCCGGCGGCTCGAATATCCATGTCGACCAGACGATCAAGTCGGAGCGGCTGGACGTCCATTTGTCCGGTGGGGGTCAGCTGCATGGCAGATTCGAAGCGGGTCAAATGACGGCAGGTATCTCGGGCGGCGGCGAACTGTATATCGGTGGTACCACGGGGACGCTTAATGTACATGTGAGCGGCGGCGGCGGCTTTCACGGCTTTGAGCTGGCGACCGACAGCTGTGAGGCGCACGTCAGCGGCGGCGGAGATGTCTTTGTAACGGTCAATAAATCGCTTGATGCGACCGTCCACGGCGGGGGTGATATCCGCTATAAAGGCAATGCTTCGATCCGGGAGACCCATACGTTCGGCGGCGGTAATATTTCGAAGGGTTGAGGTCGAAAGGTGAGAAGATGCAACAATGAATGAATAGTCGTGTCTTTAATAAAAGTGCTGATCATGAAAAATTTTACGTTCCTAGCGGTATTTATCCTGGCCGGCGTCACGGCTATTGCTCAGAATCCAAAAGTTATCAACGATCCCAACGCGCAGAAGCGGACAGCCAGCGGCTTTCATGGTGTTCAGGTCGGCGGCGGCATTGACCTTTATCTTAGTCAGAGTGGTGATGAAGCCGTCGCGGTTAGCGCCAGCGATCCGGAGTACCGGGACCGGATCGTAACGGAGGTGCAGGATGGCATTCTGCATATCTACCTGGATGATAAATGGCATTGGGGCTGGGGCAACCGTAAGCTGAAGGCCTATGTCTCTTGTAAAACGCTGGATGAGCTGAGGGCTTCGGGCGGCTCGGACGTGTATATCGACGAGACGATCAAATCTCAAAAGCTGGAGGTCCATTTGTCGGGGGGCAGTGATTTGCACGGAAAACTGGAAATCGGGGAGCTGACGGTTGGTCAGTCGGGGGGAGCGGATGTATATGTCAGCGGGACCGCTGCGCAATTGAATGTGCATGCAAGCGGCGGCAGTGATTTCCATGGCTATGATCTGGCCGTCGACAACTGTCAGGCTTCAGCCAGCGGCGGCAGCGATGTGTATATCACCGTCAACAAACAATTGGATGCTTCAGCCAGCGGCGGCAGCGATATTCACTATAAGGGAAATGGTTCGGTCCGGGAATCGCATTCGGGCGGCTCGGGGAGTGTATCGAGAAAAGATTGATGAAGTTATTTTTTTTACCTTTATGAGTATGAGTAAAGTCCTTGCTTTTGTGGTAGGGTGCCTGCTGGTCGTGACTGTTCGGGCGCAGGAGACCGTTATTCAGGATCCGAATGCCGAACTTAGGTCAGTGAAGGGGTTCCATGGCATCCGGGTCTCGAGCGCGTTCGACCTGTATCTTACCCAGGGGCAGGAGGAGAAGGTGGTGGTGAGCGCGAATGATCTCAAGATGCGGGATCGGATCAAGACGGAGGTCGTCGATGGTATCCTGATCATCCGGCTGGAAGGGTCGTGGAAATGGTGGCATCTGGGAAACACCAAATTAAAAGCCTACGTTTCGTTCACGAGCCTGGATGAGATCACGGCGTCAGGGGCGAGTAATGCCTATGTCGATGGGGTGATCGCGGGGGACAAGCTAACGCTGAATCTCTCGGGCGCCAGCGGCTTCAAGGGTGCGATCAAGGTGAATCAACTGTCGGTTGATCAAAGCGGTGCGTCGGATTCGCATCTTACGGGTCAGGTGGCAGGGATGGCGACCATCCGTTTGTCAGGGGCTAGTGAAGTAAAGGGGTATGACCTGGCGGTGGAAACCTGCAGTGCGCATGCGACGGGGGCATCGGATGTTCAGATAACAGTCAATAAGGAGCTGGATGCCGATTGTTCGGGAGCCAGCGGCGTCTATTACAAGGGGTCGGGTGTGCTCCGGGAATCCCATTCCAGCGGAGCGAGCAGCGTGTCTCATAAGGGTTGATCGTTAAAGGGGGACTGAGTCGATCGGTAAGGCGGGCGCGCTTGAAAGATTCCATACATAATTTGGTTGGGAAGCTAAAGGGACGTACTTTTGTCCTCCACATCGCGAAGTAGAGCAGCGGTAGCTCGTCGGGCTCATAACCCGAAGGTCGCTGGTTCGATCCCAGCCTTCGCAACCAAGCGGGCCTCTTCAAGAGGCCAAGTAATCAGGGCCTTACGGGCCCTTTTTTTATATTTGAGGGGAGAATGAAAGTTGGATTTGTCAGCATATTTGGGAAGCCGAATGCCGGAAAGAGCACTTTGCTCAATGCCCTGATGGGCGAGAAGCTGGCTATTGTCTCGCCGAAGGTACAGACGACGCGGCATCGGATCAAGGGGATCCTGACGGCTGATGACTATCAGGTGATCTTTTCCGATACGCCGGGTATTATCGAGCCGCGATATAAGCTCCATGAAAAGATGATGCAGGCAGTCAGGAACTCGCTGGAGGATGCGGACCTGGCGCTGCTGCTGCTGGACATCCGGGATGACTGGGGCGAAAATGACGTCTTGTTCCAGGCCTTGCAGCTTCGGGTCCCGGCGCTCGTGGTGCTGAATAAGATCGACGGGGTGGCGGCGGAGAAGATCGGGGCGGGGAAAGACTACTTCGGGAGCAAATCCTATGTCCGGGAGGTACTGGCCATCTCGGCGTTGAAGAAGACAAATGTGCCTGAGCTGTTGTCGGTGGTGCTGCGGATGTTGCCGGAGGGACACCCCTTCTTCGAAGGGGATGATCTGACCGACCTGCCTACCAAATTCTTCGCCAGTGAATTGATCCGGGAAAAGATCTTTCTGCTTTATGGGGACGAGATCCCTTATCAGACGACGGTGCTGGTGCAGGAGTATTCCGAAAAGAGTACGCTGACAAAGATCAGGGCCGACATTATCGTGCAGCGGGAATCGCAGAAGGGGATCATTCTCGGGGAAAAGGGGAAGATGATCCGGGAACTGGGGTCGTTGGCGCGTAAGGATATCGAGCAGTTTATCGGGAATAAAGTTTTCCTGGAGCTGTTTGTAAAAGTGCGGCCGAAATGGAGGGATACGGAGATTTTTCTGAAAGAATACGGATACATATGAGTGGATTTACCGTGGCAATTGTTGGCCGGCCGAATGTTGGCAAGAGTACATTTTTTAACCGAATGTTGGAACAGCGTAGAGCCATTGTGGATGACGAGAGCGGAGTGACGAGGGACAGGCAATACGGCATTGCCGAATGGGCGGGGAAAACCTTCAATCTCATCGATACCGGGGGATTTGTGGCGGGCAGCGAGGATGTCTTTGAGCGGGAGATCCGCAAGCAAGTGCTGATCGCGGTGGAGGAGGCAAACGCTTTGATCTTTATGGTCGATTGTGCGACAGGGATCACAACGCTGGATGAGGAGATGTCCGACGTGTTGCGGCGGACGACGAAGCCGGTCTTTCTGGCGGTGAACAAGGTAGACAATAGCGACCGGCTATTGGAGGCGACGGAGTTCTACAGCTTGGGGTTGGAGGAGGTCTTTTTTCTTTCCTCGATGACGGGAAGTGGGACGGGGGAGTTGCTGGATGCGCTATGCGCATTGATCCCCGAGGATCAGCCCGCGACGGAAGAGGAAGGGTTGCCGAAATTTGCCATTATCGGTCAGCCGAACGTCGGCAAGTCATCCCTACTGAACGCGTTGATCGGTCAGGAGCGGACGATCGTGAGTGAAATTGCGGGTACGACGCGGGATACGATCCATACGCGGTACAATCTTTTTCAGAAGGACTTTATTTTGATCGACACGGCGGGTATCCGGCGGAAGACAAAGGTTCACGAGGACCTGGAGTTTTATTCGGTGATCCGGGCCATCAAGGCGATGGATGACGCGGATGTCTGTCTGCTCATGCTGGATGCGTCCAAGGGGATCACGGCGCAGGACCTGAATATCTTCAGTCTGGCGGTAAAGAAGGGGAAGGGGATCGTGTTGCTGGTCAATAAATGGGATCTCGTAGAGAAGGAGACCAATACGGCAAAAGAATATGAGAAGGAGCTGAAGGAGCGGCTCGCGCCTTTTACGGATCTGCCGATCCTCTTTATTTCGGTCATCGACAAGACCCGGATCTTCAAGGCGGTGGAGACAGCGCTGACCGTCCATGAGAACAGGCAGCGTAGGGTGCCGACGTCCGTGCTGAACGAGGTGATGTTAAAAGCGGTGGAGGACTATCATCCGCCGGTTGTGCGGGGGACGCCGCTCAAAATTAAATATATCACTCAGCTGCCGACGGTGGTGCCGTCTTTTGCCTTCTTTTGCAATTTCCCGGATGATGTGAAACAGCCGTATAAAAATTATCTGGAGAATAAGCTGCGAGAGTCCTTTAATTTCAAGGGGGTTCCGCTGCGGTTGTTCTTCCGGAAGAAATAGATATTACTATGAAGATCGTTGTTATCGTGCTTGCGGGTGCGCTGGGCGGTGCGGGTATTCTGGCGGCTTGCAATAATAGCCCGGAGCCTGCGGCTCTTTCGACGAAGCGTGTTGATTCGGTTGTTGCGGCAGCGCCGGATACAATTAAGGCGATTTCTTTGGATTCGGTTAAACGGTAATCATAAACCGAATTTCCGCAGGACCTTGTTAACTTCCCGCCGATATTTTCCCGCGGCTTCTTTTTCCTGCTTTATAAAGCTGTTGTCTTCGAGGCGGCCGACGACGGCGTCCATTTCCTCCGTGGATTCATAGACCATTTTGCGGAATGGGTTGCTGTAATCCTTTTCGCGGGTTGCATAGATTTCGGCTGTCATCCAATCGCGGGTTGCGATGGCCTGACGGAGAAGGGTGGCGAAACCTTTGGGGCCGGTCTTGCGCAGGGTGGCGCCGGTGATCTGCCGGAGCGCCGCAAGGGCATGGTGGAGCTTGTCAGTGGGGTATTGTTCGGCCTGGCGGCGATAAAACTCGTGGATTTCGCCCCAGCCGCGGACTTTGCCTGCGTGAATTTGCCCGATAAGCTTGTCCAGCTCGGCCTTCCGGATCAACTGACCGCCGACGTTGACCCAGGGTGTGAAGGGCGGGGTGGGTGGAAGAGATTTCAGGAGATCGTCGAAGGAGGCGATCTTCTCTTTCCGGATATGGTTCAATAGCTGGGTGGCGGCGTGGTAGGCAATGAGTTCCTTGAAGATCGCATAGGCCTGCGGGGTCTTGACGAGTCTGACCTTGCGGTCGCTGTTCTCCCAGCCTGTCGCAATGATCTCGGGCTCGGCTACAGGGTGGAGTTGGTTGACGGCCGTGCCCGCGAGCTCTTCCAGGATGCGGAGGGCGCCGACCATTTCGCTGATCGTATCGGGGGCGAGGTAGTCGAATTCCAGCAGCTGGGTCTTATCGGTGCGTTTGTCGCGGTCGGTATATTTCCAGGAGTTACGGGCCAGGGCGTACATATTGTGGAGGAACCAGTATGCGGGCATGACAATCAGCTCGTCGCTGGACACATCGTTGCTGATGAGGGCAAACGGGATCGGGATGTCCAGCTCGGCCGGATAGTCGCCCTTGGCCAGGATTGCATAGGAGGCAAAGCGGGAGTTGTGCTTGAGGCTGACGCAGAGGCCGGGCCAGAAGCCGCGGCCGGCAATGATCTCGCCATCGGCACTCCGGGAATTGTGGTTGGAGCCGATGGTTGCGCCGGCGGCCATATTGCTTTGGCCCATCACGAGAGCGGCGCAGAGGAAGGAGTTGTTATGATGCTGTTCGTGTGCGGGGAAGATCAGGGAGTTGAGCACTTCGCAGCAGGAGATGGTGGCGTTGTTTCCGAGATAGGAGTTGATCAGGCGTGCGCCGTATTTGAGTTGTGAATGGGAAGCCATGATAAAGCGGACGGCCTTTACGCCGTAGAAGATCCGGCATCCGAAACCGACGATGCCATTGACCAGCTCGCAGCCTTCGCCGATCTGGGAGGCCGCTTCGGCGGAGGAGTTGATGGTGAGGTTCTTTAATTTGTTGGCGCCTTTAAGGTAGGCGTCTGTGCCAATCCAGACATCCTTGATGATCTTACAATTTTTGATGACGGTGCGGTCGCCGATCTTTCCATAGTAGCCGCGACGGTTATCGAAAGCGGAGGCGGTGAATTCCTTGAACTTGTTCTGTAAATTGGCATCGTCGCGAAAGCGGCTCCAGAGCCATGCGTCACCGGGGAGCATCCCGTTGAAAGGGATGATACTGCGGCCGCCGTTCTCGTTGCAGACCTCCAGCCAGATGCGGATGGATTCTTCTTCGCCTTCCTTGAGGATACCGTTGCCGAATTTGGCGTGGTCGGTAGTCGTAAGCTCATTGGTATTGACGATCATCACGTCGTTGCCGATGATATAGTGGGACAGGTAGTTGGTGTTGTCGATGCAAACGTTGTCCCCGAAGTCGCAGCTGATGATCGTACTGTTATACAATCCTACCGGCCGGCGGAGGTTGTGGAATTCGAGGTAGTAAGGGGTCAGCTTGCCAATACGGACCAGGCCGAAGAATTTGCAGTTCTGCACCAGTTCGGGGGTGAAGGCGTCGGAGACGAGGATATCGTTCCAGTTGGGGGTGGTGTTGCGGTTGCGTACGAGCACTTCGATCTCGTAGGCGGTCAGCTGCCGGTAGCCGATGCCGCTGCGGTTCTGAAGGTTGCGGAGATAATATTCGTCCTTCCCCGCCGGGAGGTAGCGGCTATCGATGAAGTGATAGCCGAGGGTGTCGATCGGGCTTTTCTTTATCTCGTTCATATAGTTTATTCCACCGTGACGCTTTTGGCGAGGTTGCGGGGTTTGTCGACGTCGTATCCTTTGGCGACGCCCATATAATAGGCGAGCAGCTGCAAAGGGATGACGCTGAGCATCGGAGCGATCAGCTCATCAGCGTCGGGAATGACCATTACATCGTCGGCCATATTGGTGATGAGGTCGTCGCCCTGGCTGATGACGGCGAGCACCTTTCCCTTCCGGGCCTTTATTTCCTGGATATTGCTGACGATCTTCTCGTGCCAGGCGTCGCGGGTGGCGACAAAAACGACGGGCAGCTGGTCGTCGACCAGAGCGATGGGACCGTGTTTCATTTCCGCGGCAGGGTAGCCTTCGGCGTGGATGTAGGAGATCTCTTTCAGTTTGAGCGCGCCTTCGAGGGCGATTGGGAAATTGTATCCCCGGCCGAGGTAGAGGGCATCTTTGGAGTCTTTGTATTTGGCGGCCAGTTTTTGAATATCGGGTGCGAG
>Ga0210398_10004222_pt1 | contig 13535 bp, 12 predicted proteins | sample IncBWC4OmetaG_FD_161047 | JGI IMG/M metagenome (GOLD analysis project Ga0210398, IMG submission 161047) | Forest soil microbial communities from Barre Woods Harvard Forest LTER site, Petersham, Massachusetts, United States - Inc-BW-C-4-O | ecosystem: Environmental > Terrestrial > Soil >... | reverse complement strand
GTCGTCTTGCCGTGGTCAATTTGCCCAATCGTCCCTATGTTTACGTGCGGCTTTGACCGGTCAAACTTTTCCTTGCCCATGACTGCTCGTCTCCTCGTGTTGGCCGGCGCATGCACCGGGTTCAGGTGAATACTTCAAACGAAACTTAGCTGTGAAACTAAACCTGGGGTGCCCGCAAACGCTCAGTAGTATGCGTACAGCTTGAAGAACTTCTCCCGCAGCTCCGGTGCGACATGCTCCAGGCTTGCGAGATACAGTTCGCGGATCTGGCCCTGGTCGGCGTTGCCCAGCCGGCCGTACTCCGCGGCAGTGTTGGCTCCCAGGTTGCCCTTGCCGAGGACTTCTTCGAAGTCGCGGATACGCAGCTTCGAACGCTCCAGCGACTTCAGGAACTCTGCTACACGGCCCGCGGAAAACGAGGCCTCGATTGCACTCTTCACCGCGTTGAAGGTCAACGGATCGGAGATGGGAAGTACGGGCTGCTGATACATACTGCTCAACACACTCTCCTGCGATCTGCTAGCGCCGGACCGCGATGAAAATCTTTGGAGCGGGAGACGGGAATCGGACCCGCGACCAACAGCTTGGAAGGCTGTGACTCTACCACTGAGTTACTCCCGCATGCCTCAGGGGCTAAAGCCCCATTTGCTTCACTCTACTCGGCACGGCTAAAGCCATGCCCTTCCAAATCTGGAGCTGACGGAGAGGCTTGAACTCTCGACCTCTCCCTTACCAAGGGAGTGCTCTACCACTGAGCTACGCCAGCCTGCTGCGAAACTTTCAAAACAAATCTTCTAAAATCTTTTTTACCTAACAATCCTACCGCGAACGCAGCCGTCCGAGTATGACGCGGAAGGCAAAAAAACCTAACAGTATCCAGGTCAGCGACTGAAACTTGCCTGGCTCCATCGTCCGCCAGACCAGAATCGCCAACAACCCAAACGCGGACAGCGCGATCCACATCCTTCCGCTGCCTGCCGGGCTTAAATCCACTACGCTCACCACTCACTACCTCAAAACTAATGGTGCACAGGGGAGGATTCGAACCTCCGTAGCGCATAACGCGGCAGATTTACAGTCTGCTGCCATTAACCACTCGGCCACCTGTGCACATTCTGCTTGAAAGTTCCAACACGCAGCACCCATCTCAGCCCATCAAGCCCGTCGTCGATTCAAATTGCGAATCGAGCGGGTACACACCCTTGAAGGAATGACCGGAGGTCTGCAGACCAGAACGGTCGAGCAGTACAACCAAATCCGTCTTTCTTTTCCTGCTGCGAGGAACTGGAGCTGGCGAAGGGACTTGAACCCCCGACCCTCTGATTACAAATCAGATGCTCTACCAGCTGAGCTACGCCAGCCCACACAGCAATTTGCCCTCTGTTAGCCCAGCCGCACGACGCGCAGCAGAGCCCGCGCAGAGTGCGCCGCAGAGCTAACTTTAGCATAGCCATGACCCCCAAGCAATGGTCCTCGCCGTGGCTTACGGGGGCTTCGCGAGAACCGTCCAAAATCGCAGCTATGCTAGCCTATCGACGACCCGGATCCGTCTATCCTATGCCCCTGTCGAAGACACTGCTGCGCTCCTTCCTCTTCGTCCTCAGCTTCTGCTTTTTTTCGGTCGTCTCAGTCGCACAACATACTGAGGGTGCGCCACAAACAGTCGACGGTCCGCTGACCTCGACCAAGGCCCCGGCGATGGACAACGAGTCCGTAATGAAGATGGCGAAGGCGGGCCTGGGCGACGACCTGATCATCGAGACAATCAACACCCAGCCTGGCCATTACGCTACCGATGCTGACGCGCTGGTTGCGCTCAAAGGCGCGGGAGTCTCCGACCGCGTCATCACTGCGATGATCAACAAGGGCCGGCGGCAGCTTACGAACGTCGCCGAGAGGCCGATCGAACTCTCGGACGTCAATGAGATCGGCGTCTACTACAAAGACCACAGCGGCAAATGGACCGCCATTGAACCGGAGATCGTCCACATCAAGTCCGGTGGATTCATCAAATCGACCGTCACCCACGGCATCATCAAGGAAGACCGCAATGGCCACCTCAACGGCCGTGAGTCGAAGCTCGCGCTCCAATGCCCCATCGAGGTCCTCATCTACGTGCCCGAGGGCGTGGCGGCAAACGAGTACGACTTCCTCCGCTTCCGGATCAACTCGGACAACCGCGAGTTCCGCGTTCTCACTGGCGGGGTCTTTCACTCGACCGGCGGCGCCGATCGCGACGAAGTCAAATTCAACCCCGTCAAAACTGCTCCGCACACCTACCAGTTCACCGTCGACAAAGACACCGGCGGCGGCGAATACGGCATCCTCCCACCCGGTACCGGCAACGTCACTAACGGCGGCAAGATCTATACCTTCGCGATCGTTGAATAGCGGCGCAGACTAAGGCGCGACACCCGGCATGGCGCGAAGATGGTCTATGCTTATCATCGAAGGCGTGGAAGTCGCGCGGCTTCGTAACAACTATGCAGACACCTTGCCCGACCGGCCATGTCCCTGATGCGGTTCCAGATGCGTAAGCGCACACGCTACTCCCTGCTGCTGATGCTGGCGCTGATGGTCGCGCTGGTGGTTGTGCTGGTGCTGCGAAAGGCCGCTCCGCCAGAGGCCGCGCGCCTATTGCCGGAGTCGGACGCGATCATCTACGCCAACCTGAAGCCACTGCGTGCTGCGACCCGCTTCGACCGCACGCAAGTGACGCGAAGTCCGGACTACGAGCGCTTTATCGACGCCACCGGCATCGTGCCGGAGCGCGACCTTGACGTCGTCGCCTTTGCGTTGCACCGCATGGACGATCCCAATGGGCCGAACGGGCCAGTCGGCTACTCCGAGGTGTTTGAAGGGCGCTTCGATGGCGAACGCCTCGCACGCTATCTTGCGACGATCGCCACAGCGAAGGAGACCTACGCAGATCACGACATCTTCATCGTGCCAGTTGGCGATGGCAAGGAGATGCGGCCGTTGCGGATCGCGCAGGTCGGTTACGACACCATCGCCGCGTCGAACATGCCGACGCCGGAGCAGATCCACTCCATCCTTGACCGGCACCGTGCCGCAGCATCGCCGTTTGCAGGTTCGTCGCTGCTGTCGGCCCGCTACGGCGACGTACCTGCGTTCTCAAGCGCGTGGGCGATCGGCCACATCGGACTTCCCTTCTCTGACCGTGGCTATATCAGCATCTTCGGCCTGCAGCTTCCACTTTCGGAGGACACGACCTTCGTTGCGAGCCTGCGCTATCTCGGAACGATCCATCTTCGCATCGAGCAGATCGCTCCGACCGACGCTGACGCAGTCCATGCGACCGAGACGTTGAGTTCACTGCTGGGGCTTGTGAGGTCAGTACAGCAGACACAGGCGCTGATGCATCCGACGGCCGCCCCCGATGCAGAGGTTCGCGAGCTATTAGAGTCGGCGAAGGTCGAACAGCATAAAGACCGGGCCGTGCTGACGGCGAACATTCCGCTGGACCTGATCAAGAGGCTCGCTACACCCTCCTCCGAGGGCAAACCTTGACCGAACCCGCATCGCCGGCAGTCACGAGGGTCATCCTGGTTCGGCATGGCGAGAGTTTAACCAACGCCGGAGGCAAGGCAGCAGACCACATCAGCAATCCCCTGACTGACCTTGGCCATCTGCAGGCCAGGAACTTCGCCGAGCGGCTCCTCTGTAATCCAACGCTCTTCGTTGTCTCACCATTCCTGCGCGCACAGCAGACCGCCGAACCGCTGCGACAGCGCTTCCCCAATGTTCCGGTCGAGGAGTGGCCCATCGAGGAGTTCACCTTTCTCGATCCTGCGCGTCACAGGGGCACCAGCGAAGAGGACCGCCACCCGTACGTACTGGCTTATTGGCAGCGGCGAGACCCTGCGTTCATTGACGGACCGGGCGCCGAGTCGCTTACTCAATTCTTCGACCGTGCGCGTGAAGCGAAACGTCGATTGGAAGGCGCGGACCCTGGCGGCTGCGTCGTCCTTTTCACTCATGGATATTTCATGCAGGCCTTCCGGCTGGTGCTTCTTTTTCCCAACGCGACCGATGCCGAACTGATGGCAAACTTTCAGCGCTTTCATCTCGTCAACCTTATTCAGAACGCCGATTCACTCGAATTTGAGGTCTGCGACGGTAAAATTCGTTCTATCGGACAGCCGCGAATGATGGGCTTCACGCTTCAAGGAGAGACTTCTCATGCATAAATTGACCACCTCTGTTGTTCGGGCGCTGGCCCTGGCAGTTGCCGCTTCGGCCCTGCCCATTTCGCTCTTCGCACAATCGGGCACCACAATCACCGGCCAGGCCGCCTTCACCGACTACACCCAGGAGCACCCCGGCGTGCGCCGCAAGCTCACGGTGGCTGACCTACCGGATCCGAAGCCGGACGAGTCTGTCGACAATGGGCCCAGCGTCGTTCCGCGACCCGAGGGTGCGTGGCCGCAAGCGCCTAAGGGATTCAAGGTCGAGATGTACGCGCAGGGGTTCAAAGAACCACGGTTGATCCGCACCGCTCCCAACGGCGATATCTTCCTTGCCGACTCACATGGCGACAAGATCTGGGTCCTCCGAGGCGTTGGCCCCGACGGCAAAGCGCAGACGGTCTCGACCTTTGCCTCGTCCGGCCTCAACCTTCCCTTCGGGATCGCGTTCTATCCAAGCGGACCGAACCCCAAGTGGATTTATATCGGGAACACCGACTCCGTTGTGCGCATCCCCTACAAGTCCGGCGATCTTGTCGCGACAGGCGCGCCAGAGAAGGTCATTCCACAACTTCCGGGTTTCGCCCAACTCCGCGGCGGTGGCCATTGGACACGCGACATCGTCTTCACACCCGATGGGACGAAGATGCTTGTCTCTGTCGGCTCGGCCTCTAACGTGGACGACCCTGATACGCACCCCAACGAGTTTCACCGTGCAGACGTTCTTGAGTTCACCCCAGAAGGCAAGTTCGTGAAGGTGTATGCCTATGGTCTGCGCAACTGTGTCGGCGAGGCAATCAACCCAACCACCGGCCAGCTATGGTGCTCCACCAACGAGCGCGACCGCCTGGGCGACAACCTCGTCCCCGACTACATCACCAGTGTGAAGGAAGACGGCTTCTACGGCTGGCCCTGGTGGTACATGGGCGGCCATCAGGACCCCCGCTTGATGGGGACGCACCCCGAACTGAAGGACAAGGTCATCACTCCCGACGTTATCCTGCAGCCGCACTTTGCTTCGCTCGAGATGGTCTTCTACACCGGCAACCAGTTTCCCTCTGAGTACAACGGCGACGGCTTCGCGGCAGAGCACGGCTCCTGGAACCGCGCCCACCGCAGCGGCTACGAGGTCATCCGCGTCCCAATGCGTGACGGCCACGCCACTGGAGAGTACGAAGACTTCCTGACTGGCTTCGTTACGCCGGACGGCAAGGTCTGGGGACGGCCTGTCGGCGTCGCAGTAGCGAAGGACGGCTCGCTGTTTGTCACCGATGACGGCACAAAGACGGTCTGGCACGTCAGCTACACCGGGAAGTAGACGATCCAGAGAAGATGGCGGCCGATATTCTCCCGGCCGCCATTTTTATTGCAGGACCTTCGCGGCTACCAGGTCAGATCGCTGGCTCCAGCGCATATTCCAACGGGGAAGTCGCAGCGAGCGGAACCGGGAAAAACGTCACATCGTGCTCGCTCGAGACCCGGGAGACCAGCGCGTCGAAACAATCTCCGTCGAGTTGATGAGGGGCAAACCTCTTCATGATCGAGAAGGTGTCCTCCAGTTTGAGGCCTGCACGGTACGGGCGGTCTTCGGACAACGCTCCAAAGACATCAGCGACGGCGATGATCCGCGATTCCCGCGAGAGATCGCGCCCAGTTAGCCGATCCGGATAGCCGGAGCCGTCCAGCTTTTCGTGGTGCTCACCCGCGATGACAGCCATCTCCCAAAAGGAGCGGACGCGTTCGAGGATCAGGCGCGAGATTCGAGGATGTTGGTGGACCGCCTTCCACTCGCTCGCGCTCAGACGGGTGCTTTTGTCGAGGATCGTATTGGAGACGCTGAGCTTCCCGATATCGTGCAGCAGGGCGGCCCGACGAACCAGCTGCACGCGGTCCGCACGGAGGCCCATCGTTTCGGCGATGCCAAACGCCGTGTCCGCGACCCCCACGGAGTGGCGGAAGGTGAAGTGTGACTTAGCATCGACGACATCAGCAAACGCCTCGCAGATCTGATCGATCTGGCCCGACTCCAATGTGTGTTTTGTGCCCGCGTCAAGATCGAGGACCGCCTGTCGCGTGTCCTCTTCGCGATCGCCGTGCAAGCAGTTCGCCCATAGCGTGCCCTGCCGGTGCAGCGACAGCGCGATGCGGACAAGCTGAGGATCGAACCATGTGCCACTGCGCTCTTGCAACGTGTCGATTGCGTTCGGCGCGCCGCGACCGGCGGAGAAGATGTCGAGATGTTGCGCGACGGCGGAGATGCGGGCCAACAGCGGGATCTGCTCGCCTTTGATGCTGTCTGGATAGCCGCTGCCGTCCCAGTGTTCATCAAGGCTGCGGACGGCAGCGGCGGCGTTCTCGCCCATGCCGAGTTTCCTGACTATGTTCGCGCCGCGATCGCAGCGAAGGCCGATCATCTCTTGATTGTTCTTGTGCTGCCTTAGGCCGACATGAAGGACCCTGCCGATCTTTGCCGCGGCGCCGGCGCTGGGAAGGACGTTCTTCCGGAGCAGTTTGAGCATCGGAAGGTTCGGTTTATTCGGCTTGATCCAGTCTTCGAATTTGACCCCGGCCTTGACGGCACGGTCGTCGCCGCCGACAATCTGGCACATGCGGCTCGCATTGCTGCTGCACCCGATGTCTTTGAGCAGGAGCGCAAAGTAAAGGGCGCTGGTCTGGTCCGATGGAAGCCTTGCCTCCGCCGCGATCCGCATACCCAGGAGACAGCTGCGCAGAGCATGACCATGCACGGCCCCTTCGGTCAGATCCAACGCATAAGAGAGCGCCGAGATGATCTCCGACAGCGAGATCTGGCCCTCGGCATCTTGCGTGCCCCTTCGAAAAGAGGCAGAAGTCTGAACCATGCAAATCTCCTCCCCATGTAATTACGGGCGGGGGGACCCTCGTCGCTGCAAGGCAATTACGGCGTGCCTGCACTGCTCCTCGGTGAGGATATCGGCCATGCATGGCACTGGATATGACCAAAAAGATGTACGAGAGCCATGGAAAATGTTTATTTTCAGCGGGATCGGAGAGGGTTTTCGGGCATTCAGTTGCCCAGCATCGCCAACGCGTGGCGGAGGGCGCGCGGAACGGGGGCCTTCATTGCGAGCGGCCCTAGGTTTGCGATCAGTCCATGGACTTGCGAAGGGCGATCAGGGCTTTGTCAGTGTCAGTGAGGCGAATGAGCCCTTCACGGGGATATTCGATCTCAAGCGTGGCATATATCGTCAACGTAACTGCCAGTGTGAGCGCGAACATATGGAACCAGCTTCGACTCCGAAGATTCATGCTGTAGCCGGCGAGAAAAGCGGACCCACCGCTAAAGGCAAAGAGCAGAAGGGAGACGATGACCGGTGGATGCAGGTAGAAGGCGACCTGCCGGGTGGCCGTGATGTCGATCATCGCATTGATGGCAGGTAGAAGTAACTTCTCGGCGTCGGGATTCGCTCCTGGAGCGGCGGATGCAGCGACCGACTTCTGCCAAATCTCGCGCTGCAGACGCTCCGTAACCGGGGAGATCTCTGGCGAGACTGTGTCGTAGAGATGGAGGCGCGAGGTAGTGTAGTCGCGGAAGAGTTGACGGAGCGCTGGTTGAGTCGTCGAGGGCAGCAGATCGAGGCGGAGGTAAGCGACCCCGATATCATTGCTCTCTTCGACGACCAGCTGACGATGCGCGTCGTAGCGCGCGACTGCGCCGGAGAAGGTAAAAGCCAGCAGCAACCCAAAGAGCGCAAAGATGGCGTTTTCGATCGCCGGGCTCTCCACCGGGGCCTTGTGAACAAGATGGAACCGCCGCCCAAACTCGAGCAGAAGGAGCATGACTGGAAGCAAGAGCCAGGCGCTGAGCGGATGGAAGGTCATAAAGGTAGAGCCACGATAACAAAATCGGGCAGGCGACGGACGATATCGACGCAAAAACGGCAGGGCTGACTTTTTACGTCAGCCCTGCCGTCTTCTATCCGGAAGAAGCGGTTAGCCCTTCGTTGCCTCGGTGCCGAGGTCCGCCAGCGTCGTCCGCAGATACTTGTGCGGGTTGACCGGCGTGTTGCGGATACGGACTTCGTAGTGCAGATGCGACCCCGTGGTGCGTCCGCTGTGCCCGACGTAGCCGATTACCTGGCCGCGGAGCACCGTCTGGCCTGCGATAACCGCAAAGCCGGACATATGTCCATAGACGGTCTCGACGCCGTGACCATGGTCGATAACCACCTCGCGACCGTAGCCGCTGGACATCTCGGCCTCCTTCACTATGCCGTCGCCGGTGGCGCGAATGGGAACGCCGGTGGGGGCGGAGATGTCGATTCCGGTGTGGAACTCGCCCTCGCCGTTCCCCAGGATCGGGTCCTCACGCTGACCAAAGCTGCTGGTGATCGGCCCCATGATGGGCCACAGCGTCGGGACAAACGACGCAAGGTCCCCGCTGCCGAAACCACCGCCGAAGAGATCGGTCGAGGAGTATCCGGGGGCGCCAAGGTTCGAGATAGGCCGAATCACTGCGCCGTTCATTGCCGAGTTGCGCAATGCATTGAAGGCATCGATCGACTTGTAATAGCTCTCGTCGGAGAGGTCTGTAGCGCCTGCCAGGGGCGCGGTAGCGATGGAGTCAGCCACACCAGCGGACTTAGCACGGTGATTGTCGGCGAGTTTGCCCATGGGGACCGCCGCCATCTTGCTCGTCGTCAGGCCGTAGAGGGCAGAGACCTCGCTTGCCAGAGAGCCCAGCGAAGCCGCCTCGATGTCCTTCTCATGCGCCGCCTTCTCGAGGTGCGCGTAGTCCTTCTGGAGCGAGTTGTGGTCCTGCCGGAGTTGGTTGAAGCGGGCAGTCTTGATCAGCATTCGCGAGTAAGACCCGGCGAGCCCCGTGATGGTAAACATGCCGATGGCCGCGGCCGCTATAAAAACATATGCATATCGAAGGGGGATTGGAACCTTATTCAGGTTGCCGTCTTCGTCGCGGCTGACGAGCATGATGTAATAACGCTTTTTAAGCTTCAAGCAGAAACCTTGGCCCAGAATTTGTCCGCGAAGCAAAGCCGCGGCTCGGAGAGGCCTGCAATCGTTGAAATGACACAAGGCAAATGAAATTCACCAATCGTCATTTCCAGTACTGCAATACTCTCATGAGCGTCCTCTGTGAGGGTAACAAACTGGGTACCCTCGCGCAACCAGACTGTCACCATCGGGTCATCGCGTAACTCCCACAAAAGTAGCACCCGAGGCCGACCATATATCCTGCTTTAAGATGACAAAACTGCTCAATCCGTTGGGAGAGCTGGGCCTGATCGAGCAGATTCGCCGCAATTTCGTTACCGGCAACAAAGCAGTCACCCTGGGCATCGGCGACGATTGCGCGATTCTGCGTCCGCCTGCTGGCTGTGAAGTGCTTGTCACCACCGACTTTACCCTCGAGGGCCGACACTTCCGCCGCGACCTGCATCCTCCCGAGTCGGTCGGCCACCGCTGCCTGGCGCGTGGATTGAGCGATCTCGCTGCAATGGGCGCGACGCCTCTGGCTGCCTTTCTCTCCCTCGCACTGCCGGGTGCGATGCTCACGGAAGCGGCAGGGCGTGCGTGGGTAGAACGCTTTTTCAGCGGGCTTCGCGCATTGAGTGAAATGCATCGTGTGCCGCTTGCAGGCGGGGACACATGCGAATCTCCGGGTGGGAAAAATGGCCATATCCTCGCTGACATCGTGTTGATTGGCGCGGCCCCTAAGGACGAGGCGCTGCGGCGCACTGGAGCGGTCGCTGGCAATGTCCTGTATGTAACAGGACAGCTTGGCGGCGCGGCGGCGGAGTTGTCGGCCATGCTGCGACGAAAGAGGCGCATCCTCAAAGTAGCAACGACTGAAGGTCACCCCCAGCTGTTCCCTGAGCCGCGTTTGGACGTTGGAGACTCTCTGCTGCGACGAAAGCTGGCGACCGCGTGCATCGACCTAAGTGATGGCCTTTCGACCGACCTGGCCCACCTCTGCCGCGCCTCCGGCGTGTGCGCAGAGATTGAGCAAACGGCGCTACCGATCGACCCACTGGCACGCAGACTCGGGACAGATGCCGTCCTCAAGACACTGCTGCATGGTGGCGAGGACTACGAGCTATTATTTGCTGCGTCAGCTTCGACCTTGATGCCAACCTCGCTAGCGGGCGTGCCGATTACACGGATTGGAAGCATCAAGCGCCGGCGATCCGGACGCCCTCTAATGACGATACTTACGCCTGAGGGCAGGCATATAGAGTTGAAGCCCGGTGGTTGGGAGCACTTCTCTGATACGGCGAAGGGCCGAAAGAAGAGGCCACGCTGACCCTGCTACCATCAATCGATTCAACGCTGATCTTGACCCTTATAAGAACTTATGCGCGACGCCACAAAGATCGTTCGTTCAACATTGACGCGGCCAGTCCCCGGCGAACCGCTGCACTCGGGTCCTGTCTTCGCGGCCCCGTACCATACACCAGGCGATCCGTCGGACATGCCCTACACCTACGCGCGGTCGCACAACCCGACGTGGACCTCGCTCGAGAAGGCCATCGGGGAGATGGAGTCGGGCGAAGGCTATAGAGCGAGCGCGCTGGTCTTTGCGTCTGGCATGGCAGCGTGCGCAGCGGTCTTTGGAGCGGTGTTGCGACCCGGGGACATCGTCGTGCTGCCATCCAACGCTTACTACACTGCACGAGTGTTAATGCAGGAGTATTTCACTCAGATGGGTGTCGTGTTGCGCATGGCTCCTACCGCAGGTAACGCGCAGGCAGAGCAGCTGGACGGTGCTCGGCTGCTCTGGCTGGAGTCGCCAAGCAACCCCGGCATGGAGATCTGCGACATTGCAATGCTAAGTGAGGCAGCGCATCGGGCAGGAGCGCTGGTCGCAGTCGACAACACGACGCCGACGCCAATGGGACAGCTCCCACTGGCCCTGGAAGCGGATTTTTCGGTTGCGTCGGACACGAAGGCGATGACCGGACACAGCGATCTTCTGCTGGGCCACGTGGCTGTGCGCGACCCCGAACTCAAAGCAAAGATCGACCAGTGGCGAACGCTGACCGGTGGCGTGCTGGGTCCGATGGAGGCATGGCTCGCGCTTCGTTCGATTGCTACGCTGCCCCTGCGGCTCGAACGTTCCTGCGAGAACGCTCAGCGTATCGCAGAGTTTCTTGCTACGCGCGACGAGGTCGTCACTGTGATGTATCCGGGACTGCCGGACCACCCTGGACATACGATTGCCAAGAAGCAGATGCGCTACTTTGGGCCGGTTTTGAGCTTCGTGTTGCGCGATAGGTCGGCGGCCGAAACCTTTCTGGCGAAGTCGACGCTTTTGACAGAGGCCACAAGCTTCGGCGGCGTAACTACAACCGCGGAACGCCGCGCGCGATGGGGTGGGGACACCGTGGCCGAAGGGTTCATCCGCATGAGCGCGGGCTGCGAGGCGGTCGAAGATCTGATCGAGGACATGACGCAGGCGTTGGACGCCGCCAAGTGATGTTGGACGCGTCGAATGACACGCAGGAGTTTCCGCACTATTGGAGTGTCGAGGTCCTGAAGACGCCACCACTGATCGCACCTGCACAGCAGTTCATCTACCCCCAGCAGGTTGCCGGAGAAGAGGACGCGCTGGCGCGAGGAGCACTGCAGTTGATGGTGCGACCGGCTAGCGGCGGAACGTTTCTTGCGACGTGCGCTCTCGGGTTTACCGATCCAGCGATGCCCACCGGAGTCTTCGCCTGCCCAAATCCACAGGAGATGTGCGCAATCGCGGGTGGCTATGCCTACGTGATCGACACCACCCAGCCGGAGCGTTCCACCCATGTCGCGCTGAAGCCTGTGGTCGAGGTACGAACGCTTGTGGCGCAAGACCTCCTGCTGTTCGTCGGCTTTCATTCGATCGTGGCATGGGGGCCGCGCGGCCTCGCGTGGGAATCTGCGCGACTGAGTTGGGAAGGAGTTCGCATCACCAGCATCGATGGCGATGTGCTCCATGGCATGGGGTGGAACCTGATGACGGACCAAGAGGTGGTCTTCTCGCTCGACCTGCTCACCGGCGAGCACCAGGGTGGCGGCTTCACTCCGCCGCAAGGGAAAAAAAACTAAGCGCAGCATCGCCCTGTTTCAACAGTCGCGTGTGTTCGAGCGCGCCGTAGCGCGTAGCGAGTTTTCCCTTGCTGCTGTGCTCGGCAACAACCAGGGCGTGTGGAGCAAGGACGGCCGGGCCACGGACACCGCCAAGAAAATTCAGCGTACCGGAGTATTCGTCCTCGGCCCCGTATGGAGGGTCGAGAAAGACAAGATCGATCGGCTGCTGCAACTTGCTAAGCCGTTGCAGCATGGCTCCGACGCCACGGTCCTCCAGCGTAAATCCCTGGCTGATCTTAAGCGCGGCCAGGTTGTGCCTGAGAGCAACCAACGCCGGCTCTGCATTTTCCGCGAACCAGACGTGGGCCGCACCACGGCTTAGAGCTTCGATTCCCACCGCTCCGGTACCAGCATAAAGATCGACGAAGCGGCAACCATCGAGCCTGGGCGCAAGAATATTGAAGAGGGTCTCGCGCAGGCGATCGCTGGTCGGACGGGTCCGCATACCGCGCGGGGCGAGCAGCTGACGGGAGCGGTAGATACCGGCGATGACACGCATCTTTAACCATGGTATGCCGTTGACGCTCGGAGTGGACACCCGCAGCGCATACAATGGGACATATGCGTGGGTGGTCTTTTCCGATCGGCAGATTTCTCGGCGTGGATGTTCGCATCCATACCTTCTTCCTGCTTCTCCTTGGGTTGTCGATCAGCTACGCCTCCATGACGGGGGCCACGGGTGCGCGAGGGTTTGTTCTTTGGCTGCTGTTGCTGCTCGCCGTCTTCGTGCGAGAGATCGCGCGGGCCCTGGGCGCCGCGTGGTACGGGCTGGAGTTGCGCAGCGTTCTGCTGCTGCCCATAGGCGGCCTGCTGAGTTACGCGACCCCCGAGGCGACGGAACTTGCAGCGACCCCCGAGATGCAGAAGCGTATGGCCGTAATCGGCCCTGTTGCGAATATCGGATTTGGCCTGCTGCTGGGCGCAATCGCGTTGACGTTCTCACCCGACATCAATCTCTACGAACGGCCCTGGATGTCGCCGTCCCATCTGCTGCGGGCCGCGGTTTGGATGAATCTTTTGCTGGGAGCAGTAAATTTGTTGCCGGCCTCGCCGCTCGATGGCGGGCGCGTCTTTCGTGGCGAGTTTGCGAAGACAAAAGGCGGAATCAAGGGCTCGCGAGCAGCAACCGGGCTGGGTCAGGCGATCGCCATCGGGCTGATGATCGCCGGCTTTCTGATGCCAAATATGTGGCTGATCATGATC
>Ga0210398_10004221_pt1 | contig 13538 bp, 10 predicted proteins | sample IncBWC4OmetaG_FD_161047 | JGI IMG/M metagenome (GOLD analysis project Ga0210398, IMG submission 161047) | Forest soil microbial communities from Barre Woods Harvard Forest LTER site, Petersham, Massachusetts, United States - Inc-BW-C-4-O | ecosystem: Environmental > Terrestrial > Soil >... | reverse complement strand
CGAGGGCGGCTTCAAAAAGTTCGAGAGCGCTCTCACCGTCGCGATCGACATGGCCGAGGCCGCATTCAAACGCGGGGATCGCACGGTCGGCGTCGGCACTGGCTTTACCGACCTCGACAAGAAGCTCGGCGGGCTGCACCCATCCGATCTCATCATTCTCGCCGGCCGGCCAGGCATGGGAAAGACCGCGCTCGCCACCAACATCGCGTTCAACGCCGCCAAGGCCTACGTCGCCGGCGCCGCCCGCAACGGGCAGAAAAAGGCCGCGGACGGCGCGGTCATCGGCTTCTTCTCGCTCGAAATGTCATCGGAGCAACTGGCGACCCGCATCCTGTCGGAAGAGAGCGGCGTATCCTCCGACCAGATCCGCCGCGGCGATGTCCGCAAGGACGATTTCGACCGGTTTGTCGCGGTGAGCCAGCAGCTCGCCGGGTTGCCGCTTTATATCGACGACACGCCGGCGCTGTCAGTCGCGGCGCTGCGCACCCGTGCGCGACGGCTGAAGCGCCAGCAAGGGCTCGACCTCATCGTCATCGACTATCTGCAGCTGATGCGGCCATCGAACGCGACGCGCGGCCCAGAAAACCGGGTGCAGGAAATCTCCGAGATCACGCGCGGCCTCAAGGCGATCGCCAAGGAGCTCGAGGTTCCGGTAATGGCCTTGTCACAGCTGTCGCGTCAGGTTGAGCAGCGCGAGGACAAGCGGCCGCAGCTTGCTGATTTGCGTGAATCGGGCTCGATCGAGCAAGACGCCGATGTCGTGATGTTCATCTTCCGCGAGGAATATTATCGCGGTCGCGATCCGATCCTCGGCGAGAACGAGAGCCAGGACAAATTCAACGAGCGCTACCAGCAGTGGCGCGAGCACATGGAAAAAATCCACGGCATCGCCGAGGTCATCGTCGAAAAGCAGCGCCACGGCCCGACGGGCACGATCAAACTGAATTTCGAGGGTAGGATCACTAAATTCTCGAACTTTATCGACCCGGGAAATCTGCCCGCGTCCCATTAGGTCAGGCGATGCCCGCGGACCCCGCGACCCGAGCCGGAGCCATCCTAGAGATCGACCTCGGCGCGGTTGTCGCCAATTGGCGGCTGCTGGCGGTAAAAGCAGCGCCGGCGGCTTGCGCCGCGGTCGTCAAGGCGAATGGCTACGGGCTCGGCGCGACACCGGTCGCGCGCGCTTTGCACGGCGCCGGATGTCGCAAATTCTTTGTCGCCACGCTCGACGAAGGCATGGCGCTGCGTGCGGCACTCGGGGGCGAACCGGAGATCGCCGTCTTTAACGGCCCGCATCCTGGTTCGGCCGCCGACTTTGCGGCCGCGAAGCTGATCCCCGTGCTCAACGACCCCGGCCAGATCGACGCCTGGGCCGCGCTCGCAGCGCCCGGTAAACCGCGCCCGATGATCCATGTCGATACCGGGCTCGCCCGCCTCGGCCTGTCACCGGCCGAGCTGGAGGATTGCTTACCGCGCATCGCCACGATCGACGCGCGATTGCTGATCAGCCATCTGGCCTGCGCCGAAACCCCCGCGCACCCGCTCAACACGACGCAACGCGCACGTTTTCTCGCGGCGAAGCAGCGTCTGCCGGACCTCGAAGCGAGCCTCGCCGCCTCTTCCGGGATCTTTCTCAGCCCGAAGTTTCATTTCGATCTGGTGCGGCCCGGGGCCGCGCTCTATGGCGTCAACCCCCGCCCCGGTCACAAAAATCCGATGCGCCCGGTCGTACGACTCGCCGCCAAAATCGTCCAGTTGCGCAAAATTGACAGGGGAGAGGCGGTTGGCTACGGTGCCGCGCACATCATGGACGGGCCAGGATTGTTGGCAACAGCGGCAATAGGTTACGCCGATGGCTGGCCGCGTTCGCTAAGCCATCGCGGCTGCGGTTGGCTCGCTGGAACACGGGTGCCGCTGCTCGGCCGGCTGTCGATGGACCTCGCGACGTTCGACGTATCAGCGGCGCCGCCCGCCGAGCTTTATCCGGGCAACATGATCGAGCTCATTGGCGAGCATTACGGGGTCGATGACGCCGCCGCGGACGCCGGCACCATCGGCTACGAGATATTGACCTCGCTCGGCGCCCGTTATCATCGCGTCTATCGCGACCCACCGAGCGAATGACCATCTTTCTCGCAAGGGTCGGCGCGGCCTTCTTAGGTTTTCTGGCAGCAACTGGCCGGCTCACCGGCTTCGCGCTGAAGGGACTGGTGGGCATCTTCAGCCCACCATTCTATCCGCGGCTGATCCTGCGCCAGATCGTCTATATGGGTTACTACTCGCTGCCCGTTGTCGGGCTGACGGCGCTCTTCACCGGCATGGTGTTGGCGCTGCAATCCTACACCGGGTTCAGCCGCTTCAATGCCGAGAGCGCGATAGCCACCGTCGTCGTGCTGTCGGTGACCCGCGAGTTGGGGCCGGTGATCGCCGGGCTGATGGTCGCGGGCCGGGTCGGCGCGGCGATGGCGGCCGAGATCGGCACGATGCGCGTCACCGATCAGATCGACGCGCTCACCACGCTATCCACTGACCCTTATCGCTATCTCGTCCTGCCCCGCCTCTTGGCCGGGCTCATTACCATGCCGCTTCTGGTCGTCGTCGCCGACATTATCGGCGTTTTCGGCGGCTATCTCGTCAGCACCTACAAGCTCGGCTTCAACGTGGAGAGCTATCTGGTCAGCACGGCTCAGCACCTCGAGACGTCGGATGTCGTGTCGGGTTTGGTGAAGGCCGGCGTTTTCGGTTTTATCGTCGCGCTGATGGGTTGCTACCACGGCTACCAGTCGCGCGGCGGCGCCGAGGGCGTTGGCCAGGCGACGACCTACGCCGTGGTATCGGCATCGATTCTGATCCTCGTGACCGATTATCTCCTCACCGCGGCGCTGTTCGGCACGTGAGCGACGCCCGTACCTCCACCAGCGGCGCGCCGAAAATCTCCGTGCCCAAAATTTCGGTTCGGGGGCTGCGCAAATCCTTTGGCCCAAAGCTGGTGCTCGACGGCATCGACATCGACTGCGCGGTCGGTGAAAGCCTCGTCATCATCGGCGGCTCCGGAACGGGCAAGTCGGTCTTCATCAAGAACATTCTCGGTCTGCTGCACCCCGAATCAGGATCGATCAAGATCGACGGCGCCGAGACTGTCGGCATGAGCCGGGCCGGTCGTACCGCGCTGATGTACAAGTTCGGCATGCTGTTCCAGGGTGCCGCGCTGTTCGACTCGCTGCACGTATGGGAGAATGTTGCATTCGGGCTGATCCAGGGCCGGGGGATGGAGCGAGCCAGGGCAAGAGACATCGCATTCGAGAAACTGGCGGCGGTCGGGCTTGGCGCCGAGGTCGGCGAACTGCGCCCGGCCGAGCTCTCGGGCGGCATGCAAAAGCGCGTCGCACTCGCCCGCGCGATCGCCGCCGAGCCCGAGATCATTTTCTTCGACGAGCCGACCACCGGGCTCGACCCAATCATGGCCGACGTCATCAATGACCTCATCATCAAATGCGTCCGCGAGGTCGGCGCTACGGCAGTGTCGATCACCCACGACATGGTCAGCGCACGCAAGATCGGCGACCGCATCGCACTGCTGCACAAGGGCAAAATCGTCTGGCAGGGCCCGGCCGACGAGATCGACAATTCCGACAACCCGTTTGTCGACCAGTTCGTGCACGGCCGCGCCGAAGGGCCGATCCAGATGGAAGTGCGGGCGGTATGAGCGGCCCAAGCGGCGGCCAGGATGGCTAAATCCCAGCCGCGCTATGCCTGTCAGGAATGCGGCGCGGTGTACCCGAAATGGGCCGGCCGCTGCGAGGCGTGCGGCGCGTGGAACAGCCTCGTCGAGGAGCTACAGCGCGCGGGGCCGCCCAAGAGCCTCGGTGGCAGCGGCGGTTCGCGCGGCAGCCAGGCGCTCGACTTTGTCGCGCTGCGCGGCGAAAGCGGACGTACGCCGCGCCATCTGACCGGCATCGCCGAACTGGACCGGGTCTGCGGCGGCGGGTTGGTGCCCGGCTCGGCAATCCTTGTCGGCGGCGACCCGGGCATCGGCAAATCGACCCTGCTGCTGCAAGCCGCAGCGGCGGTCGCAGCGGGCGGCGGCGCGGCGGCCTACATCACCGGCGAGGAGGCGATCGACCAGATCCGGCTGCGCGCGCAGCGGCTCGGCGTCGCCGAAGCGCCGGTGCAGCTTGCCGTCGCCACCAGCGTGCGCGACATCGCCGCGGCGCTTGACGTCGCGAACCCGCCGCAGGTCGCGGTGATCGATTCGATCCAGACCATGTATCTCGACACGCTCGACAGCGCGCCCGGCACGGTCAGCCAAGTGCGCGGCGCGGCGCAAGAGCTGATCGGCCTCGCCAAGCGGCGCGGCTTCGTCCTGGTGCTGGTCGGGCATGTCACCAAGGAGGGCATGATCGCCGGCCCGCGCGTCTTGGAGCACATGGTCGACACCGTGCTTTATTTCGAGGGCGAGCGCGGCCACCAGTTCCGCATCCTGCGCGCGGTCAAGAACCGCTACGGCGCGACCGACGAGATCGGCGTCTTTGAGATGAGTGACCGGGGCCTTGTCGAGGTGCCCAACCCCTCGGCCATGTTCCTCGCCGAGCGGGCGGACGCCGAGCACGGCGAGGGCGCGGTCGCCGGCGCCGCGGTCTTCGCCGGGATCGAGGGCACACGGCCGGTGCTGGTCGAGATTCAGGCGCTCGTCGCGCCCTCACTGCTCGGCACGCCGCGCCGCGCGGTCGTCGGCTGGGACGCGACGCGGCTGGCAATGATCATCGCCGTTCTCGACGCGCGCTGCGGCCTTTCGGTCGGCGCCAACGACATCTATCTCAATGTCGCGGGCGGGTTGCGCATCGGCGAGCCGGCCGCCGATCTCGCGGTCGCCGCGGCACTCATCTCCGCGATGGTCGAAACCCCCGTGCCGGCCGACACGGTCGTCTTTGGCGAGATCGGCCTTAGCGGCCGCGTGCGCCCCGTCTCGCATAGCGACGCGCGGCTTAAGGAAGCGGCGAAACTCGGCTTCACCGAGGCATGGCTTCCGGCTCGCCCGCGAGAGCGCTCCGGGCGCGGCGGCCGGTCGAGCGACGGCATCGTGACCATGCCGATTGGCTATCTCTCCGAGCTAGTCGAACGTCTTACGCCTGCCGAGCGGCGGCGCATCCGGCGCGTCGCCGCGGCACCCTAGGAATATGGTAGGGATCACGGCGTGAATCCGCTCGACCTTGGCGTCGTCGCCGTCATCGGCCTATCGGCGATCTTTGCCTTCGCCCGTGGTTTTGTGCGCGAGGCGCTGTCGATCGTCGCCTGGGTCGGCGCCGGCTTCATCACGCTCTACAGCTATCCGACCGTCGAAGCGATGGTCGAGCCGATGGTGCACAACCCGCTGCTGTCGGGCCTTGCCGGCATCGCGGGGACATTTATCGTCTGCCTGATCGTGCTGACCGTTTTGACCGGGATCATCGCCCGCACCGTGCGGTCGAGCGCGCTGTCGCCGATCGACCGCACCCTCGGTTTCGGCTTTGGGCTGCTGCGCGGTGCGTTCATTCTCAGCCTCGCCTACCTGATGCTCGACATGGTGCAGCCCAACGACCGCCCGCAATGGCTGAAAGACGCCAAGAGCGCGCCCTATCTGGAACAGGGCGCTAACCTGATTCGCGGTTTCCTGCCCGAGCAATGGCGTGCCAAGAGCGCAGCGGCGGCCGATGATGTCATCCACGCCGTCTCTCCGGCCGCGGAGGCGGAGAAGGCGATGCGCGCGCTGACCAATCCGACGGCACCGGCTCCAGGCGCGGATCAGCAGCAATCCGTCACGCCGAGCTATAACCCGACCTCACAACGCGAGCTCGACCGGCTCATCAACAACCAGCGATGAGGTCCAGGGGCTATGTCATTGGCCTTGTCATCCTCTGGCAACAAAGGCGATAAGACCCCATATTCAGCATTGCTGACGAGCTGCGACGAGGATCGCGAATGGTGACGCCCGCCCGTGGCGATATCGACCATTTTCACGACGAGTGCGGCGTGTTCGGCGTCTTCGGTCACCCCGACGCCGCTGCGCTGACAGCGCTCGGCCTGCACGCGTTGCAGCATCGCGGACAGGAAGCCGCGGGCATCGTCACCTACGACGGCAAGCAGTTCAACGCCCATCGCGACATGGGTCTCGTCGGCGACAATTTCAGCTCGAAGGAGACGATGGCCAAGCTGCGCGGCCATGCCGCGATCGGCCATGTGCGCTATGCGACAACCGGCGAGGTGGCGCTGCGCAATGTCCAGCCGCTCTATTTCGAGATCGAGCTTGGCGGCCTCGCGATCTGCCACAACGGCAACCTCACCAATTCCTACCAGCTGCGCCGCGAGCTGGTGAAGCGCGGCAGCCTGTTCCACACGACAAGCGATACCGAGGTCATCAACCACCTGATCGCGACCAGCGAACAGACAACGATCGTCGACCGGCTGGTCGACGGACTGAAGCAGATCGAGGGCGCCTATTCACTGGCCGCGTTGACCCAGAAAGCAGTGATCGGCGTGCGCGACCCGCTGGGGGTGCGCCCGCTCGTCATCGGCAAGCTCGCCGACGCGTGGATCATCGCCTCGGAAACCTGCGCGCTCGACATCATCGGCGCGGATTTCGTACGGGACGTCGAGCCGGGCGAGATTGTCATCGCCGACGCCGAGGGCTTGCACAACTTCAAGCCGTTCGCCCGCAAATCCGAGCGCTTCTGCATCTTCGAGTATATCTACTTCGCCCGCCCCGACAGCGTCATCGACGGGCGCAGCGTCTACGAGGTGCGCAAGCAGATCAGCCGCGAGCTGGCGCGCGAGAGCGCGGTCGACGCCGACATCGTTGTCCCTGTCCCCGATTCCGGTGTGCCGGCGGCGCTCGGCTATTCGCAGGAATCGGGGCTGCCGTTCGAGCTCGGCATCATCCGCAATCATTATGTCGGCCGCACTTTTATCGAGCCGACCGACCAGATCCGCCATCTCGGCGTGCGGCTCAAACACAACGCGAACCGCAACCTAACGGGCAAGCGGGTGATCCTCGTCGACGACTCGATCGTGCGCGGCACGACCTCGACCAAGATCGTCGACATGGTCCGCAACGCGGGGGCGAGCGAAGTCCATATGCGAATTTCAAGCCCGCCGACGACGCATCCGTGCTTCTACGGCATCGCGACGCCTGACCGCGACCAGTTGCTCGCGTCCAGCATGAATGTCGAGGCGATGGCCCGCCATATCGGCGTCGACAGCCTCGCTTTCATTTCGATCAACGGGCTCTATCGCGCGATGGGAGCGGCGTCCCGCGACGACAACGCACCGCGGTTCTGCGACGCCTGCTTTACCGGCGACTATCCGATCCCGCTGGTCGATGCCCAAGACGGCAAGGTCTCGGTGCAGCTCTCGTTGCTCGCGCCCGCCTGATCCCCCAATAAGCAGGAAAACACGATGCCGGCCGACGTCGCGCTCCACGGGCGCGCCACTCGCGAACAGCCGCCGATCCATCGGGTGATCCTCGCCGCCTCGGTCGGCAATGCGCTCGAATGGTTCGACTTCCTGATCTACGGCTATTTCGCTGTGACGATCTCGAAGGTGTTCTTCCCGACCGGCAACGAGACGGTTTCGTTGCTGGTGACGCTGGGCACGTTCGGTCTGGCCTATCTCGTGCGCCCCCTGGGCGCGATCGTGCTCGGCGCCTATGCCGACCGCGCCGGCCGCAAGGCGGCGCTGATGATGTCGATCCTCCTGATGATGATCGGCACGACGGTCATGGCGCTGATCCCGAGCTATGAGGCGATCGGGGTCGCGGCACCGATCATCGTGATGTTGGCCCGGCTGCTCCAGGGCTTTTCGGTCGGCGGCGAGTTCGGCAGCTCGACCGCCTTCCTCGTCGAGCATTCCGAGAAGCGCAAGGGCTTCATGGCGAGCTGGCAATGGGCGAGCCAGGGCGTGACCGCGCTCGTCGCCTCGTCCTTCGGGGTGGCGCTTAGCACCATGCTCGCACCCGATCAGTTGCTGTCGTGGGGCTGGCGCATCCCCTTTTTCTTTGGCCTGCTGATCGGCCCAGTCGGATTCTACATCCGCAGCCACATGGCCGAGACGCCGGAATTCGTCGCGGCCGAGCCGTCGCAGACGCCGCTCCGCTCGCTCCTCGCGGAGCACCCCGGCGCCGTGCTGATCGCGATCGGCGCGTCGATCATCTCGAACAGCTCGAACTATCTGATCCTCTACATCCCGACTTACGCGGTGAGCCAGCTGCATCTGCCGCAATCGACCGGCTACATCGCGACGCTGGTCGGCGCCGTCATTCTCGGCAGCGTCGCGCTCGTGGCTGGCCACTGGTCCGACAAGATCGGCCGCACCCGCATCATGCTGGCGATGACGGTGCTATTCTTCCTCACCTCCTACCCGATCTTCGCCGCGATGGTCGCGTGGCCCTCACTGGCGACGGCGATCCTCGCCGCGGGGTGGCTGAGCCTCGTCAAGGCGGGGTATAGCGGCGTCCTGCCGTCGCTGTTGTCCGAGCTGTTCCCGGTCGAGGCGCGCGCGATCGGCATGTCGTTCGGCTACAGCGTATCGGTGACGATCTTCGGCGGGTTCGCGCCGTTTATCGCGACCTGGCTCATCGCGCAAACCGGCGACAAGCTGTCGCCGAGCTACTACCTGATGGCCACCGCCCTGCTCAGCATGGTCGCGATCGCCGCCGCCGCGCGCCGTCTCCCGCCCCGCGCGGCGTGAGACGTTCTGCCGTGCTTCAATCCCCGGCCATATCCCGCTAGTCTCTCGCGCAGCCCGGCAACAAGGGCAGTGCGAACAGGAGCAGGCTATGGCAACCAGCGCGGCTGGCGTCAGCACATTATCGTCGCAAAGCTCGCTCAAGCGAGTGGTGATCGCGGCGACCATCGGCAACGTCCTCGAATGGTTCGATTTTGTCGTCTACGGCTTCCTCGCCGTGACGATCTCGGAAGTTTTCTTCCCGACCGGCAACCCGACCGTGTCGCTGCTGGTGACATTTGGCGCCTTCGGTCTGGCCTATCTGGTGCGTCCATTGGGCGCGATCCTCATCGGCTCCTACACCGACCGGCGCGGCCGCAAGGCGGGGCTGACCTTGTCGATCGCGCTAATGACGCTCGGCACGATGCTGATGGCGATCACGCCGAGCTACGCGGCGATCGGCATCGCCGCGCCGGTATTCATCACGCTGGCGCGGCTGCTTCAAGGACTTTCGGTCGGCGGCGAGTTCGGCACATCGGTCGCGTTTCTGTCCGAGCACGGCTCCGCCCGCCGCGGCTTCGCGGCGAGCTGGCAGTTTTCCGTCGCCGGCATGATCACGGCCCTGGCCTCGCTCTTCGGCGTCGCGCTGAGCACGCTATTGACCCATGACCAGCTGCTCAGCTGGGGATGGCGGCTACCCTATTTCTTTGGAACGCTGGTCGGCCCGGCCGGGCTCTACATTCGCTGGAAGCTGTCGGAGACGCAGGAATTCATCGAAGCCGAGCAGCCGGAATCGATGCCGATCCGCGAATTGCTGACCAAACACCCGCTGCCCCTCCTCCTTTCGATCGGGGCCTCGATCATCTCGAACAGCTCGTTCTACATCCTCGCTTACATTCCGACCTACGGTCAGAAGACGCTCCATCTGCCGGCCTATACCGCTTTTACCGCGACCTTGGTCGGTGGCCTGGTGCTGGCGATCTTTTCGCCGATCTTCGGCCACTGGTCGGACAAGATGGCATTCCGGCCGCGCATCATGATGGTCGCGGCCTGGCTGTTTTTTTTCACCTCCTGGCCGGCGTTCTTCCTGATGTCGACCTGGCCGACGCTGGTCGCCTGCATGATCGCGTGCTCATGGCTGCAATTGCTCAAGGCCGGCTATAGCGGGGTGTTGCCGTCGGTGCTCGGGGAGCAATTCCCGGTGGCGACGCGCGCAATCGGCGTCTCGCTCAGCTTCAGCAGCGCAGTGACAGTTTTCGGCGGGTTCGCGCCGTTTATCGCGACCTGGCTGATCGCCCAGACCGGCGATCCGCTGTCGCCGAGCTACTACCTTGTCGCCACCGCCGGGCTGAGCGCCATCGCGCTGTGGGGCATGCAGCGACGCAGCGCGCGCGCCATGCAGCCAAAGCTGGTAGTCTCCTCGGCCTGATGGCAGGACGGCTCACCGGCAAGATCGCTCTCATCACCGGCGCCTCGCGCGGGATCGGCGCCGCGGTCGCCGAGGCCTGTGCCCGCGAGGGCGCGCATCTGGTACTGGCGGCGCGCACCGTGGGCGGGCTCGAAGAGGTCGACGACAAAATCCGTGTGGCGGGCGGCGCGGCGACCCTCGTGCCGCTCGACCTGCGCGACTTCATCAAGATCGACGAGCTCGCCGCCGGGATTTATCAGCGCTTCGAGCGGCTCGACATCCTCGTCGGCAATGCCGCCGAGTTTGGCACGTTCTCACCGCTGGGGCATATCGACCCTGGACTGTGGCAGGAGGTCATCGACCTTAATCTCACCGCCAACTGGCGGCTGATCCGGGCGATGGACCCGCTGCTGCGCGCCGCGCCGCACGGCCGAGCGATCTTTGTGACAAGCGGCATCGCCCGCAGCCCGCGCGCCTATTGGGGTCCCTACGCGGTGAGCAAGGCCGGGCTCGAAGTGCTGGTCAAGACCTACGCCGCCGAATGCGAGAAGACCAATGTACGGGCCAATCTGATCGGCCCCGGGGTCGTGCGCACGCGACTGCGCGCGCGTGTCTTCCCGGGCGAGGACCCAATGACCCTGCCGCCGCCCGAAACCGTCGTCGACGCCTTCGTTCAGCTCGCGCTCGACAGCTGCGAGCGCAACGGCGACATAATTACCGCCAGCGACCTCATCGACACGCAGTCGCGAGCCTAGTTTCTGGCGCGGACGTAAGGGTTCTCGCCCTTGCGCAACATCAACCGGATCGGCGTCCCGGGCAGCCCAAAATCCTGGCGTAGCGCGTTGACCAGATAGCGCCGGTAGCTATCAGGTAACTCGCTGGCCTTTGGCGCAAAGAGGGCAAAGGTCGGCGGCCTCGTGTTCGCCTGCGTCATGTAGCGCAGTTTGAGCCGTCGTCCGCCGACCAGCGGCGGCGGATGGCGCTGCTGGATCGCGGCGAGCCAGCGATTGAGCACCGGCGTCGGCAGTCGCTTGTTCCACACGGCGTCGGCTTCGACCACCGCTTTCATCAGCGCGTCGAGCCCGCTCCCGGCGAGTCCGGAGATCGGCACCAGCGTCACGCCTTGTAGCTGCGCCAGCGACGCCGTGAGGCGGTCGCGCAGCTGTCTGAGCGCCGCCGGCTTGTCGGCGACGGCATCCCATTTATTGGCGGCGAGCACCAGCGCCCTGCCCTCCTCGGCAACCATGTTGGCGATCGTCAGATCCTGCCGGCCAAACGGCTCCAGCGCGTCGAGCACCAGCACGACCGTCCCGGCAAAGCGGATTGTCCGCAGCGTATCCGCGACCGACAGGCGCTCGAGCTTGTCCTGGACATGTGCGCGACGGCGCAACCCGGCGGTGTCGACAAGACGGATCGGTCGGCCTCGCCACTCCCATTCGAGCGAAATCGCATCGCGGGTAATGCCCGGCTCGGGACCGGTCAACAGCCGATCCTCGCCGACGAGCCGGTTCACCAGCGTCGATTTGCCGACATTGGGGCGACCGACGATTGCCAGCTGTAACGGCCGTTCGCCGGCCGCTTCGCCCTCGGACGCGTCGGCCTCGTCCGCATCGACTTTCGGCAGCGGCGCGAAATCGCGCAGCCGGTCGTAAAGCTCAGCGAAGCCCTCGCCGTTGAGCGCGGAGATCGGCACCGGATCGCCGAGCCCGAGCGCATAGGCTTCGCCGACCGCGCCGAGTTCGGCGCGTCCCTCGGCCTTGTTGGCGATCAACACGACCGGCTTGCCGCCACGACGCAGCCAACCGCCGAAATGCCGGTCGGGGTCGGTGATGCCCTCACGCGCGTCGATCACCAGCAGCACGACATCGGCGAGGTCGATGGAGCGCTCGGTCTGCGCTCGCATCCGGCCGGCGAGCGTGGCCGGCGCCGCTTCTTCGAGCCCGGCCGTATCGATGACGCGAAAGTCGAGATCGGCGATCCGGCCCTGGCCTTCACGCCGGTCGCGGGTTACCCCCGGCACGTCGTCGACCAGCGCCGTCCGCCGGCCGACCAGCCGGTTGAACAGCGTCGACTTTCCGACATTCGGCCGGCCGAGTATCGCGACGGTAAAGTCCATCTCATCAGGCACCCATTCACCGATAGGCCGAGAGACTGGCGTCGTCGGTCAACAGGTAAACCGTATTGCCGGCGACGATGGGGCCAAGATAGCCCTTATCCGACATCTTGGTCTGCCATTGCGTCTCGCCATTCTGTGACGAGACCCACATCGCCATGCCGGTCGACGACAGCACGACAAGCTCGCCGCCGCCCATCACCGGCCCGGCCCATTCGATCGGGTCGGATTTCTTGGTCATGTCCTCGAAATTGGGCAACTGCGCGGTCCAGCGGATCTTGCCCTCGTCGCGCGTCAGACAGCAGATCTCTTGGTCATTGGTGATGAGGAACACAAAGTCGCCGACGCACCACGGCTCGTGGCTGCTGCCGATCGACTGCTCCCAGACATGATTGCCGGTGCGCAGATCGATCGCCATCATCCGGCCGCTGTGGCTGACGGCAAACACCCGCCCGCGATCGATGACCGGCCTGCCATGGATATCGGCCATCGCCGACATCGCATCCCGGGCGCGCGCCGCCGCCAGGTTCTCCGACCACAGCACGCGACCGTTTTCCACCCGAAGGGCGTAAAGCTCGCCCGACGTATAAGCGACGACGACGATATCGCCTTCAACCGCGGGGCTGGCGCTGCCGAGCAGCGTGCCGACTTCGGGGATGCCGGTATGCGCCCACTGGCGCGAACCGTCCTCCGCCGATAGCGCGAGCAGCTGGTTGTCGACGGTGACGACGAAAATGCGATTGTCGACGACGGTCGGGGCCGTGTGCACCGGCGTCTCGACACTCTTGCGCCAGATGATCTTGCCGTCACCGGGGTCCATCGCGACGACCTCGGCATAGCCGGTCGCGACGTAAACCCGGCCGTTCCAGAAGCAGGGCCCGCCACCGAACGCATGGCCCTTCTGATCGGGTGGTGTGAGATCGACCTCCCAGATGCGCTTGCCGCTCGCGATGTCGACGGCGCTCACCACCACACTGCCATCCATCGCGAAGATGCGGCCTTGCGCGACAACCGGCTGCGACATGACCTTGGTGTAGCGCGACGATCCGTCGCCGATGCCGGTCTCCCACGCCTTCTTGACCTGGTTGGGCAGCGCGAGATTACCCAACGCGTGGCTCGGGTTGCCGCCCGGCTGCGGCCAGTCGGGGTTGTCGGTCGGCGGCGGCAAGGCGATCGGTTTATTGGCGAGCGCCGGATCAGCCGAAACCTGGCGATCGAGCCCGAGAACCGAGATGCGCTCACCCGGCAGTCGCGCTTTCGGCTTGGAGTCGAACAAGCCGCACCCGGCCGTGGACAGCGAGGCGAGCAACACCGAGACGA
>Ga0210398_10004220_pt1 | contig 13540 bp, 9 predicted proteins | sample IncBWC4OmetaG_FD_161047 | JGI IMG/M metagenome (GOLD analysis project Ga0210398, IMG submission 161047) | Forest soil microbial communities from Barre Woods Harvard Forest LTER site, Petersham, Massachusetts, United States - Inc-BW-C-4-O | ecosystem: Environmental > Terrestrial > Soil >... | reverse complement strand
CACTCGACAAGGAAATGCGGGTAGAGAAAACATCGAAGCCGCGCTCTTCCATGTGTTCCAAGAGGCTGCTATACGTGCGAATCAAAGCCCAAAGTGTAGCCCGGCTGTCGGCATCCACCCGGTCAACCAGCGCCGCGCCTTCGCGATAAAAATGCCAGGCGCGATCCGCTTCGAATTCCAGCAGCTCGCGAATCTGCGGAGTGAGCGGCCCGGAAAGCTGGGGCTCGGAAACTCCAAATCGTTCGAGGTCTTCCACCGGGAGATACGTGCGCCCCATATCGAAGTCGCTGCGAACGTCGCGAATGATATTGGTCAATTGAAACGCGAGACCCAAGCGTTCGGCCAAATCCGGAGCCTTTGGATCGCGAAAACCGAAAACGTGCAGACAAGTGAGGCCTACAGTCCCTGCGACACGATAGCAGTATTCCGACAGTTGGTCGAATGTGGCGTAGGTCGAAATCGTCAAATCCATTTCCGCGCCGAGAATCAGATCGTGAAAATAGCGCGAAGGGATTTCAAAACGCCTGATGGTGTCGGCGAGTGCTGGAAGAATTGGACTGGCGTTGGTCCGGCCGGCGATCGCTTCATCGAGCATCGCGCGCCAGCGGGCTAGTCCGCTCCGCTTTGAATCTAGGTCCCCGGGCTCGTCGGAGACGTTGTCGACCAGCCGCATGAAAGCGTATAGGGCGCAAAGCGCATTGCGTTTTTCCTTGCGCAGACCGAAGAACGCGAGATAGAAGCTACTGCGAGACTCCCTGGCGATGCGCGCGCATTCAGCGTACGAAGCCGCGATGCTTTCGGAATCGGCGCCAACGGCAGCCGCAGCGCCGCACGAAGATGTGATGGGACGATCAGCCTCCCTTAGTGTTGCAGTCTGTGATTCAGCGGGTAGGTTTGTGTTGCGTAAAAATACACGTGAGGCGAGCGCGCCTGCGAGCAATCGCGTCTGCGTCCATTTCGTCAGCGCAGGGCGGTGCGCGAGGGTGTTGTATCCCGAGGCTTCGATGGCGTCGAGAATCGCGAGGCCGCCACGGCTGAACATTTCGAGGTCAACCCGCAGGAACGGCTGCACGGTTTGGGCCAAGGGAAGTCCCTCGCGAAACAGAGCGCGTGTGCGCGCGATCAGCGATTTCATTAGCTCGACGTAACGCGCGTCGAACTTCCGGGCCGCGATATCGGTTTCGGTCAAGCCATGTTCTGCCAGCGCATCCAAGGGGATATAGAGACGGCCCTTTTCGAGGTCGCGGGAAACATCCTGCCAGAAGTTTGCCAACTGCAAAGCGGTGCAGGTGTTGTCGGAGAGTCTTTGCCGCGCTTCGTCGCAATAGTCACATAAATAAAGAACGAGCCTGCCGACGGGATTCGCCGAGTACACGCAATAGTCGAGCACAGAATCCCAATTCGGATAGTGGTGGATTGTCTGATCCTGCCGGAAGGCGCGGAGCAAGTCGCTGAAGGGTTGAATCGGAATATTTTTCGCGCGAATAGTTTCGCGCAGGGCGATCAAAACGGGATGAGCAGGCCCATTGTTGGGTTCGTAGATCGATCGAAGCTCCACTTCCCAGGCATCGAGCAGCGCCAGCGCTCGCATGGGAGTCGCGACTTCGTCGCCCAAATCATCCGACCACCGGCAATAGGCATAGACGTTATAGAAATGCTGATGCAGGCGACGCGGCAGAAGACGAGAAACGACATTGAAATTCTCGTAGTGATGGGTCGCCAGCCAGCGCGTGTAGCGCTGTGCTTCGGCGGGGCCGCAGCCTTCCGCTGGAAGGTTGCGCGCGATTTTCAATTCAGGTGTGGCTAACATGGTGCCCTGACTCGGGCGGTGGTTATATCCAGTTCAGGATTCTACAACCTTTACTTTTGCTGCCGGTTCGAAAGATCAGGGAATGACGGCTGTTTTCATCTCCCCATGCCGATTCTTCATCTGCTCGAAGACCTCACGCAATTCGGACAGCGGCGCTTCGCCGGTGATGAAATCGCTGGCTCGAATCTCGCCGCGCGCGATGGTGTCGAGCGCTTCGCGCATAAACCGAGGTGTGTGATGAAAAGTAGACTTGATGGTGATTTCGGAATAGTGCAGCGCCGAGGGATCGATCTTCACTTCGGAGCCACGCGGACAGCCGCCAAAAAGATTTACGGTACCGCCCTTGCGGACCATTTGGAGCGCCCATTGCCATGTGGCAGGGGTGCCTACCGCTTCAATCACGGCGTCAGCGCCACGCCCTTCCTCGCTGATCTGGCGCACCAGAGCGACAGGATTCTCGATCTCGGCAGCATCAAAAGTGGCAATTGCACCAAGGCGTTCAGCAGCGCGCATCTGGCTCTTGCGCTTGCCGATGGCAATTACACGCATCCCCCGACCGGAGAGAATGCGTATAAACTTCAACCCGATTGGGCCACACCCGATCACGACAACTGTGTCGCCCGGATTCACTCCCATTTCGTGTATGCCGCGCAGGACGCACGCCAGCGGTTCGGCCATGGCAGCGTCAACGAAGGAAACGTTATCCGGAATCAGCAGCATATTCTGCCGCACGATTCTTCCAGGAATCCGAATATATTCGGCGTAGGCGCCGTTGTTGAACAGCAAGTCTTCGCAAAGATTGGGCTGCCCCTTGCGGCAGTACAAGCAGACGTTGCACGGCGCAGAATTCGCGGGTACTACACGCATACCTTCGCGGAAGCCGCCATTCACCGCGCTTCCCTTTAATTCGATTACGCCGGCAAGTTCGTGACCGAAAAGCGAGGGAGGCTTGATCATGCGTTGATGAAATCCCTGTTTCCAAACCTTCAAGTCCGTGCCGCAGGTCAACGCTACTTCGACGCGCACCAGCACTTCGTCGTCGGCGAGCGAAGGAATATCGACGCTCTCGACTTTCAGATCTTCAGCGCCGTACAGAATGGCCGCTGTCATATGCCCGTTGCGTTCGCGATCGACTCTCATTCGTGACGTATCACCACTTTCAAAGTATCATCGGCGGGCCTGGCCGCCAATTCCAGCGCTTCCCCGATTCGCTCCAGCGGGAAGCGGTGCGAAATCAGTTCGCGCACCGGAAGTTTGCGTTCAAAAACCAGCGCTGCAGATTCGTCCTGGTCGTCCACAGAAGCGCTATAACTGCCGAGAATTTCCTTTTCTTCCACGCCTACTGCTGCGGCCGGAAATTCGAGCTGCATCACCGGGTCGTTGTGCGCAAACAATAGTATGCGCCCTCCAGGCCGGGCGAGAGCTAAAGCCTCGGGAACTAATGCCGGACTAGGCACAGCGACCATCACTACGTCGCCGCCGCGTCCGTCGGTGCGGTTGCGAATTTCTTCCGATAAATTCTGCCTGGTCGGATCGAAGGAGCCTTTTGCGCCAAATCGCAGGCTCGCGGCTCTGCGTCCGGGCATTGGGTCGCTGGTGAATACTTCGCCGCCTTCATATTTCGCGAGCAGCATAAGAAGCATTCCGATGGGACCTTGGCCTACTACCAAGACCATCTCATTTTTCGCGATGCGAGCTTTGCGTACAGCCTTCAGGCAGGTATTCACCGGTTCCACAAAGGTGGCTTCTTCGAAGCTGACATCCGCGGGCAGCGCAATCATTCCGCGCTCAACGATCCACGGCATGGCGCGAACGTATTCCGCGAAGCCGCCGCCGTTGGGATCGAAGCCGGCTGTGAGGCCTACTTTCTTATATCCGGCGCATTGAGAAAAGAGTTTTCGTTCGCAATAGAAACAATCGCCGCACGGAATATGATGGAAGCTGACCACGCGATCGCCCGGTTTGAACTTGGTGACACCACGGCCGACTTTGACTACCGTGCCAGCAAGTTCGTGGCCGAGAATTTGTGGAGGCGCGATGAAACCGTGATGAATTTTCTTGATGTCCGTGCCACAGATGCCGCAGGCAGCCACGCGGAGGAGAAGTTCACCTTCGCCGATTTCGGGGATAGGCACGGATTCAACCGTCACGCGGCCCTTTCCACGATAGACCCCGGCGCGCATATGACCATTGGATTGGGTCAAATTCTTCTGCGGAGAAGAATGACGCGGCTCAATTGGAGTAATTGTTTGGCTCATGAAACTTCTAGGTCGCCGCAACGCTTGATTTTGTTTCAAATTGGGTCACTCGGCTTGCAAGCGCGACTACGTAAGAATCCAGAAAACGCGCCAGCGATTCCGCTGCGACACCGCTATTTTTGCCCAGCCTGATCAAACCGGGCAGAGATTGCGGCCGGAGGGCAACCTGGCCGAGCACGCGTGAAATGCTCACTTGGCCCTCGTCTGTAAAAACCTGATTCATATCGATAGGCAAATCCTCAGCGGCCATGTCACTAATCGCGCGAATGGCAATAGCAGGGACACCTGCTGCTTGCGATTCATTGAGGATCTCGAAACTTTCCATTTCTGCCGCATCGTAACTCTCGCCAAGAAGCCGTTTTTCGCCGGCGGTCGAAACGATATGATCTGCAGTGTAAAACTGTTCAGCGATGGTAGCGCCGCGTTCCGCAGCGAACGAAAGCAATGCTCCGCTGCTTTGCAGCGACTGGCTACTTCCATCGGCGCGCAGAGATTCCGAGAAAACATTGCGTGCCGCCACAATTTCTCCGATACGATAGTTGTCGCGCAAGCCCCCTGCGAGACCGGAGGAGATGCAACTATCAAACGGGCCATAATCACTACGGATTATTTCCGAAGTTGCAATGGAAGCCCGTCGCGCTCCTACTCCCGTGAGCACAACTGTTAGTTCGACAGGGCTGAATGCCGAAATGTAAACATCGGCTTCGCCCAACTTTGTGGACTCAAACTTGTGCATAGAGCGCCAGGGTGCAAATTCATTTTCCAGCGCGAAGGTGACGAGTATTCTCACCACAATTCCTTACGCCGCGGCTGCATGTGCGACGGATTTGTTCCCCGCGCCGCCGGCCAGATATCCGTGACCTTCGTACCAGCGCACAGCGCGTTCGAGTGCTGCCTCTACGGACGTGGGTTTGTAGCCGAGTTCGCGAAATGCTTTATCGCTTTCGACGAACATCCGATGGCGCGACATCTTTACGCCCTCGACAGGAATTTGCGGCTCGCGACCGGCGAGACGGGAGAACCATTGATCGGCATATCCTGCAGCCAGCGCGACGGCGTGCGGCAAGCGCACGCGCGGAGCCGGGCGCCCGGTAATCGCCGATAGCGCATCGAGAATGTGCTTCAATGTCATATTTCGCGCGCCCAAAATATAGCGCTCGCCAACGCGGCCCTTTTCGGCGGCCAGCAAATGCCCCGCCGCAATGTCTTCCACCGCGGCCACGTTCAGACCGGTATCAACGTACGCCGGCATCTTGCCTTTCAAGAAATCCAAAATGATGCGGCCGGTCGGCGTCGGCTTCCAGTCCCAGGGTCCCACCGGAGCGGTCGGATTCACGATTACGACCGGGACACCCGCCGCAGCGGCTTCTACGGCGACCTGCTCGGCCAGGAATTTCGAGCGTTTGTAGTGTCCGATCATTTCATCGAGTGTGGCGTGCGTATCTTCATCAGGCAAGACACCGTGCCTTGGAACAGCAATCGTGGCCACCGTGCTGGTATACACGATTCGCTCAACACCAGCGCTTTGCGCCGCCGCAAGCAGCTTGCGGGTTCCTTCAACATTATTTTCGTAAATCTCTTCGGGGCGCGGCGTCCACAAGCGATAATCGGCTGCGACGTGAAAAACGCGCCGGACTCCCTGCATGGCGCGCTCGAGCGAACTCACATTCCGCAAATCACCCTGGAATAACTCTACGTTTAACCCACCAAGTGCGTCTAAGTTGCTATCCGGACGAACCAGTGCCCGAACGGATTGGCCTGAACTGACAAGTTGCCGGGCGACATGGCTTCCTACGAAGCCCGTGGCACCCGTAACGAGCGTGGTCATAGAATGCGGAAAACCTCGTCCTGCGACTGATTTGCAGGCGCTACGGGAATCGCACGCTTGGTTGAGCCGTTGCCATTGGCTTGACCGTTTTGTTTGGCTCGGAGTTCCCTCTCGCTCGGCTCGCCGATAAGGCCGCCCATTTTTCCGGACAGCGTCCAAGTGAGCATTTTCCAAGTGTCGCCGAGTTTCTTATTTCCGCCGAGTACTGCCGAAGCCTCGTAGCCTGCGTGAACCATGCAATCTTCACAACGGGGATCTTTTCCGCGGCCGTAATTTTCCCACGGAGTCTTATCGATGAACTCCTTAAAAGTGGCGTGATGCGCGTCGGTCATCAAATAGCAAGGGCCCTTCCATCCGCGCGGGTTGTAAGTAGGATTGCCCCAGGCCGTGCACATCAGCTCGCGCTCGCCGCGCAGGTACTCCATATAAATCGGCGAAGTGACGATGTTATAGCGCTCGAGCAGCTTGCTGGCTTGACGGAACTTGTCGCGAATTTCATCGCGCGACATGAAGATTTCCTTGGTCATTACCGCGGCGTAGGAATAAGCCGGGGAAATCATGTGGCCGTCAACGCCCAGCGTCTGCAAATACGCAAAAAGATCTGCAATCTCTTCGATATCGGTTTCCTTATAGACCGTCGTGTTGGAAGTCACCAGGAAACCGGCTGCCTTAGCCGCCTTGATGCCTTCGATTGCTTCGCGAAACACGCCATCGCGTTCAACGCAGATGTCATGAGTCTTTTCAAGACCGTCCAAGTGCACGTTGAAAAATAGCCGCGAAGTGGGCTTGAATTCCTTCAAGCGCTTGCGGATGAACATTCCGTTGGTGCACAGGTAAATGTGCTTCTTGCGATCCAGAATCTCTTTGCACAACCGATCGAGCTCGGGATAAATCATGGGCTCGCCGCCGCAGAGAGAAACGATTGGCGCTCCGCAATCATCCACTGCCTTCAGGCATTCCTCGACCGTCAACATTTCGTTGATGGTGGATTTGTACTCGCGAATACGGCCGCAGCCGGTGCAAGTAAGATTGCAGGCATGGAGCGGCTCGAGCATCATCACCAGCGGAAACTTCTCAGCACCGCTCATTTTCTTGCCGGTCAGATATCCGGCCATGCTGGTGGTCAGGCTTAAAGGTACTCTCATTCATTACCCCCGTGTTTTCTTCCAATCAGATGCTGCAACTCCGCCGCGGGAATCTGCATACCGGCAAAATTCTTCCGGCCCTTGCGCATATTGTCATAGCGCGCGAGGGCGTATAGCGGGAAAGAGTTTCGATAAAGATGATATTTCAGGTAAAACACGCATGGGAATCCGGTTCCGGTAAATTCCGGTTCGTCCCAAGTTCCATCGGAATTCTGCTGGTCCACAAGCCATGCTACGGCGCGTTCGACGGAGGGATCATCGGCACCGCCCGTTGCCAGCAGTCCGATCAAACCCCATGCTGTTTGCGACGCGGTGCTCTTCCCCTTTCCTTTAAGCGCCGGATCGTAGTAGGAAAGTACGGACTCACCGAAGCCGCCGTCTGCATTCTGCACCGAGCGCAACCAATCAGCAGCCCGCTGGCAATCCGGCTGCGTTGCAAGACCAAGGGTTTCGAGCGCGCGCAGAACGCCACTGGTTCCATACACATAATTCACGCCCCAGCGCCCAAACCAAGAGCCATCGGCTGTTTGTTCGTGACGGATAAAAGCGCGAGCTCGCTGAATAACTGGGTGATTCGCAGGCCAGCCCATCTGCCCCAGGCATTCCACGCTACGCGCGGTTACATCGGCGGTGGAAGGATCGAGCATCGCGTTATGATCGGCGAAGGGGATATGATTCAGAAATTGTAAGTCGTTCTCGTGATCGAACGCGCCCCAACCGCCGTCAGCGTTCTGCATACTGACCAGCCACGCCAACCCGCGGCGCATCGAGTTGCGCAAGCGCTCCGAATCGGGATCATCGACGCGGCCGAGCGCCATCAGAACGAAGGCGGTATCGTCCACGTCGGGATAAAAATCGTTGCGGAATTCAAAAGCCCACCCGCCGGGTTCCGCGTTTTGGTTCTTAACCTGCCAATCGCCTGGCCCGAGGATCTGATTGGACACAACCCAGCGCTCCGCCGCGATGAGAGCCGGATGCGACGGATCGACGCCAGCTTCTTCCAGCGATACCATGGCGATTGCCGTGTCCCATACGGGCGAAATGCAAGGTTGAACGCGAATCGTGTCGTCTTCTTCGATTTCGTAACGCGAAAGGAATTTAATTTCTCGAGCTACCAGCGGGTCATCCTGGTCTTTGCCATCGGCAAGCAGCGCGTAGATCGAGTTCATCATCGCCGGGTAAATAGTGGCCAAGCCCTCGCTGCGCTCCAGGCGCTCGAGCATCCACCTGCGCGCTAAAGCAAGAGCAAACTTGCGGAAAGGCTTCCAGCGCGAGCGTTCGTAAATCTTCAGAGCGCGATCGAGCGCGAGGAAAACGTTACGCCATGAAACAATGCGCTTGTCCCAATCGAAGGAATGCGGCTTTTCGCCCTTGGTCTTGAATAGCTCGTTGATAGTGATCGATTCCGGCAGATGCCAGTCCGGCCTGCTCGCGTAGATGAGCGAAAGGGGAATGACGATTCCGCGAGTCCACGAAGACATTTCGTAAATATTGATGGGAACCCATTCCGGGAGAAGCATCAGTTCGGGGGGAATGGAAGGAACGATACTCCAATCTATCGCGCCAACCATGGCGAGATAGAATCGCACGTAGGAATTTGTGGCCTCTAGCCCGCCCAAGGCGATAACTCGTTCTTTCGCGCGGACGACGTGCGGCGCGGCTACCGAATCACCCGCCAAACGCAAAGCTACATATGCCTTTACCGAGGCATTCAGTTCCGACGGGCCGCCTTCGAAAATGTTCCATCCGCCGTCAGGAAGCTGCTTCTTGCGAATGTAATTTGCCAGCTTGGCTACTTTTTCAGATTTCAATTGCCCGAGTACATGGAGATATACAATGTAATCGGACTCAAGGGTCGTGTCTGCTTCCAGTTCACCCCACCAATAGCCGTCCTGCGACTGCGCGGACAAAAGCCAGTCTGCGCTGCGGGATATCGCGTCCTCGACCTGACTTTCGAAGTCGCGTCGACGGACCGTGGCCGCACCTGGGCCGCCCCCAAATGAAAAGTCCGCTCGCAATCTTGCTTCTGGTGTCATCAATACCTCAGTCATATACCATCATCAACCCGTTCAAAACATGCCGGGCAGTTCTCAGGCTACCTATCGAACAACCCTCGCCGTGTTTATTACGGGCTGGTGAACAATGGACGGCGCGAGCCCTGGCCACGGCGAGCACCGGTATTCATATAAACGTGTCACGGTTTCGCCTAAGGTTCGGAAGTTTCGCCTCAAAGCGACGACCCCGTCCCCACTCCGGAGACCTATTCTCCGAATCAGTCAGCGCCCAAGGGAGCGAGACCACCCTCAAATCCGGGCCCCGTCCGCGCCTCGTACCGTAACAGTAAGATTATCTTTGGGTTTGCCTCTTTGGTCAACTGAAAATGTACCCAGGTTACATGGGATGACTCGATGGCCCAAATGGGTGCACTACAAACGATAGCAGTTCCGGGGGCAGGGGTCGCCCGATCGGCTGTAGAAACCTAGGCTTACTTTCGCCTGCTTGCCTCGAAAAGACCGGGTCTGGAGATGGCGAACGGAAGACGAAACCGTCCGCCAAGCGCATGACCTCTCTAGCCGAGGACTTGACGTCGGCCATTCTCGGGTCCAATACCATTAGAAACGCTGTCGGGTGCCAGAATTTCACCAATGCGTCGCTTTCGATGATGACGTTTTTCGATTCTTTGAGCGTTTCGGCGAGAGGAGACAGAACATCGTGGACGCAGTCATCTTTAGTCTGCACCCATAAAGATCTTTGCGCCCCAGCAAGCAAATATCGTGATGTGCCGGTGCGTCCTGACCGATCGGCCTCGTCACGAATCGAGTACGTGTGCTCGGCAGGGCCACATTTGCAATCGAGACCATTTACGGGGCAGTGCAATTCGGCGTGCGGCGTAATCTTCGCGGCCGTCCAGAAGAGATCAGGGGTCGCCCGGACTATGTCCACGATGAGCGTGGTCTTTCCGACTTTGCGGCATTGTCCGCCTACTACGATGAGCCGACCTGGAAGAGGATGTCTGTTCAGCCGCTCGACCATCCTAGGGCTTTCCTTGTTCGAGCTTTTCGACACGCTCGATCAGTTCCGGCAAACGCGCCAATGCCGCGTGTTGCTTCTTGTATCGGTCGAGGGGCCGCGCAGGCGTTCCCCAGACAATTTGCCCCCGACGAATCGTCTTTCCCGGGAGCACGCCGCCCTGGCCGCCGACAATCACTCCATCTTCGAGGTGGCAATGGTCCCCGAGGCCTACCTGCCCTCCGAGAATCACGCCTGCTCCCAGCGAACTGCTTCCCGAAATTCCGGTTTGCGATACCAAGATCGAATGTTCGCCAATGGAGACGTTGTGAGCTACTTGCACCAGGTTGTCAATCTTCACATCAGCAGCGATGGTCGTGACGCCGAGCGAGCCGCGATCGATTGTGGTGTTGCAGCCGATCTCGACGTTGTCGCCAATCTCGACGCTGCCGATCTGAGGAAATTTCCAATGGCGGCCTTCGCCGAAAACGTAACCAAATCCGTCGCCTCCAATCACAACGCCTGAATGAACTTCCACGCCGTCAGCTAGCCTTGCATTCGCGTAAAGCGTAACACGAGGGTGCAACCGACATTTTTCGCCGATCGCGCTGCCGCGTCCGAGAAAACAGAAAGCTTCCACGATACTGCCTTCGCCGATTTCCACTTCGTCCTCGATCACAGAGTACGGGCCGATGAAGACATTCATGCCTAGCTTCGCGCTCGAAGCTACCAGCGCGGTGGCGTGAACTCCCGAAGGTGGCGCGAACTTCGGAATCAGAAGCGCGGAGGCCTTGGCGAAAGCGAGTTTCGGGTTCTCCACGGACACTGTGGTCTTCCCTTTCAGCTGCAATTCCGCCTGCACGAGCACGCACTTGGCGGCCGATTCCTCCGCTCGCTGTCGATGCCGCGGAGAATCGATATAAATGAGATCTGTTGCGCGCGCGCTTTCCGGCATGGCCATACCGGACAGCCGTATCTGACTATCTCCCGCAATTGTTGCCCCCAGGAATTTGGCTAGTTCACCAGACGTGCAAGTCATGATCACCTCTTTTCGCAAGGATCAAGAAAGTTGAAAGTGATGGCTTACGTCGGATAAATTTCCTTTTCCCCTGGCGGGCGTGTCTTCCATCTCTTGTGCACCCAAAGCCACTGATCCGGGTAAGCGCGCACGTAATCTTCAATGGTTTTCGTGAAACGCGCGGTGTTCTCGCAAACGTCGCTTTCTTCATCTCCAGTTCGCACCAGTTCGATTGCAGGTTCAAAACGCAGACGATATTTTCGCCGCGCACTGTCCCAGGAAAGAAATCCCGGCACGACTGCTGCATCGGTGCGCAAAGCGATCCGCGCCAGGCCGGATGTCGTGGAAGCCGGAATGCCGAAAAAATCGACGAAAACGCTCTCCTCCAGCACCGTGTTGTGATCGGAAAGAATACCAACTGTTCCTCCGTCCGCCAGAATCCGGAGAATCGACCGAGCCGACTTATTTTTTTCGATGGGCTGGTTGCCCGACAAGCAGCGGTAGTGGTCAATAAGCGCATCGACTCGGCGATTCGCGATGGGACGTACCAGGAAATGAAGCGGGTGACCGTAGAGAGCATGCGCGAACGGCGCCAGCTCCCACGCGCTCATGTGGCCAGTAAGAAAGAGCACGCCTTTTTCGCGCCGCCGCGCGGCATCGAAATTTTCAAAGCCGTCGAGCACCACAATTTTTGGGATGTTTTCGCGCGTATATTTCGGAAACTGCGAAAATTCAGCGGCCATCCATCCGATTTGCCGAATCATGCCGCGAATCACTCGCTTGCGCTTGGAGACGCTCCAGTCGGGAAATGCAAGATTCAAGTTGAACATCGCCGCGCGACGAAGCGGCCCGCGCAACGCGTAAGCCAGAGCTGCAAAACTCGCGCCGACAAACCGCGCCGCAGGCCGCGGCAGCAGGCCCAGCGACTTCACTCCAAGCCACGCCGCGACATATTCGATCCGTTCACGCATGTCACGTCATTATGCTAGAGCTGGCGAAGCATGCGCCAGCGGTACAAGCATGGCGTTTGCCGCGGCGGAATCGTGAGGTGGAGTGTGCAAGGTATTTTCCCCTCTTGAGTGACGAACGAAAAAGCTCGCGGCATCAAGATTCGCGGGGGAATGTTAGACTCAACCCGCTTTGGATGCACTTCCACAATCGCGCCGAACCAATTTCGGGCAGGCCATTCTTTTGTGCGTGGTCGTCTCCATTTGTCTTTTTACCGGACTCGGCGCCTTCGGCCTGGTTGGGCCGGACGAACCGCGATACGCCTGGATCGCGCGGGCCATGGCCGAGACCGGCGATTGGGTTACACCACGACTCTACGGGCAGCCATGGTTTGAGAAGCCGATCTTTTATTATTGGGCGGCCGCAGTCGGGTTTCGACTGAACCTGCCGCCGGAGTGGGCCGCTCGGCTGCCTTCCGCAGTCGCGGCGCTTGCGGCCGCTGTTGCCATCGCCTGGCTCGGTTGGAGGCATTACGGGGATGAAGAAAACTCTGCGACACAGCCGGCTTTGCTGGCGCCCCTGATTTTCTCCACGAGCGTAGCGGCAGTCGGTTTTTCGCGAGCGGCAACTCCAGACATGCTTTTCAGCGCGTTCATCACGCTTGCGATGGCTTGTGCCGCCAGCGTGCTGCGTGAGCATCAAGTTTTGCGCAATGCAGCCGACACAAATCCGATCGCCGGGGCGCGAGAGACTTTCGCCCCGGCATTCTTCGGAGTGTTCCTAGGGCTGGCGGTACTGGCCAAAGGACCCGCGGGCGTCATACTCGCCGGGGGAGCTATTGGTCTGTGGGCGCTCCTTACATCGCAATGGCGCGCCGCTTTACGCCTGGTAAACCCAATCGCAATCGCCACGTTCTGTGTTGTGGCCCTTCCGTGGTACATCCTTTGCGCCAAACGAAATCCGGATTTTGTTCACATTTTTATTTTTCAGCATAATTTTCAGCGCTATCTCACTCCTCTGTTCCAGCACAAACAGCCTTTCTGGTTTTTCGGATGGATCACTCTCTTGGCCCTGCTGCCATGGACTGTGCTGTTGCTTCCAGCTGCGCAGGAAGGCTTACGTCTATGGCGCGAGAAATCTTGGGCTGATTCGCCCGGTTTTTTCTTCGCATGTTGGGCAATTTTTCCGATTATATTTTTCAGCGCCTCGCAGTCGAAACTGCCGGGCTACATTCTTCCCGCAATCCCTGCGCTGGCTCTTATATGTTCCGTGGGAGCGATACGAGCGTTTCAGAAGAGCCGCCTGATCTCGGTATTGGTTACGGTGGGCCTCGGTCTTGTGTGGGTCACGCTTGCCGTATTGATATTTATTCAGGCTCTCAGGATTCCATCGACCGACATGGGACGCTTTGTACCGCTGTTCCTCACCGAAGCAGCGATTGTCGTTGCGATTTTGCTCGCTCTGGCGATCCTGGTTGCAGGCATCTTTCGGAATCTATCCACAGCGGCGATAATCTGTTCCCTC
>Ga0210398_10004219_pt1 | contig 13544 bp, 12 predicted proteins | sample IncBWC4OmetaG_FD_161047 | JGI IMG/M metagenome (GOLD analysis project Ga0210398, IMG submission 161047) | Forest soil microbial communities from Barre Woods Harvard Forest LTER site, Petersham, Massachusetts, United States - Inc-BW-C-4-O | ecosystem: Environmental > Terrestrial > Soil >... | reverse complement strand
ACCCTTACGCCTTACGGCACACGCCCCTCAAACGTGTGTGTCTACCAATTCCACCACCCGAGCGATTCCAAACAGGGAAGGCGCACTAAGAGCCATCGCCCAGACCTTGTCCAGCCCGGAAATCTTTTTGAGGTGTCAGGTTTCAAGTTTCAGGAATATGTTCGCAGCAATTCTTGTTACTTGTCACTTGATACCTGATCCTTCGGCTTATCCGTACCCGGCCATGACCCACCACGACGAAATCCAGCGCGCCCTGCTCGCTTCCTACGAAGCGGACGGCGGCATCAATCACCTCGACGGGACCAACCTGCCTTCACAGGAATCAGTCAACCAGCTCGCGGTGGACTGCATGCATTTGCTTTTTCCCGGTTACTTCGAAGAGCGCGGCTTGGCCAAGAAAGATGTCCCCGCACACGTCACCAAACTGCTCAAGGCCATTGAGGCGCGCCTTTCATCCGAGGTGGAAAAAAGCCTGCGCTTCGCGCGCGACCCCAACGCCGCCGCCCGTGCCCGCGAACTCACCGACGCCGCGCTCGACCAGCTCCCCGCGCTGCGCAAAATCATCCAGACCGATGTCGCGGCCGCCTTCAGTGGCGACCCGGCCGCGCGCAGCGTGGAGGAAATCATCCTCGCCTACCCCTGCGTGCTCGTCATCTCGCTGCAACGCCTCGCCCACATACTCTACCATCTCGGCGTGCCGTTGCTCCCGCGCATGCTTACCGAGTACGCGCACGAACGCACCGGCGTCGACATCCATCCCGGCGCGCGCATCGGCACGCATTTCTTTATCGATCATGGCACCGGAGTCGTCATCGGCGAAACCGCGACGATCGGCAACCACGTGAAGCTCTACGCCGGCGTTACGCTCGGGGCGAAATCATTCGAGTTCGATCCTTCCGGCAACCCGGTGAAAGGCGTCAAGCGCCACCCCGACATCGGCGACCACGTCACCATCTATGCACACGCCACCATCCTCGGCGGCGAGACCCGCATCGGTGAACACTCGGTCATCGGTTCCAGCGTGTGGCTGCTGCAAAACGTGCCTCCGCACAGCACGGTGTATTTCAAGGGGGAAAACCTCGTCATCCGCACCCGCCAGAAAGACGAGAGCGTCATCGAGTCGAGCAAGCCGGTGGACTTCGGCAACTGGGTGATTTGAGAGGTTGTTGGATTTTATTTTAGCGCAAAGGCGCGAAGGACGCTTGGATGAGCCGCCTGCAGCGTTGCGATGAATTTGCGCTTCCATTGAAAGCCAAACCGGGATGAGAGTTGCCACGCTTCTTCTAACAAAAAACCCCATGAACTATAAGAACCCTGCCAGTATCCTCTGTACCCTCGTCTTGAGTTTCACGGCCCTGTTCGCAGGCGGCTGTGCCTCCATCGTCCATAGCGGCAACCGGACGATCAATATAAACACCGAGCCGGTCGGGGCGAAAGCAACCATAAGCAAGCCTGACGGCACGGTCGTTTCAATGCAGACCACCCCGTGCACCTTCTCCCTGGATCCCAAACGAGGATACTTCAAGGGACAGAACTACATCTTAACGCTGGAACTCACCGGCTACAAGACCACCGAGGTCGAGCTTCAGCCGGAACTGTCCGGCTGGTATTTTGGAAACATCGTCTTCGGCGGCATCATCGGCCTGATCATCGTCGATCCAATCACCGGCTCCATGTGGAATATTACGCCAGACAAGATCGACCAACCCCTTTCATCGTCCCAGGCTGCGCTCATCCGTGAGCACAAGGGTTTTGTCGTGGTGCTTGTCTCGCAGATCACCGACAACGAGCGCAACCAGATGGTCCGGATCAACTAAGTCGGATCGTCGTTCGAACTTAGGTTTTCGAGGTAGGGCGCGACCACCGGGCGCGCCGAATCCGCCCTACCCTCGCTAGCTCAGTACAATCGTTCTCGTTCTCTTAATCTTTCTCGTTCTCCAGACACCTAGAAACCCGATCAGGAGAACGATAACGAGTAAGCGAACGAGAATGAGATTAAACCCGATCACCTCTCAATTTCTCCATTCCGCAGGCAGCAGCGCCTGCGCGCCATGGATGGTCGCCACGTAGTACAGCAGGAAAATCCCCAGGCCGAGCGCGGCGAGGAAAAGGATCTCGCCCACCCAGCCGCCGCCCTTCCGGCTCGTGCGGTGCAGCGTCCGCACCAGCGCCTCGATCGCCGGCGCGACGACGAACGCCACCACCGAGCTGCCGAACAACACCATGCCGATCACGAAGAGCGTGCGCTCCAGCACGTCGCTGATGATGCCGGCCTTGTAGGTGATGATCGAGTTGCCGAGGTTGAGCAGCAGCAGGCAGCACGGCAGCACGTAATAGTGGCGGACGACTTTGTCGGTTTTCGGAATAAATGAAGGCATTGTTTTGAAGTAATCTAAGTTCCAAGTAACAAGAACCGGCTGTGAAGTATCAAGTAATAGGTGCCAAGTAACAAGAATAGCGCGCACCGAATCTTGTCACTTGTTACCTGTCACCTGATACTTCCTCCTGGTACTTGCTACCTGCCACTTGGTACTTCGAGCTACAGCTCGTTGTATTTCTCCGAGCGCCCGCGCGCTTTCTCGACGGGATATTTCCTCGCGTTGGCCGCCATCTTCACCTCGATCGCCGCCGCCACGTCGAGCCCGGTCATGTTGGCAAACTCGAGCGCGTAAATGATCACGTCGGCCAGTTCCTCCTCGATTTTCTGGCGCTTGGCCGGGTCGCGGGCAATGCCGCGCGACTGCTCCGGGGTGCCCCAGAGGAAATGCTCCATCAGCTCGGCGGCCTCGGCCGCGAGCGCCATGCTCAGGTTTTTCGGCGCGTGAAACTGTTCCCAATCGCGTTCGCGGGCAAAGGCCAGCACGCGCGCCTTGGTCTCGGCAAACGTCGTCGTCGCATCGGTCATCGGGTTCATGCGGGCGAGGATGAAGCGTGACCGGTCTTCATGCAATCTCTTCGCGCATACAGGAAAAAACTTGGCATCACAGCTGCTATATGCATGCTGTTCACGTCCTCCAATGAACCGGATTTATCAAAACATCACGCGCAGCACGGCTGGCACTTCGTTTACGAAGGCCCGCCTTGCGATTTGCTGCGCGCAGATGCGTCCGGTCGTTGCCCAGCAGTGGCATAAATCCACCCGCTCGGGCTGCTTGGCCTAAATATTCCGCCCTAGCGGAAAAGGTTTAGCCACCAAGAAACGCCCGGCGGTTCTCTTCCGAGACCGGCTGGATTTTTCATTTTCCCACTTCCCAATTAACACACTTTTTCCCATGCAAACGATCATCCCATCCACCAACTCCCTCCGTCCTGTACGTAGCGCTGAAGCTCCGGCTTCCACCGGGCTTTACCGCAAGCCGCACTACGACTGCCAGGACCTCGGCGACGCGTTGAAGCTCACCGTGTTCGTGCCGGGCGTGGAAGCGGCCGGCGTGGAGATCGCCTCGCGCGGCCCGGACCTCACGGTCACGGCGCGCAAGGCACACTTCGTGCGCGTGAACTTCAAGGCCCTGCACCTTGAAAACTCGCAACGCGACTATCAGCTCCGGCTGCGGCTCGGCCGCGGCCTCGACTATGCCTCCCTCCAGGCTGAGATCGGCGGGGGCGTGCTCAGCATCACCTTGCCGAAGAAACAATTCGCCGCCGACGGTGTCTCCACCCCTGTCCGCGCGTTGAACGTGGCTTAAGCCCTTGGCTGATAACCGCTCCATCTTCTGTGCGAAAACCCTTCGACCAACATCATCCCATGCGTCTGCTCTTCTATCGCCTTCGTCGCGTCCGCGGCTCCGCGCATCCCAGCGCGGAGAGCGTGCGCGTGGTCGCGCGCAAGGACGTGCAGTGGAACCGCCCGGTCTTTAAGGCTCCCTCGCTACCCACCCCAAAACAGGTGGGCCACGAGCTGCCCTTGGTTGCGCGTTTTCCAAAGAAGAAGTTGAAAAAGGATTAGGTTTTCTTTCCCGCTGATTACGCGGATAAACGCGGATTATTTTTATCCGTATTGTTTTTGCCTTTGACGGAAAAAATTCAGCGACGCTTCGCGATCTTCTGTAAAAAGTGTTTTGAAAAAAAACACGGCGCGCCCGGCGGCGACAAGTGCAGAGCCTTGTCGGTCGCGCCCTACCTTGCTTTGCCAAGCTGTTCGCTCGTCCGAATCCGCGTCCATTCGTGTTCATCCGCGGTTAAAACCGGTTTGATTTCACTCCGGCACGAGCCAGTGCAGGGTTGCATCCGCGCCGGGCGCTTGCGCGAGAAGTTCGGCCAGCGCCGGCAGGAACTTTTCCACCTCCCGGTCGAATTGCCACGGTGGATTCACCACCACGAGTCCGCAGCCGCGCATCTTCAGGCCGCTCCCCTCACCGGCAATGGCCAGCTCCAGCGCGAGCGTCGGCGGCAGCTTCAACGCGAGCAGCTCCGCAAAAAAATCGTCCACCCGCGCGCGTTCCGTCAGCGGATACCACACGGCGAACATTCCGCCCGGCAGCCGCCGCAATCCCTCGCGCAGCGCCGCGGCGACCTGCGCAAACTCGTCCTGCAATTCAAACGGCGGGTCGATGAGCACGAGCGCGCGCCGCTCCGGCGGCGGCAGCATGGCGCGCAGCGCGACATAGCCGTCCATTTCCTGCACAGTCGCGCGATGGGCGAGGGCAAACTCCGCGCGCAACGCCGCGCATTCGCCGGGCTGCTTCTCGCAAAGCGCCAGCCGGTCCTGTGGTCGCGCGAGCCGCTGCACGAGCCGCGGCGAACCGGGGTAAAAACGCGGCTCGTTCGTCGCGTTGCCATTGTCCCGATCGAAGTCGCGCACCAGCGCCACGTAGTCCGCCAGCGGCGCGGGCAGGCCGGGCTTTTCCCACAGCCGGCCGATCCCGTCGGGCCACTCCGGCTTGCGCACGAGCGTGTCGCCGCGCGCCGCCGCCGCGAGATCGTAGCTGCCCCGCCCCGCGTGCGTGTCGAGATACAGGAAACCCTTTTCCTTTCGCTGCAGGGCGCGCGTGAGCTGGACGAGCAGCGCGTGCTTGAAGACGTCGGCAAAATTGCCCGCGTGAAATGCGTGCCGGTAGTTCACGTTAGATCATTTTTGATTCACATTGGCCCATGGGCACGCTCCTTGTCATTCCGAGCCGTGCGAGGAATCTCACCTGGAACATCCCGTGAGATTCTTCGCTGCCGCTCAGAATGACAAAAAAAAGATTCATGTGACCATCAAAACCAAAAATGTTTCAGCCTGCCCAAACCGGCACCTTGACGACCGTTTTGCGCACGAGCGTCGCCGCCGCGCCGACGCTCAGCGATGGCAGATGCGCGTCCGATGGGAAAAACACCGCCGCCTCGCCCGCGCGCACGCGGAGGACCGAACCGCCGGCGAACGGCCGGTAGAAAATCACATCCTTCGCCGGCCGGAGGTCTTCCGCCACGGCCAGGTACGCCGCATCAACCACCTCCATTAATTCTTCCCCGGCCACGACGACTTGCACGTCGATGTAGGCGAGATGGGATTCCCAGCGGCCCTCGGCGCGCGGTTTGGTTAAATACGCCTGCTCGAGCGCGAACGCGCCGCCGGCCAGTTCGACGCGCTCCGTCACGCCAGCTGCGATCCCGCCGATGCGTGCGCGTACCGCGCTGTCCGGCCGCAACGCCTCCGCCATATAGGCGAGCATCGCCGCAAACTGCTCCGGCCGGGCGAGCTGGGCGCGCAGCGTGTCGAGGGTTCCGAAAATTGCCATGCCCCACTCCACTCGCCGCCACGCACGCTGGCAAGCAGGCTATCGACAATGATCGTGTCCAAAAAGAAACCCTCATCACAGAGTATTTTTTATCTAACTAGACCCACGACAGGCAAAATTGTCATTCCGAGCCGTGCGAGGAATCTCTGCTGTTCTTGTCGATTTCAATTTCGGAGATTCCTCGCACGGCTCGGAATGACAAAATAAAGGATATGCCGCAAAAGCATGCTGATGGGGCCAATTAAATCAATATGCTCTAAAAAACTGCCCGGGCAGGAAAGCCGCCCGGGCAGGCGTGGAAGTTAAAGCTCTAAAACTTCGGACCGTTCAATGTTGGCGGGGCGATGACACAGGGCCGCGAAACCCCGTTGTTCCCTTCAACTGAATGACCGTGGGCACGGGCGCTTGCTGGTTGGTGAGGGTTATGTTATTACCGTTGCTGCCGCCCGTGTAACTGAGGGTGAAATAATAGGTCGTCCCTCCGTAGCTGGCAGTAACGGTGCTGCCCTGGGGCAGTCCCGTGAATGTGCCCACGATGGCCCCTGCGCCGGTGTTGTTCACCAGCGTGAGCACCTGCCCGACGATCGGCGCAAAATCCAGGGTGATCGGATCCAGCGTGACACCGTTGGCCGTGTAGCCGTCGGAGGTCACAGGAGCGACCGTGGCGGAGGTAAATGTCACCGCCAGGTTGGGCGTGTAGGGAGCGGAGAGCGCCACGCCACGGTAAGCATCCAGGCCGTTGGCATTTTCCAGGACGGTGAACGATTCGCCCGACGGCAGGCTCGTGGCCGACACGGTATCGGTAATCGAGACAACTTCGTTGGGATCGGCGCCTTGATCGGTCTCGCCGCTGATGGTCGAGGTCGCGGCATAGATGGTCACCGTGCCGTCGCCATTGATCTGGCCGGCGATATTGCGCAGGCCGTTGTTGGCGGGCTGCCACGGAACGCCGGTGGCGGAATTGGTCCCGGTCGGATAGTTGGCAATCGTGTACGAGTACGGCACGCCGAGGTTCAACCCGTTCGTGAGCGTATAGGCCAGGGTCCAAGTGCCGCTGCCGTCCGGCTGGCTGTTGACCCACTTTTGCAGACCCGCGCTCGGATTGTTGGCGGGAATCGCCTGGGTATAAACTCCACCGGAAAAGTCCGAGGGACCCGGAATGCCCGCCTGGCCTTCGTCCGTCACGTAAAGCGTGGAGGCATTGGCGAAAAACATGCCGAAGGGATAATCGGTGCCACTGGCCGTGGGGAATCCAGACGGAATACTGAAGACCTGCGTGCTCGCATTGGCTGCGGTGGGTAGTGCGCCGGAACCAATCATGTAGAGGGTATCCACGCCGCTGCCGCCGCTGCCCTTTGATGTATAGAGGGTGTCGTTGTAGGGATTAAAGGCGAGGCCGCGGAGGTTCATATCCTTGCCGGTCTTGTCCGAGGGCTGTCCGGCATAGCCGAGCTGGTAGCCCGTGGTGCCGTTGGCCGTGCCAAACGCCTCACCCACCGCGGTGGTCAGGCCACCCGCACCGGGCAGGACCATTTGGATGCCGGTGGACTGGGCCAGCATCGTCATGGTCGTTCCCGTGACGCCTGCGCCGGAATTACCCGCGCTGCCCGCGGTGTAGTAATAGGCATTGCCGTCCGGAGCATTGGCCAGGAGGGCCGCGCGGCAGTTGTCGCCGCTGTAGGAATCGTTCGGCGTCACGGTGACGTCGCCGAGATAATCCACCTTAACAATCGCACGTTGAAAATCCCCGTTCGCCGCAATGACGCAGGTCGGATCTTCATGGTAAAGATTGTTGGCGTTGGACACGTCGAGCGTTCCGGCGGGCGCCAGGTAGGCGGAGAACGTCACCGCGGTGCCGTCGGGCGTCAGGTTCAAGCTGACCTCGGACTTCGACGAGAAGCTCGTGCTAATATTGAGGCCCAATTCGCCGGCGACCAGCGTCGTGAGATTGGTGCTGTTGACCAGGGCGCCGGTACCCTTGTTGACGACATCGAGATAAATCGGAGCCGTGACGCCGAAGCTCGCGTCCGCGGCATCATTGCCCCACACTTGCGGATAAGTGCCCGAAGCCGTGGCCGTGGCTCCGTTCGGCAGGACCGTGCTCCCAGCGGTGATACTCGCTCCCGTGTAATGCGCGCGACTGATGAGCAGGTAGCCCGCGGATGAAATCGGCGCGGGTGCGCTGACCGAAACCGTGTTCGTAGCCGAATCGTCCGCCGCGAACGCGTCGCCGCCGCCCGTGACCGTCGCCGTGTTGGTGAGCGAGCCGGTGGCATTGGACGCGACGGCAAACGTCAGGGTCAGCGCCGGGTAATAATTCAGCCCGGCAGGCGTCGCAGGATACTGGGCGCCGGGGTTAAGGACATCGCTGCGGGTTGCGGTCACGGTCTGGCCGCTCACCGCGACCGACCAACCATTGATGGTCGAGCCATTCATGGAAGCGGCGGGCGTGAACCCGGCGGGAAGTGTATCCGTGAGGGTCACGGTACCACTGGTGGCACTCGTGCCGTTGTTGGTCACGTAAAGCGTGAAGGTATCCGCGGCATCGCCCGCGAGGAACGGACCATTCGGTGTACTCGCCACCACCAGATCCGGTCCGGCCGGAAGGGTCACACTCGTTGTGACGGCTCCGCTGGACGACTGACTGCCCGTGACGTTGCCGGCCGTAATGACCGCAGCACCGGCGGGGAGATTCACCGAGAAAATGCGATAGTTGGGAGTCGTGGCCTCAGCTGTAACGGTGAGCGTCTCCGAAGAATTGGCCGGGAGCGTGCCGCCGGAGAAGGTGACCACGCCACTGCTATTCACGCCGGTAAATCCGGCGCTGCCGGTGTCGATCGCGGAAATAAACGTGAGTCCGGCCGGAAGCGTGAACTGCACATTCACCGCTGTGGCCGGCGAGCCGCCGATATTTTGCGCAACGATCGTGTAGGTGATGGGACTGCCGGTCGAGTTGGCGACCGCGGTCGCCGATCCGGTGACACTGACGGTAACGTCGGGACCCGAGATAATCTGCGTGGAAACGGAGATATCCGAGTAATTGTTTGCCGCGTTGGATTCCGCAATCGGTGTGGCGGTGGTCGCCAGGGTATTGATCACAGCCGCACCATCTCCGGTGGCGGGCGTCGAGCCGGCGTCCACGACGTAGGTGGTTGCGCCAGAGCCGGTGACCGCGACCGTGAGGGTTTCGGAAGCTCCCGCCGCGAGCGTGCCGCCAGAGAACGAAACCACGCCACTGTTATAAACACTGGAGAAGCCGGCGCTGCCATTGTCGGTTGCCGAGACGAAAGTGAGGCCGCTGGGAAGCGTGAACTGGGCCGTGACACTGCTGGCCGAGGCGGAACCTGAGTTTGCCAGGGTGATCGTGTAGTTGAAACTCGTCCCCGTGGAAACAGTGGCTGGCGCGGACACGCCAATGGTGAGGTCCGGCAACGCTGTTGCCAGCGGGGCGGGCGCGACACCTTTCAAATAGCCCGAGGCCGCCGTATAAAGGGTGACGTTGTTGGCGGTATTGATGTTCGGGGCTTGGTTATATCCGGCCGTATCCGTGACCCAGACCACGGTATTACCGGTTCCGGTTGAGGTATAGAGATTGGCGCCCGAGCCCGTGCCGACCGCGCAGAAGCCGTCACCAGTCACCCCGATGGCGGTGCCGCTGCCATTCTCGGTCCAGGTGGATCCCACCAGGGAATACTTGGTGACGGTCGCCCCATCGAGAACGTACAAGATATCGAACGCGCTGCCGTTGACGCCGGAGGAAATCATATAGAAATCGACGGCATTGGCATCGGTCGCGAGTCCCGGCAGCGTGGTGAGGGTCGTTCCATCGGCCGACACGGTCGAGACAACGTTGGCGTTGGCTGACATGGCATAAACGGTGCCACCAAAGCTCTTCACCGGCCGAACATTTGTCGTGTTGGCCGCGGTGGTCGCACCATCCAGCCAAATACCGTTTTTGTCGGACATATACCAAGTGCCATTGTTGAAAGTAGCACCGCGCGTCTGATCGCCGGTTCCGGCCGAATCAGTGTAACTCGCCTGCAAGGTGTAGGCGTAGCCATTGCTCAGCGACGCCGCACCGCGCTGCGTGATGGAGGTCTCATCCGTCACGCCGTTGGGATCTTCGAAGCCAGTAAAGGCCAGCAAGGTTCCGTCATTGCTGAGCGCCAGCCGGCCGGTGCTGCCGGCGCTGCTTTGGCGCAAAGGCGTGGTGTTCCCCGCGGTCGACGGAATGAGATACGCATTGACCGGCGCCGTTTGGTTGGCGGTGGAAGCATTCAATTCGATAATCGAAATCGTCGACGAGGTTGCGTTGGTCGCCAATTGTTCAACCGCCAGATTGCCGGCGGTAAAAGCCGTCACCACGTTACACGCGGGAATCGCCACGTTAACCGTGGTCGCGCCACTGCTGGAAAGAACGATGTTGCCGGAGTAGCTGTTGACCGAATCCGAGGCGGCGAGGCGCACATAAATCGTCGTGGCCGTCACCGTGCCGCCGCTGGGCGTCAACGAGAGGCTGCTCGCGTAACCGGAGTTCGCGCTGGTCGACAGCTCAAACCCGGTCGGCGGAGTGACCGTTATATTGGCCGTGAGATTGGCACCTGAAACCGAAAAGGTCGTGGCCGGCGAAGGAGTGCCTTGACCGGCGGAAACTGCACCCGGCGTGCCGCTGGCGTTGATCGAAGGAGTGGACGTCGCGAAGGTAAGAACCACCCGACCCGCACCGCCAACTGCGCCGGTGCCATTGCTCGCACTCGATGATTGGTCCGCGCCGCCGCCGCCACCGCCGGGCGCCGTTCCCACATTGCCGTTGCCCGCGCTGCTCAAGGCCACGCCGCCCGCGCCACCGCCGGAACTGCCGGAAGGCCCTGCGCCGGCGCCACCGGCGCCGGAATTGTTGGCCGTGGTCACCGGCGTTGCACCGTTGGTGCCGGCAAAGTTTGCCGCTGCGCCCGAGCTGGGAATATTGCCAGAGTTCGTCGCCGTTGCGCCGGCCGTCACCGTGCGATTCGTGGTGGAGACACCAGCGGTGTTGTTTCCCACCGAGCCCGGGCCGCCGACCGCCAAAACCGAGGCGCCCGATGGATTGCCCGCGGTGGTATTGCCGAAATAAGAAGACCCACCCGTCCCGCCCGCGCCGCCGGTTCCAGCCGCGCCGCCGGTTCCGGCCGTTCCGCCTGCGCCAACCGTCAACTGATAAACGGTCGCCGGCGTAACTGCTACGCTCGTGACTTTTACATACGAACCGCCCGCGCCGCCGCCCGTGGATGCGAAATGCGCGCCTGCGCCGCCACTGCCGCCACCGGCGCCATAGGATTCAACCTGCACCGAAGTAACGCCGGTCGGACAGGTCCAAGTCTGGTTGCCCGGAGTGGAGAAAGTCACCACCGTTTGCGCTTGCGCCTGACTGGTACCGAAAGCAGCCAGGACCAGGACGAAGGATGCACCAAACAGTGCCCCAGTCAGACGACGCAGAGCGTGAAAAGAGCATTTTTCAAGCAAAGAGCCGGGGTTATTGGATGCAAACACGGGGCAGGTAATAATTTTCATGTAAACAATCAGCTTGCCTTCTGTTGGTTACAGGGTGAAGGCGCCTTGGAAACTTTCCTGCAACGAGTGTGCGACAAAGCGGGCGGGCTGCGGTCTCGTGAAACAGGCTGGTCCGACGGATTGGAACAGGAAGCGATGAAACTTAGTGTTTTCTTTTTTGGCTTCCTCGCTTCTTTCTTTTGTAATGACCGCGAAGATCGGCGTTCTCCGCATTTTTTCCGACCTGCACCTGGGTGACCGCGGCTGCCGTGTGCGCACGCTGGACCAGCTCGCACCGCTTTTCGACGGAGCCGATGCCCTCGTGCTCAACGGCGACAGCCTCGACACCCGGCCCGGCCCCGTGCACCTGCCAGCGACGGCCCTGGCCGCAGCCAACGCCGACACCGCCGCGCAGCGGGCCGGGTTTCTCGACTTCCTCGCGCATCACGCCCCACCCACCACCCTCCTCACCGGCAACCACGACCCGGATATTTCGACCCAGCACACCCTCGATCTCGCCGATGGACAAGTTCTCGTCACACACGGCGACATCTTCTTCGATGACATCGTGCCGTGGAGTCGCGATCGGTCCACCATGCGCAAGCTGCTCGCCCGTGAATTCGCCGCGCTCACGCCGGATGAGCGCAGGCGGCTCGACCTTCGCTTCGCCGCCTTCCGCCACGTTTGTGCCGAAGTGCCGCAGCGGGGACATCACGCCGAGCACAACCCATTCCTCTACACGCTTGGTCTCCTGTCCGACGTCGCCTGGCCGACCCGTACCCTCGCCATTCTCCGCGCCTGGCGCGAGACACCCGCCCTCGCCGCCGCGTTTTTACGCACGCATCGTCCGCACGCGCGCTTTCTCCTCATGGGCCACACCCACCGCCCCGGCATCGTCCAAACGCCCGGCGGACTCACCATCATCAACACCGGGTCTTTTTGCGCGCCGGCCAAAGCTTATGCCGCCGATCTCACGGAGGAAAAACTCATCCTCCGCCGCATTGTCAGCAACGGCGGCGTTTTCCGCTTTGGTGAAACGCTGGCCACCTTTGCGCTCGCGTCGGCCGCGGCATCCCCGAAAATGCTCTCCTCCACATGAGTACTGAATTCGGTTGGTGGTCGCGCAATGCCGACGGCGACAAATTTCAAATCTGCGCCGACTTTCACGGCGGAACCCTCGAGTGGCATCGCAAGTCCGGCCATCACCAATCGTGGGAACCACACCCGCCCACCGACGAGGACTGGGACAAACTCCTGGCCGAGGCCACCCGCCGCCTTCCGCGCCGCCTGCTCTCGCAAAAACAATTCGATACGATCAAGCGCCTCCGCCCGCAGTAAGATTAGAGGAGGCCCATTGTTGGTGGAACGCGTCGTCCCTGACGCGTTCATGAGCGCGTCAGGGGACGACGCGCTCCACCTTTATTCAGTCTTCCTGAATATTATTTCTGGGCTGCGGTTAACTTTTCCGCCAGGCCCCAGATAAGTCGGAACGCCGGCGCGAACTCCTCGGGACGCGCCTGGACCCACGCCGTGATTTCCGCCGGCGTAAACCATCCGCCGCTTTCGATCTCCTCCACGTTGAGCACAAACGGCCCGGTCGAGCGCAGCCGGTAAACCCACACAAACTCCTGGCCCGTCTCCGCGCATGCCTCCACGCGAAACCACCGCGCCGGCGCCACCGCCGGGTACAGCCCAAGTTCCTCGCCCAGCTCGCGCACCGCCGTCGTGTCGTAGTCCTCACCCGCATCGACGTGCCCCGAGGAGGACGAATCCCACCGCCCCGGCGACGTGTCTTTTTTCATCGAGCGTTTTTGGAGGAAAATCTTCCCCTTGCCGTCGTCCACGATCACATGCACCGCCCGGTGCAGCAAACCGCGGGCATGCACCTCGCGCCGCGTCGCCCGCCCGACCGGTTCGTCGCGCTCGTTCACCACGTCGAAAAATTCTTCAGGCATTTAAAAGCTTCTCCTCGTTGTGGGCGGGGTGCCCTCACCCCGCAATAAGCAGTTTTTAACCACGGATTACACCGATTTTCACGGATAAGAAATATTTGATCCGTGATTATCCGTGTAATCTGTGGTCGATGAAATTAAAATCGTATCCGCATCCTTCCGCGAGATCCGTGGGAAAATAGCTTTTGAACCTTTGCGGCTCTTTACTTTTGCGCCCATTCGTCCATTCGTGACTGTTCCACCAAAAAAGCCATGCCGAAAATCGATGTCAGCAAAGTCGCTGAAATTTTAAAGAAAAACCACCTCGACCCCGCCCTGCTCCGCCGCGTGATCGAGGAACTCA
>Ga0210398_10004218_pt1 | contig 13547 bp, 11 predicted proteins | sample IncBWC4OmetaG_FD_161047 | JGI IMG/M metagenome (GOLD analysis project Ga0210398, IMG submission 161047) | Forest soil microbial communities from Barre Woods Harvard Forest LTER site, Petersham, Massachusetts, United States - Inc-BW-C-4-O | ecosystem: Environmental > Terrestrial > Soil >... | reverse complement strand
CGGACCTGCATCTCGAGGCCGGGTAGGCGCTCGCGCAGGCCTTGCGCCTCTTCCTCGGCCATCGCCTTCATCTCGGGGTCGTCGCCGGCGATCATCTCGGCGGCGGCTTCCATGTCGGACTGCGCCTGGCGCAGTTCGGCGATGGTGTCGACGATCGGCGACAGCTCGCTGTATTCTTTCGACAATTTGGTGAATTCGGCGCCGCTGACGCCGCTCGCCGCCATCGCCTCGCCGATCTCGGCGTGGCGCCGGACAAGCTGGTCGAGCCGGGTTTCGAGCACGGCGTCCATCAGGAAAGCGCCTTCAGTTTGGCGACCAAAGCCGCGCCGGCGAGCGGCACCTCGGCTTGGTCACCGCTGTCGAGGTCGCGCAAGGTCACGACGTTTTTCGCCACTTCATCGTCGCCGATCAGCACCGCGGCGCGCGCGTTGACCCGATTCGCGCGGCGCATTCGCCGGCTCATGTTGCCGGAATACCCGAGATCGACCGAAAAACCCTCGCTACGCAGCGTCTCGGCGATGATAAGCGCCAACGCCTCGCCCTGTTCGCCGAAGGGCACCAACGCCACCGGACGCGCTGGCTTTGCCGGCTCGTCGATCAGCAGCGCCAAACGCTCGATCCCCGCCGCCCATCCGACTCCCGGCATTTGCGGCCCGCCCATTATCTCCACGAGCCCATCGTAGCGCCCACCCGCGAGCACCGTGCCCTGCGCGCCGAGATCGGTCGTCACGAATTCGAAGACGGTGTGCGTGTAGTAGTCGAGCCCGCGCACGAGACGTGGGTTCAGCCGGTACCCGACGCCCAAGCGATCGAGCCCATCACGCACGTCGACGAAGAAATTCCGGCTCTGTTCATTGAGGTACTGGTCGAAAGCCGGGGCATCGGCATTGATGCGCATGTCGCCCGCATCCTTGGAATCAAGGATGCGCAGCGGGTTGACCTCCAGCCGGCGCTGGCTGTCTTCCGACAATTCCGAACGCCGCGCCGCGAAATAGGTCACGAGCGCGTCGCGGTAGGCGGCTCGGCTTTCTGGATCGCCGAGCGTATTAAGTTCGAGCTGAACTCGCTCGCCGATGCCAAGCGCGTCGAGGATGCGGCGCGCCAAGGCGATGAGCTCGATATCGGCTTGCGGCTGCGCGACGCCCAAAATCTCGGCATCGATCTGATGAAATTGGCGATAGCGGCCCTTTTGCGGCCGCTCGTAGCGGAACACCGGACCACTCGCGAAGAATTTCAGCGGCGTCGATTGCATCAGGCTGTTCGACAGCACGGCACGCGCCAGCCCGGCGGTAAATTCCGGCCGCAGGCTCAAATCCTCACCGCCGCGGTCCTTCAGTGAATACATCTCCTTGGCGACGATGTCGGTGTGCTCACCAATTGGCCGGGCGAACACCTCGGTGAACTCGAAGATCGGGATGTCCACCTCGTCGAACCCATAGAGCTGGGCGAGACGAAACGCGGTTTCCCGCACATGACGGTGGCGGCGCGCCATATCGGGCAACAAATCCTGCGTGCCGCGCACCGGCTGTAAGGCTGGCATGAAACTCTCTGATTGGGTCAGTCGTTGCTTGAGTCGCTCGGGTCCAAACTCCCAGAGATCGGCGCTCTTGGCAATTCCCGCAACCCCGTCAGCCACCGGGCTGCGGCGCGGCGGGCGGCGGCTCGCAAGGGCCGGGGCGCGTAAATAGGCAGAGCTGCGGGTTGGCCGGGTCGGGCTCGCCGCCGAAACATTCGACCTTGCCGTACCCGGGGAGGCCGCGGTCGGGCGGCGCGATCAGGAAATTGTAGAGCGGCGTCTTCCGCGCCATTTCGTCATCAGAAAAAATCGGCAGTTCCTTGCCGCGCAGCACCACCGATTGCGGAATCGAGATCGTCGGGCTGATCGGTTTCGCAGCACTGTAGCTCCCGCCATAAAGCGGCACGTCGCGATCGAGATAAGTGTACGACCAGCCTTCCGCCCAACCGATGCCGACCGCGCCGAGCCCACAGAGTTGCGGCTGCCGGTGCGCGGCGAGGAAAGCCTCGAAAATGTTGCGGTCGAGGGTGCGGAACAACAGGCCGTAGCTCACCGCGACCCAGCAGGCGAGCGCGGCATAAGCGACGACCGCCGCCCCGGTGACGAACGCCACGCGATCGCCGCCCCCGCCGCGCGCCGCGACGACCCGGCAGACGACGCCGCAGAAATACGTCGCGCCAGCGCCCATCAGGATCGGGCAGGCGAGCAACGCGGTCGATAGATAGCGATACTCGGCATTGGCGAAGACGAGGTGCGTCGCGACGATCGTCATCACGACGGCACCAAGAACCGGCCGGCGAAAGGCGCCGATCACGGCAAACAGCGCCAGCGGCAGGGCCCGAGGTGTCCACGCCGCGGTGACCAGCTCGGCATAGGTCACCGCACTGCTCGTGCCCTCGGCGTATCCGCCAGCGAATTTCTCGACGAGGCCGCGCAACAAATAGCGCCAGATCGATTGAAACGGCGTGCCCCAGGTCAGCCAATCGAGAAGCCCGAGATCGAGCAGCACCACGGCGCCACCGCCGAGAACCAAGGGGAGCCAGCGGCGACGCCATTCGCCGCGGCAGCACATGAGCGCGAAGACCGCCATCGCCGGCCCGGTCTGTACGCGAAAACACACGGCGAGGCCGAGCAGCGCGCCCGCGATCGCCATCCGGTTTGGCGACGGGTCTCGGTCTGCGTTGTCAGCGACGAGGTACGCCGCGAGAAAGCAATAGCCCGACAGCACCTCGCCCATGACCGACGGGGCGAGGTAGATCGGGTCAATCCAGATCGCGCATAGCGTCCCGGTGACCAGCGCCCCCAACAAGCCGTCGCGGCTGCGCGCGGTCTCAAACCCGACATAAACAACCGTGAGCGAGAGTGCCGCGCACAGGATCCTGATCGCGTCGATGTAGACGAGCGGGTTGGCGCTGATCCACCGCGACGCCGCCATGACGGCCGCGAGAATGCCGGGGATCAGCCAGGAGCGCGCGCCGTCGTGAAATTCCCACGGTACGACACCGCTGCCGAAAGCCAGTCGGTAACCCTGCTCATAATACTGATACAACTCGTCGGGATGGACGGTGTAGGGACCGGAGACAACGACGGCCAGGCGGATCGTCAGAGCCAGCGCCAGGATGCCGATCAGATACGCGCGGCCCGTCACGACGGCCGTGCCTGCTCGCGCATTTTGACGACGATCGCCGCGAGCAGCCCCGCCACCAGCAGCGGGGTCACGCAGCCGATGCGGAACAGGACCGGAGGGTTGAACAGAGGGCTGACCCACACGGCCGCGGCAAGTGTTAGCTGGTAAGGCCGCAACCCGGCTGACGGAAGCGCGGTGACGAACACGCTGGCCGCCAGCCCGAGCAGTATCGCGTCGGAGTTCGACGCGTGCGGCGCCGCAAGGATCGTCGCGGCGAGCAACGCCGCCAACCGCAATCCGCCGGTGTCCGGCCGGCGGTAGATCCAGTAGACCGCGATGGCCGCGCCGATTGTTGCGAGCGCCTGCACCGCGCTGGCCAGGGTCGCCGGGGCGCCCAGCCAGCTCGCGCAGGCAAAGACGCTGATCCCGTTCAGCCGCCCGACATCGAGCCAGCTGCGGTAGACGCCGCTCCCGCCGAGGACCAAGTCAAACCAGGCCCGCCAGATGTCGAGACCGAGCACGGCAGCGCTTGCGAGAGCAAGCACACAACCGGTGGCCACGGCCGCGCCGATCGATCGCCATTGCCTGCCTGCGAGCAGCGCGACCCAGGCCATCAACGCCAATTGCGGCTTGAGGCTCAGGACACCCACAAGCACGCCGCATAGCAGCGACCGCTCCGACGCCGTGGCAAATGCGGCCAGCATCAGCGCCGCTGTGTAGAATGCGTTCTGCCCGGTCAGGACCTCGAACGGTACCGCCGGACAGAGCAGCAGGGTCGCGATCGCCGGCCATCGCCGGTAGCCGCTATCGAAGCTGCACCAGACGATGGCGATCACAGCGGCAAACCCCGCCAGCAGGAACACAGCCGCCGACGCCACCGGCGGCAGCAGCCCGAACGGCAGGATCAACAGCAGAAACGGCGGCGGGTAGACCCACGGGTGCAGCGCCAGCGGCGCGCCGAGCCAGGGCGCAAAGTGCTGGTTGATTGCGGCGGTCAGTGCGTTGCCTTCAAAGATCAGCGGCAAATTGCCGGCGAAATAGGCCCGGGCGGCCTCGTAGAAGACCATCCAGTCCTGCAGCGGGGCGACACGGAACAGCCATAGATCGAACGCCCAGGCCAGCAGCCCGAAGACCCCGCAAACGATTGCGGCGATGGCAAGACCGCGAGGCATTCCTCCGGCGCCGGCCTCATGCGATGTCGACGCGGTCATGAGTTCCCCAGTCACCCCGCTCCCAGTAAGGCCGAATTATGTTTAACCGTTTCCTAAAGCCAATCTCCTAGCCTCTTGGTCTCCACCCCGCGGAGAGATCACGCATGCCGGTCACGGCTCGATTGGTGACGCAGCTGCAAAGCGGCGACTGGCTCAGCACCGCGCGGCTGCGGCTCTACGTGGCCATTCTGCTCGCCGCGGAGCTCGCGGTGTTCTGCTTCATTGTGGCCGGGACGCATGGCTGGATCGTGCCGCTCGACAAGCCGAACACCACCGATTTCGTCAGCTTCTACGCGGCCGGAAGTCTCGCCGACGCCGGGACGCCGGCTTTAGCCTACGACCATACGGCGCATTTCGCCGCGGAAGAGGCGGTCGTCGGCAAGGGAATCGAATACCAGTATTTCAATTATCCGCCAGTCTACCAGGCGCTGTTCGCACCAATCGCCCGGCTGCCCTATCTTGCCGCCTTTATCGCGTTCGAAGGCGCGACGCTCGTGCTTTTCCTCGCCGCGGCGCGGGGCATTCTCGGCCGGCTCGATGCGACGGCGCTGATGGCGCTCCTCGCCTTCCCGGTCGCCTGGTGGAATATCGGTCTCGGGCAAAATGCGTTCCTGACCGCGGCGTTGTTCGGCGCGGGCACATTGTTGGTCGAGCGCCGCCCGATCCTCGCCGGTCTGTGCTTTGGCGCCCTTTGCTACAAGCCGCATTTCGCGCTTTTGGTGCCGCTCGCGCTGGGCCTCGGCGGTCATTGGCGTGCGTTTGTTGCGGCGGCAGTCTCGGCGGCCGCGCTCATGCTTGGTTCGGTTGCGTTGCTTGGCCCGGGCACTTGGCAGGCTTTTCTTGTCACCGTGAGCGAATCCCACTCGATGTACGAGTCGGGGCGCATCCTGTTCAGCGGCTTTGTCAGCCCGTTCGGCGCGACGCGGCTGTTGGGCGCCGATATCGCCACCGCCTATGTCGTGCAGGGTGTGTTTACGGCCGTGGCGGCGGGGGTGGTCGGCATCGTCTGGTGGAAGAAATTGTCGCTGCCGGTGCGCAATGCGGTGCTGGCCTCGGCGACGCTGCTCGCGGTGCCGTTGTCGCTGCTCTACGATCTGATGCTCGGCGCGATTGCCGGCTGCTGGCTGCTGCGCGACGCCGATAAGGAAACCGTCCCGGCCTGGGAAAAGACCGCGCTGGCGCTAACCTACGCGGCACTGCTCGACAGCCGGGCACTTGCCGACAAGCTGTCGATACCGGTGAATACGATCTGCGCGTTGGTGCTGTTCGGGCTGGCGACGCGACGCGCGTCGCGCGAGCTCGGCCTTATTTCGCCGGCGCGCTTGCGGGCCGTCGCACCGACCAGGTGAAGACCGACGACATCGCGTAGTTCCAGACCGCCGAGACCGCCGCACCAGCGAGGCCGGCGAGCCACCATGAATGATTGCCGGCGACCGACGCGGCGATCCCGACATTGGCCACCGCGCCCAACCCGCACACCGCGTAGAACGAGATCAGCCCGGACAAAACGCGCCAGCCTCTGAGCCGCCGGTCGCGATAGGTGAAAACGTTGTTCAGCAGAAAGTTGAAGGTCATCGCGACCATGGTCGCGGTCGCCTGAGCAACCGGGAATGACGCGACATGCAGCGTCGTCCAAAGCGTCGTCAGGTGCACCCCGACGCCGAGCCCGCCGATCAGCGAAAACAACAGGAACCGCACGGGAACCGCTGGTCCCAGCAGCTTTTGCAGCAGCAGCATCAAATATTCCCAGGCGACGAGCGCATCGAGCTTGCTCTCGCCATGCAGTCGCTCGCGGAACTGCAGGGGTAGCTCGGCGAAGGCAAACGGCCTGGGCGTCGAGGCAAAAAGGTCGAGCAGAATCTTGAAGCCCTGGCCCGACAGCCGGCGCACCGCGCCGTCAAAGGCTGAGCGCTCGATCATGAAAAAGCCGCTCATCGGGTCGCTGAGCTCAGCCTTGACGACGAGCCGGCTGAGCTTTGTGGCAAAGCCACTGATGGCCACCCGTGATGCCTCGAAATTGCCGAGGCTGCCCTCGGCGACGTAGCGGCTGGCGACCACGACATCGAGGCGCTCGGCCTTGATCTTATGGAACATGCGCGGCAGTAGCGCCTCGTCATGCTGCAGATCGCCGTCCATCACCGCGAGATAGGGCGCGCTTGTTGCCAGCATACCCTCGATGCATGCCGAGCTGAGGCCGCGCCGGCCGATCCGCTGGACGCAACGGATATTGCTCTGGCCGCGCGCCAGCGCGCGCACCGCATCGGCAGTGCCGTCCGCCGAGTCGTCGTCGACGAAAACGACCTCCCAGGCGATGCCCGAGAGCACTCGGTTCAGCCGCTCAACGATCAACGGGACATTCTCCCGTTCGTTGAGTGTTGGAATGATGACGGAAAGCTCGGTGGGAACCGGCTGCGAGCTGGGCGTTGCGGCCCCCTGCGCGGCAGACACTGGCGGATTTTCGCCGACCAATTCCGCAACGCTCATCGACACCGTCCGTAACAGCAGGCACCTGACCCGACGGAGCAACTTACCGCGAGACGGTTAATAAAGGCTAATCACTCCTCAAAACCGGCATGGCCGGCATGACCCGGCCATCTCCGGAAAAAGCCGTCATCCGCGGGCCGGCGACCGCGGATGACGGCAAGCAGCGCGCTATACCCGTTCGATGACCGCGGCGATGCCCTGGCCGACGCCAACGCACATCGCGACAAGCGCATATCGGCCGCCGATGCGCTGCAGCTGACGCGCCGCGGTCAACGCGATGCGCGGGCCGGAGGCGCCGAGCGGATGGCCGATCGCGATCGCGCCACCATTCGGGTTGACGCGGCTGTCGTCGAACGGCACCTCGAGCCCCTTGAGGCAGGCGAGCACCTGCGAGGCAAACGCCTCGTTGATCTCGATCACGTCCATATCGGCGATCGTCAGCCCGGCGCGCTCCAACGCCTTTTTCGCAGCCGGTACCGGGCCGTAGCCCATGATGCGCGGCGCGACGCCCGCGACGCCGGTCGAGAGGATGCGGCAGAGCGGCTGCTGCCCGGCCGCCTCGCCCGCCTTGCGCGACGCGACGATCATCGCCACCGCGCCGTCATTGACCCCGGAGGCATTGCCCGCGGTGGTAACGCCGTCCGCGAACAGCGGGCGGAGCTTCGCCAGCGCCTCCATGTCGGTCTGTGGCCGCGGGTGCTCGTCCTCGGCGACGCTCACCGGGCCGGCGCGACCGCCTGGCACCTCGACCGCAACGATCTCGCCGTCGAAGAACCCGTCTTTCTTGCCAGCGGCGTATTTCGCTTGGCTGGCGTGGGCGAAGATGTCGGCTTGCTCGCGGGTGATCTGGTAGTCGCGCGCCAGATTGTCAGCGGTCTCCGGCATCGTGTCGCCGCCAAACCGGCCCTCGACCTTCGGGTTCGGAAAGCGCGCGCCGATGGTTGAATCGAAGATGCGCATCTCACGGCTATAGGGGTTTTCGCCCTTCGCCATGACCCAGGGCGCGCGGCTCATGCTCTCGACGCCACCGGCGACAAAGATGTCGCCCTCACCGCAGGTGATCTGCTGCGCGGCGACCGCGATCGCGTTGAGCCCGCTGCCGCAGTTCCGCTGCAACACCGAGCCGGGGACCTCGATCGGTAGCCCAGCGACGAGCGCCGCATGACGCGCGACGCAGCGGCTATCCTCGCCGCCCTGATTGCCGCAGCCCACCACGACATCTTCGATCTTCTCCGGGTCAAACCCGCTCTCGGCGACGACCGAGGCGATGACGTCGGCGAGCATGTCGTCGGGCCGCTTCTTGGCGAGCGCGCCGGCATACCGGCCAAACGGGCTGCGCTTACCGGCATACATATAGGCGTCGAGCATGGGGCGATTCCTCCAATGGCTCGGCGCATTTCCGTGCGAGGAGCCGGCGAAGTCAAGCATGACGCGCGCCCAGTGCCCGGGAGATGCTGGGAGCTTTCCTGCGAGCGGTGCCACGACCCCGACCGGGAAAATCGAAATTCATTGACTCTTAAATTATTGGTTGAAATTTATTAAAACATACCTGCAAAATGTGCAAACTAATAAGTTGAACATCCCGTCGGACAGGAGATGACATGTACCGCATATTGGGCATGCCTGTACTCACCGTTGCCGCACTCGCCGCATTAAGCGCCTGTCAACAAGGCACGCCATTCGGCGAAGGTTCATTATTTGGGGACAATCGCGCCAACATTGCCGGCGCGCGGCTTCGGTGGTCGATACCGCCACCATCGAACCGATCCCGGTAACAGAACTGGTCGCCACGATAAACAGGGCCGCTGGAAACAGGGCCGCTGGCGATCCGCCCACCAACCCAGTCACGTTGGACGACGCGATCGTCAACTATGAAGCAAAACAAGGCTCGGTATCTCTCACAAATTACGGCGCGTGGGCAAGGCTCCGTAATACTTTGCAAGATCGTGTACTGCTCGCATCGCAAAGCCGGTGCGGTTTCTATGAGGAATATCTGAAACGCTTCCAGTCCAACTCGGCGACGTTCTTCGGAACAGTGGCAACGATATTGGGCGGTGCTGGCGCTATTGTGACTGGCGCCGATAGTGCCCGTGCCCTCGCTGGGGTAGCCGGCATTTCTTCCGGCGTCGGCGCGGAGCTGCAGAAAGATTTGTTCTCCGGGGTCACCTCGGCTGTGATCGTTCCGGGCATCGAAAAGCGGCGCGGTGAAATCCTGGCGAGCATTATCCAGAATCGATGCCAAACCCCCGATCGCTACACGATCGGTTTGGCAATCGCCCAGGCGCTGCAATTCCATTCCGCCTGCTCGATGGATGTTGGCCTCGCCGAAGGCGGGAATGCCCTGAAGACTGCGTCAAACCCCGGCGCACAGGGGATGGCTTCCTTCATCTCGCTCGGTGCGCAGATCAACGGCGCGCAGTCCGTCGGCGTGTCGATCACAAAGAACCGCAAGGCCGGAGGCGTCGCCGCGCCGAGCGGCGCCACGATCTCGACCACGGTTACGACCGACCCGACAGCCGATGTATCGTCACTGCTGAAGGCGATAACGGATATGACGATCAGCCCTTGCTCGACGACAGACGGGCAGCCCGCAGCGCAAAACCCTTCGCCGGCCCCTAAAAAGGCAGCCGCAGCCGCACCACCGGGCGCTCCGACGGCCCCGGCCACGCCCGGCGCGCCGATGAGTCCGACCACGCCCGACGCCCCAAAGGCATCGGCCAAGCCCAGCTGACGATCTCTGCTGGCGAAAGCAGGCTCCTGCCGGCCGGGCAGTTCTGATACGCTCAGCGCCGGATCACGCCGGCGCCCGCTATGGATCACGACCACCACGCCCACGTACACGGGCACGAGCATGCTCACCACCATCACGAGGTGAACGATTTTGGGCGCGCCTTTGCGATCGGCATCGCGCTCAACCTGATCTATGTCACGGCGGAGGTGGGTTACGGGCTGGCTGCCGGTTCGCTGGCGCTGTTGGCGGACGCCGGCCACAATCTCGGCGATGTGCTGGGACTCGGCCTGAGCTGGGGCGCGGCGCTGCTCGGCCGGCGCGGCCCGAGCGGCCGTTTCACGTATGGCTTCGGGTCGAGCTCGATCCTGGCCGCGTTGAGCAATGCGCTGATCCTGCTGGTGGTGACGGGCGGGATCGCCTGGGAGGCAATCTGGCGCCTCGGCCATCCCGTCGCGGTCACGGGAGGGATCGTCGCCATTGTCGCGGCGGCCGGCATCGCGGTGAACGGAATCACCGCGCTGCTCTTCGCCAGCGGCCGCGGCAGCGATCTCAACCTGCGAAGCGCCTTCCTGCACATGGCGGCCGACGCGCTGGTCACGGCCGGCGTCGTGATCGCCGGCGTCGCCATCGCGCTGACCGGCTGGCTATGGCTCGACCCCGCGGTCAGCCTCGTCGTCTCGGCGGTTATCGTCTACGGCACCTGGGATCTGGTGAAGCAGGCGCTGGGACTCGCGCTCGACGCGGTGCCGGAAGGCGTCGACGCCACCGCGGTGCGCGCCCACTTCCTGGCGCTGCCGGGGGTCATCGCGATCCACGATTTGCACATCTGGGGCATGAGCACGACCGAGACAGCGCTCACCTGCCATCTGGTGATGCCGGGCGGCCATCCCGGCGACGAGGCGCTGGTGCATATCGCGCATGAACTCGACGAGCGGTTCCACATTCACCACTCGACCTTGCAGATCGAGCTGGGCGACAGCGCCGAGGTCTGCGCGCTGACCCCCGAGCACGTCGTCTGAGCCGGTTGCCGTCGCGCGGCTGGACGCTTAGATTTCAGGCACATTCTGCTGGGAGACGGTGATGAGCGAGAAGATCGCCCTGCGCGAAGTGGGCATGCGCGACGGCCTGCAGTCGATCGCCACGGTGATGCCGACCGAGACCAAGATCGCCTGGCTCGACGCCGAATACGCGGCCGGGGTGCGCTATGTCGAGGTCAGCTCGTTCGTGCCGCCAAAGCTGCTGCCGCAGCTCGCCGACGCGGAAGCGGTGATCGCACATGCGATGACCCTCCCCGGCCTGAGTGTCTCGGCGCTGATTCCCAATTCGCGCGGCGCCGAGCGCGGCATGGCCCTCGGCGTGCCCGAAATGAACTACGTCCTTTCGGTATCGAACGGTCACAACCTGTCGAACGTGCGCCGGCCGACCGAGGAGTCGATCGAGGATTTCCGCCGCGTCGTCGCGCTATGCCATAGCGGCAGCAAGCCGGCGAAGATCAATTGCGGGCTGGCGACGTCGTTCGGCTGCACGATCGAAGGCGACGTCGATGAAGACCGCGTGCGCCGCATCGCCAATGAGATCGCCGAGGCGGGCGCCGACGGCATCATCCTCGCCGACACGGTTGGTTACGGACAGCCGGCGGCGATCGAGCGCGTGTTCCGCAAGGTCATCGCCGATGTCGGGCCGCTGCCCGTCGCGGCGCATTTCCACGACACGCGCGGCCTGGGCCTCGCCAACGTGCTGGCCGCGTACAATGCCGGCTGCCGCGAGTTCGAGGCGTCGCTCGGCGGGCTTGGCGGTTGCCCCTATGCGCCGGGCGCCACCGGCAACATCGTCATGGAAGACACGGCCTTTCTCTTCGAATCGATGGGCTGCAAGACGGATATCGACCTCGATCGGCTGGTCGAGGTTCGTCTCATCGTCGCCAAGGCGTTGCCCGAAGTGCCGCTTTACGGCGCGATCGCCAAGGCTGGGCTGCCGTGCAATTTCCATCCGGTGGCGCAAGCCGCGGAATAAGCCCCGGGAGCTCTCCAAGGCATGACCGAACTTTCAATCGCGGGCGGCACGGCGCCCGTCCGGGCGGAGGCGCGCGTCGTTTCCGCCGCGCTCGCGGCGCTGATCGTCGGCGCTGTCTGGCTCGGCTGCGATTATGGCTGGCAGCAGGGGGTTCTTTACCTGCTGGGCGGCGGACTTGGTTTCGCGCTCTACCATGCGGCTTTCGGGTTCACCTCGGCGTTTCGCGTATTGATCGCCGACCGACGCGGCGCCGGGCTGCGCGCGCAGATGGTGATGTTAGCGATTGCCGTGTTTTTGTTCTTTCCGGCGCTGGCTCATGGCTCGCTCTTTGGCCAGCCGGTCAAGGGCGAGGCCGGTGCGCTCGGCACGTCGCTGATCGTCGGTTCGTTCCTCTTTGGCCTCGGTATGCAGCTGGGCGGTGGCTGCGCGTCGGGAACGCTGTACACGGTGGGCGGCGGCAGCACCCGGATGCTGGTGACGCTCGCCTTCTTTATCGCCGGTTCGGCGCTCGGCGCCGCGCATCTCCCCGCCTGGGAGGCTCTCCCCGCGCTGCCCCCGGTCTATCTGATCGGCGCGCTCGGCTGGTTCCCGGCGCTGGCGCTGAGCCTCGGCCTGTTTGCCGCGATCGCGCTTCTCAGCCTGCGGGTCGAGCGGCGCCGGCATGGCGCGGTCGAGCCCATCTTCAATTTCGCCGGACGGCACAGCCTGTTCAACGGACCTTGGCCGCTGATATGGGGCGCGGTCGCCCTGGCGATCGGCAATTTCGCGACGCTGGCGCTCGCCGGACGACCGTGGGGCATCACCTCGGGTTTCGCGCTTTGGGGATCAAAAATATGGGCGCTGACCGGGGCGGATGTCGCCTCGTGGCCCTACTGGAAGCCGGCCGCGCGCGCCGCCGCCCTGGAGGCCAGCGTCTTCACCGACATCACCTCGGTCATGGATTTCGGCATCGCGATTGGCGCGCTGCTCGCCGCCGGGCTCTCCGGCAAGTTCGCGCCCATCTGGCGCGTGCCACTGAGCAGCCTGGCAGCAGCCGCTCTCGGCGGGCTGCTGCTCGGCTACGGCGCGCGCCTCGCATATGGCTGCAATATTGGCGCTTATTTCAGCGGCATCTCCTCATCAAGCCTGCACGGCTGGGTTTGGCTGGCCATGGCGTTGCTCGGCACCATCGCGGGCGTGAAGCTGCGGCCATGGTTCGGGTTGTCGGTCGAGCGCTCGCGCATCTCCGAGGCCTGAGCGGCATGATCGGCCGCCGCGCACTAATCGCGACTGTCTTGGCGGCGAGCGCGTCTGGCTGCGCCGCCGTCCACAAGACCGATATCCTGCGCAAGGACGTGCTGACCGACGCGCAGGAGGCGATCGCCACGGCCGAACTCGATCACGGCGGCCTGACGGTCGCCGGTTCGGTCGATCGCGCCGACACCACCTATGACCCCGACCAGCCGATCACGCTGCGGGTGCAGACCAACAAGAACGCCTATGTGGCGATTTTCCGCGTCCTCGGCAGCGGCGAGACTACGCTGTTGTTCCCGAACCGTGGCCACCGCAAGGCGGCGATCACGGCCAATTCGGTGCTGACCGTCCCTGCCCCCGACGACGCGGTCAAGATCGTCGCCGATAAGCCTGGCATCGTGCTGTTCGAGTTCGTCGCGTCGACCGCGGGCGACGCCTGGCCGTTCAACCGCGCCCCGGATGACGGCTCGGATTTCGCCGCTCTGGGCACCACGACGCGCGCCCTCGCAAAGGATTTGCTGGATGGGCTGAAGGTTGGCAGCGGGCACGAAACCGCCGCGGCCTATGTGACGGTCCGCATCAACGGCGGCGGCCTGTTCTAGGGCACACAGCTCAGATCGGTGCCCGCCACAAAAGGTTGGGTCTCGGACGCGCCGGACGCCAGGCATAGCAACGTCTCGCTCTGACCGATGCTTGGCGATGCCGCGCTGGTCGAATTATTGGTGGCGGGCG
>Ga0210398_10004215_pt1 | contig 13552 bp, 16 predicted proteins | sample IncBWC4OmetaG_FD_161047 | JGI IMG/M metagenome (GOLD analysis project Ga0210398, IMG submission 161047) | Forest soil microbial communities from Barre Woods Harvard Forest LTER site, Petersham, Massachusetts, United States - Inc-BW-C-4-O | ecosystem: Environmental > Terrestrial > Soil >... | reverse complement strand
GAGGGGAGAAGCTGCTTTCTATACAAACTGACCACGTTCGCATAGTTCTTGTTTACGCAATCGAAGATGTACGTCAGCAGCTCACGCTCGAGTTGAATAACGTCCTCTGGGCCATTGATGAAGCCAAACTCCAGGTCGAGAGAATAATATTCGGTCAAATGCCTGCTGGTGGCATGTGGTTCGGCGCGGTAAACGTGACCTGTTTCAAAAACGCGCTCGAATCCAGCCACGCCGTGTTCCTTGTAGAACTGCGGACTCTGTGCCAGATAGGCGACACGGTCAAAATACTTCACCTCGAAAAGATTGGTTCCACCTTCGGTACCGGACGCGACTAATTTGGAGGTGATGATCTCCGTGAAACGGCGCTGCGTCAGAAACTCTCGAAAAAATCTCAGCAGCGCTGCTTGAACCCGAAATACGTTGCCGATGAGTTCATTGCGAAGCGCCAGCGGTCGATATTCGATCAGCGTCTCTGGACCCACCGAGTCGAGATTAGAAAACGAATTAAAGGGGAGGTGCTGCCCCGAGCGATTGAGGACGTGGACTTCAAGGATGTCCAACTCGTATCCCGATTTCGCGCGATCCTCTCGCCGTACTCGCCCGACAATTTCAACGGTATCTTCGAGCTTCAAATGGTGTTCTTTGATGGATTCGGGAGCGGCAACACATTGTACTTCCCCAGAGCAATCCTTCAGAACTACGAAGGTTGTTTTCCCCAGGACACGCATGCGGCATATCCAGCCGCGGAGAGCAACTTCTTGCTTCACAAAATTAGGAAGGGATTCGATGAATACGCGCTGACTGGCTGTGGCCATCCTGCAAAAACCTCCTCCGAAGGAGAGTTTTGCTGGAGCCAAGATCGCGGCGGTGCCATCCAGCTTCCGGTTGAACACCGGCGCTCAATTCACGCTGTTTCGTAGCGTCGCGTTTCCCCCTACTAAGGCCGACTGAATCTCAGTCTCCGTTTCAAGGGAACCTCTCAGAGGGGTCTGTCCTCTTCATCGAGTTCCTCCTTTTCTACCATTTGGGGCGACAAGAACGCAAACGGTGATTTCCGAATGCTGTTCCGCTTAAGCAATCTGCCGATTCTGGACGAATTGTCGGCTACGCGGAAGTAACCGCAAAACGCTGGAGCCACTGAAATCGAGCACCATTGTGGAACCTGTGGCGACTGTGGCACGGCTGATTCTTTGTTCCTCTTTACCTGTTCACATAGCTCGGCCGATACCGTACCGACCTTCGCAGTTCAGTAGGCCAGCCTTTTTCTGCCGTTTATTTTACTAGGCACTTCGGGCCAATTCCTGCGTCCTGCGGCTTTTCCATTTCTCAGATTCCCACCTGCGATTTCGCGATACGGCGTTGACTCGTTGCCACTCGCAACATGAGTCCCATCTGCCCTGGACTCTGGGAAAGTCCGCCAGCCCGTTTGTATCGGTCTTGCCTTCAATCTCCTTCTTTTCCTGCGTGGTTGTGTTCTTCTTCCAATAAACGAGATAGACAACAGCGCCCGGAATGGGAACATTGCTTTCGGAGTCGGTGACCTGGAAACGGAGCCGCTCAATCGCTTTTAATTTGGTCTGAGCGTAGCCGGACAAAAAATCCCATTGGAGCGGGTCTAGCAAGACACAGACGAAAAGGATGGTTCGGACTATAGCCATTCCGCGCCACCCTTTTCCTCGAGCTGATGATTTGACTGGGGCCCCATTTGATCACCTGCAAGACTTAACTTATCCGTGTCCTTGGGCTCTCTTTTATGGCTGTTTCATGTTTAGGTGCCGGGCTAGAAGTGGAAGCCGAGTTCCGCCGTCAACGCTCGCTGGGGTGACATAGTGCGTGCCACTAAAGGTGGAAAGGAAATTGTAAAGCGCAGTTTTGTTAGTCAGGTTGATGGCCGTGAACCGCAAGCTCCACCTGAAGCGGTCGCCGTGGAAGAGGTTGTCATGTCCCACGCTGGCGTCTGTCGCACCCGCTATCGCCGCCCCGGATTGATTCACCGTACCTTCGATTCCGACTGCATTTCCCAACTGCGCCCAGCTGGGGGTTCCGCTCAACAAAATGCCGATAGCAAATACCAAAACGATAAGCCTTCGAAAAGCCATCTGAATTCTCCTCGGCCCCTTGGGTTGGGCAATGTGTGCTGTTGTTGAGGTGGCGCCTGGAAATATGGCGATTGCGCCAGCCCACGAAAGGAGTCAGTGCGCTGGAAACGGATCACAATGGATATTTCTGGATTACGCAGACGGGGGAGCGCGGGAAGGAGAATCGTGGAAGAAAAACTCTTGGTGGATTTTTACTACGAACGGCTGGACGTATCCCCCCGCTAAAAGAGGACCAACCGGCGAGGTGATTCCCGCGGTTGAAGTGGTGCCGAGGTGTGCCGCTTGGCAGACCTGGCAGGTAGCCTCATTCTGACCTCTAGCGTGAGTGTGAAATAGGACCGGGGCAACGAAGAAAACGAAAACAACTGCCGTGGAAAGCGCCAAAACTCTGACCAGGTTATGTCTCGAGTTGCGCTCGCCAGCCATCACGATCCTTGGACTATCCCAGCGTTCTCTTTGACGCTAGGGCTGTTCCGTAGTGAGCACCCGCGTTGCATGCTCAGCCCGCGAAAGGCTTCATTACTGTACCCAGGGATAGTATCATCGAAACATGAGGACGAAAAGAGGATGGCGCACACTACCAAAGACAAAGAGAAGCTCCTAAACCGCGTCAGGAGAATCAAGGGCCAGATCAGTGCGATTGAGAAAGCGTTGGATAGAGACGAAGAGTGCTCCAAAGTGCTTCAAACCATTGCCGCTTGCCGGGGTGCCATCAATGGGCTCATGGCCGAGGTGCTTGAGGGTCACGTTCGTTTTCACGTCGTCGATCCTAAGCGCAAACCTACGACGGAACAAGCCGAAGCAACCGAGGAACTCATCGATCTCGTAAATCGGTATTTGAAGTGAGGGAACTCACTGCGGACAGCTTGAATCGAGCTTACGGAAGGGATGCAGGGAGTGCCGATGAATTGTTGCCTATCCCAAGGGAGTCTCCCCAGTCGACGAGACTACGATATTGCTCGAATTGTGTAACCTCTCCAAACCACTGTGTGCCGTTCTCGTTCGAGATAGTTACCACATTGGGAAGATCACACGGCCCTGGGCAACCACTAATCGTTAGTTGAACCCTCTTCAGTAGACCTCTGGCTCGCCACTCCTTTTTCAGCCAGTCCACAGGAACCGGCGGTCGACCGTTTGCGGTGTTTCCACAGCAACATCCTTTGCAAATGGTGAATATCTCGAACTGGAGTTGAGCAATAACTTGGCGGAGAAGAACAATGCGTTCCGTAGCTCTTGGTCGAAAGAATTGGGTGCACATCGGAAGCGCGCAAGCAGGACCGAAGATCACAGCGATTCTTTCGATCGTGGAAAGCTGCCGTAGATTGAAACTCCCTGTGCGGGACTATCTTGCCGCGGTTCTTCCCGGTCTCGCTGATCTCCCGATTCAGCGTCTCCCAAACCTTATTCCCGCTGCCTGGGCCACCTAGCACGCTAGGCATAGTCTCCCGCCGCTTGGTTGTGCGATGGAAACGACTGCCGATCTTGCGGGAACTTTTCGCCTTCCCACGACATTACCAGTAGTGAAGGCTCAGCCGGGACTCATGCAAGACGCACTGCCGGTGTTCGTTCTAGACTCGGATGCGACAAAGCGAAGCGCCATGAACCGTACACCAAGAAATCCCAACGCGGATCAGCCTGCAACCGCAGGAAGCGACGAGCAGTTGATGGTCGCGTTCTCTCGGGGTTCGGTGGATGCGTTCAGCGAGCTGTTCTCGCGGCACAAACAGCCGCTATTTGGATTTTTCCGCCGGCGCGTTGCCGATCCGGCCCAAGCCGAAGAATTGACACAGGAGACCTTTCTTGCGGTACTTCGCGCGTCGTCACGCTATGAACCGCGCGCCCTCTTTCGAACGTATCTTTATGCAATCGGCTTCAAGATTTTGCGCGCGCATCGCCGGAAAGCGGCGTTTCGCGCTGCGTTTCTGGCGGTCGCCGGTGAGGTTCGTGAGCCTGCCTTGCAGAACGCCATTGACGCAGAAATGTCGTTGCGCCAAGCAGTGGGAAGACTGGAACGCCTGGATCGCGAGATTCTGTTGCTGCGCGAATTTGAGCAATTGAGCTACGCGGAAATTGCCGGGCTGCTGCGTTTGCCTGTGAACACGGCGCGCTCGCGCCTCTTCCGTGCACGGATGGCGCTGCGCGAGCTGCTCGACGCTCCCGCTCCCAAACTATCCCCAGAAGCGCTCACGGAATCCGAGGGAGGCGTATGAACACGACCGTACATCCTGTGGTTCCCGAAGAAGTCATGGCCTTTCTTGACGGCGAAGTTTCCGTCGCGGAAGCGCAAGCCATCTCCGCGCATCTCGATGGCTGCGCCGAATGCAAAGCGCTGGCTGAGCAGCTCCGCAGCACGTCACTGTCTCTTTCCCACTGGAATGTCGAGGCTGTTCCAGTGAAGCTGGAGGACTCCGTTACAGGCGCGGAGGCCAAAACCACCTCGGGCCTCAAAATCGGTAAAGCTAGCCTCTTTATTCGGTCCAGCTTTTGGACTTGGAAGCAATGGGCGATTGCGGGTGGAGGGACGCTGGCAGCGTTATTGCTTGTGCTTGCCTTTTCCCTGCCAACTTTGCACCGCTCTCGCTTGCTGCGGGTCGACACCAAATTGGTCGACCCAGCGCAAATCACCGATCAGCAATCCAAAGCTGTTAACGGCCGGGCGCTTACAGGACTCGCGACACTAAGCACCCCCAGCTTTGCAGCGGATTCGAACGGTAATTTTCACGGACTTGGCGATCGCGTAGCGAACTCGTTTTCGGTGGATGGTCAGCCCCTAACCGATGAGCAGGGCAAGGTTATTCCGGGCCCCATGATCGCACGCACGGTCTCCCTCGCGATCGTGGTGAAAGATTTCGCCGCTTCCCGTTCGTCTCTCGACAGTATCCTGGCGCGGCATCACGGGTATTCCGCGCAACTGAGTGTAAGTACTCCGGAGAACGCTCCACGCGGTCTCCAGGCGTCCCTCCGAATTCCTGCGCCCGAACTCGCTTTGACGGTTGCCGACCTCAAGACCCTCGGCCGTGTCGAAAACGAATCACAATCCGGCGAAGAAGTCACCCAGCAGCACACCGACTTGGTCGCACGCCTGAAAAACTCTCGCGAAACTGAACAGCGTTTCCGTACCATCCTTCAGCAGCGCACCGGAAACGTTGTCGAGGTTCTACAGGTCGAGGAGGGGATCGCTCGCGTCCGTGGCGATATCGAACGTATGGAAGCAGAGCAGAAGGCCCTCGAACACCGCGTAGACTTCGCCACCGTCGAATTGCAACTCACGGAAGAGTACAAAGCGCAGCTAAACCCGCCGGCCGCTTCCGTTTCCACCCGCATTCATAACGCGTTCGTGGCTGGCTATCGCAACGCGTCGGAGACGGCGCTCGGGATTGTACTGTTCTTCGCGGAGTACGGCCCCGCCCTTTTGATCTGGCTGATGATCCTCGTGTTGCCAGTCATTGTTGTGTGGCGGCGATACCGTAAGGTGCTCGCCACTGTGTAGCTGGGAAACGAGCAGGTTTCAAGGAACGATCAGCCGAAACATTGGAAGTCCCGCCACAACCATGGCTGCGGCAGAACTCAGTCTGCCGCATGCCGCTGCTCACAAACTCAGCTACCAATTGCCAAAACTCAACTCGCGTGCGTTGGCTGCGTACCGTTATCTTCGGTTCTCCGTTCATGCTCTCGCTTCGGCACAGACTTTCGCGGTTTACACAGGTGCGTTGCTTCAGACGCTTACAGACGATTGGGAGAATAATCCGCGCACCAAGCCTTTGGCCGAAGAGACAGGCGGAAGCAGCCGGGCAGAATTCAGGATGAAAGTCATTTCTGAAGAAACGTGAATGAATGCAGCCAGAAGTGGATTTAGAAATCCAAACGCGGCTAAGCCAACCCCGATGCTGTCAACGACCAGCGTTCCCACAAAGTTCTGCATAATGGTGCGATGGCAACGGCGGGCGATGGACAGAGTTTCGACAAGCTTCGAGAGGTCATTGCCAATGAGAACGACGTTTGCGCTTTCTCGCGCAACATCCGTACCAGCGCCCATAGCTACTCCAACAGTGGCCTTCATGAGATTGGGAGCGTCATTGACTCCGTCACCCACCATAACCACATTGTGCCGCGCCGCCGTGAGCCGGCTAATGAACGCAAGCTTGTCCTCTGGCAAGAGTTCGGCGGCACTCTCGTCCACGCCCAGTTTTCCTCCGATGTCCTCTGCCACGGCCTTGGAATCTCCCGTGAGAAGAACCGTCTTCAATCCCATCGACTTGAGATCTGCTATCGCCTTTGTTGCTTCGGGCCGAAGCGTATCGGCGACGACAAGAGTTCCGAGGAACTTGCCTTCCTGCGCGACGAAAATCTCGGAATCCGTCTGCGCGAATGTGTTGGTCGGGAGCGCAATCCTGTGTTCCCCAAGAAAGAGCCGATTGCCTACGATAATTTCCACGCCGCAACGAGCCGCAACGATTCCTTTCCCAGGCGTGTAATCGAATTGTTCGGGTTCTTCACCAGAGATTCCCATGTTTGACGCCTTCTTCAGAATTGCTTTCGCCACTGGATGCTCGGACCGCGATTCCGCAGTCAGCGCTGCTTGCAGCAGGAAAGCAGCCGGAACCCCTTCGACGGGACGAACATCGACGACTTCGGGTGTGCCGTAGGTCAGAGTCCCCGTCTTGTCGAGAAGAATCGTATCGATGGTCGCGAGCGATTCCAGGTAGAGGCCGCCCTTGATGATCGAGCCGAGTTGCGCGGAGCCTCCAATCCCGCCCAGAATCGCCAAGGGTGTTCCCGCAGCAATGCCGCAAGCACCGGCAACGATGACGACAGAAATGGTCGAGCGCGCGTTGTGACTGATCACAAATGTGAGAGCCGCGGCTCCGAGTGCAAAATAGACCAAATAGCCCGCAAGACGGTCTGCGATTCCTTGAATGGGAGCCCGCGATTTTTCCGCCCGTTCCACCGCGTCAATGATCTTGCCGAATGTAGTATCGCGCCCCATCCGATCCACCCGAATTTCGAGCGCGCCGGATTGATTGATCGTTCCGGCATAGACTGACGTTCCCCTGATCTTCTCCGCAGGCATCGATTCGCCTGTGATCGTTGCCTGATCGACGAAAGAGTGGCCTCCGGCGACAACGCCATCCACCGGAATTCGGGTCCCAGGCTTCACGAGAACGATGTCGCCAGCAGCGATTTCCTTTGTCTCAACATCCTGCCAGGATTCGTTTCTGCGCACCGTGGCGGTTGTGGGCAAGAGCTCGACCAGGTGGCGGATTGCCGCTCGCCCGCGCCCGACTGTCAGTCCTTCGAGAATTTCGGCGACCAGAACGAAGAGCGTGATGACGAGGGCTGTGAAGATTTCACGGATCGCCAGGGCGGCTACGATAGCGATGGCCATGGAGAGCTCCATCGTCATGCGACGCTGAACAATGTTCTCGTAGGCTTCATGGAATATCGGAAAACCACCAACGAACGCACAGATTACGCCGATACCGGTTACATAGGGATTCCGTGCGCCACCTCGAAACCAAATGGCCGATGCCGCCGCAGCCACGAACAGGACGCGGTTGATCTCCCGCCAATTCAGCGCATGTTCGTGCTCGTCGTGGCCGTCTTCATGGTCGGTGTGATTTGACGACGGACGTTTTTCAGCTTCGTCGGCACGTCTTACAGCTTCGGATTGTTTCAATTGCGCTTGGGTCATGATGGAGTCACCTTTTCTGCGAAAATCCTCACCGCTTGCGCGACTACTTTAGGTAAGTGCGCACTACGTCGATGAGTTCTTCAGCTGCTTCCACTTGCGGAGCATTCTTGCCAGACTTCGGGTCGAGGACGTGGAATCGGATATGACCCTCCAGCACTTCCGCCATCAGGCCGTTCAAGGCGCCGCGACAGGCGGCCATGAGCTGAAGCACGCTGGAACATTCGTACTCGCCGTCGAGCGCCCGTTCGATAGCTTCCACCTGTCCCCGAATCCTCCGAACGCGACTCAACAGTTTCGCTTTGTCTTTTGTTGTGTGCGCCATTCGCTCCGTCTTCCTTGAAATATAATATACCATAGTATAGTATAATACGGATTACAAGCATAATTGAACTTTAGACGTTGTTCTGGTGGATTCGCTATCGCGACCGAAACGGTACGCGTCGCAGAGAATCTGCCTTCACCCAGGACTGGCAGGAGGCTCAACAACTATTTCGGGAACGGCTTCAGGCCAGAGATAGCAATGTTCTGGATGTGGTACGGAAAGGCGAAAAGTTGAGCCTGGAGCAATGGGCGGATTTCTTCCTGGAAAACTATTCGAAACCGCCTGTGCGAGCAGAGAAGACCCACCAGGTAAATCTAAGAGTCGCAAAGCACATCAGGGGTGCTTTCGGTCCGAGGAAACTGGTGGAAATCACGGCGGATGATATAGAGCTGTACCTTCGTGACCGTTTTCGAAAAACGGTTCGAGTGAAAACCGCGCTCGGCTACAAGCAAATGGGAGTGCTCAAGCCAACTACGGTTCATCAGGAGCTGAGAGTTTTCAGGCGAATGCTGAACGTAGCGGTGCGCAAGAAACTCCTGCAAGCCAATCCCTGTTGGGGCGTTGAATTCCCAGTGGCGGTGAGGAGCCTCTTTCGGCCTCACTACGTTACCTGGTCAGAGCAACGCCGCATTGAATCACAGGCTCCTCCACATCTTCGGAATATCGTTCAGATCATCACGGAGACGGGACTCAGGGTGTACAAGGAACTCACCCCATGAGGAAGGACCAAGTGGACTTTGCGAATGCCACCGTCTGGATACCCGATTCCAAGACTCCGAACGGTATCGCTGAAATTCCCCTGACGGCTCTGGCGATCGAAGCCTTCAAGAGTCAGATGCTGATCTCGGGGATCGGGCCCTTCTTGTTCCCAAGTGACAAAAATCCGTCCGGTCACCAAAAGAATCTGAAGACTGCATGGCGGAAGACACTGAAACGCTCAGGAGTTCCCTACTTCAGGATCTAAGATCTGCGCTCCACCTATGCGACGAGGCTCAGTGCAGGCGGCGTCGCCGACGAGTGGGTTACGCAACTCCTTCGACAGGGCGACGCAAAGGTCTTCAAAAAGTATTCGCAGATGAAATTGCAGATGAAACGAGAGGCCTTAGAGAAGATGAACCGCCAAGCCAATGAGATGCCGCTGGATTCTGGCACAGCCAGGATTCAGTAAAAGTATTTGGCACAGTTTTGGCACAGTGAGGCCAAAAATGACGACTCGGATTAGGAGTAAAGTTGGGAAGTGCTTTAGAATGAATGAAGCAGTTCATGTCGGGGCGTAGCGCAGCCTGGTAGCGCGCCTGCCTTGGGCGCAGGAGGTCCCCGGTTCAAATCCGGGCGCCCCGACCAAATCTTTCAACGAGTTGTGGACGTTCGTTTTCATTGCTTTCATTGCACTGTAGCGGAAATTGTAGTGGCCTGCCGACTTTTTTCCATCGCTTCCACCATCCCTGCAAGCCTGAAAATCTCGAGCTTCCCGGCCGCAAACCGTTTTTGTTCCTCAGCAGGATGCACATACCGCATTGTCATCTGAATGCTGGTGTGTCCCAGAATGGCTGACAGCGTTGGAAGATCAACCCCGGCAGCAACAGCGCGAGTCGCAAATGTGTGCCGCAAGTCGTAGAGCCGGAAATGCTCCTTGACGCCAGCTTTCTCAACGGCAGCGTCATGCGCTTTTCTCACGCTTCCGATAGATCGATCGGGATTCCCCTTGGCAGGAAACACGAACGGGCTCTTGGCGTTCTTTGAACGGCGTTTCAGCAGATCCACTACGTCCGCGGTCATGGTGACCTTTCGCCGCGCGGCTTTTGTTTTCCCGAAAGGGTTGAAAATCGTCCTATCCGCAAAATCTATGTTTTCGATTCTGATCCGGAAAACCTCTTCGGGGCGTAGGCCCGTATCCAAAATGATCTGGGCTATATCCTTCACCGGCTGACTTGTTTTGGTGAAATACGCGAGTTCCTCTGGGAAACTCACAACCCTCATTCTTCCCGGCCCTTCGTTTAAGAACTCGACGCCGCGGGTTGGATTGGATAGTCCGTACCCGCATTTCTCCGCATGATGGAACAGCTTCTTGAGCGTGGTCAAAGCGCGATTGACAGTCGCAGGCGAAACAATACTTCCGTCCTTGGCATTGCGTCGTTCCTCACCCGCCCGCGCGAGCTTAAAATCTTCGACCATGCCCGAATTAATCTCGTCGAGCCAATGACCGCGAAAGAATCGCAGCAATGTATCGCAATTCGTTCCGTGCAATTCACGAGTTTTCGGCCTGTGTTGCTGCTTTGACCATGCCAAGAATTTCTCAACATGCTCCTCAAATTTCGGAGCCAATTTCTTTTGCGACAGCCCGGCGCGACGCTCAAGGAATTCGGTGCGACGAATAGCCATCGCGTCGATAGCTCGTTTTTTGTTTGTGAAGCCCGAGGACTCCTGCACTCTCCTTCCCTGAAATTCAAAGCTGTACCACCAGACTCTTCCGCGTCGGTAGACCGCCATGGCTAGTTATTCCTCCTAGCGTTGGATGGGTCCTGCTCAACGCGCACTATACGCTCGTCCAACCATCGCTCCAAATCCTCTCGACGATAACGAACGCAATTGCGGCTCAACTTTACGAATGGAATACCTTTTCGTTGGCTGCGCCACTGCGCGAGGGTTTCGACTGAAAGACCAGTGATCTCCCCCACGTCCTCAGCGCGAAGCAGACGGCCATTCCTTTCAGGGACCGTCATCGGCTTCGACGAGGCTTGCGCGATTTTTGCGATCATCGCCATTTCGCTACGCTTCACAACCGATCTGCCCCACGACGCGCGAAAGCACCTTCGGATGACTCCTGTCACCACCCCGGGTCTTTTCTGGTGAAAAAGCCGCATAAATCGACGGTTTTGTCCGCGATAATTTTGAGTACGAGGACCTTTCATGCGCCTTCCGGCAAGCATCGTCGCAATACTCCGCTCCGCGACGCTTCCCGTTCGCCAACTTGGCGCGACATTCCTTGCAGGTTCTCGGTTCGTGCGCGTTTTTCCCGTCGCGACATTCGCGACTGCACCATTCGCCCGCTTCGCCTTTTCGAGTAAACCTCACGGCGCCCAAAACCGCGCCGCACCTTTCACAAATTTCACGGGCGTACACTCCATGCTTTGCGAGCAGTGCGTAGCTTTGCTTCACGGTGAGAAGCACGGTTATTCCTCACCCTCACGCGACTCGGCGTGATCGCGCCAAACTGTAGCCCTTGGCTCATCCGGCACTTGGTCAAAGCGCAGCTTGTTCACGTTGAACTTAGCGGGTATCGGTCCCATACGACCGTCGCGGTTCTTCAACACCCAAAGCACGGCTTCTTTCTCTACGCCGTCGAGTACCTCTTCCCATTTCCGGTCAGCGTAAATGACAATGCTCGCGTGCTTGATCTTGGCTCCGCTGCCGTAAAGTCTGCTGAGACTTGGCGGGCGCGTGTCCGGCTTGTCGTTATGGCTGTGGCCGTATTCTTTCCGCAGTTGGCTGATGAGGATTACCGCGCAGTTCAACTCCATGCCGATGCTTTTTGCCATGCGAACCAATCGCCGCAGTTGTTCGTTTTCGTCTCGGCCTGGCGCTTCGATTAACTCGTCATAGTCGAGAATCAGGAGATCCAAACCGGCGCGGCCTTTGAGCCCTCGCGCTACTCTTTGAATGCGGCGAATCTCCAACTCGCCGTCGAGGATTCGGCATTTTTTGCACTGATGACTTGCCGCCTCGATGAGAGCTTGCATGTCCTCACGGGAAAGCAAATCATCACGACGCATTTTTATCGGTTCCACTTCAGCGGCAGCGGCGAGTTCGCGGCGCAGTAAGTGTCTCGCCCACATCTCGCCAGAGCAGAAAAGCGACTTGTAACCGTCTCGGCAGGCTCGCGCCCTGGTCTGTTGAGCAAGCAGAGTTTTTCCGCTGCCCGTTTCTGCCGTGATGATTACCAACTCTCCGGGCCGAAACCCACCCGTCCACTCATCGAGACGCTTCACATCGGTATAGATTTTCGGGCCGGTGTCGTTGCCCAGTTCCGCAAGAGCCTGACCTGCCGCGTCGAAATAGGTGATGCCCTGCTCGTCCAATTCGTCAGTCTTGCGTGCAATCTCCGACAGCTTGTCGATTGCCCCATCGATGATTTGCTCTGTCTGGCCGCCGCGCTGCTGTAGTAACACCTTCACGTTGTCGAGCAGGCGCAAAGATTCACGGCTCATAGACAGGCGACGTAATCCCCGCACGGCGTACATGATCTCTGGCGTCAAATGCGACTCTTGCCCAAGATTGGCGAGCGATTGCAATAAGTTCGCGCCTTGCAGGTCGTTCATGCGTCCAATCGCATCATAGACAGTTACAAGGTCAACTAACTCACCCTTTTCCGCCAAATCCTGGCTGATTTTGAAAATGAGTTTGTGGTCCGCGTGGAAAAAATCCCCTTCGGTCAGACGGTCTAGGGCTTCCGGCGCCTGCTTGTGGCCGGCGATGATTGCACCCAACACGATCCGCTCGAGTATTTCGTCATGGCGAGTTGGCTCTAACTCTTTTTCGGGCATAGTTCCTCGATAGACCAATCTCGTTTTTGAAAGGGATTCTCCGGTAGGAAGTTCGGCGTTGGCGCTTTCTCCTTCTCGCGCGTTTTGATCTTGGCCTTTGCTTTTGCAAATTCTGGTGGGTACCTCTTCTCCCCCATCGCGTTCCATCCGTCCATGCACACCCCCATGAAGTCGGAAAGTGGCTGGCCGTTCCTGGTGGTATATAGCCCCTCACAGAGTTCTCGGAACGCCGGGGGCATCTTCTCGGGAAAGACACCTATCAGGTTCCAAAGTTCTGAACCGCCAGCAAGGCGCTCTGCTGCTGCTTTTTCTTTCTTTATTCTCCCTTCTCCCTTCTCCCTTCTCTTCTGAGAGGTCACGTGCTCGCCCTTTTGCTCGCCCTCTAGCTCGCCGCTATCAATCTGCGAATACCGTAAATCCATTGGAGATAAAGAAGATATGGCGTCTAATTGCTCGCCCTTATGCTCGCCGTTTGTTGGGTGGAATTTATGCACCAGAATCGGGTAACAGACATGCTTCCCCGGTACTGGGAATCTCCGGATGTAGTCGCCACGGCTTAGGTTTTCCAGAACTCTGCGGGCCATGCGTTCGGTGATGCACAGCGCACTCGCTATGCATTTTGCGCTGCCAACCCATTTCCCCGTTCTAGTGTCGGCCTGTGATGTGATGAGGTAGTGCGCTGTAAACTCAAGCGGGGTTAACCTGCCGTCTTGGATGTGTTCCAAGATTCCCCGCCGAATTGGGACAAACCCGTTTTCTTTGCTCACGGGTTCACCTCTACCTCGGCAGTTTCTAGTGAGTGTGCGACCCGTTCCGCGTTGACTATCAAGCTGATGGGTACTGGGATGTCCTGGTCTACCATGCGCAGGATGTTAGAAAGTTGGCCGCGCAAGAT
>Ga0210398_10004213_pt1 | contig 13552 bp, 11 predicted proteins | sample IncBWC4OmetaG_FD_161047 | JGI IMG/M metagenome (GOLD analysis project Ga0210398, IMG submission 161047) | Forest soil microbial communities from Barre Woods Harvard Forest LTER site, Petersham, Massachusetts, United States - Inc-BW-C-4-O | ecosystem: Environmental > Terrestrial > Soil >... | reverse complement strand
AACGGGAAAATTTGGTTCCCCCCCCTCTGCGACCGATGGCATTGGGTCAATTTGACGGGAGTGACGTGGCAGAGCCGACATCTGAGCAAACCCAACCGCGATTCCCCACCATGAGTTCGGCTTTCGAAGGTCGGGCGTCATAGAGCTGTTTGAAAGACGAGCCGCTGCCAGAGTTCCGGGGCGGCGAGGGACCAAATTTTCCCGTTAACCGAATCCAAATCCGCTGTTTGAGCCGGGCGGTTCGGTGAACCCAAAAGGGCCATCGCCAAGTTGTCAAAAGAGGATACGCAACCGGATGCCCAAGACGGTCGCCGTACCGAGGCGCGCAACGGATCCTCCGCTAGATACCGTGGAGTGCGTCGAGCACTATTGGTCACTAACGAACATCATCTCAGCAGCAGCCATTGATCGCACCGAACGAGGTCGGAGCTGCCGATCGAAGGGGAGATTGGGTTCGACGACGACTGCGCGGGTGCGGAAGATTGGCTGCGCGCGATCCTCTGACAATCTGTCGAGAAATTCGGGACGCGGAGCGCCGGGATGATAGAAGAGCAACCGCTGGGCGCTGTTTGGTCGCGCTCGTCAAGGAAGGAGATTGCATGCGATCAACGAAAAACGCCAGAGGAATACGGTTCAACGGGGCGTTAGCCGCTGCAAGCGTGGCAGTCTTGCTGGTCTGCTGCGCCAGCCTCGCGCTGGTGGCATTGGCAACAACCACGCACGCGCAATCTGTCGATACCGGTATCGTCAAGCTGGCTGATTCCAACATCGAATACTTCAGCCGGGGCAAGGGTGAAACGATTGTGTTGCTTCCGGGTGGAACCCTGACCGTGGGTTATTTGAATGGTCTGGCAGACGCGCTCGCCAAGGCGGGCTATCGGGTGGTTGGTATCAACTTCCGCGGTTCAGGCAAAAGCACCGGTTCGACCAGGAGCGTCACGCTTCAGACGATGGCGGACGATGTGGCAGGCGTGGTCAAAACCCTGAACCTGGGTCCCGTTCACATGACTGGAAATGACTTCGGCAATCGTGTGGCCCGCATGTTTGCTGCGAATCATTCTGAATTGACCCGCAGTATCATTCTGCTAGCGGCGGGTGGAAAGATTCAACCCAAACCCGCGGCCAATCACGCTTTGCAGGTTATTTTCAACCCGGCCTCCACCGATGCCGAAGTATTGGCGGTGATGCCGTATCTGGTGTCCAATCCGGCCGACTCCGCCCGAATCTGGGAGCTTTTCAAGCCCTACCGTGATCCCGGCGTGGAGGGAATCGAAGTGGCGGCTTCGGAATCGACCCGCTCAAGACCTGGTGGGCACCTCCGGGAAAAACCAAATATCTGATCTTGCAAGGAACCGACGATCAAATCGCACCTCCTGAAAACGGCATCCTGCTCAAGCAGGAGTTGGGTGATCGCGCAACGCTAGTCAATGTGCCAGGGGCCGCCCATCTCCTTCCTTTGGAACAACCCGAGGTGACGGCGTCTCACATGCTAAGTTTCATCCAGCAGGTTGACCGTTAAACCAATAGGAACGAGCCCATCCGGCTCACTACGCGCTCTTTCACCGATGCGGGTACGTCATAGTTGTGCATTATAAATCCTCTCGGGATTAAGCCAGCATGGAGGCGACGCTGCAGCCGGTAGAATGTCAATTTGGTTCCCCCTTCCCCCAGCCCGGCTGACCGAGTTCATTTTTGGGATGATCCTCTTTAAATTCTGATAGCGTCGACGGTGACCAAATTTTCCCGTTAACCCTACCCACACTCTGCCGTTTGCGCCCCCACTCCGTCGAAGCTGAACTGATGGTCGGGAATCGCTGCTGCGTTTGCTCAGATTCGGGTAGACGCGATCGGTCGCGGAGGGGGGGACCAATTTTTCCCGTTAACCCTTATCCCGTCAAGAACCCCGGGGGATAGGAGGGAAGGGGCGTCCGCACTTCCTCCCCCCTGGAGTTTGTAGCCGGGCCTCACACGAGAATTCGGACGCCATTCGCATGAGCTCGCTTTACTTCGGGTCACTCCCGCGCAAGGGGCTGATCACGAGTAAGGTCACTGCTAGTCCGAGGCGGAACTGGCGGCAGCTTCAAGTTTCTGCACATCCTCCGGTGTCAGTTTCGGCGGATCACGGACGATGGTCACCTTGTTGATCTTGCCTGCTACCTTCAAAAGCAGATTTCGCGTCCTTGCCGGCACCGCAACGCGCGGGAGCGAATGGAGACGCAGCGGACCGGCGCACGCGCGGCCGAGGGTGTCAGCTCCCGGTAAATGCAATCAACTTGCCTCGCGGTAGATGCCCCGCGCGGCGGGCGAGTGCGTGTCACCGCGAAATGCGCATGGGACCAAAGGCCAATATTGGCAATCGCGAAATCTTTATAGTCATTCCACTGGTAGTTCGAAAGGAAACCAAACTGGCAGCCCGTGAGGGCCGTCAGCAAACCCTCAGCAGATCGAAAAGCGCAGGAGAGTAGCTCATGTGGAACGCGAAATCAGGAAGCCCTATCCGCAACGCGAGTGGAGCGGACGCCAGGCCCGAACCGAATGATGGCCAGCATCACGCGCGTAAACGATGGTATCGCTCAATGCTGGCAGTGTCGATCCTGCTTTCCGCAGGCGTCGCGTATGCGCAGTATGGATACCCGCAGTACAATCAACCTCCTCCCAGCCAATATCCGCTGATGGACGAAGTGGCGGACCGGTTCGTCCAGCGATACATGCAGTCGTCGTGCGAACAGTTATGGCAAAAGCGCGATCAGCCAAAAACGCAGCGCGAACAGGAAGCGGTGCAGGCGCTGCGAAACGATCCGCAGATGCGCGCCGCGTTCATCAACCGGGTCGCCGCACCCATCGCCAACAAGATGTTTGAATGCGGCATGATCCCATGAGCAGGGGGACGCGCGTGAGCCTCGCAGAATTTGCTGATCGACGAAACCTGTCACGATGAGGCCAGAAATGGGCGTCAGATTTAGCGCCGTAACCTGGGTCGCCGCGGCTGCAGTCGCGCTGGCCTTGAACAGCGCGGCGGCGGCAGAGTCCGCTCCCGCGCCAACCGCAGTCCCTCCTTCCAGTCAGGGAGGTATGCCGCCGATCGCGCCGGCAGCCGACAAACTTCTCGCGGAAACCTGCCGAGTCCTCGGGTCGGCGGATGCATTCACCTTTCATGCGGAGGTCTTGTTCGATCAGGTGCTTCCCTCCGCGGTGAAGGTTCAGTTCGCCGGGGAAATTAATTTTGCGCTGCAGCGGCCCGATGAACTTGCGATCGATTACCAGAGTGATCTCGGAGGAAAGCGTCTTTGGTATCAGAATGATACCTTGACCATCTTCGACCAGCCGCATCAGTTGTACGCGCGCATCAAGGTCCCCGGTTCGATTGATGCGATGCTCGACAAGGTCGCGGAAATGCACCGCCTGACGATTCCGCTTTCGAACTTTGCTTACAGCGACCCGTGTCTGCGGCTGCGCAAACAGATCATTTTCGGCACCTATATCGGCGTCAATGATGTCAACGGCGTAGCGTGCGACCATCTGGCCTTCTCGTCACGCGATATCGATTTTCAACTTTGGCTCGATCGCTCGGCGAAACCGGTTCCGCGCAAAATGGTCATCAACTACCGAACCGAGCCGGGGGCGCCGGAGTACATCGCGGTCCTGTCCAACTGGAAGTTTCCCAAACAGATTCCGCAGAGCGATTTTTTCGCCGCCCTACCCAAAGACGCAAAACAGATCGAATTTTTAAAGGTCAAGGAGCCTCAGCCATGAAGAGCATGGTGGATTCATCGGTTAAAAGCAGAGCTGCGCTGTGGATGGTTTTTCTGGTCGCCGGAGTGGCGCTCGCGAATGCCTCCAACGCGATGGCGCGATGGGGCGGCGGTGGCGGATTCCAGGGCGGCGGCTCGGATGGATTCGATCGTGGCAGCTTTGGCTCCGCGGGCCGCAACTCCTGGCAACATTCCTCGAGCCCGTATTCCGGACAACAACCGAACAGCAGTTCTCAATATAAATCCCCTTCGGTTTCGGGGAATACCTATAACTACAGCTCGTCCAACCAATATAACAAGCCGCCCTCAGAATCCGGAAGCTCTGGTTCGTCATCCCAATACAACCAGTACAAGCCGCCTTCGGACACCGGAAGCACTTCCAGTTCCGCTAACAAGCAGGCTGACTACAACACCTACAACGCAAATCAGCAGGCCCAACAACAGGAGAAATACAACGAGGCGAACACGCTTCAAACCAACCAGGAACAGACCGAAAAGCAAATGCAGAATCAAACCGACAACACCGTCAGCAACAACATGGGCAACAGCAATTGGAATGGCGGCAGTGGCGGCGGCGGTTCGAGTTCGGGTGACGAAGCCGGGGCCGCAGCGCTAGGTATGGTGGGCGGAATGGCGATGGGCTCGATGATGACCGCGGCAGCGGAGCCTAAGGCCCCGCCACCTAATCCCTATGGATACTACCCGCCGCCCAACCCTTACGGTTACTATCCTCCACCGCCTCCGCCACCTCCAGGCTACCAGCCCTACTATAGCGGCAGCCAGGTGGTGTACGCGCCACCACCACCCCCGGCTAGTGCGCCCTTGTTCTGACAGTCAGGGGCGGGTGGAAGAGAAGCGTCCGAAATCGCCGACTCAGGTCGCTACGGCGCGGCGGCGACCATTGCGCGAACGGTGCAAAAATCCTTGTCGATGGCGCCCATGTTGATGTACCAGCATTCGCGCTCGGGCGTGCTTTGTCCGGGTAGGTAACACATCGCGGAGCGTCCACCTTGCTCATCGAGCGCGCTGGAGCCGACTACGAACTCGCGCTTGAACGGATAGATGGCGACTCGCGCGTCGGGTACTGGTCGATCGCGATAGGCGAGCCAGTAGAGATTGTTCTTCCACAACTGATTCTTGCGATCATAGGTATCGACATAGGGCTCGAACCACACTTCGGCGTCGAGGTAGATCACCGTTTTGCTTTCCAGCACATTGCTCGATTGCTTGCCGCTGGTGCGTGGGACCGATTCCACAATGTAGATATGCCGCAGCTCCCAGTCTTCCGGACAGGCCGAAGCCCCCGCGTCGGTCGGGCAGGTCACTTCGGGCGAATGCTTCGCATGCACACACGCCAGCATGTTCTGCTCGCCGAGAAACTTGTAGTCGTATTGCTCGGTCTTGGGGTTGTAGCCCGAATAGTGATCCGGATCGAAAGTCTCGGTCCCGGTGTTGGAGCTGAGGATGGATTCGTCGAGACGCCGCACGCGCCGCGCGCCCGCCTGCCAGGTCCAGGAGTCATCGCCGCGATTAGGATCTGCATAGCGATAGCGGATCATTCCGACGCCGCGCTGATCCTCGGGCGATAGCACCGGGTAAAGCGCGAAGAGCCATAGCCGTCCGGACACCATGAAGTCCGGGTCCACCGGGAGTGGCTCGACCTCGGTGCGGCCGACGATGTTGTAACCCGCGTAGTGGCCGATCTGAGTATCGTTGATGACGCGATGCACGCCGCCGAGCTTGGGATATTGTTCCTGGCAATCAAAGAAACGCAGATCGTAGTCATCGGTGGTGATGGGCCGAAAAACGTTGTTCCATATGATCTTGGTTGCGATGTCGGGATCGTTCTGATCGAGCAGCGCAAAGGGCTGACCGGCGACATAACCAACCAGGGTTCGATGATCGGTGCTGAGCCGCGCCTGGGAGGAGTATTTCTCGGTCGCTTCACGGTACGGTGGCGGCCAGTTGATCCGCTGCGGCGCGATTATGTCGATCGACATTCCCAGCGTAACCCGGTAAAAGACACCCGGCGACATGAGATCTTTCACGAAGCCGGCATTTTCCGGGCCGATGATATCCCCGGGCTTGACCTCGGCATGCGCGGAAGCGACGAGCACGAGCGACACCGCAAGGCTGGCGAAGACACGAAGCAACGCTGAAAACTTCGGCATCGAAGACCCTCCCCATGGACGCAAAATAATAACAGCTTGTAGGATTGAGCGCGAAAACAAGCGAGTCAAGCGGGCCAGCGTAAACGCCCGGCCACCCCGCCGTTCGTTAGAGCGGACGATATGCAGTTTCGGGAGATACCTGAGATTGGTTGATCGGCTGACCGCGGGATACCTTGGAGGCAGATCGAAGCATTGCGGCTACACTTGCGCGCAACTCTGCGCAGGTTGAAGGCTGGAACCGCAACCGCTGTGGCCGAGCCGCAACTTTGTGTGCGGCGTGCAACAAAAGCTTTCCGCTAGCACGCGTGTAAACACACTAAAATCGGATAAAACTTAGCCCTTTCGGGCACTTGCATGGCACCCGATGTGCTCCATTGGCTCGCGCAAATTCAGTTGGAACCAAGTCATGCGCGGAAAAAGCAATGGGCAGATCCTGGTCATCCTCGCTCTGATATTACCGGCGCTGCTGGGCGTGGTGGCTCTCGGGACCGATGTCGCGGTCTTCTACTTCAACTGGGCGCAGCTGCAGAAGGCGGCTGATTCGGCGGCGCTGGCCGGCGCGAACTACCTGCCAGACAATCCCACCCAGGCGGCGACCGCCGCCTCTCAATTTGCGCAGGGAAACGGAATCGCCGCCGGTGAGATTGTCTCGACTACCGTTACGCCTGACAATCTCTCGATCTCGATTACATTGCAGCGCACGGTCCCTTACTACCTCGCCACAGTATTGGGTCTCACCACTGGCGTCGTCATGACATCGGCTACGGCGACTCCGCAATTTTCGCCCCAGACCGTGAATGCGGGCACGCCGGGTCAGGTTCCACCGGGCGGAGACAACAATGGCAACAATGGCGGCACCTGCACCGCGGTCGGCAGTTGCGGTCTGATTCCTTTAGGTCTCGACGCTAACACTATCTATACCGATGGCACCCAGGTCACCTTGCAGCAGGGTCAACTCGGTTCGGGCAACTGGGACCTGATCGCACTCGGGAGCCCAGGTGGCGGCGACCTAAGAACGAGCATCGCCAACGGCTACAACTCGATGGTGACCATCGGAGACTGGGTGACTGGCGCGCCGGGCCAAAAGGTCGATCCGGTTGATGAAGGGCTACAGGACCGGCTCAATTCAGCCATCAGCATCGATCCAACGGGAACCTACTCCTCGCACACTTTGAATGATCCGCGAGTCCTGGTGTTGCCGGTAGTGGATTGGGAAGATCCCACCGGTAGCTCGTCGGTACAGGTGAAGTCTTTCGCATCAGTATGGTTGGACAGCTATAACAATGGCCAAGTCACGGTCCACTTCATCAGCCAGGTGATTGCCAATAGTTATGGTGAACCTGGCGCTCCCAATTTCGGCTCTCGCGGCACCCCTATCCTACTCAGGTGAGCACGGCCTTTCTCCATGAAATACTACAGCGGCAATAGCAAGTCTCCTGGACCGCATCACCTTGTCGCACCTCGCGGGCAAGCAATGGTGGAACTTGCCCTGGTCATGCCGATCATATTGTTTGTCATGCTGATAGGAATTCAGTTCGCACTTATCGGCACGGCGGAACTAGGTCTGGGGCAGGCAGATTACCAGGGAGCGCGCTATGCCGCGACCAACCCCACCGCATCGCAGTCAGCGATCCAGAATTACCTGGTATCGATCGCCTCGCCGATCATCAGCGCGGGCGGCGGAAAATATCTGAGCGCCAGCTTGAGCCCGGCGCCACCCTGCACCTTCGGCAGTTCTGTAACAGTCTCAGTCACCTTCGACGCCAACCATCTGGTGGTGTTACCGAATCCGTTTTTCGGCATTTCGTTCCCGACCTCGCTTACCAACTCAGAGACTGCTTTCTGCGAATAAGATGAAACCATCGAAGCGCTTATTGGTCGTGCTGGTTCTAGCCGCTATGACCCACGCGAGCTATGCGATCGCCTCGCGCGCAAAAGCTGTGAACGTCACCAATAACACTTCCTATACGATGGGCGAGTTCTATGCCTCGGCCAGTGATAGTTCCAGTTGGAATACCAATAACAACCTTCTCGCCGGGCAGACGATCGCACCGGGACAAACCATCACGATAATCATCTCGGATGGCCTCGCTACCTGCCACTACGATCTGATGGCGGTGTTGTATGGCTCGGCGCAACACGCTTATCAATATCGGGTCAACGCATGCCGCAATGGAAGCTGGACCCTCCAGTAGTGTTCTAACCACTACGAGACTTGGGTTAGCAGCGCAATTTTAGAGAGGGCTACTCGTAGCGCAGCGCGTCGATAGGATTTAGCAGCGAGGCTTTGCGCGCCGGATAGTAGCCGAAAAAAATCCCTACCGCTGCTGAGAACAGAAACCCTCCTATCACCGCATTGGTTGATAGAAGCGTCGGCCATCCTGCCAGCGCCGAGATAGTTTGCGACGCGCCGATTCCCGCGAGGATACCCGCGACTCCGCCAATCGCGCTTAGCAAAACCGCTTCGACCAGAAACTGCAGCAGGATATGTACTCGGCGCGCGCCAATCGCCATTCGAATTCCGATCTCGCGCGTGCGCTCGGTAACCGATACCAGCAGAATGTTCATGATGCCGATGCCGCCGACCAGCAGCGAGATCGACGCGACTGCCGCCAGCAACAGCGCCATCACGTGGCTGCTGTTCTCGGCCGCCTTGGCGATCTCGCTCAGATTCCGGATGTCGAAATCGTTGTCTTTGCCGGTCTGGATATGGTGGCGCCGATGCAAGGTATCGGTGATCTGTTCAATCGCGTCGGGGAGCAGATCCTCGCTCCGCGCCTCGGCAAAGATTACCTGCACCACGCCGGTCATTTTCGGCGGCGCGCCGAAGGGGCTGATCACGGTGGTGCTGGCGTTGTAAATCGCGGTGGCATTCGGGGTGGTCGCGTAGGGATTTTGCAGGGTCGCGGTAGTTGAGGCGACCGCTGCTGTGACCGGTGAGGCTACTCCGAGAACCTTCCGTTCCGCGGTGGAGAAGGGGATCAGCACCACATCATCCTGATCCTGCCCCATCCCCGATTGGCCTTTGGTCGCCAAGACTCCTATCACCTTCATCTGAACATTTTTCACCCTGATAGTGGTCCCCACCGGATCCTGATGCTCGCCGAAGAGATTCTGGACCACGGTATTGCCGAGCAGACACACCAGCGCCGCGGAACGCTCATCCTCCTGGGTAAGTTCGCGGCCGGAAACCACCGGCCAGTCGCGAATCTGCGTATAGTTGGGAGTCACGCCGTTGATGGTGGTGCTCCAGTTCAGATTGTTGTTTTCCACCTGCGCGGTTTGTCGATCGAGGTAGCTCACCATCAGAATGGCGGGATCTTCCTTGGTAATCGCGTCCCCATCGGTGGCGCGCAGGGTCGAACGGCTGCCATAACCGTTGCGCACTCCACTGGCAGTTACCGCGCCGGGCAAGACGATCAACAAATTGGTGCCGAGACTCGCGATCTGCTCCTTGACTGATTGATTCGCACCCTGGCCCACCGCGACCATCGCAATGAGGGCGGCGACGCCGATGAAGATTCCGAGCATCGTCAGCGCCGAGCGGAGCTTGTTGCGGGCCAGAGCCCGCGCAGCCGCTTTGAGCGCCATCACCCCGAATCGTTGCGAGGCGGCCGATTCTCCTTCCTCGGCCGCGATCGCAGTCGCGCTGACGCCTTGTGCAAGATGCGCTTCGGCTGAGGTCTGCGATGCGTCGACCCGATGGCGCGAACGTTCGCGATGGTCGGTAACGATCACGCCGTCGCGCAGAGTGATGACCCGATCGGCATACTCGGCAACTTCCGCATCGTGAGTAACCAGGATCACGGTGACCCCGCGCTCGCTGTTGAGCTTCTGCAGGGTGGTCATGATGTCGGTTGACGTCACAGAATCGAGGTTTCCGGTCGGCTCGTCGGCCAACAGGATCGCGGGATTGTTAATCAATGATCGTGCGATGGCGACGCGCTGCTGCTGACCGCCCGAAAGCTGGTTGGAGTGATTTCGCTCGCGGCCTTCGAGTCCGAGCAGTTTCAGCGACGCGCGCGCACGCGCCGCGCTCTCAGACATGTCGCCGGAATAGAGCAAAGGCAGTTCGACATTTTCCAGCGCGCTGGTTCGCGAGAGCAGATTGAAGCTCTGGAAGACGAACCCGATGCGGCGGCTACGAATGCCGGCCAGTTCTGGTTCCGTCAATGAGGCAACGTCGACGCCCTCGAGCAGGTAGAGACCGCTGCTTTGACGATCGAGGCACCCGATCACGTTCATCAGGGTGGATTTGCCGGAACCCGAGGCTCCCATGATGGCCACGAATTCGCCCCGCTCGATGGTGAGGCTGACGCCGCGCAAAGCACGCACTTCGAGATCGCCAAGCTGGTAGGTCTTGGTCAGATCGCGAACTTCAATGACAACGTCAGACATGGCTACTACAGATGGTGAGGCAGACCCATACCTGGCCCCCCGGCGCCCGGACCGCCGGATCGCCTGGCGCCCGTCGCACCTGGATTGACCTGATCGATGACGACCTGATCGCCCTCATGCAGGTCGCCGCTGACGACTTCAACCACGCTGCCGTCGTCGAGTCCGCGGACAATCTTTACGCGGCGGATTTTGCCCCCGTCGGATACCCATACGTGGGCGTTGCGGTCCGAGCCGGTTTTGGCTCCGTTGCCGTCGCCGTGATGATGCAGATGTTCCTCGGCGCCATCCGGGGAAAATCGCAACGCCTGCAGCGGGACCTTGAGGACATCGTCGCGTTCGGCAGTGACGATTCTCGCGTTCGCCGTCATCCCGGGCATCAGCAAAAGCTCCGGATTGGAGACTGCGATCACAACATCGTACGTAACAACGTTTTGTACCGTGATGGGCGATTGCCGGATCTGGGCGATCGAGCCCCAAAAGGTCCGGTCCGGAAAGGCATCTACGGTAAATCCGGCTTTCTGTCCGAGTCGGACCGGACCCACGTCGGATTCGCTGACGTTGGTGTCGACCTGCATCTTGGTGAGGTCCTGCGCGATCAGAAACAACGTCGGAGTCTGAAAACTCGCGGCGACCGTCTGTCCCATATCGACGTTGCGCGAGACCACCGTCCCGTCGACCGGCGAAATGATATTGGTGTACGCGAGGTTAACCTTGGCCGCCCGCACCGATGCCTCGTTTTGCATGATACTGGCGCGATCGACGCCCACCTGCGCGATCGCCGCGTTGTAGGTGGCTTTCTGGCTGTCGAGGGTATCCTGCGAAACCACGTCTTCCCGGTTTAGTTTCTGATCGCGTTCGTAGGTGACCTTGGCATAGGCGAGGGTGGCCTGATCTTTCTGTAATTGCGCGTTGGCGTTGGCCAAATTCGCCTCCGCCGAGTCGAGTGTCATCTGATAAGTGCTCGGGTCGATTTTCGCGCAAAGCTGGCCTTTTTTTACCTTGGTATTAAAGTCGCATAGCATCTGCACGATGGGACCCGATACGTAGGTGCCGACCTGGACTGTCACTACCGGATTGACGGTGCCTGTGGCAGTGACGGCCTGCACGATATCGCCTTGGCTGGCCGCCGCGGTGACATACTGGGCGCCACCCGACCGGCCGTGCAGATAGTAAGCAGCGCCGGCGATAATGAGGACGGCGACGACGAGGATCCGCACGCCCATCTTCCGGGATAATAGCGACATTGGAATACGTCGATTATAGGTGTCGGCCGCTCCACTATTCCAGTAAGTTTCCATCTTCTAAATAAGACGCGCTTTGTAGATGTTAGTTACGCAGAAAGATCACAGGAGGACGCGATGATCGAGGCTCCGCCGCTCGCCGGCATCAAGGTAATCGACCTCACGCGCTATCTCGCGGGTCCGTTTTGCACCCAAATCCTCGGCGACTACGGCGCGGAAATCATCAAAGTCGAGCCGGTCGAGGGAGCGCGCGCCGACCTCGGCACCTATTCCGGCAAGGACAACTATTTCTTCCTGAGTTCGAATCGCTCCAAGAAGAGCGTACAGATCGACCCCAAAAAACCCGATGGCCACCAAGTTCTGATGCGCCTGCTCGACTCCGCCGATGTCCTCGTCGATAACTTCCGACCCGGCGTCATCGAGGCGATGGGCTTCGGTTACCAGGCGCTGTCGGCGCGCAATCCTCGCATCATCACCTGCAGCATTTCCGGATTTGGGACCACCGGGCCGCTGCGCGACTATCCCGGCTTCGATCAGATCGCGCAGGGCATGTCCGGTCTCATGAGCGTGACCGGCACCGCCGCGAGCGGGCCGACGCGGGTCGGCATCGCGATCTGTGACCTCCTCGGCGGAATTTTTTCGGCGCAGGGAATTCTGCTCGCGCTGGAGGCGCGCCATCGTACCGGGCGGGGGCAACGGGTCGAGACCTCGCTTCTCGAATCCATCGTCAGCATTCTGAGCTGGTCAGCGGGAATTTATTTCGATACCGGCAAGACGCCGGGGCCGGCGGGCAATAATCATCCACTGTCGTCGCCGCACGGGGTCTTCAAGGCCTCGGATCGCGTGTTCAACATCGCGGTCGGCAACGAAGCGATGTGGCGTAAGTTCGTCGGCATCATTGGACGCCCGGAGCTGGCGAACGACGACCGCTTCACCGGGACCGGCCATCGCATCAAGTACCGCGAGGCGCTGACCGCCGAGATCAACCAGGCGCTCGCGGCGCATCCGGCGCAGTACTGGATCGATTTACTCAATCGCGAAGGGATCCCGGCCGGGCCGATTCTCACTATCGAGGAAATGTTCAAGCATCCGCAGACTGCGGCGCGCGAAATGCTTCTGAAGATGCCGCATCCCGCGATCGGCACCTACCTGACGACTGGCCTCGCGGCGAAGCTATCGGAGACGCCGGGTCACATCACGCGCCCGCCGCTGTTGGGTGAGCATACCGAGGAGGTGCTGCGCGCCGGCGGCTTCAGCGCGGAGGAGATCGCACGGCTGCGCGAGGCCAAGGCGGTAAAGTGATCGATGGATCTTAAGTGGCGAGGTTCTCGGCGCCCGCCTGCTCACTTCGAGACTTTGTCGGCGCCGAAATAGTCGCCGCCTTTGGCGTGGGCATCGTCGGTTCCCCACTGCACTTCGCGGTCGACCTTCTGCATCAACGGGATATGTTTCGAGCAATGCATGTAGGCCTCGTCAACTGAGACAATCACCCAGCGCTCGAGGTTGCCCGCGTCCTTGCTGATGAGGTTGGTGAGCATCGAATCGCCCAGCACCGCATCAGCCGCGGAGCGATCCTGCATCAACTGCAGGAACTCGGCGTGCTCGATGATGCGCGCGCTCCCGTTCACATGCAGACCGATGCGATCCTTGCAGAAATCGATGAACATTAATCCAACGTGCGGATTTTCCGCTATGTTGCCCATGCTCGACATCACGCCATTGCCGCGAAACTCCGGGTACGCGATGGTGCGGTCGTCGAGCACTTTGACAAAGTTGGGATGACCGGCGCGAAACGAAGCATCCGCGTTGCCATGGCTGTCGGCGGTTCCGACGAACATCATTTCCTGACGCGCGATGAACTCCCGCATCGCGGGATTGAGATGCTCCAGCACTCGATGCTTGTAGAACGCCAGCGCCTGCAGGCTCTTACCAAACTTGGCCTGTAGCTCATGCTCGCCCTCTGAGCCGGGCAGCTCTTCCGCTTCTCCCG
>Ga0210398_10004212_pt1 | contig 13555 bp, 11 predicted proteins | sample IncBWC4OmetaG_FD_161047 | JGI IMG/M metagenome (GOLD analysis project Ga0210398, IMG submission 161047) | Forest soil microbial communities from Barre Woods Harvard Forest LTER site, Petersham, Massachusetts, United States - Inc-BW-C-4-O | ecosystem: Environmental > Terrestrial > Soil >... | reverse complement strand
CGAGAATCGCGAACGCGACTTCTGCGCGATGCGGATCGTTCCCGCAAATATAACGACCAACGCCGATGAAGCGCTCGCGCCCATTCTCAGTCAGCGTCGCGGCCAGTCCGACATGACTCTTGAAATCGAGTTCAGTTAAATGTTTCAGATCCTGCGGCGACAAGTCGCGCCTGATTCCCATGAATCGAAAGTAGATCGACCGCTCGCTCATGCCCCTGAAATGATCGTGCAGGCGTTCCTGATCATCGGGCAGAATCGCACGGATTCGGATCGCGGCGCCGTCGAGCATCCGGACATCGACACAATATTCTCGCGCGTCGATCAGCATGTCGCGATCTTCCCACAACACCACACCTGTTCGCACGCGATCAGCCCCGGCAAAGGTAGCGCGCCGCGCGCAACTTTGCGTTTTTCACTTTCTCACTGGGTGCAGGGGTCACCCCTGCCGCCCGCCGCGCAGGCGATTGTATTTCTGGGTTCGCGCGATGCGCGCGCTCCACTAGATGACCGGGTCGAAATCCAACGCCCCCGTCCGCGCGAGTCGCGAGTACCAGTGGCCGCTTTCCTTGACGATTCTTTTCTGCGTCTTGAAGTCGCAGTGCACGATTCCGAAGCGCTGCTGGAATCCCTCGGCCCATTCGAAGTTGTCGGTGAACGTCCACAGAAAATAACCGCGCACGTCGGCGCCGGCCTTCATCGCGTGCCCGACCTCGCTGATAAAACGGCGCAGAAAGCTCACGCGGCGTTGGTCGTTGACCTTGCCGTCGGCGCCGGGCCCGTCGCCGTACGAACATCCGTTCTCGGTCACGTAGATCGGGACACCGGGATAGTCCTTCGTCACATGCAGGATCATTTCGGACAGCGCCTGCGGATAGACTTCCCAACCAAATTCGGTGACTTCTTCGCCGCCGGGCCGCACCTGCTTGACGCCCATGTACCGATCGCTCGAATCGTGCGCGACCACCGCGCGCGTGTACAAGTTGATCCCGATAAAGTCGAGCGGCGCTTTGATCAAATCCATATCGCCGGCGCGGATCTCGACGTGATCCTCAACCGACCCGTTCAGGTAGGCCTCGGGATATTTGCCGTGCATCACCGTGTCGAGGAACCACTTGTTGTAAAATCGATGCCACCGCTCGGCCGCCGTGCGATCCTCGAGCGACCCGGTTTCCGGATGCACGGGCGACATGCTGAACGCCGTGCCGACCGCCTCGGGACGGTTCTTCGATTCGCGGATCGCCTTGATCGCCATGCCCTGCGCCAGATTGACGGTGTGCGTCGCCTTGATCGCGTCGCCGATGTCGTGGCGGCCCGGCGCATGGATTCCCAGGTGATAGCCGAGAATCGTGAAAATCCACGGCTCGTTGAACGCCATCCAATGCTTCACGCGATCGCCGAGCGCGTCGGCCACGACGCCCGCATAGTCGCGGAAATATTCGGCGAGCTCGCGATTCGGCCATCCGCCGGCAGCCTCGAGCGCCTGCGGCAGATCCCAATGATAGAGCGTCACCCACGGCTGGATATTGTGCGCGAGCATCTCGTCGACAACGCGGCGGTAAAAATCGAGCCCCTTCTGATTCACCGGCCCCTTGCCGGCCGGCATGATACGCGGCCACGAGAGCGAAATCCGCGCCGCATTGAGCCCAAGCTCAGCCATCAGCCCGATGTCGTCGGCATAGCGATGGTAAAAATCGCAAGCGACGTCCCCAGTATCCCCCCGCTTAATCTTCCCAGGCGTGTGCGAAAAGCGATCCCAGATAGACTCGCTCTTCCCGTCCTCGTCGAAGCCACCCTCGATCTGATAAGAAGCGGAGGCAGTACCCCACAAGAAGTCTTTAGGAAATGAAATTGGCGCCATATGCCGCTTTGTTATCACAACATTAACAAATTGGCGACCCCGCCCCGCTGGTCTCCCGGATCAATGGGGCGGCCCGCCGTGCCCGCCCTCGCCTTTGTGTCGTTCCAGAGCGCCTCGAGGATAACCCCGCTCCGACCAGCCGAAGCCCTGAGCGCAGCCGAAGGGCAAGAATCCCGGATCTTTATCTTCCCCTCGCCCACTCAGGGAGAGGATCGAAGGTGAGGGTCCTTGTACAGCGCGCGATTCGTTTCGCGCGCGAACTTAAGGGCTGCTCCTCGCTTCGCCGGTTATCGGGAGAGGTCGCGCCGCTGCGACGCCGGATGCGGGAAATCTCCGCGTTGCGCGTTGTGCCACGGCGAGCTCGCTAGGCGCCGGTCTGGTCGCTTACGTCGAGGGACGATCTTGAGGCTCCTCCAAGATTCGTCAACTGTTAGGCGCAGCGAGCAAACTTTGGTATGAAGTTTGAGCTGCGCTCAGTCAAAGGGGGAACGGATCGTGCCGGAATACAAATTCGCTCGCATTCCAGTTGCCAAACTCAGCGTTGATGAAACGAATTTTCGTACCGGCGACGTGGACGGAACCCGCGAAGCTTATCGTGCGATGATCGAAGAGGAAGGCACCGATCTTACGAATCTTGCTGACGATATAGTCGAGTTGGGTTTCAGCCCCGCTGAACGCTTCATAGTTTCGCCAGACCCGAACGAGGAAGGTAGCTACATTGTGCATGAGGGCAACCGGCGAGTGACCGCACTCAAGCTGATGGAGAATCCCGACCTCGCCCGTGGAACGACTGTCGAGAAACAGTTCAGGCGTTATTCCGACAGCTACCTGAAGAACCCAATCACTGAACTCGATTGCGTCATCATGAAGGACAAAGAGGAAGCCCTACCTTGGTGCGAGCGCAAGCATCAAAAAATCGGCGGGCGCGGCCTATCGCCTTGGGGCGCGCCCGCACAAGCGCGCGCAGAAGCATATCGCGGGCGAGTCCGCCCCTCGAAAGCAGTGCTGGATCAACTCAGAGACAGAAAGTTGCTGCCCATTGAAGTCGATAAGAAGCTGACGAAGTTTACGACGAACCTCGATCGCGTGTTGCAGATGCCATATCTACGCGGGCAATTGGGAATCGATATACGGCGCGATGGGTCAATCGAATTTGCTGGCGGCAAGGATAAGGCGGGCGCGAAATTATTGCTGGATATTCTCAACGCCATGGCTGCCGAAGGCTTCAACGTCAACGACATTCGCGATGTTGGCCAGCGCGAGAAATTTATCGACAGTTTCTTGGATCGCACACTGCTGGAAGCGGGCGGTACGAGCGGAACGGGAAGTCCTACAACTGGCGCGAAAGCGAAAGCGCGGCGACGCCAGCCTTCCGCTCTAGATCGAAAAGCTTTGGCCTTGGGCGGTCGAACGAATGCCCTGACGATTAAGGAAAAACGACTAAATAGTCTCTACGAGGAAGCTCTGCTCATTCGGCCCGACATCACTCCGAATTGTAGCGGAATTCTGATGCGCGTGTTTTTGGAACTGAGCGCAGAATACTACGCACGCAAATTCAAGCTGCCCATTCCCAAGAAGCTGACCAAAAGAGGAAAAACATCGTGGTCAGAAATTGGCGTCTCGCTGAGCGACAAGGTTCGCGCAGTTCTGGAAAGTCTCGATCCGAAGCAGAACGATCCTGAACTGAAGATGGCCTGGAAAGGTATATCGAGCAATGACTATCTGCATTCTCTCACCACGCTACATCAGTATGTTCACGACCTCGCGATGGACGCAGAAGGAAAAGAGATGAAGAAAACGTGGGACCGTTGGCACGCTTTTCTGACGCGCCTTTTTGATGCCGCGAACCAGCAGAAACCGTAGGCCCCTCTGCGCTGGCCAGGCAATCCGATTTTGCTAGAAACAGGCAACTCGATGGAGAACCTGTTTCGTGCAATTTAACTCGCCGCTCCGCTATCCAGGTGGCAAGGGACGACTTACGCAGTACGTTGCCGATCTTCTGGTTGCCAATGGACTTGTCGGTGGGCACTATGTGGAACCGTGCGCGGGCGGGGCGGCGATCGGAGTGTCATTGTTACTGCTCGAATACGTTTCTCGTATCTACATCAACGACATTAATCCCTCGATTTACGCCTTCTGGAATGCCGTCATAAACGAGACCGATAGCCTCTGCAAGCGGATTTCCGACACCCGTGTTACGCTGACAGAATGGAAGCGGCAACGAAAAGTTCAGAGTGACGGGTCTGCCAGTCCGATCGATCGGGCCTTTTCAACATTTTTCCTGAACCGCACGAACCGTTCGGGAATAATCTGCGGCGGAATCATCGGCGGCGAAGACCAGACCGGACACTGGAAACTTGACGCGCGGTTCAACAAACTCAATCTAACGAAACGGATCGAGAGAATCGCCAATCGCGGCCATCGGATCACATTGTCCTGTATGGATGCGGGAACGATGATCACTGGCGTTCTGCCGTCTCTATCGTCTCGCGGCTTGGTCTACCTCGACCCGCCTTACTACAGCAAAGGAAAAGACCTCTATGAAGATTACTACACTCACGAGGATCACGCGCGGATCGCTAAGCTCGTCGGGACGATTCAACAGAGATGGATTATTTCCTACGACAACGTCTCTGCGATCCGTCGCTTGTATCGAGGCTACCGCCAGAAGAGCTTCGGTCTCATGTACTCCGCCCAAAACAGATACGAAGGGTCAGAGGTGATGATCTTCTGCAATAAACTGCGAATACCGCGATACATTCGCACGTCTCGTGATATTGCGATCTGATCGGCTCAGCGTCGGTTCCTTTTCTCCCCGACACGCCAAGAATGGGTTTGATCGCCTTCCGGAATTTCCCAAGCCAACCGCTGCCTTAATCTCAGTTGTCGCTGTTCGGCTGCTCGCACCGAGTTAGCATCTGATCATTGCGCATCAGGCAATCGCGCCGCGCAGTCTGTTCCTCATCCGAACGCGCGGGACGAGCGTCGGGCTCGCCCTGACAGGGCGAGGGGGAAGATCAGAACCGGGATTCTTCGTGGAGCCTGTCCTGAGCGAAGTCGAAGGGCTCTGAGTGACACAACGACAAGAATGCGGCGTGGAATCTTGAATCGCGCGCGAAATGAATCTGCGGGCTGGCGCGCGGCGCTCGCGAAAGCTTAGATGGCGATATGGCAGAGCTGGCTGCGTGGGACAGCTTCTATGTGATTGTCGGATCGGCGGCGGGCGCGCTGATCGGATTGCAGTTCGTGGTTATGACGCTCATCGCCGCGCGGCCTCTACCACGTTCGGCCGAGGTCGGTGCCACATTTGCGACGCCGACGGTCATTCACTTCGGCACCGCGTTGCTCCTGTCGGCACTTTCACGGATTCCATGGGGATCCATCATTCCGGACGCAGCTCTTTGGGGTTTCATCGGGCTATGCGGCGTAGCGTACGCGGTCGTCGTGACTCGGCGCATGCGGCGGCAAGATGTTTACGAACCGGAGTTCGAGGACTGGCTATTTCATGCGATGCTGCCGCTGGCGGCGTACGCGATACTCGCGATCTCGGCATTCGCGACTCCTTTCCGCACGCGCGAGGCCCTGTTCGGTGTCGGCGCCGCGACGTTGCTGTTGCTCTTTATCGGCATCCACAACGCCTGGGACAGCACCTCCTACCAGGTATTCTCCAGCAAACGAGACACAAGGGAATGAGCGAAGCTGATCGCAATTTAAGTCATGCCGAGGGCGGGCACGGCGGCTCGCCCCACTGAAGAACAGAGCGCCCTAACCCCGAAGCCCCTTCCCCAGCAAAGGGGAAGGGGCTTTGAGTTAAGTCTTCCACGCCGTCCTATCCCCCTCACCCCCTTTCCCTCGGGAAAGGGGGAACAGATGAGATTGTTACTCGCCCTTTGCTTCGAGCCAGCGCTCGGCGTCGATTGCGGCCATGCATCCGGTGCCGGCGGCGGTGACCGCTTGGCGATAGACGCTGTCCACGACGTCGCCGCAGGCGAAGACGCCGTCGATGTTGGTGTAGGTCGAGCCGGGCTTCACTTTCAGGTAGCCGATCTCGTCCATCTCGAGCTGGCCCTTGAACAGCACGCTGTTGGGATTGTGGCCGATCGCGACGAACACCGCGTCGGTCTTCATGTCGGTGAGTTTGCCGCTCTTCAGATTTTTCAGCTTGACGCCGCTTACGCCTGCTTTCTGCTCGCCGAGGATTTCCTCGATCGCGGAATCCCAGATGAACCCGATCTTCGGATTCTTGCGCGCGCGATCCTGCATGATTTTCGATGCGCGCAACGTGTCGCGGCGATGCACTACAGTGGCCTTGTTGACGAACCGGGTCAGGAAGGTCGCTTCCTCCATCGCAGTGTCGCCGCCGCCAACAACGATCGCATCTTTGTTCTTGAAGAATGCGCCGTCGCAGGTGGCGCATGCGCTCACGCCGTAGCCCATCAGCCGTTTTTCCGATTCGATTCCGAGCAGCTTCGCGGTCGCGCCGGTCGCGATGATGACCGACTCGGCCTTGACCACCTTGTCGTCCGCGACCAGCTCGAACGGACGCTTGCCGAAACGCACTTCGGTCACCGCGCCGCTCATGAACCGCGTGCCGAAGCGAGTCACCTGGCGCCGGAACACGTCCATCATCTCGGGACCCTGGATGCCATGCTCGAAGCCGGGGTAGTTCTCGACGTCGGTGGTGATAGTGAGCTGGCCGCCGGGTTCATGCCCTTCAATCAGCAGCGGACTCAGATTGGCGCGCGCAGTGTAGAGCGCCGCGGTTAATCCCGCGGGACCGGAGCCGAGAATTACTACTTTGTTTATTACATCAGCCATATTATTCGTCTGCGTGTGGATTGAGACTCAAAAGTACAAGAAAGGTTTTAGATGATACGTCCGTGAGCGCGCCGGTATCGATTCCGAAGGATGGTAGTCGTCCACGTATGGAGGCACGTTGATCAGAAGGGTGTCCTGGCCGATCACCTTACACGTCGCGTCGCCAGCCTGATCGAATCCAGGTAGCGCGCGAACCAGCAAAATTCCCGGGATGATTTGTTTTTCCTGAAGAGGCTGAATTCCATACGAACATGGCGCGCCACAATTCGTTCGATAAATGCCCACGGAGTAGCCGACCATCGGCGCACTGGCGATTCGTTCGAAGCTCGCATCTGACCCCGTTCGAAACGTATCGGCAATTGATAAACTCCCGAGAAGCAACCCAACCGCGGAGAGGCAGAGCAACGGCAAAAGCAATGCGAGGGCTATGACCGTAGTTAACCAACGTCTGGGAATGATCAACGCGAAGAACGCCGCCAAGAAGGGCAGAAGAAAACTCAAGGTACCGACTGCGACGTTGGCAAACGCATTGGTGAAACGCACGAACGGATAGTAGCTATCAGCTTGCAAGAGCACGAAGACCAGCAGCGGCAAGCCAAGGAACTTGACTGTCCGGATCCAAGTCGGCGGTGGTGCTTCAATCGACATATTCGAGAGACCGAGAATCAAGAGTTTATTGTATATCCGCGGGCGGTCAACATAAGGCAGGGGTGACCCCTGCACCGAGTGATTTTGATCGTGCTCTAGTGCCGCGCTCCTTCGTCGCGCTAGGTTAGTTCGACTGACGGGAGCTTGCGACCGAATTCTCTTTGATGGCGGGCAGAACAAAATCGCGAATGCCGGGCGCGCGGCTGACGCATCTTGATGCGCGCGGGCAAATCCGGATGGTCGATGTCGGCGAGAAGCCGGTCACGCGGCGCGAGGCGATCGCGCGCGGCGAGGTCCGGATGGCGCCGGCGACGCTCGAGGCGATAGTCGGCGGCAAGCTCAAGAAGGGCGAGGCGCTGGCGGCGGCTCGTATCGCGGGAATCATGGCGGCGAAACGCACGCATGAGATGATTCCGCTCTGCCATCAGATCGCGCTCGAAGTCGTCGAAGTCGATTTCAATCCCGACGGCGCCAACTCTGCGATGCAAATTCAGGCTCGCGCCGTGACGGATGCACGCACGGGCGTCGAGATGGAAGCGCTGGTCGCGGTGAGCGCGGCGGCGTTGACGATCTACGACATGGCCAAGGCGATCGATCGCGCAATGGAAATCGGCGCGATTCGGCTAATCGCAAAACGCGGCGGCCGCAGCGGGCAGGGGTGACCCCTGCACCCAGTGATTTTTGGGTCTTGCACTGGCACCGCTCCGTTGTCGCTGCGTGGTGACTATGTATATCGACCTAACCCCTTCCCATAGTGGGAAGGGGAACCAAAAATGGATTCGCGGAAGGACTCGTCGTTGGCACATTCGCAAGATCCTGTTATGGCGCGCGCATTCCTCAAGCGCGGCAGGGAAGGGCCGGTCCGCGGCGGCAATCCGTGGATTTTCTCGCAAGCAATCGACCGGATTGAGCCGCCATCGCCTGAAGCTGGCGCGCTCGTCACCGTGCACGACGCATCGGGCGCGCTGATCGGCATGGGTTACTGCAATCCAGCGACGACGATCGCAATCCGGATGCTGGCGTGGGGTGAGACTCCGGCAATCGAAGAACTAATCGCCCGCCGTTTGAAGGGCGCGCTGGAACTGCGGCATCGTTTCTTCCGCGACAATACGAATGCTTACCGGCTCGTCAACGGCGACGGCGATGGGCTGTCGGGCCTGGTGGTCGATCGATTCGGCGATGTGCTCGTAGTGCAAATTCTGACTGCGGGCGCGGACCGCATGCGCGCCCCGATTGTCGCCGCATTGAAAGAACTGCTTCATCCGCGGTCGATCATCGAACGAAGCCACGGCGCGGTGAGAAAGCAGGAGGGCCTCGACGATCACATCGCGGTTCTCGCCGGCGAACCTGTGACCGAGACGATTGCGGCCGAGAACGGAACCAAAATCAAGATTGATTTCGAGCACGGACAGAAAACCGGCTATTTCCTGGACCAGCGCGACAACCGCGCGCTTGCCGGCGCGATCGCGGCCGGCGCGCGCGTGCTCGACGCCTTCTGCTACCAGGGCGGATTCTCGCTCGCGGCGATTGCGTACGGCGCCAGCAAAATCGTCGCGGTCGATACGTCGGCGCGGGCGCTCGAAATTGCTCGGCAGAATCTCGAGTTGAACGAGTATCCTGCCAGCGCGGTCGAGTTCGTACATGGTGAAGCCGGCAAGTTCATGGCCGAGACGGCGAATCGCTTCGATCTTGTCGTCCTCGACCCGCCGCCGCTGGCGCGCAGCCGTGGCGACTCGGAGCGAGCGGGACGCCTTTACGCCGAGCTCAACACTGTCGCGATGCGCGTGCTGGCGCCGGGCGGACGTCTCATGACGTTTTCATGCTCGACGCATTTCCGGGCCGACGATTTCGTCCGCGCGGTGCGATTTGCCGCGTCCAACGCCGGCCGCACTCTTCGCCTGCTGGCGCATCTCGGCCCCGGCCCCGACCATCCCGTGCTGCTCGGCCACGGCGAGGGCGAGTACCTGACGGGACTGCTATTAGCGGATCTTTAGTCGCCGATCTCATTTTTCGCCCGCATAATATGACTTGCTAAACTGCCTGGTTTGCTTGAGTATGGAGCAAATTTTTCGATGGGATCGGCCGAATGGAGCGAAAACTCCGCGCATACAGCTTAGTCAAGGCGCTCTTTGTTCTAATCGCACTCGCGACCGCCGCGTGTCATCGCGAAGTTGCGGTGCCGCCGCTGCCTCTGCGCAATATCACGCTCACTGATAAATTTTTTGACGTGTGGCCGACCAGTCCGACGCGCGCGTTTGTCGTCGGCGATCGGGGCAAGGTCCTGCTGACCGAGGACGGCGGCCGCACCTTCAAGCGAATCGACATCGGCACCGAGCTCGGCGTCTTTGGAATCCAGATGACCGACGATCAGAACGGCTACCTGTGCGGGCAGGACGGCCTTGTGATGCGCACGCGCGACGGCGGCAAAACCTGGAAACGGCTCGACTCGCGCACGCATCTGTTCATTTTCGGATTGTCGTTTCCCGACGCAAATCACGGCTTCCTGGTCGGTGACCGCGCGCTCGTCGAGAGTACGACCAACGGCGGCGAGAGTTTCGTCAAGCGCCAGTTACAACACATCTTTCCGCAGGAGATTGCTGATTACGCGCTGATGTACGAAGAGCCGGTGCTTTACAGCGCGAGTTTCACCGACGTCGATCACGGATGGGTGGTCGGCGAACTGGGGCGAATCTGGGCGACCGAAAATAGCGGCAAGAGCTGGCAGGAACAGCAGCAAATACTGGTGCCGCAATACAAATATCCTCCAGGACCCAACGACGATGCGCGCTTCACCGATTTTCTGCTGCCGACCTTCTTCAGCGTCTCGTTCCGCGATCAGAAACATGGCGCGGCCTGCGGGCTCGAGGGATGGGTGATACAGACCGACGACGGCGGCAAGACCTGGCGCTTTGCGCATCAGGCGGACAAGCCGGGTGGGCCGCCTGACACGCTGGTGCCGGGAGCGCCGCATTTTCCGGCGCGCGATCCGCTGTTCTCGATCGATCTGTTTGGCGGCGACCAGGGAATCACCACCGGATTGACGGGCACGGTGCTGCGCCTTCAGTCCAACGGCGCGTGGGCGCACGATCCGTCGGTGCCGGCGATACCGTTCCCACTCAGCCAGGTCCGCTTCTTCGACGCACAGCACGGATGGATCGTCGGCTACGGCTCGATCCTCTACACCGAGGACGGCGGCAAGACGTGGCGTTTCTGTCAGGGTTGAGCACGAAGACGCGAGCACAGGGAATTCGGAGAAAGAAATGACCTGGTACCGTTTTGGCGAATGGATTCTGCGCTGGCGCTTCGCAGTGTTGGCCGTCGTCGGCGTGCTGACCGCATTTTTCGGCTACTTCGCGGCGCAGACCCAGCTCGTCACGAGCTTCGGCGACCTGCTCCCGCAAAATCATCCGTTCATCCAGATCGCGCACAAGTACGACGAGTACTTCGGCAGCGTCAACAACGTCACGATCATGATCGAGGCGAAAGAAGGGACGATCTACAACACCGAGATCATCAAGAAGATCGTCCACATGACGCAGAACATGGATCTCGTTTACGGGATTCAGCACGGATCGGTGCGCTCGCTCTCGACCCAGAGCTATTTCAAGCCGTTGGCCGCCGGCGTGATTCTCAACACGCCGATCTTGCCTAAGGGCGAGATTCCCCAGACTGCGCAAGATCTCGCGGAATTGGAGAGCAACGTCCACAAAAACCCGGGCGTTGTCTTTGGCCAGTTCGTCTCGCTCGACGACAAGGCAGCAGTGATCACGGGCAGCTTCCTGGAATCGCGGCTCGACTACAAGCGCATCTTCGACGAGATTCGCAAGATCGTCGTTCTGCCTGAGCGCGACGATACGGTGCACATCTATTACGGCGGACAACCGGTCCTCTACGGCTGGGTGTATCACTACACGCCGGAATTTCTCTGGATCTTTGTCGCCACGGTGCTCGCGGTCTGGATCCTGCTCTACCTCTATTTTCACGACTGGCGCGGTGCGCTGCGGCCGACGATCTCCGGTGTCATCTGTGCCATCTGGGGCCTCGGCTTCATCCGGCTGCTCGGTTACGGACTCGACCCGCTCGTGCTCGTCATTCCGTTTCTGATCACCGCGCGCGCCGTCAGCCATTCGGTGCAGATGCACGATCGGTACTACGAGGAATTCTACCGCCTACGCGACAAGCAAAAGGCCATCCTGTCGTCATTCGCCGAGTTGTTCGTTCCGTCGCTGTCGGGAATCCTGGCGGACGCGTTCGGGGTGCTCGTCATCCTGCTGGTGCCGGTGCTGTTTCTGCAAAGGCTGGCGGTCACGGCCAGCTTCTGGATCGCCGCCATCATCGTGAGCGAGCTGATACTCAATCCGATCGTGTACTACTATCTCGACCCGCCGCACATCGGCGTGATCGAGAAACGTGAGAATGGCATCTTCAAACGGATGCTGCAGTCGATCGCCAGGCCGATGCTGGAGCGGACCGGGCGCATCGTGACGTTCGGGGGGACGATCGCGGTGATCGCGCTGTGCGCGTTCTTCTGGACCGGCCTCAAAGTCGGTGACCCGTCGTCTGAATCGCCGATCCTGTGGCCCAACTCGCCCTACAACCGTTCGATGGCCGCGATCCAGGGCGAGTTCGGCGCGATCGAACAGTTCGTCGTCGTCGCTGAGCTGGCCAAGCGCAACTCGCTGGATGATCCCAAGCTGTACCATGTCATGGACGAGTACGAACGTTACATGGAACGCGACCCCGCGGTCGGGCGTACATTCTCGGTCGCCGATTTGCTTTCGAACGGCGGCTCCGCGCTGAAAGAATTCTACCCCAAGTGGAACGTGCTGCCGACCACCGCGCGCGGTACCGGACAGTTGCTCGGCGGATTGCTGGCGGGAGCGTCACCGCTCTCGACGGCCTACATCATCACGCCTCGGCGCGACGCCACCCAGATGACGGTGTACACCAAGGATCGGGAGGGCGAAAACGTCCAGCGAGTCGTGCTGCGCACGCAGCGATTTTTCGCTGAGCCACAGCACCAGGTGCCCGGGGTGACGTTTTCGCTCGCCGCGGGAATCATCGGCGAGCTGGCCGCCGCCAACCAGGAAATCATCAACAACGACCTTCTGCTCAACGTACTCGCGTTCGCCACTATCTATATAATACTATTGGCTACCTATCGTTCATTGATGGCAGGTATCTATTTGCTGTTCCCGCTGGCATTGGCCAATGCCGCGATAAATGCCTATATGGGCGCTCATGATATAGGTATCAACATCAATACTCTGCCTGTAGTTACTGTCGGAGTCGGATTCGGGATTGACTATTCTATTTATATAGTAAGCCGGATCATCGAGGAACTTGCGCAGGGCAAGGACCTCAAGCTCAGTACCTACACCTCCCTGGTCACTTCCGGGAAGGCGGTCGCCTTTACCGCGCTGACGCTGGTCGCGTCAGTTCTGTTCTGGTACTGGTCGAGCATCCGCTTCGACGCCGAGATGGGCATGCTGCTGGCGGTCTGGATGTTCGTTTCGATGCTTGGTGCGATGACCATTCTGCCCGTGCTGATCGTAACTTTCGATCCCGCTTTCATCCGTCGCGAGAAGGACCGTGTAGTAGCGTCCAAGCTGCTCGAGGTCGAGGGTCACTCGGTGGCCGCATCTTCCTAATCATTGACGCTCGTGGATAATCTGATCCGGTGCCCGCGATGAAACTCGAGCGGCTGGATCATTTCGGTATCGAGGTCGCTGACCTCGCGCGCGCGGAGCGTTTCTATACCGCCGTCCTCGGCCTCCAGGTCGTCAACCGTTTCGGCGACCAGGTTCTGCTCGATTGCGGGGGCCAGAACCTTGCTCTCTTCGAGGTGCCGCGCGCACCGCTTGATGACGCCGCGCGGCGGTCGCTCATCGCACACCCGCTCGGCCACGGCCATCATGCGTTCAAGGTGAAGGCGAGCGATTTCGTCGTTGCGCGCGAACGCCTCGCGGCGGCTGGCGTCGAGAGCGCCGCGCCGATCGATTGGGGTGATCACGACTGCATCTACTTCCTCGACCCCGATGGCAACCTGCTCGAAATGGTGAGTTACCGCTGAACGCCGGCCTGAAATCGCGCGCCACCGTGGTTCACTATCGATGAACTCGGGGCCAATGATCCGCGCGGAAGATCTCCGCAAGCGCTACGGCGACCGCGTTGCGCTCGACGGCGTGTCATTCACCGTCAACGCCGGCGAGATCGTCGGGCTGCTCGGTC
>Ga0210398_10004209_pt1 | contig 13560 bp, 12 predicted proteins | sample IncBWC4OmetaG_FD_161047 | JGI IMG/M metagenome (GOLD analysis project Ga0210398, IMG submission 161047) | Forest soil microbial communities from Barre Woods Harvard Forest LTER site, Petersham, Massachusetts, United States - Inc-BW-C-4-O | ecosystem: Environmental > Terrestrial > Soil >... | reverse complement strand
CAAGGCTGGCTCTAAGGAGCATTCCGAGAGCCGACTTTGAAACCGATTTGCCGTTTCGTGCCGCATGCAGCTTCCGGTCCATCGGCCCTCTTTTCGATTGCAAGATTTCCAAGCACGCGACTTCGCTAGTGCTAGATCCGCGGCGTACAGCGATCCGCTTCTTAGCGAGGCTAGTGGTCAAAAACTAACCCACTCGCTAATCCACTTGAGGCGCTTTCTCGATTTGATAATCTTGCGGGCCCAAACAGTTTCTAGAGAGATAATAACGGCTGCAGCGAAGAGATTTGCGCACTCTAAACCCTTCGCAAAAGAAGTCAAGTTAAAATATGAATGCAGAAAGTGAAGTCCTAGCAGTACCGTCCTTGTGGCATGGCTTCCTGCCAACGCGGCGCGTCATCGCGTAAGAGTCGACAATTACGAATCCACGAGTGAGTACGCTAACCTGTCGTTGCGGTTCTCAACATTTATACTTTCCGCGAGGTCGGGCAAGTGGCTTTGAACCGTTCTACCCATGGATTTGCTGATGGCGTGCACTGCAAAGGGTGATGAGATTTTCTTCCGCATCGCCTCCCAGTTGGCTGCGCGCCTGAACGTGATGGACCTGTAGATCCTTTGAACCATCGCATTGCTGGCATCGCCAGCCATCACGTTGGAGCACTTGCTGACAGAGCTCCCTATAGCTTCCGTGTCAAAGCGTGAAGTCATTCTTACTAGCGCCAATCAAATTCGAAAGTATCGACGGCTGAAGAGGCATAGTATGCGCTTTGTTTTGGCGTTGCGCTGCGAACCTTACCTGTAGCAGATTCATCCAGCATGAAAATTGCTCTCGAGGGCGCTCGCTCGCGATGGTTATTCTTTGGCGGGATTATTCTAATCGCCGGCAGTCTGGCGATGGAAGCAGGCAAGGTATGGCTGGCCGCGTACGACGGCGCGGCCTGGGATGCAGACCGTCTTCTGCGTGCCGCCCAATTGGAGCCGACCGACGCTGACTATTGGTACCGCTTAGGTTTGTACGAAAAGTGGAACTTCGAACATCGCGATCTTCGCCGCGCCGCTTTTTACTTCCAGCGGGCCACGGAAACCGATCCCCGATCTGACAGAAATTGGATGGACCTAGCGGAAGCGTATGAGGCCGTAGGTGATCCCGTGCACGCTCGAGAGGCGTTCGATAGAGCGCAGCTCGCGCATCCGAGTTCTTCTGACGTGGCGTGGCGGCTCGGCAATTTCCTCCTTCGACAGAAGAATTATTCCGAGGCTTTCGCGGAAATACGCCGCGCCTTGGCGACCGATCCCGACCTTACCGTCGAAGCCGTATCGGAATGCTCTAAGGCCACTGGCGACCTTCCCAGGATTCTGACCGAAGTTTTGCCCAACCACAGCAGGTACTATCTGACGGCTTTGGATTACTTCGTTAGCCAGCAGGAGACGGAGGCCGCGCTCACCGTATGGAATCGGTTGGTGGGTTTGAACGAAACCATCAACATGCCGCAGGTTGTGCCGCTCGTAAACGAATTGATCCTTCAGCGGCGCGTGGATGATGCGCTGGGAGTGTGGCGGCAGGCACTGGCGGCGACGAATTGGCCACGGGATGAAGGCGTCAATTCTTCGCTGGTTTTCAACGGAGGATTTGAGCACGACTTGCTGAACGGCGCTTTTGACTGGCGGGAGGATTCCGTCCCGGGCGTTGCATTCAGTTTCGACAGTGAGGTGGTGCATGGAGGGCGGCGCGCGCTCCGGGCCACATTCGATGGCAGTGCAAATCTAGATTTTCGGAATTTGCTGCAATTCACCGCCGTCGAGCCGCGCCATCGCTACCATTTCGGAGCTTATTTGCGTCTGGAGGGTATATCAACCGATAGCGGTATCCGGTTTGCAGTTTATGATCCGTTCCGCCCTGCTGCGCCGCAGATTCTTACCCCGGATTTAGTCGGCAGTCATCCCTGGTCGCTGGTCGAAGCGGAAGTGGTGACAGGCCCAGAGACGCATCTGTTGGTAATCGCCCTTCGGCGGATCCCGAGTTGGAAGTTTGATAACAAACTGCGAGGGACGGTTTGGGTAGACGACGTATCCCTAATTCCACTTCCCGAAGATGGAACGGAACGCCCGCGATGACTCCGATTCGAGTGGGAATCTGCATTCTAGTGGGTTATGCCGTGCTGGCACAGGGCGCGGTGGAGATCTGGTCGACCTCCATCCTGGAGATTGGAGCGGCTGCGCTCTTTTTCCTGTGGGGCGTTCTGAGCCTTCGCCAAAGGCAAGTCGAAATTCGGTGGAACTGGCTCTATGTGCCCTTGTTAAGTTTGGGGGGATTCGCGCTGCTACAATGGCTGGCCGGACTCTCTGTCTATCCTTACGCGACCCAGATTGACTTGCTCAAGACGGCGGCCTACCTTCTGCTATTTTTCCTTACCCTCGAATCATTTCACACCCCAGAAGAATGGAGGGCGTTCGTTTGGTTCCTCGTGGGCCTCGGATTTGTTGTTTCACTGCTTGCGATCGTCCAGAACTTCACATTCAACGGGAAACTCTACTGGTTTCGAGCGCTTCCGCAAGGGGTCGTACCGTTTGGTCCTTACGTAAATCACAATCATTTTGCGGGGTTCGTGGAGTTAATCAGTCCTCTCGGCTTGGCTATGCTTTTATCTGGCGCAGTACGGAAAGACAAGCTGCCCTTGTTAATCGTGCTCACCGTCTTTCCCATCGGAGCGCTAGCTCTTTCTGCCTCGCGGGCTGGGATCTTATGCTTCTTGTTTGAATTCGTGTTGTTGGCATTCTTGCTGCGAAACGAAAGAAATCGAAGCAGGCAACTATTGATGGCGAGCGGGCTTGCCGTTTTGGCGGGATGCTTCGCACTGTGGCTTGGATTAGGTGGGACCGTGGAGCGGTTTGCGCATTCGAACCTTGGAGATATTTCTCACGACCGGCGGGTGTCAATGTTCCGAGACACCTGGCGGATCGTTCGCGATCATCCGTGGACCGGAACCGGGCTCGGAACTTTGCGGACGGTCTTTCCCAGCTATGAAAGCTATTATGATGGCCTCATCGTCGATCACACCCACAATGATTATCTGGAATTGCTGGCTGACACGGGCTTAGCCGGCGGTGCGTGCATGCTTGGTTTCGTCGGACTGTTAATTTGGCGCGGACTGTCCAATCTGCGCGCGGCGAAGAATTCTCTCTGTCGGGCTTTCTATTCCGGCGCTCTGGTGGCTTGCGCCGGGCTGTTGCTTCACAGCCTGTTCGATTTCAACTTGCACATTCCCGCAAACGCCCTGCTGTTTCTTCTCCTGGCCGCGATGACAACCTGTGACCTCGCTGAGCCACGCCAAAGTTATCCACATGCTTCGCTGCGCTCGTAGGATTTTCTGCTTGACCGTGGCGCAACGGGACAATAACATGCCGACCTCGCGCTGCTGGATCCTAGGCCAACTGCATTCTGCTCGGGTAGGTGTGCGTGTCGGCAAGGGTGAAAGTCCTTATCGTTTCTGAGAATCGGCTGCTACGCGACACGCTCGCCCGCATCGTGGAACAAGAACAAGATCTCACCGTCGTCGGAGCGGCTCGACTTTGCCGGGAAGCGTTCGACCAGATATCGAGTACTCGTCCTGACGTGCTGCTGCTCAACCCGCCTGCACTTGCGATGCCGGACCTCAATGATGTTCCAAGGATTCGCCGAAGGGCGCCACAGTTGAAGGTGGTTGCCTTTGGCATGGAGGAAAGTGAGGAGGCGTTTCTTGCCGCTGTGCGCGCCGGCGTGGTCGGTTACGTCCTGAAAGATGCCTACTCGGCGGATGTAGTTACAGCCGTGCGCTTGGCGGCGCAAGGGGAGGCGATCTGCCCACCTCGTCTGTGCCTGTGCTTGTTTGCGTATTTTGCCAAGCAGCCCAGAGGGATGCCCAAGCTGCGCCTTCGCACGAATCTGCCGTTGACGCGACGTGAACAAGAGCTGGTTCCCATGATCGCCCAGGGGCTGACGAACAAAGAGATTGCCGCGCAACTGAACCTTTCCGCGCAGACTGTGAAAAACCACGTGCACCGGATACTGCAAAAAGCAGGCAGCAACCGCCTTGCTGTCCAGGCACAGTGCCGAGTGCCGGAGCTTACCCTGTAGCGAGCGATCGACCGCAAGAATCGCTGTTGTCTTGCAGCGTCGCCGGCGTCACGGATGTCTTCGGACCGCTTCCATTTTCCTGACCAGCTCCGTTTCCGACGAGGCACGTCCAAAAGTCTACCTCTTGCTCGCGTGACAATCGAAATCCGGAGCGGTCTTGCAGTCTTCGCAGACGGACTGCAAAAAGATGCGTGGGGTTGGTATCGTTCCTGGTACTTCCGGTCTGATTCCGTACCAGATTCATTTGGGCAAGCCTCTACCGCTCAGTACTTTGCATTTCCTGCCCAACCAGTTGACTTCCGCCGTACGACCGTGAAGAGGTCTAGACTTTCCGCTTGCTGGACCATTTTTGAACATTCCCAAACATTTTTGTTCTCCCCATACTTCGACGCTACAGGTGCCGCGTGGACAAGGTCCGAGTTCTCGTTGCTAACCGGCCGCGACTGATGCGGGAAGTTGTGCGAACCGCGCTCTCCCGTCATGCGGACATGGAGGTCGTCGGTGAAGTTGAAGACGAAATCGAGATTCTTCCAGCCCTTGAGCGGACCCATGCCGAGTGCCTAATCATCGCTCAGGAGGAGTTTGGCAGGCGGCCCGCTATTTGCGACAGCGTTTTTGACAATTTTCCGCACATGAAGATTCTCGCAGTGGCTCCGGGGAGCGACGACAGCGTTCTCTATTGGGTTTTTATGGAAATCCGTTTGATTCAAATCGAGACCTCAGAGGAAGGGGTCATCAACGCGCTGCGCGGCCACGTAGAAAAACACAACGTTTCAAGGGACTGACCAGTGGCGAACCGGATGCAAACGGCGACAATGAAAACGGCGTTGGCCTTACTAGCCACGGTGTTCTTTCCGCTGTGCGCGACGTCGCAGACCATCCCGCCAGGGGCAGCGCCAGCGCGGGCCCCGTCAACTTTCCGCGGGGCGACCACTGACGACTACAACCAACGCTTGGCGCAACTCCGACAGAGTCTTGCTGCACCGGCTGCGAACTCCGCTGCGCAGGACTATCGCATCGGCCCCGAGGATCTCCTGGAGATTTCCGTATTCGAAGCGCCGGAACTAAATCGCGCGGTGCGAGTCTCGGCGACCGGCGAGATCTCGCTTCCGTTGCTTGGCGCCGTGCAGGCTGCGGGCCAGACAGCCAAAACGCTGGAATTGGTTCTGCAGGAACTTCTGCGCCACAGCTACATGAAGGACCCGCACGTAAGTGTCTTCATGCGAGAGATGCAGAGCCACCCTGTGTCGGTGTTCGGTGCGGTCAAGAAGCCTGGGGTGTTCCAAATTAACGAACCCAAATCTCTGATCGAAATGCTTTCAATGGCCGAGGGGCTGGCCGAAGATGCGGGTGATACCGTCATCGTGGTGCGGGGAGCGAGCTCGCCGAGCGTGCGGGAGCCCGCTCCTGACGTCTCTTCCCCAAAAGCCAAACCCAGCGGGCCCGCGAACAGCGACTCACAAGCGCAGCGTGATCAGGATAACGGCACGACCGTCGAGTGTAGCCTCAAAAATCTCCTCGAGTCGGGCGATCCTCGCTGCGACGTGTTGGTCTACCCGGGCGACGTCGTCAAGGTCACTCGAGCTGGGGTCGTTTACGTGGAGGGAGATGTCAAAAAGCCGGGCGGGTTCCTGTTGAAGACCAATGAAAATATTAGCGTTTTGCAGGCAGTGGCTCTTGCTGAGGGTCTGACGCGAACTGCGGCGGGAAATCACGCACGGATCATACGCAGAAACGAAGCGACCGGGGCGCGTGAGGAGATTCCCATAGACCTCACCAAGGTTCTGGCCGGCGGACTGACAGACGCGCTACTACGTCCGAACGACGTCGTCTTCGTTCCCAACAGCACTGGGAAATCGGTTTTCTACGGCAGCGCGCAAGCAGCGGTTTCAATCGGCAGCGCAGCCGTCTATAGGTGGTGACGTGGCCGAAGAAAACAAGATTCAGTTGTTCGAACCGATCCGCGCCAAACTGGAGCGTCTGCGTCCGGAGTTGCTCGAGCCATACCAAATCACAGAGGCGGAAGACGGTCCGGATCTTCGAGCGTACTGGCGAATCTTTCAGAAGCGTCGCTGGACGATTCTCTCGATCCTGCTGGTTACATTCGCAGCAGTTTTGATCGTGACCATTAAAGAGAAGCCTGTCTACCGCGCGAATGCCCTCCTAGAAATTGAGAAAGAGAATCCGAATATCGCGACGGTCCAGGAGCTATTCCAGATGGAAGCCGTCTCCGACAATTACCTCGAAACTCAGTACAAGGTCTTGCAAAGCGATACATTGGCAAGGCGCGTCATCGAGGAGCTACGCCTTAGTCAAGTAAAGGAGTTCAATCCTCCCAAGGGCGAATGGTTCTGGCAAAACGCGCACGCCGCTGGTCTCACCGAAGGTTTGGCCGTTGACCCCGAGACCGAGCAGGCGATTCTCGTGCGGTTCAACGATCGTTTGAGTGTCGAGCCGGTGCGGAGAAGCCGGTTGGTCGAGGTCAGCTTTGAATCGCAGGATCCCCAAGTTGCGGCGAAAGCGGTAAACGCTCTCGCATCGAACTACATTCAGGAAAACTTGGAAAGCCGATGGCAAACCGCGCAAAAGGCCTCCGAGTGGTTGTCCGAGCAGTTGCAGAGTTTTAAGGCCAAGCTCGAAAAATCCGAAGACGACCTTCAGCTGTATGCACAAAAAAACGGGCTGCTCTTCCTGGAGACGGAGAAGGGAGATACCGAGAACATCGTGGATGAGCGGCTGCGCCAGCTGCAAGACGAGCTGACCAGGGCGCAAGCAGACCGCTACGCCAAAGAATCCCTCGATCGTCTTGCCGAGGCCGGCGATTACAGCTCGCTTCCAGGAGTCGAGGACAACAAACTAATGCAAGACCTCACCGAACGGCTTTCGGACTTGGAGAAAGAAGAAGCGGCGCTGACACCGACCTTTACGAGCGACTACCCCAAGGTAAAGCAACTGCAAAGTCAGATTGATGATGTTCAGAAAGTGCTGAATCAGGAGCGCAAACGCGCCGCGCAGCGAATCGTGGACGAATACACGGCCGCGGTCCGCCGGGAAGCCTTGGTCCGCGAGGCGTTCGAACAGCAGCAACAGCAAGCAAACCGAGTGGCGGCAAGGGCGGTGCAATACAACATTCTCAAGCGCGAGGTGGACACCAACAAACAGTTGTACGAAGGGTTGCTGCAACGCTTGAAAGAAGCCGGAGTCTCGGCCGGAGTAAATGCTAGCAACATACGGATCGTAGATGCGGCCGTCGCGCCCACCAAACCCGTGAGTCCGCGACCTATTCTGAATTTGGGGCTGGCATTGTTACTGGGTTTGGGCTGCGGCATCGGCGCGGCGTTCCTTCAGGAACATCTGGACGACACTCTGAAAAACTCGGACGACATTGAGCGTCTTCTTCACGTGCCCTCACTTGCCCTGATTCCTTCGCGAGACTCGCTCAACCACACAAGCGCGGGAGTGTACGAGGCGGCAGAACGAACGCCTGCGCTTTCTAACGGAAACGGAAACCAGGCTTCACTTATGAAATCATCTGAGAATGCATGGATCCGAATTGACGGCAACGGCACCCAGCATTCGGCGTTCTCTGAAGCGTTTTGCGGCCTGCGAACATCGGTGTTGCTCTCGGCAGCCGGGCGACCGCCGCGTTCGCTGACTTTCGTCAGCGCCGAGCCCGGTGAAGGTAAGACCACCATCGCAAGCAATCTTGCGATTTCTCTCGCACAGCTCGGTAAACGCGTATTGCTGATTGACGGCGACATGCGCCGTCCTTGCGTGCATAAGCTGTTCGATATTGAAGACCGCTCCGAAGGATTGGTTACCTGCCTTACGGGCGATCAAGCGTGGCGCCAGCTGGTTCGTCCGACTGGAATGGCCGATCTCAGCTGCCTGGTGTGTGGCCCCGTACCACCGAATCCCAGTGAGCTGCTTTCCTCCGATCGTATGCAGATGCTCATCCGCGAGGCGATGGTGGATTACGATTTTGTGCTGGTCGATGCACCTCCGCTCCTGAATGTCGCCGATGGAAGAATTCTCGCGACGATGGTGGAGGGTGCCATCCTGGTGGTCAAGGGAGGCTTCACGCCGCGCGAGTTGGCCCAACAGGCGCAGCTGCACATTCGCGATGTGGGAGCTCACTTAATTGGTGTGGTTCTGAACGATGTAGACGTGCGTCTGAACGGCTACTACAAGGCATATTACAAGTACGGGGGCTACGGCGAGACCAACGGACACGGCGCGAAGAATTGAGCGCCAGTTAGCTTGCCAGTTGAAGATGAGATCTGGCCTTCGGATTTGGCTGTAACTAACAGCCATATAAGAGGTTAGGGAACACATGGCCCTGTAAGGGACGGGGCGAAGCCGCGTAAAGATGACACAGACCTGCAGCTTCTCCGGGGCAATGCCAGTCGAGCGAACCGAACCCGCGCTGCCACTAGGCTCGCGAACTCTAACGGAATATTTCGAGCCGCACTGGTACGCGGCGTATACGTGCGCGAACCACGAGAAGGGCGTCGCCCAACAGCTGGAGCGAAGATCGATGGAATGCTTCCTCCCGCTCTACGAAAGTGTGCGCCGCTGGAAAGACCGCAGGGTGCGGCTGCGCCTCCCTCTTTTCCCCGGATACGTTTTCGTTCGTCTCGCGCTGCGCGATCGGCTTAAGGTGCTGGAAATTCCAAGCGTCGTCCGGCTCGTCGGCTTTGATGGTCACCCGGTTGCCCTGCCGGAGGGGGATCTCGAGACGATCCGGACTCGACTGGCCGGGGCCTGTCGCATGGAACCACACCCATACTTGCAGAGGGGCCGTCGCGTGCGCGTACTCAGCGGACCACTAGAGGGCATGGCGGGCATCGTTGTACGAAAGAAGAATCGCACGCGGTTCGTGATTTCGCTTGAGCTGATCATGCGTTCGGTGGCCGTAGAGATAGATGAGTTCCTGCTGGGATTCGCAAACTGACTGATTGGATGTTTCCTCGAGGTCGTGGCCTCACCTGAATCTCGTATGACCGATTTTTCCGAAAGTCTAAATGATCATTTGACTGGCGGCCGCCTGCTGACGCACGCGCAGGGTCCCATTTCTGGCTCTGTCGCGCTGCTGGTGTGCGCGATGATCGTCGTTCCTTTAGTTGGCCTTCTGTTTTCCGAGGGTTTTATCAACTTTGGACAGCAAATAAGTTTCGTAGTCTTAATCGCGTGGATATTACGCTGGCTTGTTCGCAACGCGGAAAGTCCCCATATGGCGACAGCGTTGGTGGCAGCCAGGGTCGGAACAGTTCTTGTCGCAACAATACTCATTGAGCCTTACTACCTATCCGCAACAGGATTAGATGCGGAGCTTTACCACTCGATCGGTATGCAGATATCCCAGACATTACGAATGAACGGCACCTTCCCTGGAACCGACTTAAATTGGGGGACCAACGGTTATGCAATCTATACGGGCATCTGTTATTTGTTGTTCGGACCGAGCCGCCTGGCAGTGAAGCTCATGAACACGGGAATCGCTGCGATCGGCTCAATATTATTCTACAAAGCCTACGTTTCGTATTACGGCAGAACAAGTCGACTGCTCCGGCTGCTGCTGTTTTTCTCGCCGACCCTGCTGTACTGGTCGAGCATTCATGGCAAAGACCCGTTGACCTTTTTTTCCTTAGGTTTGGGGTTTTGGGGTACTGCGAAGTTCGCGAAAGAAGGGTCGAAAAAAGGATTCATAACCTGCCTTTTTGCAGCGCTGTGTCTCTTCCTGATCCGGCCGCACATCAGTTGCGTATATTTGGGAGCACTGAGCGTCGTGTTCATCGTTCGCAGCGTTTCTGCGAAAAGGACCGCGACTATGAGGCTCGCCGCTATTTCGTGTTTGGCGCTCGCAGTCCTGGCCGGGAATTTTTTTGTGCGCGATTACTTGCGGGATCAGGAGTCATCTCCTAGCGCAATTCTGGAACGTGTTTCCGCTCAACACTACGCTCTTGACACAGGCAATGCCGCGCTTGAAATCCCCAGTCTGCTGGGATGGAAAGCCGCGCTGGGCTATCTGCCCTACGGAGCAATGACCGTGATGTTCCGCCCCTTCCCTTGGGAAAGTGGCGGCCTGTTCTTTAAACTGGCTAGCCTCGAGCAACTCGTTCTAACAGCAGCTGAGATCACGTTCATCGTGTACGTTCTACTTGGCCTGTCCAAAGATTCGCTGCCCGGGAGGCGCCTGGAGACCTCTCAGGCCTCGGCGGATGCATTGACACTCTTCGTCGCTGCATTCTGGAGTGGCTTCGTGCTCCTTTTTACATACATATCAGGAAACCTGGGAACTCTAGCGCGCGAGAAAATTCAACTCGCCCCATTTGTTTGGTGCGGCGCATTCGCTGTCGTGTCTCGCTATCGAGCCACTCGTGCGCCAGCATCTCCTTTCTTGGCCGGTGACCTTGAACGCCACGGAGAATAGCCGGATTGACGTGCGGGAGGGACGGCCGCTTCTGGAAACGAAAAGGCCATCGCTGAAGGTCAGTTTTTCCTGGACATTTATAGGCAATGTCGTTTACGGGGCTTGTCAGTGGGCCATGGTCATGGTTCTTGCCAAGCTCGGTAGTCCCGAGCAGGTTGGAGAGTTTGCCTTGGGTTTGGCTGTCTGCACCCCGATCTGGTTGTTCTCCAACTTGCATTTGCGGGAAGTTCAGGCCACAGACGCCAAACGAGAGTGCCGGTTCGGGCATTACTTAGCTCTTCGGCTAGCGACGGCGGCAGCGACGATGGCGGCAATTTCTGTGATTACATACGCGATTGGCTATCGTCAGCAAATGGCGAGGATCGTTCTGCTGGTCGGTTTCATGCGAGGGTTGGAAGCGTTTGGTGATGTGTTCTATGGATTGCTACAACAACACGAGCGGATGGATCGGATCAGCAAGTCCCTGCTGATGAAGGGCCCGTTGGCACTGCTCGGATTCTGTATCGGATTTTACCCGACACGAAGCGTCCCTTGGGGTGTCGGTTGCGCGGCAGTGGGCATCATGCTGGTGCTCGCGATCTACGATGCTCGAGGATCTGCCTTAGTTGTTAACGCAACCAGCGGCGCCTGGCAAAACGCGCCCACAGGGCGAATCAAGAGTTTCGCAATTCCCAGGCCCCATTGGGACGGCAAAAGGCTAAGCAAGATGGCAAGCCTCGCGCTGCCGCTTGGTTTGGTGACATCGCTGAGTTCGTTGAATGCCAACATCCCGCGTTATTTTGTCGAGCATTATTGGGGCCGGCGGGAACTCGCAATCTTTGCCACCATGTCATATCTCATGCTGGCGGGTACGGCAGTGGTAGTCGCCCTCGGGCAAGCTGCTAGCTCTAGGCTGGCACATTATTATGCGTCCGGAAACCGACCAGCTTTTGCCGGCCTATTGTTGAAGCTGGTGGTTATCGGTTCACTGCTGGGCGCGAGCGGTGTGATTGCGGTGACCACGGCTGGCCAGCCACTCTTGAAGCTTTTCTACGGGTCCGAATACGTGGGCAACAACGATGTCTTTTTGTGGCTAATGATAGCGGCCGGGATCGGATACGTTGGCACATTCCTGAGCTATGCCATGATGGCCGCAAGATATTTTATGGTCCAGTTGCCCCTGTTCTTATTTGTCGCAATGGTTTCCTTACTAGGTTCCGCTTGGTTGGTGCCGCGGGTTGGGTTGCTAGGTGCCGCGATGGCCTTGGTTATGGCGATGATCACGCAGACGGTCGGTTCCTTCGCAATTGTCTATCTTGCATTAGTTCGCCAGACCGTCCCTGTGAGCGTCGGAGAGAAGTGCGCGGCTGTTTGAGAAGGCTCAGGAAAGGCAGCGCATCGCGATGTCTGAAGCTTTGGTTTTGTGCGCAACGGCTGTTGCAGACGCAACTAGCCGCCCTTTAGGTTGAGGCTCCATGAAATTCTGTTGCCCTCAACGGTCGCCCGCTCCCGTTGTAGTTTTAAGACGATGAAGACTGCAAACATTTCGCCCGATGCCAAGGCCATTCGCGTTATGTACATCGTTACATCCTCGTTCAGTTTGCGGCTCATACCAGGGCAGCTCGACTATCTTCAAAGAGCAGGATTTGACGTTACGATTGCTTGTTCGCCTGGCGAGGAACTTCGCAAGGCGAAGCGCGATGGCCTGCAAACCATCGCCGTGCCCATGGCACGCGAGATATCTCTGTGGACCGACTTGGTCTCTGTTTGGCGGCTCGCGCGGGCGATCTGGCGTACTGGTCCGACGATCACCAACGTAAGTACGCCAAAAGCAGGGCTGCTAGGTGGAATAGCGGCGTGGGCGTGCCGCACTCCCTGCCGCTACTATACTTTGCTGGGATTGCGGTGTGAAACCACGACGGGTCTCAAGCGGATGCTGCTGCTCTGGACCGAGCGCATCGCATGCCGGTGTGCTCATCGGGTCATTTGCGTTAGCGAGAGTCTCCGGCAGAAAGCAATAGATCTAGGTATCGTGAACGCTGATCGGACCTTAGTTCTGGGCTCCGGCACTGGCAATGGCGTTGACGTAGAGCGATTTGCTCCGAACAGAGATAGCTTGCGACGCGCCGCTGAACTGCGGGGGCATCTAGGTATACCCGCCAATGCACCCGTCGTAGGCTTTGTAGGCAGATTGACGCGAGATAAGGGAATCGGCGAACTAGTCGAGGCGCATTTAAAGTTGCGTAAGCGCTTTCCCGCGGTAAGGCTGCTGCTCGTCGGAGACGTAGAACAAGGCGATCCGCTTCCTCCTAAGACTCGCCTCATAGTGAAGACCGAACCCCAGATTATCCAAACTGGATTCGTTGAGGACCCGGCTCCGTACTATCACATCATGAATGTTCTCGCGTTTCCGACGCACCGTGAGGGTTTCGGCAATGCGCCACTGGAAGCCCATGCCGCCGGCAAACCGGTCGTCGCCGCCCGAGCTACAGGTGTGCTCGATGGGGTGATCGACGGCGTCACCGGAATCCTGGTTCCCGTTGGAGATGTCGCGGCGCTGACCGGGGCTTTGGAATTGGTGTTGAGAGATCCGAGTCTGGCAGTTGCCCTGGGCTCTGCCGGACGAGAGCGCGTGCTGCGAGAGTTCCGGCAGGAGAGAGTCTGGGAGGCGATTATCGGCGAGTATTTGCAACATCTTCAGGTCAAAGGATTGTCCGTCCCAAGCCCCACCGATAGGAACGTCATTATGACTGCGCTGCCGACGACCCCTGTCGTTTCCCGATGAGCTCTTTCGCCAAGCGCGTTACCGACATTCTTCTTGCCGGGAGCGCTTTGCTCATCAGCGCCCCACTGATGGCAGCTATTGCTCTGGCAATTAGGTTGAGCATGGGGCGCCCGATTTTATTCCGGCAGATGCGCCCCGGCTATAGAGGCGAGCCATTCAAACTGCTCAAATTTCGCACCATGAACGCTGCGCGGGACGCGCGCGGCTGCCTCTTGCCTGATGCGGCAAGGCTGACACCGATCGGGAGACTGT
>Ga0210398_10004207_pt1 | contig 13562 bp, 10 predicted proteins | sample IncBWC4OmetaG_FD_161047 | JGI IMG/M metagenome (GOLD analysis project Ga0210398, IMG submission 161047) | Forest soil microbial communities from Barre Woods Harvard Forest LTER site, Petersham, Massachusetts, United States - Inc-BW-C-4-O | ecosystem: Environmental > Terrestrial > Soil >... | reverse complement strand
GGCTCACGTCGGTTGAGGTTCCCCCCATGTCAAACCCGATCAGCTTGCCGTGCCCGCGCGCTTGCGCCGTGCGCGCCATGCCGACAATGCCCCCGGCCGGACCCGAAAGAATGGCATCTTTGCCGTGAAAGCGCTGAGACTGGGTCAGGCCGCCGGAGCTTTGCATGAAAAAGAGCGGCACACCGGGCATGAGATCCGCGAGTTTGTCGCAGTAGCGGCGCAAGATCGGTGACAGGTAAGCATCCACCACGGTCGTATCGCCGCGAGGCACGAGCTTCATCAAGGGACTCACGCGGTGCGACACCGACACCTGCGTAAAACCGACATCGTGGGCAATGCCCGCCGCCGCGAGCTCGTGGTGCACGTAGCGATAGCCGTGCAGAAAGACGATGGCGCAAGACCTGAAGCCATCTGCGAAAGCGCTTCGCAATTGCGTCTTCAGCGCCGCCGCATCCAATGCCTGCAGCGTTTCACCGTGGGCGCCGACGCGCTCGACCGCTTCGATGACCCGCTCATACAACATTTCCGGCAGCACGATATGGCGGTCGAACAACCGCGGCCGGGCCTGAGTGGCGATTCTCAGCGCATCACGAAAACCCCGCGTGATCACCAGCAAGGTGCGTTCACCCTTGCGTTCCAACAAGGCGTTAGTGGCGACCGTGGTGCCCATTTTCACGCAGGCAACTTGCTGCGGCGTGATCAATTGGGCGGGCGATAACTCGAGCAATCGACGTATGCCCTCGACCGCGGCATCGCCGTAGTGCGCGGCGTTTTCCGAAAGCAGCTTGAGGGTATGCAGCGACTTGTCCGGCGCGCGTCCGATGACATCGGTGAACGTGCCGCCCCGATCGATCCAAAATTCCCAGCGGCTCATGATTCGGCAGCGCTTTCCGTCATGAGTACGCGCCCGCGAGTCTCGGGAATCGCCAACGCCGACGCGATGACCAGGGCGTAGGCCGCGACCGTGAATCCGGCGATGGCATCGCCGAGCGGAAATCGCGTGCTCAGCACGCCGATCAATGAAGGACAGAATCCGCCGATGCCGCGACCGACGCTGTAAGTAAAGCCCTGTCCCGAGCCGCGCACGGCACTCGGATACAGCTCTGCCAAGCAGGCCCCCATGCCGGAGAATATTCCCAGAGTGAAGAAACCGAGTGGAAAGCCGATCAGAAACATTCCGCCCGCAACCGGCATGCGCGTGTACAACAAGATCAGCACCGTTGCGCTGGCGGCGAAGAGAATAAAGCAGCGCCGGCGGCCGATGGTATCAGTCAGCCACGCACTCACCAGATACCCCGCCAGCGAACCGGTGATCACCATCAGTAGGTAGCCTGTGGTGGCGCCCACCGAGAGATGACGTTCGTTCGCCAAAAAGGTCGGCAACCACGTCGTTATCGAGTAATAGGCGCCGAGCATGCCGGTCGATAACAGGGTGGCGAGGATCGTCGTGCGCAAAAGCGGTGGGCGAAAAATATCCAGGAAAACGCCGCGGCGCCCCGGCATGCCTGCCGCGCGAGTGCGCTGCGCGCGCATCTGCGCAAATACGGCCGGCTCCGGTACCTTGCGGCGAATGTAGACGACCAGCAGCCCGGGCAGGATGCCGAGCCAAAACAAGATCTTCCAGGCCGTGGCGGGCGCAGCGATGACACTCACCGCCCAGAACGCCAAGGCGGCCGCCGCCCACCCTACCGACCAGCTGCTTTGCACCAGTCCCGTAGCCTTGCCGCGATGGCGCGCATCGATGATTTCCGCGACCAATACCGAGCCCACGGACCACTCGCCGCCAAAACCCAGTCCCTGCAGGGCGCGCGTCACGAAGAGCTCGCCAAAGTTATGAGTAAAGCCGCTCAAAAAGGTGAAGAGCGCAAACCACAGAACCGTCAGCTGCAAAATGCGCGCGCGCCCGAAGCGGTCGGCGAGCACGCCGGCAGCCCATCCGCCAATCGCCGAAGTAATCAGCGCGCCGGTTGCGATGTAGCCGGCCTGCGCCTTGCTCATGCTCCAGAGCGTGAGCAGCGTGGGAATGACGAAGCTGTAAATCATGAAATCAAAGCCGTCCAACCCGTAGCCCAAGTAGGTCGCCAGCAGCGCGCGCCGTTCGCTTGCCGAGGTTGATTGCAGCCACATGCCCTCTCTCCGGGCGCGCTAGACGCGGGTGTGCAATCGCAAGCTGTTCCAGCTCGCATCGGCCAACCAGCCGCCGTCCACCGGCAAGCTGATGCCGTTGATGAATCCGCTTCGATTCGCATCGAGCAGAAAGGCGATCGCTTCGGCCACGTCCGTCGGGCTCGCGAACCGGGCCAGCGGCACGCGATCGACGATATCTGCATCGCGGTAGGCGCCCGCGCCTTGATCGGCCGTGTCCATTTCAGTCTTGATCCATCCCGGACACACGGCATTGACGCGCACGCCGCGCCCGCCCCACTCCGCGGCCAGGGTTTTGGTCAGCCCCATGAGACCATGTTTGGATGCGTTGTAGGCGCAGCGATGACTCACCGCCGCGAGACCTGCGATGGACGCCACGTTGACGATGCTGCCGCTGCCACGCTTCAGCATCTGGGCGCCCAAATGTCGGCACAACAAAAATGGCGCAAACAAATTGGTCGCCATGACGCGCTGCCATTGCGCGGCGCTCGTCTGCTCGGCGGGCACGATGAGACTGATGCCGGCGTTGTTCACCAGTCCGTCGATTGCGCCGAACTCTGCGCTGATCATCCGCGCCAGTTTCAGCACGAAGGCTTCCTCCGACACATCGCCGGAAATGCCCTGCGCCTCCGCACCCAGGTCCCGCAGCTCAAGGACCTGCGCCTCGAGGGATTGAATGTCGGTCAGAATCACCCGGTATTCGCGTTGCGACAGTAAGGTGGCGGCGGTCAATCCGACTCCTTGCGCCGCACCGGTGATCAGCACGGTTTTCATCGCGGCGGTCATGCCTTCGAAGCTTTTGGTTGCATATCAAGACAGATCTGAACGGCGTGTCCCAACGATCCGGCGGACTTATCCGCGCCGGGAATGGTTGGTCCCGCCTCCCCTTCGTCCTCCTGCAGCAGCATGCCGGGAAGGAACACGGCCACGATACAGGCGTTCGGAAATTCCTTGCGCAGTCTTTCCGCGGTCGCCTCGCCGCGGCCGCGCTCTTCGCTGGGAAAGGCGCTGACCACATAGACGATGGACACGGCCGCCGCCGCGTTTGCCGGCGGCGCGGCTTCCATATCCTCGATCGACATGTGTCGCGCGTCTATTTTCTGTTCGCGCAAAATGCGCACCAACAACTCGGCCGCCAGATCATCCGCCATGGACCCCAAGCTTACGCAAACGACGACGGAGCCCGCCGGCACCGCCAGCGGTCCTTGCCAGCGCCCGCTGACCTGTTCGCGCTGCTGACGAAGCAACCTGCCGGCGGTGGACTTGTCGAGCACGGAGGATCGTAAGCGGCGGCGCGAGCGCCTGCGGTGCTCCCCGCCGATGGCCGCAATCACCGCCACCATCGCGCCGCGGACTCGCATTTGCTGCTCGCTGCTGATGGCGCCCGACAACAAGTCCAGGCGCGCCAGATGCAGCGCCGGCAACAACACCAAATCGCAATAGTCGGCGAATGAATTTCGCTTGAGAAATTCGCGCGCCCTCGCGATGATTTCATCCGAATCCGCCGAGAGAGCGCGTTGGTAAAAGCGCTGCGGCATGGTCAGGGCCTGCGTATCGCCCAGCAGGATGTCGAGCAAGCTCAAGGCTTTGATATGACGCCCGGCGACCAATAGGCACAGCGTCAGGGGCGTCGATACGATCAAACCGATCGGGCCCCACAGCCAGCTCCAAAATATCGCCGCAATTACCACCGACAGGGGCGAGAGCCCCGTGGTGTGTCCGTAAAGTTGCGGCTCGACCAGCTGCGCGGCGATCAACTCCACGGTGACGAACAGGCCCAACGTTTCGATTGCCATGCTCCAGCCGACAGCAACGGCAGCGGCCAACACCGCGGAGCACAGCGCCGCGATCCAAATCCCCACGTACGGGACGAAGCGCAGCAGCGTGGTCAAGGCCGCCCACACCATCGGGTGCGGCAAGCCGATGACGCTCAATCCGACCCAAATCAAGACGCCGACGCCGAAATTGACCGCGAATTGCGAAACGAAAAAGCGCGAGAGCCGCTCTCCGGCATCGTTGATCACGAGCGTGGTCAATCGAATATCAGTTTCGCCGGCAATTCGGATGAATCGATCGCGAAGCGCCTCTTGCTCCAGCAGAACGAACACCAGCACCACCAGGACAATGCCGGTCGTCTCGATCGGAAGCCAAATGGATCCGAGCACCTTTTGTAGAATCTGCAAGGAATTAGCCGGTGCCTCGTGCAATTCGACCGGGATCGGCGTCGTGGCCGTGGCATCGGGCGCAAGCGGCTGCGGTGTCGCCGGGTTACGATTGATGGCCCGTCCGGCCTGCGCCGTGAAAGTATTGACGCGCCTCACCGTGAGGTTGTTCAAGGTCTCCAGCTTATCCTCGAGGGTGCGCTCGTATTGCGGCACACTTCCCGCCATATGCACCAGCTGCGAGCCGATGACCGCGGCGATGGCCCCGAACGACAGCGCGAGCACGAGCACCGCGGCGAGCACCGACAGCGTCTGCCCGAATCCAATGCGCCGCAACGCGCGCACCAGCGGCGCGATCAGCAGACTGAGGATGAATGCCAACGTAACGGGCACGAGCACATCGCGTGCGAAGTACAACAGCGCCAGCAACGTCGCGGTCGCAATGATTCCCAAGGCGCGATCGCGCATCGGCGCTCGAGGCGGGAGGGCTGGGGCGTCAGCTGAATTCATGCGTCATTTTGGCACAGAGGCCGGCTCGTCCGCGGCGTTGACCGCGACAAAAATGCAGCACTTGACCCTGTCGGCCAACGACGCTCGCTTCGAGGCGGACCACCACGAGCCGCCGGTCGGGCGCGGATAGTGGCCTAGGACGATGAGATCAATATTCAATCGATTGGAATAGGCGATGATTTGATCCAGGTAATCGCCGCCCGTGAGGAAGCCTTCAGCGTCGAGGCCGCGCGCCTTCAGCCAATCGATCGACTCGGTCAGCAGCTTACGATACTGCGCCTGCTCATCCACGATGCACGCCTGACCGGCGGCTCCCGCCAGCAGGGCGGCATTGCCCACGCCGTCGGTGACTATGGAAAGAACCGACACATGCGCGCCGAGCAATATCGCGAGTTCCGCGCCGCGGCGTAGCGCGCGCCGGCCCGCCTCCGTACCGTCGTAGCAAAGCAGCACGCGCTTAAACATCGGACTTACTCCAGTTCGAACTGAAGGCTCACTGCGCCGGTGGGCTCGCCTGCGGCATCCCAGCTCCACTCATCAAAACATGCGCGGCGCCTTTCATCAATGCGCAGCACCGTAGAGCAGCGCGTGCCATAGTCCGGCGCACGTATAAACGCGCTCGATAGCAGGCGCTCCCACTCTATGCTCACGCCGGTGCGCGGCAGCGCATCGTCCGGCGCCGGCGCCTCATCGCGGAGTAACGCGAGCAGCGCGTCGGTCGTGCTCAAATCCGCAAGCGCCCTCGACAGGCGCGACTTGGCCTTTTGCACCTTGGGCCAGGGTGTATCCAACAAATGATTCGACAGACCGTAAATGCCCGGCCCCAAAACTCGGCCGCTGCCGCGAGCGCTTTCGTAGACGGCAAGGCGCTCTCCATCGGAAAATAGCAGACTAAACCCATTATAATCCGCGCTCACCTTTTTCAACTGTTCAAGGCTTCGCTCGATCGGATCGCCGGACAGCAAGATCGACGCGACCAGCGTCCCGCGGCTGGGCGTACCCGCGCGCCGTTGCTCGGGGTCGCGATAGTTGGTCAGCGCCGCGAATCGGCCGGCTCGCGTCATGCCGAGCCAGGTGCCGCCCGCCGAAAGATCTCGGCCCGCGAGGATCGGCGGCCGGGACTGCCACCAGTGTGCCGCCGCGGTCGGCCGTGAGTGCAATTCATCGCGGTTGGCCGCAATGACGCAGGGATATTCGGCCGCTCCCCGCCAAGCGATCAGAACCAAGCACATGCAATCTCCTTATCCGCGAACTCTACTTGATTGCTAGCGCGGCGACGCGCGAGATACACTTCATGGGGCTTAGCGCTTCATCCTAAGGGGACTGTGAGATGCACACCAATCGATCGCAGCATCGTTTCATTTGCCGCGCGGCGCTCGCCACCGCCGCGTATTGTGCGCTCGTCCTGGCGCTACCCATGGGGGCCCGCGCCGCCGACCCGACGTCCAGCAACTGCGCCGGCGATGATAGCGGGCTGACCCTGCCCGCGGGATTTTGCGCGACCATCTTCGCCGACGGTATTGGGCATGCCCGCCACTTGGTCGTGTCCGATAGCGGCGTGGTGTACGTGAATACCTGGTCGGGACGCTACTATGGCAACGACACGCCTCATGCCGGCGGCTTCCTGGTGGCGCTGCAGGACACCGGCGCCAGCGGCAAAGCCAGCGTGGATGAGCGCTTCGGCGCGACGGTGCAAAGCGGCGGTGCCGGCGGCACGGGTATCGGCATCTACAAAGGGTGGCTGTACGCCGAGCTCAATGACAAGATCCTCAAATATCCCTTGCAGAAAGGCTCGATCGTGCCGGGTGAAGCATCGCAAGTCGTCGTCAGCGGCCTGCCGCTGGGCGGCGATCACCCCATGCATCCGTTCGCGATCGACGCGAACGGCGATTTGTATGTCGATGTTGCAACCGCGACCAACTCCTGCCAGGAAAAAAATCGTACCCTCAAGTCGCCCGGCAAGAACCCGTGCACGGAACTCGAGACTCGCGGCGGTGTGTGGCGCTATGACGCCAAAAAAATAAATCAGGTCTTCTCGCCCGCCGAACGCTACGCCACGGGCATTCGCAATGCGGAAGGCTTTGGAATCGACGCGATCGGGCATCACATATTCGTCACCCAGCACGGCCGCGATCAGCTGCATACGAACTGGCCCGATGTCATCAAGGATGCGGAGCTGGAAGCGACGCTGCCGTCCGAAGAAGTGCTGCTGCTCAAACAGGGCGGCGACTATGGTTGGCCCATGTGCTATCACGATCCATATCAACAGGCGCTGGTGCTCGCACCTGAGTATGGTGGCGATGGGAAAACTGCGGGTCTGTGCGCGCAGAAAATCGAGCCGGCGGCCTATTTCCCGGCGCATTGGGCGCCCAACGGCATGGTGCTCTACAACCAGAAGCAATTCCCTGCTCACTACCGGCAAGGGCTGTTCATCGCGTTTCATGGATCGTGGAATCGCGCTCCGTATGCGCAAGGCGGTTATAACGTCGTGTACCAGGGGTTGTCCGGCGAGAAGGCCTCGGGCAAGTGCGAGATCTTCGCCGATGGCTTTGCGGGGGCCGATAAATCGCCCGGCAAAGCAGCGCATCGCCCGAGCGGACTCGCGGTCGGACCCGACGGCGCGCTGTATGTCTCCGACGATGTGGCCGGCCGCATCTACCGCATCGTCTATCGAGGCGGGACCGGCGCCGGCGTGCAGACTGTGCCTTGTCCGAGCGCGACCGACTCGCCGGGCCCCATCGCCGCGGCGCAGGCGCGTCCTCCGGAGGGTACGCACCCCGATGCGGGATCTGAAACCGCAAACCTTTCCGCGCCTCCCGGCGCCACGCCCGCAATGGTGGCACTGGGTAATCGCGTCTATCACGGTCAAGTCGGCGGGGCTACCTGCAGCGGCTGCCACGGGAGCGACGCCAAGGGTTCCCTGCTCGGTCCTGATCTCACCGCCAATAAATGGCTGTGGAGCAACGGCAGCTATTCTGGAATCGCCGCGACCATTGCAGGCGGTGTGGCGAAACCTAAGAATTATCGTTCGCCGATGCCTGCCATGGGCGGTGCGCAACTCAGCAGCGATCAGGTGATGGCGGTGTCAGCTTATATATGGGCGCTCAATCATCCCGGCGCTGCGCCGTAGGAGCCCGGCGTCGCGCGCCCTAGGAGCGCGGCGCCTCGACGGTCAAGAGTTCCTCGAAGAAGCCGCCGATTTCGCGCCGGCGGTCGACGAAGTGTATTTCGAGAATCCAGTGGCGCGGGTGCCCGCGCTCGTCGGGCTCGCGCAAGGAGATTGCATTTCCGTGCCGTATCCTCAAGGCGTCAGGATCAGTGGGTCTTCGCTCGTGCGGAAAATGCCCTATGAGATGTCCCGCGGACCGGGCGCCGAACTCCCAACCGTATTCCGCTGCGAGACCCGCGACGTAGTCATACAGTTCCCCGGCGGTAATATTCGGCGACCGTTGATAGAAAATCTTGCCGCGCGTGAACGCACGGCTTAGATCCCCGACCAGGCGATGCTTGTCCGGATCAGACCCCACCACGTAGGTGCGGCCAAAATCCGCCTCCCACGACTCGAACACCGGACCGAAATCCAGGTAAACAATGTCATCGTCGGTAATGCGCCGATCCGTACTCTCATCATGATAGGTCAGCAGTGTATTGGGTCCCGCGCGCGCGATCCGCTTGTGCCAATGACGACGCACGCCGAACCGCGACTGCGCGAGCGCATGGATCTCCTCTGTCAGCTCGCTTTCAAGCTTACCGACGCTCACCAGGCCGCGATCCACCACCTCCGCGAACAGCGCTTCGGCTTTGATCTGCGCCGCGAGCAACTCGGCCGCGAGCAACTCGCTCGATACGGCGTCCATCAATTCAACGCCTGATCCAGCATTTCAATCCAATGCAGTACCTTCATCGAAGTTCCTGATTGCAAGTGCTGGATACAGCCGACGTTGGCGGACAAGATGAATTGCGGCTCGAGTTTGGCAAGATTGAGCAATTTTCGATCTCTCAGTTGCGTGGCGATTTGCGGTTGCAGGATGGAGTAGGCACCCGCTGAACCGCAACAGAGGTGGCTTTCATCGCAAGCTGCCGACACGTCGAAACCCAAATCGCGCAACTGCGTTTCAACGATGCCTCGTAATCGCTGACCGTGCTGCAGCGTGCAGGGCGTGTGAAAAGCAGCACGCGCCGCGGGTTTTGCGCGCAGCCGATCCTTCAGGGCCGGCACCATCGCCGGCAACAGTTCGCTCAAATCCCGCGCCAGCGCACTGATGCGCCGCGCACGATCCGCGTACGCCGCATCATGCGCCAAAGCGTGTCCGTACTCCTTGATGGCGAGCGCGCAGGCACTGGCGGAGGAAATGATGGCTTCGATCCCTCCTGACGCCAACCGCGGCGTCCATGCATCGATGTTTCGTCGCATGTCCTCGAGGCCGCCCCGGCTGTCGTTCAAGTGCGTGCGCAGCGCGCCGCAGCAGCCGCTGCCGGCGGCGTACACCACTTGGATGCCCGCAGCATCGAGCACGCGCTCGGTTGCCCGATCGATGTTGGGCAACATCGCGGGTTGTACGCAGCCTTGCAGTATCAACACTTTGCGGGGCCGCGGACCGCCGGCGGTATCCGCACGCTGTGCGCTCATCCGCGCCGGCACTTTGTTCCTTAGTATTCTGGGCAACAGCGGCCGCAACACCTGGCCCAACCTAAGCGCCGACGCGAACCAGGACGACGTCAACCCTTCCCGCAGGGACCAGCGCACGGCCCGTTCGACGGGCGGGCGCTCGACCCGCTCCTCCACGAATTTTCGGCCGATGTCCACCAAATGTCCGTATTCAACACCACTCGGACAGGTTGTCTGGCAATTGAGGCAGGTCAAGCAGCGATCCAGATGCTGCTGCGTGCTGCGCGTGACTGCGGCACCTTCGAGCATTTGCTTGATGAGATAGATTCTGCCTCGCGGGCCGTCGAGTTCATCGCCCAGCAACTGATAGGTCGGACAGGTCGCATTACAGAAACCGCAATGCACGCATTTGCGCAGGATGGCGGCCGCTTCCCTGGCCTCGGCGCTGGCGCTGAATTCCTTGCTTAACTTCGTTTGCATGCGCTCACAGACCTGGGTACAGGCGCCCGGGATTAAAAATGCGCGCAGGATCGAAGGTCTGTTTGAGCGCTTGATGCGTGCGCATCAGCACCGTGCTCAAGGGCGCGAAGACTCCGGCCGATCGATCCGCGCCTTTGATCAGCGTCGCATGTCCACCCGCGCGCGCGGCGGCAGCGCGAACGGCCGCGGGCGGAGCGGCTGTCCGCCACCAACGCTGCGCGCCGCCCCACTCGATGAATTGCTCTCCCGGCAGACTGAGCGCGGCTGTCACGGCCGGGACGGATAGCCGCCACAGGGCCTCGCCGCGAGCCAGACTCTGCTCGCCAAGGACAAAAAACTCGGCGCTCTGGTCGCGTACGCTCAACCACCAGGCATGGGCGACGGATGTCGCCAGTCGCTCCCCGCCCAGGCGCTCACAGGCCGCCTCGACCGCGGCGCGCGCGCCCGCGAGCCGCACCCGCAGCAACCCTGCGTGCCACGCACTGGCATTGATCGGCAAGGGCTGCGCGGCCCAACGACACAAGGTTTCAAGCGCCCGCGCCTCGCCCCATGCAAAGCTCAAGGTTTCCGCGGCGACGCTCGTCGGCAGGACCTTCAGCGACACCTCGCAAATGACGCCGAGGATCCCTAATGATCCGACTATTAATCTCGACACGTCATAGCCGGCGACATTTTTTGTAACCTGTCCGCCGAAGGTGAGAATTTCTCCTTGTCCATTGAGGAGGGTGATGCCGAGCACATGGTCGCGCACCGACCCTACGCTTGCGCGCGCCGGACCCGACAATCCTGCTGCCACCATCCCACCGACCGTGCCGCCCGGAGCGAAGCGCGGCGGCTCGAACGGCAGGCACTGACCTTGTTCCCGGAGTGCCGCTTCGAGATCCCGAAGCGGCGTGCCCGCGCACGCCGTCACGACCAGTTCCGTGGGTTCGTAGCAGGTAATGCCCGAAAGCCGCGTCACCTCGAGCGGTTCGCCGACGGGCGACTCGCCATAAAACCGCTTGGTGCCGCCGCCGCAAATATCGAGCGGCGTCCCGTGCTCACGCGCGCCGGCCACCTGGTCAATGAGACGCGCAAGCGCGGGATCTTGTGCGTCCATCAGAATCTTGGCAATTCAGGAAACGGCAGCGCGCCGCGGTGAACATGCATCTTTCCGTATTCCGCGCAGCGACGCAGGGTCGGAATCACTTTTCCCGGGTTGAGCAATTCGCGCGGATCGAAGGCGCGCTTTACGCCCATGAACTGCGCGCGCTCGGCCTGCGAAAACTGCACGCACATTGAGTTCAGTTTCTCCACACCGACGCCATGCTCGCCCGTGACGGTGCCGCCGAGGCTCACGCTCGTCTCGAGGATATCGGCACCGAATAGCTCGCAGCGGCGCATCTCGGCGGCATCTTCCGCATCAAACAGTATTAGCGGATGCAGATTGCCGTCGCCGGCGTGGAATACATTCGCGCAGCGCAAGTTGTACTTCACCTCCATTTGCTGAATGGCCCGCAACATCTCCGCCAGTCGCTTGCGGGGAATAGTGGAGTCCATGCACATATAGTCGGGGCTGATACTGCCGGAAGCCGGAAAAGCATTCTTTCGGCCGCTCCAAAATTTCAGGCGCTGCGCCTCGTCACGGCTCACTTCGATGCGCGACGCTCCGGCCGCGCTGAGCACGGCCTCCATGCGGATGATCTCCTCCTCGACCTCTTCCGGCGTTCCGTCGCTTTCGCATAACAGAATGGCCGCTGCTTCGAGATCGTAGTCCGCGTGCACGAATGCATCCACGGCGGCAGTCATCGCTCTGTCCATCATCTCGAGGCCCGCGGGAATAATGCCGTGCGCGATGACGCTGGCAACGGCGGCCCCCGCCGATTCAATGTCGCGGAAGCTCGCCATGATGCAGCGGGCCAACAAGGGCTTGGGAATCAATTTCACGGTGACTTCGATCGTCACCGCCAACATTCCTTCACTGCCAATGACGATCGACAGCAGATCGAGACCCGGAGCATCCAAAGCTTGCGATCCAAATTCCACCGCCTCGCCGTCGACCAGAAATCCGCGAACTCGCAATACGTTATGCAAAGTCAGGCCGTATTTCAGGCAGTGCACGCCGCCGGAATTTTCGGCCACATTGCCGCCGATGGTGCAGGCGATTTGGCTGCTGGGGTCCGGTGCGTAGTACAGACCGTAAGGGGCGGCGGCTTCGCTGATCGCCAAATTGCGCACGCCGCATTGCACGACTGCGGTGCATGACACCGGGTCGATTTTCATCGTGTTGAATTTGGCAAGCGATAGAACGACGCCCATCGCGTGCGGCGTTGCCCCGCCGGACAATCCGGTGCCCGCGCCGCGCGCCACAATCGGCACGTCCATCCGATGGCAGATCCTCAGGATGGCAGCGACTTGGGCCTCGGTTTCCGGCAACACGACCACCATGGGCGAAGTTCGATACGCAGTAAGGGCGTCGCACTCAAAGGGGACGGTGTCCTCATGGCGAAATAAGATCGCGGCGCGCGGCAGCACTTCCCTAAGCGCGGCCACGACGTTCTTCTGGCGCTGTTCCCGAACCGCGTCCGCCGCTTCGGTGCGCAATGAGATGTTCATCGAGCAATATTATGCGCTTTGTGTACCGGTCCCGCGCCTCAAGCGGGTCCTGGCAAGACATCCGCAAGATGAACCGCGGCCGCCTGTTTGAGGCGATCCCCAGGCCTGTGCTATGTTATTGTTTCGAGCGGAATCGGCAGCACTGTTACTGTATCCGGAGCAGTCGCAACTAGAATAATCAAATCGCGGTGGCGCCAGCACGTAGCACGCCTACGCCCGCGGCGAACATCGATGGAGAAATCATGTTCACGCAACTGATGAACCCGCTCGGTAATCTCACGCTCACTTGTTTGGTGGCGCTGATTCCCGTCGTCATTCTGCTCTTGATGCTGGCCATCTTTCGCTTCCCGGCCTGGGTGGCAACCCTAATCGGCTCGATCATTACTTTCGCGCTTGCCGCGTGGGTATGGAATATGCCGTTTGACGATGGCGCGCATGCCTACGTTTATGGCGCGGCCACCGGCGTGTGGAATGTCGACTGGATTACGATTTGGGGCATGGTGCTGTTCAACACGCTGGGCGTGAGCGGCGTCCTGGAGAATTTCCGCCGTTGGCTGATCGCGCAAGGCAGCATGGACATACGCGTGCAGACGATGCTGTTCGCCTGGGCGTTCGGCGCGCTGCTCGAAGGCCTGGTGGGATTCGGATATCCGTGGGCATTTGTAGCGCCCATCCTCATTTCGCTCGGCATTTCCGACCTCAACGCGATTCGCGTCGCGGCGATTGCCAACAATGCGCCGGTCTCCTTCGGCGCGCTCGGCGCGCCGATCATCGCGTTGGCCGCCGTCACCGGCTACTCGCTCATGGGGCTGTCGGCCGCCGTCGGCACCGTGGTCGCGGTGCTCGCGCTGCTGCCGCCCTGGGTACTTTTGTACTTGGTCTCCGGCAAGGAAGGAATGAAAGGCGGCTGGCCGCTCGCCGTGGTCGGTTCGCTCGGCTATATCGCAGGCCAGTATCCGGTTGCAGTCCATCTAGGGCCCTATCTGCCCGACGTCACCGGCGCGATCGTGTGCTTCATCTCGCTGTTCGTGTTGCTCAAATTCTGGCAGCCCAAAACCATC
>Ga0210398_10004205_pt1 | contig 13563 bp, 12 predicted proteins | sample IncBWC4OmetaG_FD_161047 | JGI IMG/M metagenome (GOLD analysis project Ga0210398, IMG submission 161047) | Forest soil microbial communities from Barre Woods Harvard Forest LTER site, Petersham, Massachusetts, United States - Inc-BW-C-4-O | ecosystem: Environmental > Terrestrial > Soil >... | reverse complement strand
GCCGGTATAGTCGAGGCCGCGGCCGAGCTGGTCGGTCTTGAACCGCAGGATCGCCAGGTCGATGGTGCCGTCGCTCAGATGGTGGCCATAGGCGAGCGGCCCGTCATTCGAGCGGACGATCTTGAAATCAAACGCCTTCACATAGAATTCGGCCATCGCGTCGGGGTCTTTCGCAGCGATCGCGATATGACGCAGCTTGGGCATGTCCTTCTCCTCTTGTGCTGTTGCTTTCTGACAATCGATCGATCGCCCGAACGGGAACTCCGGAATACCGACCTGACTTTCAGCCATTCGCCGGTCGGCCGCCAATGCCGTAGCGCGCGGCCCAGCCCAAACCGGCGGCGGTCTCGCCCTGCGGCCGGTACTCGCAGCCGATCCAGCCAGCATAGCCGATCTCGTCGAGCAGATCGAACAGGAACGGATAATTGATCTCGCCGATATCGGGCTCGTGCCGGCCGGGGTTGCCGGCGATCTGGATATGCGGGTAGCGGCCGGCCAAGGCGTGGATGCGATGGGCCAGATCGCCTTCCATGATCTGCACGTGATAGAGGTCGAGCTGGAGCTGCAGATTGGGCCGCGCGACCTCCTCGATGACCGCCATCGCCTGGGTCGTGGTGTTGAGGAAGTAGCCGGGAATGTCGCGGCTGTTGATCGGCTCGATGATCACGGTGATGCCTTCGGGGGCGAGCCGGTCGGCGGCATAGCGCAGGTTTTCGGCATAGACGGGCAGCGCCTCGGCCCGGTCGCGGCCCTGCGGCCACAGCCCGGCCATCGCGTGCAGCAGCCGGCAATTTGTCGCCTTGGCATAGGTGAGCGCCTGCTCGACGCCGGCGCGGAACTCGGCCTCGCGGCCGGGCAACGCCGCCATGCCGCGCTCGCCCGCGGCCCAGTCGCCGGGCGGCATGTTGAACAAGGCCTGGACCAGGTTGTTCTGCGTCAGCTGGGCGGCGACGGTCTGCGGCGGATGGTCGTAGGCGCCGAGATATTCGACCGCCTTGAAGCCGCAGCTTGCGGCGGCGGCAAAGCGGTCGAGAAACCCGATTTCCTGAAAGATGAAGCTCAGATTGGCGGCGAATTTCGGCACGGGTCGGTCCTCCCCGGAGCGACAAGAGGGATCGTCTGCCGGCCTGTTTGCGGCCGGTGCCACAGCCCGCTAGTCTTTGCCCGGACGCTGGCGAACGCAAGGGAGGCCGCTTGTGACCGTGCTGTTGGGAGCGATCGCCGACGATTTCACCGGCGCCACCGATTTGTGCAACACCTTGGTGCGGCGCGGCATGCGCAGTGTGCAGCTGATCGGGGTGCCGGGGCCGGGGACCGCGGTTCCCGACGCCGAGGCGGTCGTTGTCGCGCTGAAGAGTCGCACCGTCCCGGCGGCGCAGGCGATCGACAAGAGCCTAGCCGCCCTCGCCTGGCTCCAGCGCGCCGGGGTGCGGCAGATCCTGTTCAAATACTGCTCGACCTTCGATTCGACCGACGCCGGCAACATCGGCCCGGTCGCCGAGGCGCTGATGGCGGCACTCGGCACCGATTTCACCCTCTACTGCCCGGCCTTCCCCGAGGCGGGGCGAACCATCTATCGCGGCTACCTGTTCGTCGGCGAGGTGCTGCTGTCCGAGTCGGGGATGCGCGACCACCCGCTGACGCCGATGCGCGACCCTTCGCTGGTGCGGGTCTTGCAGCGCCAGAGCCGCGGCCGGGTCGGGCTGGTGCCGGCGGCGATCGTCGGCCGCGGCGCCGAGGCGACCCGCGAGGCGTTCGCCCGGATGCGCGCCGAGGGCTTCGCCCACGCGATCGTCGATGCGATCGCCGACCGCGATCTCGAAGCGATCGGCGAGGCCGCGGCCGATTTCAAACTGATCACCGGCGGCTCCGGGATCGCCCTCGGCCTGCCGGAGAATTTCCGCCGCCAGGGCCTCCTCGGCCAAGAAAGCGGGGCCGACGAATTGCCGGCGATCGGCGGCGCCGCCGCGGTATTGTCGGGCTCGTGCTCGAGCGCGACCCTGGTGCAGGTGGCCCATATGGAGGAACGCGCGTCGACCTTTACGGTCGATCCGCTCGCCGCGGCCGAGGGTGCCGAGATCGCGCAGCAGGCGCTCGCCTGGGCGCAGCCGCTGCTGGGCCGGCGGCCGATCCTGATCTCGTCGAGCGCACCGCCCGCCGAGGTTGCCCTGGTGCAGCAACGGCTCGGCCGCGAGCGCGCCGGCGCGCTGGTCGAAGAAACCTTTGCGGAAATCGCCCGCGGCCTCGTCGAGCGCGGGGTGCGGCGGCTGGTCATCGCCGGCGGCGAGACCGCGGGCGCCGTGGTGCAGGCGCTCGGCGTCGAGGGCTTGCGCATCGGCCGTCAGATCGACCCCGGCGTGCCGTGGACGGCAAGTCTCCCAAAGAGCCTCGCCGAGCCCACCTTGGCGCTGGCCCTCAAATCCGGCAATTTCGGCGCCCCGGACTTTTTCCTGCGCGCCTTTGTCGTGCTGTCTGGAGATAAGGGATGAGCCACCGCTCTTCCGGTCATTGCGAGCGTAGCGAAGCAATCCCGACCCGCCCCCACGTCCATGACGTCGAGATTGCCGCGTCGCCTGCGGCTCCTCGCAATGACGGCACACCTCTAACGAGAGAACCCCTCCAATGAGCGAGGCCAAGCAGCGTGAGGCGATCTGCGCGATCGGCGCCTCGATCTTCGCCCGCGGCCTAACCGCCGGGTCATCCGGCAACATCAGCCTGCGCATCGGCGAGGGCTGGCTGATGACCCCGACCAACGCCTCGCTCGGCCGCCTCGACCCGGCCAGGCTTTCCAGGCTCGACGATGACGGGCGTCTCGTCTCGGGAGACCCGCCGACCAAGGAGAGTTTCCTCCACCGCGTCATGTACGAGGAGCGCGCCGGCACGGGTGCTGTCGTGCATCTGCATTCGACCCATGCGGTCGCGGTCTCGTGCCTGGCCGAAATCGACCACGCCGACGTCCTGCCGCCGATCACCGCCTATTACGTGATGCGGGTCGGCCGGCTGCCGCTCGTCCCCTATTTCCGCCCCGGCGACATGGCGCTGGCCGAGGCGGTGCGCGGCTTTGCCGGCCGGCATCACGCGGTCTTGCTGGCCAATCACGGCCCGGTGGTCGCCGGCGCCGATCTCGGCGCGGCGGTCAACGCGATCGAGGAGCTCGAGGAAACCGCCAAACTCTATCTCCTGCTACGCGGCGCCAAGACCCGCTTCCTCTCGCCGGCGCAAATCCGCGCGCTCGCCTGAGGGCCAAGCGGCGGCGGCCAAGACCCGACACGGCGCGGAACTCGCCGGCAACCCGCGCGGTTTCCAGCTTGGCGGTCCGCATCGCAAATGTGGCGACAGCGCGGCGCGCCGCAAGGAAGCGACCATGGACGACCAGATGGAGCCGATCCGGGCGGGCGATACGCTGTCCGCTGCTCGCCCGGCGCCCTCCTGGGTTCTGGTGCTGAGCGCAATGCTGGTCGCTTTTGCTGTTTCCGGGCGGCAGAGTTCCGCACCGATCTTGGCGGCAGGCGACCGCGCTCCCGGCCAACCAAGGCCTGGCGAGCAAACCCAGACTTCATCGCAGATCCCCGAACCGGGATCGAAAAACCTCCTCCTGCGCGTCTTCCGTGGTATTTCGGAAGACCGCATCATGCTGATTGCCGCCGGCGTCACCTATTACGTCATTCTCGCTCTGTTCCCCGGCATCGCGGCCATCATTTCGATCTACGGCCTGTTTGCCGACCCCAGCAGCATCGCCGCCCATCTCGATACCTTGTCGGGCTTTGCCCCGGGCGGTGCGGTCGACCTGTTGCGCGCGCAGCTGACCCACCTCGCCCAGCAAAACCGGGCCGCGCTCGGCTTCGGTTTCGCCGTCAGCATGGTGTTTTCATTGTGGACCGCCAATTACGGCGTCTCGGCACTGTTCGAGGCCCTCACCGCGGTCTACGAAGAGAAGGAAAAGCGCGGCTTCGTCAAATACTACGCCACAACTTTGGCGTTTACGGTCGGAACGATTGTCCTCGTGCTGCTGTCGCTCGCGATTCTGATCGCGTTGCCGCTGGTCCTGGACCATATCGCGCATCCCGCGGTGCCGCCGGTGCTGCTGAAGATCGTCAGATGGCCGATCCTCTTCGTGCTGATCGTCTTGGCGCTGTCCGTCATCTACCGCTACGGTCCCAGCCGCACCGCGGCGCAATGGCGCTGGATCACCTGGGGCAGCGCCTTTGCCGCCGTCTCCTGGCTCGCCGCCTCCGCCCTCTTCTCCTGGTACGTCGCCAATTTCGGCAGCTACAACAAGACCTATGGATCGCTCGGCGCAATCGTCGGCTTTATGACCTGGATGTGGGTATCGATCGTCGTCGTTCTGATCGGCGCCAAGCTCGACGCGGAACTGGAGCGCCCGACAGCGCCGGCCAAGGCGGCCGGCTTGCCATAAGAGCGCGCGCCCGCTGCCACGCCTCAGGCCAGCGCCGCGACCCCCTCGGTCACGGTTTCGAGCTGGCCGACCGTCTCGCGGCCAAACAGCAGCGGGATAAAGGCGCCGATTGCGACCACGGCCAGGATCGCGCCAAAAAAGATCGTCGGCGAGCCGGTATGCGGCGCCATAAAGAAGGGCGCCAGCACGCCGCTGAACACCCGCGCGAACGATTCGCCGAAAATGTGCCCGCGTCCGCGCAACGCCGTCGGGAACTGCTCGGAGAGGTAGACGCGGAAGGCGGTGGCGGCCGACAGCGCGGTAAAGCCGGTCAGTAGCGCTCCGGCAACCATCACGACCGTCGCGTAAGGCCCGGCGCGATGCGCCATCATCATCAAAAACACGCCGGGGAGCGACCCGGCGAGCGCATAGGTGATAGTCCAGCGCCGGCCGATGACCTCCATCAGGTAGCCGGTAAACCCCTTTCCCGGAATGCTCGCCGCAAACACCAGCGAGCTCACCCCAAAGCTCAGGCTGACGGCGGCGCCCTGATCGACCAGCGCCTTTGGCAGCAGAACGGAAATCAGAAAAAATGCGGTGCTGGCGCAGACAAAGGTCAAAATGCCGACCGCGGTCCAGCACAGCTGACCGGGGCGGAACAATGCCCGATAGGGCGGCAGCTGTTCGGCCGCCTTGTGCAGATCTTCGCCGAGCGCGGCGAGCGTCATCGGCGGCAGCCGGTCGCCGGCCCGGCGGATGATCCGGTTGACGGTGTCGACCGCCACCTGCGCCTGGCCCTTTTGCAAATGCCAGCGCGGGCTTTCCGGGATCAGCCAATAAATCAGCGGCGGCACGACAAAAAACGCGAGCCCGCCGGGCAGGGCGATCAGGCGGAAGGCGTGGGAATTGCCGGCGAGCAGCAGAGCGACGAGCGGCAGCACGGTGAACGAGCTGGCCAGCGCCATCTCATAGACCGCACTGAAGGTTCGCCGGTGCCGCGCCGGCATCAATTCGGCGGCGATCGGAAACGCCGCCGAGACGGCAAAGCCGCCGCCCAGGCCGGTCAGCAGGCGAACGATGATCAGCTGCTCGCCGCTTTGCACCAGCGGGATCAGCAAGGTGGAAAAGGTGACGGCGGCGACGCCGATCAGCATGATGGTCTTGCGGCTCCAATGGTCGGAGATCGCCGACGCGATGAAGCCGCCGGCGCAGACCATCAAGGTCGAAGCGACGGCAAGAAAGCGAATGTCGCTCGGCGTGAGGTGCAGCGGCCGTTTCGCCAATACCAGCAGCGAGCCGGTGACCGCCAGATCGTAGCCGTCGACAAAGCCGACCAGGCCGAGCACGCCGATCACCATCAGGTGGTAGCGGCTGAAGGGTATGCTGTCGAGCTTGCGGCCGAGCACAAAGCTGGCCGGAGTGGCCGATCGGCCGATCGGGCGGATTTCTGCCATTGCCACCTCCCAGAGTGTCGAACCCGCGGAGAGTGTCGAACCTGGAGGACCATGCGAACCGCCGAAGAAGGACGAGGCGGGCGCTTTGCTGTTGTTGAACAGATTTCCAGCTGTTCTGCGCTAGATCTCTTCCACCACCTCGCCCATTACAACGGGGCCCGCGGCTGGGCCACCGGGTTGACGTGTTGCCCCTGTCCGAATTAGGCGGCGGGTTTTCCCGCTCGCCGCGTTGGCCGGACGCTTCAAGCCAGCGCCGGGACGCCTTCGCTGACGGTTTCGAGCTGGCCGATCGTCTCCTTGCCAAAGGCCAACGGGATGAAAGAGCCGACCGCGACCACCACGAGGATCGTGCCGAAGAAGATGGTCGGCGAGCCGGTATGCGGCTCCATCAGAAACGGCGCCAGCACGCCGGCGAACAGCCGTCCGAACGACTCGCCGAAGATGTGCCCGCGCCCGCGCAACGCGGTCGGGAACTGCTCGGACAGGTAGACGCGGGTGGCGGTAAACGCCGACAGCACGGTGAAGCCGGTGATCAGCGCGCCGGTCACCATCACCACTGTCGCGAATTGCCCGGCCCGGTGCGCCATCAGCATCAGGAAGATGCCGGGGAGCGAGCCGGCAAGCGCATAAAAGATTGTCCAGCGCCGGCCGATGACCTCCATCAGGAAGCCGGTAAAGGCCTTGCCCGGGATGCTGGCGAAATACACCAGCGAGGTCAGCCCGAAGCTCAGGCTGACCGCCGCGCCCTGATCGACCAAGGCCTTCGGCAGCAGCACTGAAATCAGAAAATAGGCAGTGCCGGCGCACACACCGCTCAAAATGCCGACCGTGGTCCAGCGCATCTGGCCGCGGGCGAACAAGGCCCAGTAGGGCGGCAATTTCTCGCGGGCGGCTTCGGCATGATCGCCGAGCGCCTCGACGGTCAGTGGCGGGACCCGCGCGCCGGAGCGCGCGATGATGCGGTTGACGATGTCGGCCGCGGCCTGCGGGTGCCCCCGGCGCAGATGCCAGCGCGGGCTTTCGGGGATCACGAAATAGACCAGCACCGGGACGACGGTGATCGCCAGCCCGCCCGGCAACGCCAAATAGCGAAAGGCCGAGGCGTTGCCGGTCAGCAGCAAGGCGACAAACGGCACCACGGTAAACGAGATCGCCAGTGCCATCTCGTAGCACGCACCATAGGTGCGCCGGTGCTGCGCCGGCATCAATTCGGCGGCGATCGGGAAGGCGGCCGAAACCGCGCCGCCGGCGCCGAGCCCGGTCAAGAGGCGCAGCATGATCAGCTGCTCGGCGTTCTGCACCAGCGGGATCAGCAAGGTGAAAAACGTGGTGGCGATCACTCCGATCAGCATCACCGTCTTGCGGCTGAAATGGTCGGATATCGCCGACGACGCGAAGCCGCCGACGCACAGCATGAAGGTCGGGCCGACCGCGAGCCAGCGGATGTCGGACCCGGTCAGGTGCAGCGGCGCTTTGGCCAGCACCAACAGCGAGCCAGTCAGCACCAGATCGTAGCCCTCGATAAAGCCGACGAGGGCAAGCACGCCAATGATTAAAATGTGGTATCCGCCGAACGGTATGCTGTCGAGCTTGCGCCCGAGCAGATAGCCGGCGCCCGTCATTGTTCGGGCGATTGGACGAATTTCTGCCATGGTGACCTCCCAGATTGGTCGGATCCGGGGGACCATGCGGTGGCGCAAAACGGGCGAGGCCGGCGCGTCGCGGTTAGTTTCTGACCGATTTATCGGTTCTGGTATCGACGCCTCGCAAGTTCTGGCAGCCGCACAATTTGCCGCCGAATCGACGTGTTGCTCCTGCTTCGACATCAGGCGGCGGTTTTTCTTTGCTCGCCCGTCCGACCCGGGTTGGGTCATGGCGCGAGCCTAACCCGGTTGCGGCAAATTGTCATCCGACAAAACGGCGCCGACAAACGGCGCGCAGCGCATCGGCGCCGGCCGAGCCTGCCCGCTAATCCGCGGCGCGCTGGCGCAGCAGAAATTCGCGCCCGGCCTTGACCATCGGCCGGCCGTCATAGGCGATAATGTCGGCGGTGGCGTAGGTCTCGCTCCATAATTCCGGCAGATAGGAGCCGGTGCCGATCACGTCGATCGGCGCATCGGCGGCGGCCATCATCCGGCACTTAGCCGGGCCGAAGCCCGAGCTGGCGACGATTTTGACGCCGCCGAACCCGGCCTCGTCCAAGGCCTCCCGCATCCGCCAGATCGCCGCCGCCGTAACCCCGGTGCCGACCAGATAGCGCAGCTCCTCCTCGGTGCGATAGCCGCGGATCGATTGCGGCGCGTGCCGCTCGATCACCGCATAGGAGCGAGCCGGATCGAGCCCCTCACAATAGCGGCCGCCAGGGGTATCGAGCCGCACCGCCAGCCGGCCGGCGGCGGGGAGCTCGGGAAAGCGCTGCGCCACCGCGAGCGCGTCGGTAATCTCCTGCCCGAAATAATCGACGAGCACGGTCAGCGGCTCATCCGGGAACACCGCGCGGAACATCTCGGCCGCCCGCACCGTCGAGCCGGCATAGCCGATCAGTGCGTGCGGCATCGTGCCGAGGCCCTTTTCCTGGCCGAAGAGCCGGGCGGTGGCGTCCGCGGCGCAGCCAACGAACCCGATAGCCCCGGCCGCGCGCCGCGCCGCCTCCGACCCGACCGCCGCGGCGTAGGCCATCATCATCGCCATCTCGGCGCCGGCGCAGTGGCGTGCATCCATCGCCAAAAAGGCGACCTTGGGCAGGTCGGCGCACATCGCATAGGCGTTATAAGCCGCGACGCAGGCCGGCCCCAGCCTTTGCAGCAGCACGGTTTCGAGGTCGACCAGGTGATAGAGCGGCCCGGTGACGTAGAAGATCGGATCGCCGGCGCCGACCAGCGTCCCTTCGGCGTGGTTCAGCTCGACCTCGAAGCGCACACCGCGCTCGGCTGCGGCGCCCTCGAGAAATTCGACCGCCAGGCGCGGCGTGCTGATCACCGGCCTGCGCAGAAATACCGCATAGGTCGCCGGGCGATCGCCGAAATGGCCGACGATCGCCTTGGTTTTCAGGAAATAGCTGTCGGTCTGCGCGGCGAGGTCGTCCATTCCATGGATGCTGTCATTGCGAGCGGAGCGAAGCAATCCCGACGGGCAGCGCGCACCGGGATCGAGATTGCTTCGTCGCGCTGCTCCTCGCAATGACGGCTTTAAGATACCGCCGCGAGCCGCGGCCTGCCGTAGGAGCCGTTGCCGCGGCGGGCATGCTTCAGCGCCTCGGCGATCTCGAAGGCGAGCTCGAGCGCCTGGGTCGCATTCAATCGCGGGTCGCAATGGGTCAGATATCGGTCGGCGAGCCCGGCCTCGCTGATCGCCTGGGCGCCGCCGATGCATTCGGTGACGTTCTGCCCGGTCAATTCGAAATGAACCCCGCCGGCATGGCTGCCTTCGCCGGCATGAATGGCGAAGGCGCTGTGCACCTCGTCGAGGATGCGGTCGAACACCCGGGTCTTGTACCCGTTCGACGAGGTGATCGTGTTGCCGTGCATCGGATCGATGCACCACACCACCTCCCGCCCTTCGCGGCGCACCGCGCGGATCAAGCGCGGCAACATCGCCTCGACCTTGTCGGCGCCCATCCGGGTGATCAGGGTCAGCCGGCCCGGCTTGTTCTGCGGGTTGAGCCGGTCGATCAGCCGGATCAGATCGTCGGCTTCGAGGGTCGGCCCGCATTTCATGCCGATCGGGTTCTTGATGCCGGAAAGAAATTCGGCGTGGGCGCCGTCGACCTGACGGGTGCGGTCGCCGAGCCAGACCAGATGGGCTGAACAGTCGTACCACTCGTCGGTGGTCGAATCGACCCGGGTCAGCGCCTGCTCATAAGACAAGAACAAGGCCTCGTGCGAGGTATAGAATTCGGTCTCGCGGATCTGCGGCGTCGTCTCCGAGTCGAGCCCGCAGGCGGCCATGAAATCGAGCGTTTCGGTCAGCCGGTCGGCGAGCTCGCGATAGCGTTCGCCGGCGGCCGAGTCGGCGACGAAATCCTGGTTCCAGGCGTGCACCCGGTGCAGATCGGCGTAGCCGCCCTGGGCAAAGGCGCGCAGCAGGTTGAGGGTTGCGGCCGATTGGCTGTAGGCCTGGATCATGCGCTGCGGGTCGGGCTCGCGCGCGGCGTCATCGAAGTCGAGGCCGTTGATGATGTCGCCGCGATAGGAGGGCAGGGTGCGGCCGTCGCGCTCTTCGATGTCGGACGAGCGCGGCTTGGCGAACTGGCCGGCGAGGCGGCCCAATTTGACCACCGGGCAGCCGGCGCCAAAGGTCAGCACCACCGCCATCTGCAGCAGCACCTTGAACATGTCGCGGATGTTGTTGGGGTGGAACTCGGCGAAGCTTTCCGCACAGTCGCCGCCCTGCAGCAGAAAGGCCTTGCCGGCGGCGACCGCGGCCAGCCGCTGCTCCAGCCGGCGGGCCTCGCCGGCAAACACCAGCGGCGGGAAATTGTGCAGGGTTTCCTCGACCCGGGCGAGCGCGCCCTCGTCCGAATAACCCGGCACCTGCCGGATCGGCAGACCGCGCCAGCTGTCGGGAGCCCATGTTTCGCTCATCTCACAATTCCTCCACGCGGTCGCGTCGCGCCTTTGGGGTTCGATCTTTTAGGGTCGATCTGGTCATGCATCACCTCCGGGCCTGGAGGCCGCTCCACCATCGGCGACATTCGGATCAGCGAGAGCATGAAACACGAAAGCCGCCCCGGCAGGGCGGCTTCGGAAAAAACGCAAGGGCGCGATCCTAGGCCGCCGTCTTGTACCGGCAGTACCAAAATCGCGCGATATGGCGGGGGCCGGCAACGGCCTTGGCTCGTATCATCGCGCGCACGCTAGCGGGGCGAGGCAATCGACGCAAGTGCTTTTTAACCGCGGCGCGCGGGCAATCCGCTCAATTCCCCAGCGCATTCGCGCCCACGGCCCCTTCGCGCCGCGCCGCCGAGCTGTCTCTCCGCCGCTTCTCGATCGCAAACGTACGAGCGGCGCGCGGCAAGTCGTCAACGCCGCGTCGGAGAGGTTGCACTTGACCCCGGATGCGGCCTGTACGACACTTTTACGATCGCACTCAATGGAGCATTATATACGATGATTTTCTATCCAGAAGAGAGGATCGCCATATTCATTGACGGTGCCAACCTCTATTCGGCGGCTCGTGGCCTCGCGTTCGACATAGATTACCGTCGTCTTCTTGACCTGTTCAGTACCAAGGGGCGCCTGATCCGAGCTTTTTATTACACCGCCTTGGTCGAAGACCAGGAATATTCGCCGATCCGGCCGCTGGTCGATTGGCTCGACTATAACGGCTATGCGATGGTGACCAAGCCGACCAAGGAATTCACCGACGCGATGGGGCGTCGGCGGATCAAGGGGAACATGGATATCGAGCTGGCCATCGACATGCTCGAAATGGCGCAATACATCGACCATGCCGTCCTGTTTTCCGGCGACGGCGATTTCCGCCGGCTGGTCGAGGCGGTGCAGCGTCGCGGCGTGCGGGTGTCGGTGGTATCGACGATCCGCTCGTCGCCACCGATGGTGTCGGACGATCTGCGCCGCCAGGCCGACAATTTCATCGAGCTTCAGGATCTGGCGCCGAACATCATGCGCAATCATCACGGCCGCGAGGAGGTGCAGCGGCCGCGCGCCGAACCCGTCGACGAGGCGTGAGCCTCCCGCCGCCGGCGGGGCCGCGCCCGATGCCGCCCGATGAGGCGCTACCCCAAGCCGCGCTGCTTCACCCGGCGCTGCCGGCGCGCGACTGCCCGCTCTGTCCGCGTCTGGCCGCCTTTCGCCAGGCGCAGCGCACGACCCGGCCGGAGTGGTTCAACGCGCCGGTTCCGCCCTTTGGCGACGGCGGGGCCCAGCTGCTGATCGTCGGCCTGGCGCCCGGTCTCAAAGGCGCCAACCGCACCGGGCGGCCGTTTACCGGCGATCATGCCGGCGAATTGCTGTACGCGACCTTGCGTAAATTCGGCCTGGCCGAGGGAAATTACCGCGCCCGCCCCGATGACGGCCTGGCGCTCAGAGGGGCGCGGATCACCAATGCGGTGCGCTGCGTGCCGCCGCAGAACAAGCCCGAACCCGGCGAGATCGCCGCCTGCCGGCCCTTTCTGGCGGCCGAGCTCGCAGCGATGCCGCAGCTGCGGGCGATCCTGGCGCTCGGCGGCCTCGCTCATCACGCCGTGCTCGGGGCGCTCGGGCTGCGCCGCGCGCTGTTTCGCTTTGCGCACGGGGCGGTCCACGCGCTGCCCGACGGCAAGCTCTTGGCCGACAGCTACCATTGCTCGCGACTCAACACCAACACCGGGAGGCTGACCGCGACGATGTTCGAGCAGGTATTCGCGGACCTGCTGCGCCGGCTCGATCAGTAACAGCTCGCGTGGAGCGGGATAAGGGATGCGCGAGGCGCATGCCTCGGCAGCGAATGCGCCGGTCTTTTGCGATTGATTCGCAGCGGCGACCCGGGCATGCTGCGAAGTGTTCGCATTTGCAATTTGCTGGAGTTCTCGATGCGCCGTCTTGCCTGGGCTGTGGCGCTCGCCGCCATCGCCGCCGCGGCTCCCGCCCGCGCCGACGTTCCCAGCTTCGCGATCGCGCTCCAGAACAACCAGTTCGTGCCGGGCGAGATCACGATCCCCGCCGGTGTCAAGGTCGAGCTCGTGGTCAGCAACGCCAACCCAGTGCCGTCCGAATTCGAAAGCACCCAGCTGCACCGCGAGCAGGTCGTGACCGCCGGCCAAAAGATCACCGTCTATGTCGGGCCGCTCGACCCCGGCACGTATGAATTCTTCGACGATTTCCACCCGACGACCCGCGGCCATCTGATCGTTAAATAGCGAGTGCCAACATGCTGGCGACTGCAATCATCGTCTTCCGCGAGGTCCTCGAAGCCGCATTGGTCGTCGGCATCGTGCTGGCGGCGAGCCGGGGGGTGCCGCGGCGCGGCGTCTGGGTCAGCGGTGGGATCGCCGCCGGCATTCTCGGCGCCACTCTCGTCGCCGCCTGCGCCGGCGCCATCGCCGCCGCGGTCAACGGCATCGGGCAGGAGCTGTTCGACGCCACGATCCTGTTCACTGCGGTGGCGATGCTCGGCTGGCACAATATCTGGATGAACCGGCACGGGCGCGAGCTGGCCCAGGTCGCGACGACGCTCGGCCGGGCGGTGGCGGGCGGCAGCCGGCCGCTCTATGCGCTGGCTCTGGTCGTTGGCATCGCGGTATTGCGCGAAGGCTCCGAAATCGTGCTGTTTCTCTATGGGATCGCGATCGCTTCGGGCGCGAGCGCGCTCAACATGTTGCTGGGCGGGCTCGTTGGGCTCGGCGGCGGTGTCGCGGTCGGCGCGCTGATTTATCTCGGCCTGCTCGCGATCCCGCTGCGCCGATTGTTCACGGTCACCAGCTGGCTCATTCTGCTGTTGGCTGCCGGCATGGCCTCGCAGGGTGCGGCCTTTCTAATGCAGGCAAACCTGCTGCCGGCGCTCGGCAACAATCTATGGGACACGTCCTGGATCTTGAGCGAGAACAGCATGCTCGGGCTGGTGCTGCACATATTGATCGGCTATTCGGCGCAGCCGGCCGGCATCCAGGTGGTGTTCTACCTCGCCACCCTGATCGTCATCGGGACCTTGATGCGGCTGCTCGGACGCGCGCCGACGCGACCGGTGGGCCGTCCTGCCGCTGCCTGATCAGCC
>Ga0210398_10004203_pt1 | contig 13566 bp, 11 predicted proteins | sample IncBWC4OmetaG_FD_161047 | JGI IMG/M metagenome (GOLD analysis project Ga0210398, IMG submission 161047) | Forest soil microbial communities from Barre Woods Harvard Forest LTER site, Petersham, Massachusetts, United States - Inc-BW-C-4-O | ecosystem: Environmental > Terrestrial > Soil >... | reverse complement strand
CCATCATCGTGCCGCGCACATTACCTCCGGTCCGACTCTTTTCTCAAAGTGACCCTCGGCGCATCCTACCACTTTTCCGTATTTCACCGCGTTCCGGGGCTTGGCCTCGACATTCCGGACGTGGTGGTTGACTGCCGCGAGCACTTGCCGCAAGATGCTCGTGAGTGCTGGAGCGCTCGCTTCAGCCGGGCCTAGCTAAACGACCGCTGGCCGCCCGCGCAGAGATCCTGTCTCTTCAGCTTCGCATTTTGCGCCCTGACGATGGTCAGGGGCACAAGGAGAACGGCCGTGAAGAAATTGTACGTGGGCAATCTGTCGTTCAAAGCTACGGAAGAACAGGTGGCGGCGCTGTTTGCCGAAATCAGTGTGACACCCGATTCACTCACGCTGTTGCGCGACCGTTTCACGGGGCAGCCCCGCGGATTCGGCTTTGCGGAAATCGGCAATGATGCAGAAGCTGAAAAAGCAATTGCGGCTCTCAACGGCAAGGATTTTCTCGGACGCGCGTTGGTTGTAAACGAAGCTCGTCCGCAACGCGAGGGCGGTGGATCTGGCGGTGGCGGAGGTCCGCGCGGTGGACACGGCGGCGGTCATGGAGGCGGTGGTGGACGCGGCGGCCATGGAGGAGGTGGTGGAGGGCGCGGTGGCGGAGGCCGCGGAGGCGATCGCGGTGGTGACCGCGGTGGTGACCGCGGAGGTTATGGCGGAGGCGGAAGGGACCGCTAGTTCTTTTTGTTGAAAGTTTGAGATCGCAAGAGGGCGCTGAAGATATTCAGCGCCCTTCTTATTTTCCAGCTCGATTGAGCTGCTTACGCCGTCGCAGTGCTTTCCTTCCCCGAAAATTTCCCCGGATGCGAAATTTCGCTCTTGATCTCTCCGCCGGTGTAATGAAATTGTTCCAGCGTCGTGCTTCGCAAGCCCATAGTAATGAGTCCAGGTATATCAAGCCCGGCCTCCGCTTCGTCCAGGTCTGCCGCCGACGCATACAGCGCCGGCATACGTGGAAGGAAGACTGGGCAGCAATCGTGAAATGGTTCCGAAGAAATATCGTAGGTTCCGATTTTGCGCGCCATGGCGATGATTTCCGTTTTGTCCGTGCCGATGAGCGGCCTGAACACAACCATGTGCGACGCGGCATCGACAGCCACAAGATTCCGCAGCGTCTGTGATGCTACCTGCCCTAGGCTGTCGCCGGTGACCAACGCGAGAGCGCGATCGCGTTTCGCCAGCACTTCCGTAATCCGCAGCATCATCCGTCGATAGAGCAGTACGCGATAATTTTCAGGAGCGTAGCGCACGATTTCGCGCTGTATGGGCTCAAACGGCACACGGTAAAGTTTTGCGTGAAATTGGCAAGGCACAAGTTGCCGCGCAAGCTGGCTGGCCACGTGAAGTGAAGATTCTCCCGGCATCGCGCCGGTTCCGTAAAAATGCGCAAAGCTCAGGTGCGCGCCTCGCTTCATCATGTGGTATGCGGCCACCGCTGAATCGTAACCTCCAGATAGCAGACACATCATCCGGCCGGCGGTGTTCGCCGGCAGACCTCCTGCGCCAGGATTTTTTTTGGCGTAAACCAAAGCGGGGCCGGATGTGATTTCAACGTAACAGGTCAGTTCAGGGTCTTTCAAACGAACAGTTACATTGCGCCCTTGCGCGCGAAGTTTTTCCAGCAGATGCCGTCCTACGGCCGCTTCCACTTCCAAGCTGGTTTGCGGGAACGATTTGTCGCTACGTTTTGCGCGGACTGCAAAATGTACAAATTGAAGAGGCTCGATTTCATTCCACGCCGCCGAGCAGATTTCTTCCATGCTGCGTTCCACGGTACGTGCGAGCGCGTAAAACGCAATTCCCAAAACGCGCTCCACCCGGGCAATTGCTTCTTCTCGCGACGCGCCATCACCGAGCGAGACCACGAATCTATCGCCTGGCTGTTCGATGCGACTTATAGAAATTCCCTGCAGCGATTGCCGCAACGCGGTGGAAAGCTTGCGCAGAAAGAAACGCCGATTCCGGCCCTTGAGCCAGGCTTCATGGTAATGCACGACGATAACCGGATTGCTCATGCGAATTTCATCTGGCTTGAACGGTCCCTTAACGTCTCAAAAGTATAACAGCCGCCCAGGCTGCCGTGTAGTCGTCGCGGAGTGGCGGCTTTCGCCGCTTCTCCAACCACCAGACGCTCGAACGCCGACGATCCGTGAAAGCAAAAATTTACAAGTCTAAGTCACTGTGATACACACGGCGGAGCAGAGCGGATAAGTTCCAATTGTGCGATAACTCAAAGGATACAGCCCGGATTCAGACGCGACTTTCCACTACATCGGGGGTTAATATTTGCAACACTCCAGTTCAGGCGGGCTGGGCGTGGGGCGCGAAATTCAAAGCGACCTGAAGCGATGGCGGTGCATCAAAGCTTTACCCGGGGCAACGGGAGGAGTTATGTGGAATAGGCGAGACTGGGACGACTTCTTCAATATTGTAAGAAAGCCTGGAAGCACGCACAGGCCGCCGCGGCCTGTGGACTTGTCTCGTCGCAACCGCCTGGTGCCGACGGAAGGCTACAGCCTCGCAGAACTTGACGATGCCGGCCTCAGTATCGAGAAGGCAGAAATGCTGGGATTGCCCGTGGATGCCGGACGTGTCGGCTCCTACGGACCAAACGTCGCTGCGCTGCGCGAATTCATTCGCTCTACTCGCTCGCGCTTCTAGAGTACTTGGGCGCCGGACGTCAATAATCCTTTTTCTCGAGCCCATTCTGCTAGCCTTACGAATCTCCACTCGTTCTCCGGCTCAACGGCCAAAGACGCCCAGCGAGTAGCGCAAAAATCCCTCCGGCGATCGCGCCACCAATTGAAATTGCGTCCCAGGCGATTCCCGCGGCGACCGCCAACACTGCTGTCGCGCCGAATGGAAGGAGCAGCGCGGCCAGCGCAGCTTCGCGCACTCCAATTCCCGCCTGAGTGATGGGAATAGCGGCTGAAAGCTTGGCCAGCGGCCACGCAAACAGCCATATGCGAAAACGAAGATGTAAACCGCACGCATCCGCAAGCACGATGTTAAGACCGATAAAAATTAGTTGAACAGCGACGCTCATGCTCAGCGCCCTCAGCATCGCTCCCGGCTGTTTCATCGTTGAGTGGAACGCGCCTCGCAAGCGAACGAACCTGCGCCTCAGGCGATAGGAAAACCGGCGCACGGGAAGCATTGCAATCGCGCTTGCGACAACCGCGATTCCGATAATCGCGATTCCTCCTGCAAGCTCGAAGATTTTCCTGCTCCTGGGATCTAGAGTTCCCGGCACCAGAGCGGCGCCAATCCCAGCGAGAAGCGCCAGCGCCGTAAAGTCCGAGATCCGATCCACCAGACTTCCCAACAGAACGCCGGCTCGACTTCTGGCTACGCGCAGCGCCATCGCCACGCGCAAAATATCTCCGCCGATCAGTGAAGGCAGAAACAAAGAACCAAATAGTCCGGCAAAGTAACACCGCGCCGCCTGCCGAATGTCGATGCCCGCGCCGCCCAGGTTCAGCACCAGACGGTATTTTGCCGCTCCAATACAGTGCGCGCCGAGATACCCAATCAGAACCACCAACCACAAGCGCACTGGCAGCAGCCCAAGGGCCTGCCATACCTTCCGGCCGGGCAAAAGCCGAAACAGCAGGTAAAGAACGAGCGCACTGCCGCCATACTGCAGAATTACTTGCAGCGTTTTGCGAAGCCAAGTTCGTTTGGGTGGTCGCGTTTCGGGTTGGGGTGTCACGGGAGGCGTCGGCACATTATGCGGCTCTCCGCTCCGCGCTACAAGACAGGAAGCGGGTCAGTTTCCGATTCGCTCGATTGTCGAAGATCGTGATCGAAGCGGTATACTCATTCCTTCCGTGAAGTCCTTTTCTAACTTGTTTTTCGTTTTGTTCGTGGAAGTCTGACATGGAGGTAGAGGAATGGCTGCGGAGCTCGAAAGCAGGGTAGCGTTAGCGGCGGGCAGCACAGGAGGGCTGGGACGCGCAGTGAGCCTGGCGTTCGTCGCTCAAGACTACAAGGTGGCCGTAACCTATCGACGGCAGGAAGAGTGGGGCGCTCTGCAGATGGCAGCAGGCGCGAACGAACAAAATCTAGAGGGATTCAGTGTCAAACCATTCAATTCTTCGGCACGCTCGTTCGCGTGGACCAGCCTGAACTCGCCACGCGGTCCCAGAACATCCTTCTCGACGGTACGTACTTCGCCGTCTTTCCAGCTGACGCCGTCGGAACAAAAACCTGGAAGCGCCAATTCAGCACATCGGCGACGTAGATTTTCCCGTCTTTCCCCACTGCAAGGAAGTGTCCCCAAGCAAATTGCCCAGGTCCGTGCCCCGGCTCTCCAAGCGCGCCAAGAATTTTCCCGTTTGGATCGAGCTCGAGAATCCGGTCGTAGCCTCCATCGATCATCCAAACGTGTTGATCCGCGGTGATGAAAAGGCCGTACGGATAGCCAATGCCGGTCCACTCCTTCAGAAAGTTTCCGTCCGCATCAAAAATTTGGATCCGCTTGTTCTCGCGGTCCCCCACGTAAACATTCCCCTGCCGGTCTACTGCAACGGTGTGCGGGAGGTTGAATTCGCCCGGCCCAGTACCGTATTTTCCCCAGGCCTTCAGGAAGTTGCCTTCATGATCGAACTTCACCACCCGCGAGTTTCCGTACCCGTCAGAAACGTAGACTTCCCCGTTCTTCCCGAAAGCCACGTCAGTCGGCTGATTAAACAGCCAGTCCGATTCGGCTGCTACGCCTTTGCGTCCCAGCACCAAAAGAACGCGGCCGGCTGGACTCAGCTTCAATACAAGATGACTGCCATCGTCCGTCGTCCACAAGTTGTCGTCGTCATCAATTCGCAATCCGTGCGGATGGGTGAACAGCCCCTCTCCGATGGTGCGTAGGTAAGTTCCATGTTCGTCGTATTCGGTCAACATCGGATCTGCTCGCTGAAATAAAAAGATGTGGCCCTTTGAATTCAACGCCACTCCCGAAGCCTCACCAACAATCATTCCATCTGGTTGATGGAAAAATTCGGGCACTACACGGTAGCCGAGTTCGGGAACGGACTGAAGCGCCGCCACATTCGTATCCTGTGCTTCGGCTCGTCCCGTCAAGCACAAAATCAGCGTCAGAACCGCTCCTAGTCGGAGTAAGTTGTTCATGGAGCCTCGGGTTCGCAAATTTCGCATGTTCGAGCAGATCATAGAGTTCGGGACGTGTGGCCAGATTCAGCGCGCGCCCTCCACCATGAAAAGGTCAGACAATTCTCGACTGTAGGAATACGCATATGTCTTGCCGTCGGGCGTCATGCGAACGTTTTGAATCGCCGTTACGCCAGCGGAGTCGCCGGGGGCGAGCGTCATCACAAGCTCTCTTTTACCCGTTGCCACGTCCAGCCGGTACACCGGTGCGAACGTTTTTTCGTCGTGGTACAGATAAGCCGAGCGACCGTCTGCCGACCACGTGATCCAAATATCTTTAGGCAACCAGCCCGGTAGGCTTTGGGGTTCTCCGCCTGCCAGGGGATAAAGCTGACCCTTGCCGCTCAAATCTCGGGCGAAAGCAAATTTCCCGTCAGGTGAAACCACGTGGGACTCGAAATGTGCTGACTCCACAGAAATCAAAGGTGTCACACCATGCGGCGCGCCTCCAACAAGATCTTGAGCATACATCCGCCATCCGTGACCGTCATCGCTCGCGAAATAGATGGCCTTCCCATCCGGCATCCATCCCTTGTGAGCAATTTGTTGGATTCCATTGGAGGTCAGCGTTTGCGTTTCTCCCACTCCGCTCGGCAGCAGAGCGAGATGTATCCCCAGGCCTACTGTTGTGGCTTCGGACGCTAACACTCGCGTTCCGTCCGGCGACAGAACTGGGGCAGACCATGTGCCCAGCTTTACTGCCGCCGACCCATCCGTTTTTCGTAAGTAGGCCAGACCAGAAGCGCCAGCCGCTGATCCCCAATCGTCGAATGCGATCTGCGTGCCGTCCGGCGAGAGGTCTCTGAGTTGCGCATAATCAAGCCAGGAGAGGTCACGTTCTTTTGTGTCTCCAGATCCCCGAAATTGCAACCCGCTGCGCCACGATTCCCTCGAGATGAGCATACGACCGTCATGCGACACATCATGCAGCCGGAGCATGCCGGGCAGCCGAAGAACTATCCGTTCCTTGCCTTTAAGAGTCATCGCATGAATTGCATCGGCCCAGCCCTCGTGCTGAGTGGCCGCATACCACACCTCTTCGCCCGACGGCGGCCAAGCCACTCCCTCCTCGCTGACAAAAGTCGCCGAACGGATCAGCTGTTTTCCGTTTCGGTCCAGGGCCACCACTAATCCGGCATCGCCGTCAACGCTTACAAATTCTGCAAATGCCACGGCGTCGGCGCGCGGCGATATACGCAAGTATCCCAACGACCGGACGCTCTCATAAATCACTTTCCCGCGTGGAAATTCAACGCGATACTTTCCCCCAACCTGGCGGATCACGGCCATCTCGCTGCCGTCGGCAGTCCAGTCCGCGGAGAGGGTGTCCTGTGCGATCTCCCGAGGCGATCCGCCAGAAACCGGCACAGTGGCCAGAGTGCCCAGGCAATTTCCGATGTACCGGTCTTCGCAACCGAGCGAAATCGCCAATTCCGAAGCGGAAGTTGCAAACAACGTCGAGTTAATCAGATTCAGCGGACGCGATTCCGGGCCGTCCGGAACCGTCGAATAGACCTGGACGGGCTGGCCGTTCCAGCTCGCGCTGTAATAGATCGAGCGTCCGTCTGAAGCGAAGCGGGCCGCATAGATCAAGCCGCGTTCGAAGGTGAGTTGATGGTACGAAGGCGGCGAAGTAGAGACAGTACCGCGAAGCAAGAACCAGCCTCCCGCCGCACCGATAATGAGCAGCAGTAAACCTGTGGCGAGCGGCATGAGCCACTTGCGCGGCTGTTTTGCAGTCGGGGTCGAGTATGCCGTGCTCGTAGATGTATTTCCGGAAATGCCTTCGAGATCGAACGCCAGGTCTCTCGCCGATTGAAAACGCTGCTGTGGTTTTTTCTCCAGGCATCGCCGCACAATTCGTTCGAGCGCCGGCGAGATCGACTTGCCCGGCGTAGTTAGCTCCGGAGGATCTTCCTTCAAGATCGCCGTCATGGTCTCGGCTGAGGTGTCCCGGCGAAAAGCGCGCTGGCCCGAAAGCATTTCGTACAACATGGTTCCCAGCGCAAAAATGTCAGAGCGTGCGTCGGCAGCCTCGCCCTTCACCTGCTCAGGGGACATATATCCCACCGTACCGAGGACCACGCCGGGGGACGTGTCTTGCGGCGTGGTGTCGAGAGTTGCGTTTTCGTCCGCAGCTGCTTGCAGCTTCGCCAACTTTGCGAGGCCAAAATCAAGAATCTTCAGGCGACCGTCTTTCGTGACGAAAACGTTTTCGGGTTTCAGGTCGCGATGAACGATCCCTTTGTCGTGGGCGGCGGCAAGCCCTTGCGCGATTTGCGAGGCGTCTTCCACAGCGCGGCGCGTCGGGAGAGCGCCCCCGTTCAACTCTTCGCGCAGCGAGTGGCCTTCGAGAAGTTCAGAAACCAGAAAAGGTGAGCCGTTATATTCGCCGATGTCGTGAATCGCAAGAATGTTTGGGTGATTCAATGCTGCGACAGCGCGTGCTTCTTGCTCGAACCGCCGCAACCGATCGGCGTCCCTGGCAAAGGCCTCGGGCAGGACCTTGATCGCCACGTCGCGACCCAACCGCGTGTCCTTCGCGCGGTACACTTCTCCCATTCCGCCCGCGCCGATGGGGGCGACAATCTCATAGGGACCTAGCTTAGTGCCGCTGGTAAGAGCCATTTGTGTGACGGCATTATACCGATTCAGAAACTAAAAGCAGTGAGAACGTGTCGATGTGGATTCAGTAGAATGGAACGCTCTATCTGGAAACTGTTTCAATACCCGGCGGCGAATCCGGTTGCAGTGACGAGCGTAAAACTTTAAGGTATTGACTCCTCAAAAGCCAGGAGGCAGCAAGTGCAAAAGAAGATTCGGGTGGTGCAGTTCGGTGTGGGACCCATCGGTGCGTCAATCGCTCGGCTGATGCGGCAGAAGGCGACATTGGAGATCGTCGGAGCCATTGATAAAGATCCGGCCAAAGCCGGGCGCGACCTCGGCGAAGTCGCCGGAGCGCCGGACGCTCCTTGGGGAGTCGCCATTTCTTCCGAACCGCGAACTGTGCTGGAAAAGCCCGTGGACGTTGTCATGCATTCCACTTCGTCATATCTTCCGAGCGTAATGGATCAATTGCTGGAATGTCTCGCGGCAGGCTGCTGCATCGTTTCAACCTGCGAAGAGTTGGCGTATCCATGGAAAAAACACCCGGACCTATCGAAGCAGCTCGATTCCGCCGCAAAGGAAGAAGGCGTCGCCCTGCTCGGAACCGGCGTAAATCCCGGCTTTGTGATGGACAAGCTGGTCTTGACGCTTTCCGCCGTTTCGCAGCGGGTGGACTGGGCTAGCGCTGTACGTATCGTGGACGCATCGAAGCGCCGCCTTCCATTGCAAAAGAAAATTGGGGCGGGCATGACGCCTGAAGAGTTTCGCGCGCAAGTAGCCGCCGGCGTGATCAAACATCACGGATTGCCGGAATCGATTGCCATGGTCGCAGATGGGCTGGGATTCGCGCTGGACGATATTTCGGAAACGATTAATCCGGTAATCGCGGAAGAAGAAGTGACCACAGAATTCCTGGTGGTGGCGCGCGGCCAGGTGGCCGGAGTGCATCAGATTGCTCTTGGTACTGCCGCTGGCAAAGAGAAAATCTTCATGGAGCTGAAAATGTTCGTCGGCGCAAAGCAGCCTTCCGACACAATCGAATTGAAGGGCGAGCCGAATCTTTCGCTCGTAATTCCCGACGGCACGCATGGTGATATCGCCACCGCCGCCGTCGTCGTCAACGCAATTCCCGCTATCCTCGCCGCTCCCGCGGGCTTGCGTTCCGGGCGCGATCTTCCTTTCAGCTTTTTCCCGCCCATGACAGGCAGGTAAGATTCTTCGCTAAGATTTTTTCCAAAAGCGCGCAACAGCGGCAAAGTCCGGGTCGTCGGTCGAAGCTTTCTTCACCGTGTCATAAGTGGTGTAAGCAGCCGTCGCAGCGGGAAGGGTGACCCCATTCTGTTTGGCCAGATCCAGCGCGAGCCCGATATCTTTGTGCATTAGGCGAAGTGGAAAACTCGCCGGAAATTCATTTTTCAACATGAGCGGCGCTTTCACGTCTAGCACTCCGGCACGCGCCATGCTGGATTGCAGCACTTCAATCAAACGCTCACCGGGTACACCGGCAGTGGTAACGAGCGCGAGCGCTTCAGCGAGCGCGTCAACTTGCAGCGCGAGGATTAAATTCATGGCCAGTTTTACTGTCTGACCGGCGCCATTCGGTCCCAGAAGAAAAATATGTTTCGCCATCGCTTCAAGCACAGGCATGGTGCGTTCGAGGACGGTTTTTTCCCCTCCGACCATGAAAACAAGCTCGCCTTTCTCCGCGCCCCAAGTACCGCCGGTAACCGGCGCGTCGAGAAAGCCCACTCCTCGTTCAGTGCAAGAGCTTGCTATTTTGCGAGCCAGTGCAGGAGAAACCGTGCTGGAATCGATGTACGTGCTCCCGCGCCGCAGACCTTCCATCGCGCCGTTCTGGCCCCACAGAACTTCTTCCAGCGCCGGCGGATCGCTTACGATGGTAATCAGGACATCGGCTTTCGCCGCCGTGTCACGCGGATTCGCTCCGACTTTCACATCGAACTGCGCGCCTTCTCGTGCGAATTCTTCCGCCCTCTCGCGAGTGCGATTCCACACCACAACCGGGAATCCCGCTTTGAGCAGGTTTTTCCCCATGGGCTTTCCCATTAATCCGAGCCCTATGAATCCGACTGTTGGTTTCATGCATGCCTCCGCAGATAAGAGTCGAATATACCCGCGCGAGGCCCGGAATGCTGCCGGAAAAGCAGCACGGAATCACTTCGATTCGATAGACGTCCGCATAAATGCGAAGGGGGAGCTAAGACCGCTTCTTGGAAGGAGGAACCGGAATCGGCATTGGCCGTGACGGTTCAGCACGGGTTTCATGGATGCGAATCACGAACTGGTAAGGAATTTCGACGCGAATGGTTTTGTCTCTTCCGCCCAGGGAAAACCGATCCTCCAGGAAGATCGACTTCCCCGAGTCGGACACGAGGGTGCCCACGGCCGATAGGTGAATATCGGCTGTGCGGTAGTGCGCTTCCACTCGCTTGCCTATAAGAGCAGAGTAACGTCCCATAATTCTCTAGTTTCAGTTGGGGCTCGAAAACGGTCAATGGTACCACTGGATATACTATTTGATTAGATGCCTTGAGCAAAACGTCAATGAGAAGGGTGAGACGGAGCAGGTTCGTATTGGAACACGATGGAATCAAGGGGTTTCAGCTTGAGATCAGCGGTTAGGATCAGAACGAGCGGGGCTGCGACGCTGAAAGCCAGGTAGCCGAAAAATACCGGCAATACCCAGCCCAGCGCGCCGGGGTGTTGAGAGTAGTGTGCGTTAGCCAGCCACCAGACTAATCCTGCTGCGATGAGTCCGACGAAAGCCGAGAGGTTCTGGCTGAGGGCGGAGATTTCGAGGGGGCTTTGGCATGTGGGGCAAATTAGGTCGTAAGAATACGCGACGATTGCTCCCGGTGGAACGAATGCGAAACAGTTGGGGCATTGGCGCGCCGACATGCTCACCTCCGAAAAACTCAGTTAACTTCCGACCTAGGCTACCCATAGTACGCCGGTTCAATACTCGCAGCTTCAGACTGGCGAAAACTCGACGCGGTGGCGGAACGGATCGATGCGTTCCGCGCGCACGCGGATCAGGTCGCCCAGATGGTAAGTGGTCTGCGCGCCTTTGCCGCGGGAGCCTCGATGTGGCTCGCAGACGATGGCATGATCCCGGTCGCGATAGGCGCATCGCTGGCCGGTCAATTGTTCCAGGCGGTCCACGCTGACGAGGCCTTCCACGAAAATCTCCACCAGCTCGACGAAAAATCCGAATTTCTGCACCGAAATAATCAGCGCATCATACTCTTCGCCGAGATGGCTTTCCATAAACTGCGCAGTCTTCCATTCCATCAGCTCGCGTTCGGCTGAATCGGCGCGTCGTTCGGCTTCGGAGCTTTCCACAGCGATTTCCTGGAGTTCGACGCGGCGATAAGGGCCGAGCATGGCCACGGATTCCGGTTTGCCCGGGCGAGGATCTTCGACAGGGGCGCGAATCGGCTTTACATCAGGATTTTCCAGCACCCATTTGAGGCAGCGATGAACGATGAGGTCGGGATAGCGGCGAATGGGCGAAGTGAAATGAGCATACTCTTTCGTTGCGAGCGCGAAATGACCCAGAACGTCGGCGGCGTAGCGGGCTTGCTTGAGCGAGCGCAGCATCAAGTAGGAAAGAATGCGCTCTTCGGGCTTGCCGGCGATTTTTTGAGTGAGGCGCTGATAATGCTGCGGGCGAATGTCCACTTCGTCGGCGGCCGGCATGGTGACGGTCATCGGGCGCGCGCGGCCTCGTTTTCCGCGGCCGGATCGCGCTTCCTGACGCACTGAACCGTGGCGAACGGCTACGCGGCGCTCAGCGAGATCTTCCACTCCCAGCGAATAGCCGAAAGCCTGCGCGACTTCCTCGAACTCGAGGACTTTTTTCGGGTCGGGTTTTTCGTGAACGCGATGGAGCGAAGCGACTCCACGCTTTTCCAAATACTGGGCGACGGCTTCGTTAGCCGCGAGCATGAATTCCTCGATCAGGCGGTGCGCGATATTGCGCTCGCTGCGGACGATGCTGAGCATGCGCCCGTCGCTGTCAAATTCGATGACGGCCTCAGGAAGATCGAAATCGATCGAGCCGCGAGCGTTTCGGCGGCGATTCAACAAAAGCGCCAGTTCTTTCATGCGGCGAAAATCCTGCACCAAGGGCGCGTACCGCGCGGTCATTTCCGGATCGCCTTCGATCACTTTGTTGACGTTGGTATAGGTCATGCGTTCGGCGGAACGAATCACGCCGGGAAAAAATTCTGATTGAATCATTTTTCCGGTTGCGTCCATTTCCATCACGACGCTCATCACCAGGCGGTCCACCTTCGGATTCAGGGAGCAAATGCCGTTGGACAGCTCTTCGGGCAGCATGGGCACGGCGCGATTAGGAAAATAAACGGAAGTGCCGCGCAAGCGGGCTTCGCGATCGAGTGCTGAATTGCGCGGAACGTAATGCGCGACGTCGGCGATATGTACCTGAAGCTCGAAGTGCCCATCGGGCAGCGGGGCCACGCGGACGGCGTCGTCGAAATCGCGCGCGGTTTCGCCGTCAATGGTGACGATGGCGAGCTCGCGGAAATCGCGGCGTCCCGCGAGTTCGGATTTTGTGACTTCCTGTTTTTCGTTTCGGGCTTCAACCAAAACTTCTTCGGGGAAAATATGAGGCAAGTGATGCTTGCGAATGATGATTTCGACATCCACGCCGATTTCACCCGGGCGTCCGAGAATTTCCAGGACGCGTCCGACGGGCGCGAGACCACCTTTGGGGTAGCGCTTGATTTCCACGTCCACGACAGCGCCATCGAGTTCAGGAAGACGCAGGCGGCGGCTCGCGAGAGGCGAGCTCTCCGAAACAGGGCCCAGTTTCTGGCGCAAAGCAGACGTCAACTCGTCGCCGGGGGGAATCAGGACTTCGTGCAGGATGCGCGTGTCATAAGGAAGAACCACGTTTCCTTGCGGGCCGTAGCGAAAGAGGCCGACCAGCGTGGGGTGTTGGCGTTCGACAATTTGCACCACGCGGCCTTCGGCGCGGCCGTCCGGGCGGCGGCGTTCGACGCGTCCGAGAACGCGGTCGCCATTCATGGCGTCGCCGAGATTGTCGCGTCCAATGAAAAGATCGCCGTCGATTCCGCGGATGGGAGCATCGGGGACGAGGAAGGCGTAGCCTTCGCGATGCGCAACAATTCTGCCGGGAATAAGATTCGGATCGTGGCCGCCTTTCGATGGATGAGCAGAAGTTGGAGGCTGCTTTTCTGAGCGGCCCTGCGGCTGCGCGGCGGTTTTCGTGGAAGCCGACTCGCGGTCCTTACGCTTCGTCGCGGCTTTCTGCGTTTCCTTTGCGCTGGGCAATTTGTAGCGATTGCCGCGGGTTTCTTCCACGTCGCCGCTCTTCTTCAACCTATGGAGGACGCGAGGGAGGAAGCGGCGGCCGTGATGCTTCAGCTCCATGCCATGAGCGATCTGGCGAATGCTGGCCGGCTCGGAAAGCGTGGCCAGGTGCGCCAGAACCAGTTCGGGACTCACTTCGGGTGGGCGCGATTCTTCCTGGGGATCGTTGGGGTGGCGCTGATTAGGAACGCCCATGAGGTCTCGACTGGGAAAGGAATTTTGCGGCGGGTGGGAAGAGACGCGCTCCGAAATCCCGCGAAAATCTGAATGGCTTAATCGCAGTTCTAGAACCGGTTAGAAATTGCGCGGTCGTTTGTTTTGAGTGAGTTACGTCGCATTCTGTTTGTGGGGCAGAACCGGTTAGAA
>Ga0210398_10004201_pt1 | contig 13578 bp, 14 predicted proteins | sample IncBWC4OmetaG_FD_161047 | JGI IMG/M metagenome (GOLD analysis project Ga0210398, IMG submission 161047) | Forest soil microbial communities from Barre Woods Harvard Forest LTER site, Petersham, Massachusetts, United States - Inc-BW-C-4-O | ecosystem: Environmental > Terrestrial > Soil >... | reverse complement strand
GGCCCCATGTGTACTACGCATATATTCTCCGAAGTAAGAGTTGTCCCGACCAGACTTACGTAGGTTCAACCGGCAGTCTGCGAGAGCGTCTAGCCGCACACAACGCTGGAAGATCGGCTCACACCAGCAAATTCAAGCCCTGGGAATTGGTGATCTACGCTGCCTTCCAAGAGCAGCGCACGGCCGAAAAGTTCGAGCGATACCTCAAGAGCGGCTCGGGCCGCGCCTTCGCACGCCGCCATCTCCTGCGAGGCAAATTTCTGCCCTAAGGGACCCCATGCATTTCGGGCGAGCCGAACGGCCTTCGTTATGCAAGCTGTCTCACATGCATCAGGCCCCTCGTACGTATCCTCAAGCCCTCGCCTTAATCGCAAGAGCCGGTATTTCTGAGACTGATCCCCGCACCAGGACTGCCAACAGTTCCGGTCCACCTTCGTGGCCCAACTTTCCAATCCTCCAAAAGAATGTGTTGCAACGCGTGTTTTGGGCTGCTAACTTTGTGGTCCCCGGTCAAGTTCCTATCGAAGTAACTGGCTCGCTGGAGACACGTAAATGAAAAAGCTCATCGGCATCTTGGCGCTGGGAATTTTCGCACTCGGCATGACACCGCAGAGCGCGCTCGCCGACAGCAGCTCCATCACTGTGGGCAGCTCTTTTGCACCCGGCTCGCCGACCACTCTCTTCTCCGCTCCCGGCGACGCTTTTTCATTCTCCTTCAGCTTGCCTTCTTCTTCTCCTTGCGCCTGCGGCCCAACCAGCAACGGGTTCGACGTCAATGCCTTGGTGAACTACACTTTGGGTTCCACTAGTTTTAACAACCTGCCCGCGGTAATCGCCTTCGCACCGAGCAGTTTGGGTGGCCTGTTTGATGTCGAAGTCACTGTCGACGGCGTGCTCTACGATTGGTTCCTGATTGGCTCGCAAGTTTACACCGTCAACTCGGCCGGCACTGTCGCTACGCTTCTTCCCAACGGCATTTTCAGCATCACGCCCGGCGACACCGCAAGCGGCTCCGGTAGCTTCTTTTTCGACACCAATGGAGATTTCGCCCCGCTTCCCGGCGGCTCCGTCGGATTAACCTCCAGGGCCCCCGAACCGCCAGCTCTGCTGCTCCTGATCTGCGGCTGCCTCAGCCTCGCCGCTTTGAAACGCAAATTCCTACCCGCGTAGTCGTCTAGCAATTCGGATCGCCGTCCCGGTCGAAACCGCACCCGTTTAACCACCATCCCACTTTGTTTGCTATCAGCCGTTGAGCCAAGTATTCATTTGACACTTACGTAACCGCAGAGTATATAGCACCAGCGTTATATATCGGGAGGCATTATGCGTCCGGTTCGCACTAGCCTCTTCTCTGCCAGTCTCTTAGTCACCGTTCTATTGTCGTGCCCCGTTTGCACCGATGCCGGCGGTGACGCTCCGATTTGCAACGTCAGTTGTCGCCCCAATCCTTCTTCACCAACTTACGGCCCGACCTTGACTGCTCGCTCATTACCTCAGAACGCGCGCGGCTCTGCCGATGCTGTAAGTCGGCCTGTGGCTGGCAGTCCTGGGAGCGGCGGCAGCAAGACGAAAAGCGCCGGCGGCCACGGTGTAATTGCCGGAAGCCAGAGCTATTCGTACGTGATACCTATTCTCAATCTCCCTGGTCGCAACGGCTTGAACGTGAATCTGAATCTGTACTACAACAGCGCGGTCTCGACCATCGACCTCGTCAGCAAAGCTTCCACCTTCAATGCCAGCCAGGATTTCCCCTCCAACGGCTTCCGGTTGAATTATGGCATCTTGGAGTCTGCCGGCTCGGGCTACCTTCTGACCGAACCCGATGGAACAGTTCGCAATATGGTATTTTTGGCTGCGAACGACGATTACCAAAGCACCGATTCATCTTTTATCGATTTCAACCCTTCAAATCTGGTGCTTCGTCGCCCCGACGGCTCTCAGTGGGTTTATCAGCAGGTAGGAACCACCACGGTCTACGTGCCCATCAAGATTGAGGACACCAACGGAAACTATCTCACTGTCGCATACAGCACGGCCACCAACGTAGGCAACCAGGCCATCAGCACCATTACCGACACACTCGCACGCGTGATCACCTTCAACTACAATACCAGCGGCGAGCTCTCTTCTATCACGGCACCCGCCTTCGGAGGTGGTACTTACACGGCGGCAAACTTTCAGTGGGGCACGGCGGACCTGACCTACGATTTCTCTCTCACTGTGAACGATAGTCCAGCCAGCGGTACGAATATCAACGTCCTCACAGGTTGCACCTACCCCAATGGGACTGGCTACACCTTTTCCTACGGCGCATGGGGAATCGTGCACGAAATTAAACAGAACAGCAGCACCGGCATGCTGCAGAGCTACGTCTCCTACAATTATCCCTCCGGCACCACGAAACTTTCAGGTGCCCCGACCTTCACCCAGCAGACCATATTCGACGGCGTAAACACCGGAACTTGGACTTATGCCAACACGATTTCCAACGGCTTGGTCACCTCCATGGCGATCACCGATCCTTCTGCCACTATCACCACGACTAATCTCCTGACGTCCGGCCTGCCTAGTAGCGTCACCACAGGAACCTCCTCAAAGCTTCTTGAGCAAATCAACTACACTTGGACGACGGGCGGGCTGCCCGCGACTATTACGACAACGCTCAAGGACACCGGTCAATCTTCAAGGCAGCAGTTTGGTTATACAGCGTACGGCAGCGTCAACCTGATAATTGTTTCCGATTGGGGTACATCCTGGGACAACGGATCTGGCAACTTTGGAGGAGCGGCGGGCTTTGCTCAACTCGGCCAGGTCACTAATACCTACCAGAACACGGCCGCGTACATCAACCAGCACATCTACAATCGACCATTGGAAACCCAGGTCTTTAATGGGGTCGGAACCATGGTCTCCCAAACAGTCTATGCCTACGACGCCTCCGCTCTGACGTCGGAAATTGGCGCAACAAACCACGACGATACGAATTACGGGACTGGGTTCACCACCCGAGGAAATTTGACCAGCACCACTACTTACCCAACCACTTCGACGCCGATCAGCCACGCTTACACTTACGATACGCTCGGCAATCTTCTCACCGCGCAAGTGTCATGCTGTAACCAGGAGAGCTGGACGTTCGCTGCCGATAACGAATACGCTTATCCCGAGATCCTGAAACGAGGTGTGTCGCCTCAATTTACAAGCGATCGGAGCTACGACTTCAGTACCCGGTCTGGTGAAAACGCAAACCGATGAAAACGGCAAAGTGACTTCTTTCGCCTACGATTCCATGAAGCGAATCAGTTCCATCACTCGGCCCGATAACGTGGTCATCGGCAATTCGTTCACTGATTCTTTAGCGGAACCGACCGTTCAGACCTCCATCCCCGTAGACTCTGGACTGACTGAGTATCAAACCACCACCGTGACTGGTCCCGGTCGCGTAGTCTCGCAAGAGCTCAGCAACAGCAGTAGCAGTGGCTCCATCACTTCCATCGTTAACACCGCATACGACCCTCTAGGACGCGTTTCGGAAATTTCAAATCCGTACGCAAGCGGCGGAACTCCAACCTACACCACCTACAGCTACGATTCCCTGTCGCGGCCTCTGACGGTCACGCCTCCCGGCAGCCTTGGAAGCTATCAATACAGCTACACCGGCAACGCAATCACGGTAACCGATCCGGCCACGAAGCAACGCGAAACGTTCACTGACGCACTCGGAAGAATCACGCAGGTCTATGAACCGGGGTATAGCGACGGAACGCCTTCCTCCGGCTCGGTCACCATCTCAGGAACTCAGCAATTCATAAACGTCACAAATCCCAACCCCCCGCCTGCAAAGCTTCCGCTGCTCGATACCGGGGCCGTATCTGTAACCCTGGGAAGTTATACGGCAAGTTACATCTACGGATTTAACAACGTGGCCGATAACCCTACGAGCATCGCCGATAACCTAGCCTACGTCTTCACCAACGACCCGAATTCCCCCGTGATTGCGTCCGCTAGTGGGGGCACATTGTCTCTTACCTCAAAAATGTCGGGCCTGCAGGCCAATTATCCGATCTCGGTCAGCATTAGCTACGACACGAGTGATTTCTCAAGACCGTCCTTCACGTCAACAACTTCGGGCCAGACCATGACTGGCGCAACCGACGGCCTTCCAAATGGCGCCACACCTAGCCTCAGCACCCCGCTCGTCACCCAATCTAACTATGACCCGCTCGGCGACTTGACTAGCGTCTCCCAAGGCCAGCAGCAGCGCCTTTTCGTCTACGACGGCATGGGCCGCTTGACCAGCGCCACCACACCCGAATCGGGCACTGCGCAATATACGTACACAACCTTCAGCCAAGTGAACACGCGCACCGACGCTCGCAACATCACGAGCACCTATTCCTACGACGGTATAAATCGCTTATCGGGGATCACCTATAGCGACAGCACAAGCCCCGTGAGTTTCACTTACGATCAAGGCGGATCGCAGTCCAACGCCAGCGATCGCCTTACCAGCATGACTGATGGCGTCGGCAGCGAAACTTACCAGTACGATGTACTCGGTCGCGAGACCGCCATGACCAAGACCATCAGCGGGATCGCCTATCCGCTGACCTACTCATACAACACCGCCAGCGAGCTGAAACAGATTACCTACCCTTCGGGACGAACCGTGGCGCAGACCGTGGACGCGCTAGGCCGCCCAACCGAAGTAACCAGCGGCTCGACCAATTATATTTCCGGCGTGAACTATAATGCCGCGGCTCAGCCCACCAGCTACCAGTACGGTAACGGAGTCCAGGCAGCTTTCTCCTACAACGCGCAGATGCAGTTGCAATCACTGTCCTACTCCAACTCCAGCGGAACGATTGTCGGCCTCACTTACGGTTATGGCACCGGCGACAACGGCCAGATTCAAAGCGTCACCGATAGTGCCGACGCCGGTCGCACGGCCAACTTCACCTATGATGCCTGGGCGCGTCTGAAAACAGCGCAGACGACCGGCGATACCGCCTATCCTGCTTGGGGACTCTCCTTTACCTATGACCGCTACGGCAACCGCACGGCGCAAAGCGTCACTACGGGTTCCGCTCCCGCGAACTCGCTGTCCTTCTCGACTACGGGCGGAGCTTTGACCAACCATGCTGACACCTTCAGTTACGATGCCAGCGGGAACATGCTCAACGACGGCACCAACACCCTGACGTACGACGCCGAAAACCGCGTGCTTACGAGCGCAGGTTCGCTCGGTTCTGCAACCTACACATACGACGGCAATGGACTGCGCGTCGAGAAATCCGGATCGAATGGCAGCACGATTTACATTTTCTCCGGCGCCAAAGTAATCGGCGAGTACGCACCTGGAGCGCAACCCAGTTCTCCAACCACGGAGTACATCTATGCCGGCGCAAGTCTCGTCGCCTCCATCGCCGGCGCGACTCCAACCTATTACCACCCCGACCAGCTCTCTGCGCGTGCACTAACCAGCTCGACCGGCAGCGTCGTTGCTCAGCGGGGAGATTATCCATTTGGCGAGTCGTGGTATGCGACTGGCACAAATACGAAGTGGCAGTTCACGAGTTACGAGCGCGACCCGGAATCCGCCAACGACTACGCTATGGCCCGCTACGACGTCAATCGTCTTGGCCGGTTCAGTTCGCCGGATTCTCTCAGCGGTGCGATTGCCGCCCCGCAGACCTTGAATCATTATAGTTACGCGCTAAATGATCCGATCAACCTCATAGACCCCAGTGGAATGTCCCCCAATTGCCTCATTGACAGTCAAGGGAATTGCATTGGCGGCAGCGGTGGTTCCTGCACCGTTGATGGGCAGTCGGTGGACTGTGGCACTGCGATGAACCTTCTCCAGATGGGAGGAGCCGCACAATGCCCCGGCAACGATTGCGGTCCCATCGCCGGTGCCAACGGCTGGTTGTATCAGATTATTCTCACCAACGACGATGGTTTCGAATACGTCAATCCGCTAAGCGGCAACCTTTTCAATTCCGACGGCAGCGAACTTCCTTTGCTGGGTGACCCCGATGGCAACTTTTCGTTCGATGGCGCAATGCAATCGCCGGCACAGAACGCTGGCTGCACACAGCCCATTCTCAATGCGGTCAACAAGCAGTTCGGCACGAGCTTCACGGCCAACAATGTCCAAGGCGACCCGTTCCCGAACGGTGGTGGGACGAACCTAATCATCGTTGGTGCTGGCCTGTCTGCCGCGCAGTTCAATTCGATTCAAACCGGAAGGTATCCGCTCAGCCCCCTGACCTGGCTGATTGGCTACGGTCCCACTCTGCACATCACGGGACCGACCTTTTTCGATCCTCCGCCTGCCACATTCCAAAACAGCAACGTTGGTGGCGCGACGTCCGTGACTTTCACTGCCCACATCGATACGAGCTTTGCCTATAACCCGATCGGGGCGCTAATTCATCTCTTTCGAGACCTGCTGCATATCGGAGGTCCGCGCAAGCCATGTTAATAGCGATTGCTTCAACGAAGAAGGGCATGATAAGCACCATTCTACCTGCGCAGGTGCTTGCGCAAGGTTTTCTCGTCTGGGCAATGGTAGTCTTCTTTGCGCCTTTGCTCTACGCACAGGATATCAATATAAGAGTTCTCAACGGGCGCAACGGAAAACCAATCACCAATGAATGCCTCAACGTGTGGGTCGGGACGCGGCAGCGCACACACATGGTTGCCGCGACAAGTAATGAAGGAGTTGCGCTGCTACACATTGCGGACAATGATATTCTGGCGGAGACTGCCTGCCCGGGATGGGTGTCCCGAGCGTCGCGGCGAACAGATATGGACGGGATTACGGTCAGCGGCGACCGCTACATCGCCTGTCAGGAGTACGCGAAAATTCTTCCGGGAGAGCCCCCAACCGATCCTCTCACAACTATGCCGTACTACCCGATTAAGAAAATTCTTGAGTCGGGTATCAGTGCCGCCAATACGTGTGGAAAGTTCAGGGCAGAAGCAAGGCCGGGCGAACTGATTTTCTATGTCAGGCCGCGCACCTTCTCAGAACGCATGAAACTCTAGGCTGACCAGATGGCGTTATCGGCTCCTTTTTACACTGAGCTTCGAGGGGCATCTGACCTGCTCCCCATTTTCCGCGCAGAGGTGTATATGGGTGTTGCCGAGTACGCCCCCAGCGCGCAACCAAGTTCCCCAACCACGGAGTACATCTATGCCGGCGCGAATCTCGTCGCCTCCGTCACCAGCGGAACCCCAACCTATTACCATCCTGACCAGCTCTCCGCCCGTGCGCTCACCAACTCGACCGGCAGCGTCGTCGGCCAACAGGGCCATTATCCCTTCGGCGAATCCTGGTATTCCAGCGGCACAGCCACAAAGTGGAAGTTCACCAGCTACGAACGCGACCCGGAATCCGCGAACGACTACGCCATGGCCCGCTATGACATCAACCGCCTAGGTCGCTTCAATTCCCCGGATCCGCTCGCGGGTTCGATCGCCGACCCTCAATCTCTCAACCGCTACACGTATGTTCGCAATGATCCGGAAAATCTTGAGGATCCTCTCGGACTGGACGATGATCCGAATTGTCCGCCAACTTATACTTGCGTAGTCACAAACCTACCCCTTCCTCCGGAGGACCCCGTTTGTGGAGACAATTGCCCTGGCGAAATCCCGGGCGGCGAGGATGGCGGCGGTGTTGACGTCGGTGACGACGGCGCTGGAAGCGCTGGCGGGGGGAACAGCGGTGGCCCGGCCGGAAATGGTCCTAAGACAGCGCAGCGACTGCTAGTAAATCCCAAATGCCTCGCCTTCATTGCAGGCCTCGTTCTCGATGCCGAGCTTGGACTCGCAGCACAGGATCCGGGCAATCAAGCGGCATCGATACTGGCATTTAACTTTGCAGGTACATCAGGATCCACATATGTCGGACTAAGTAACACGATTCAAAACACAAATTATGTATCTACTTCTACTAACCAGACGACAGGGGGCCTCACGACGATTGCCGATACTCAACCTGGAACCCCTCTCGGGACGAACGGCGGACGGCAAACGGTGACCCTGTATCCTCCATATGGAGATTTAAGCACCATCGCACAGGGTCAGACTATTATCCACGAAGGAATACATGATGCTTTTGGGTTGTCCGACCAACAGCTCGCTCTGGCAGCTACGGGCCAGCAATACCCAGAAACCCCAGAAGGAAAAGCAATGGCTTCATATGCTTGGAATAAGGCACTGGCATCGCACTGCAACAAGTTTTGATAAAGGCAAGGACCTGTTTGAAGCGAAGGAGACTCTCGTGAGCAGAAAACTTATAGTGTTGCTCTTGTTAGTCGCTGGAGTGTCAATTCAGACTTATCCAGACGATAACGACTTGTGTCTTTGTAAGTTTGTCGCTCCACGCTACCCAGTCATTGCGCGACAGTCGCACATATCCGGTGATGTCCGCTTACGAGTCCATTTCGACGCTCAGGGCATACCTGGAGAAATCAATGTCGTAGAGGAAGGGAATCCTGTGTTACGGGAGTCGGCTGTGAAAGCGGTTAAGCAATGGCAATTTTGCCGACTATCGGGCGTTGACCGAGATCATCAAATGGTTGTCACGATAAAATTTACGATTGGCAAATATGCGACCCAGAGCTGGTATCCAACAGAAGTTAGTTTTGGACCCCCAGCGACAGTTGAAATCACAGCACCTTCGGCTGCAACCCGTATGCCCGACGAGAAGTAAGATAGGCGGGTGGGGAACTTTCTTCGTCACTTTTTGCGCACCTTACTCGCGGCGGGTGGCCGACCCTTCCACACGGGCTGAGGTGAACGCTTATCTTTTGCGGGTGCCGCTCGATGAGAACGAAGGCGTTGTCAAGAGACACCTGTTCGCTGCAATGCTTTGCCGGGTGCTATGGGGAGTCACGGAATATCAGATGTGATCCCTGACATACTGGGTTTCAATGTCAGTGCAAGTGTTTGTCACTAGGTATGTTTAGAGTCATTCAAACGTTGCGGAGGCAATGAGTGAATAGGTTTTCCAAGTACCGGTGGAGCTCATCGTCAATCGGAATTACAGTTACGGTTGCCCTCGTTAACATTGCCGCTAAACAGTATGATCCGATGTGGCAACCGCATTCATTAGTTGGTCGAATCAACGGTCTGGGCGGGGTTGCCACAATAATTTCATTTGTGCTCGCCATGGTGTCCCTCTTCAAGAACGAACCACCCCTTGCTGGTCTACTCGCTCTGTTTCTTAGTATGGCCAGCTTCCTTTTGTATCTTCGATAACGGGCGGGTGGCAATCGATGAGAACGAAGGCGTTGTCAAGAGACACCTGTTCGCTGCAATGCTTTGCAGCACCGCTTGGATCTCAGAGAAGCACGATTTACATTTTCTCCGGCTCAAAAGTGATCGGCGAGTACGCTCCCAGCGCGCAACCCAGCTCTCCGACCACAGAGTACATCTATGCCGGCGCGAATCTCGTCGCCTCCATCGCCGGCGCGACCCCTACCTATTACCATCCCGACCAGCTCTCCGACCGTGCGCCCACCCATTCGACCGGCAGCGTCGTCGGCCAACAGGGCCATTATCCCTTCGGCGAGTCTTGGTATGCCAGTGGTACCGCCACAAAGTGGAAGTTCACCAGCTATGAGCGAGATCCCGAATCTGCCAACGACTACTCCATGGCTCGCTACGACGTCAACCGCCTCGGCCGGTTCAATTCCCCGGATCCGCTGGCCGGTTCCATTGCCGACCCGCAGACGTTGAATCATTATAGTTATGCGCTAAATGATCCGATCAACGTCATAGACCCCAGTGGAATGTCCCCCAATTGCCTCATTGACAGCCATGGGAATTGCATTGGCGGCAGCGGTGGTTCCTGTACTGTTGATGGGCAGTCGGTGGACTGTGGCACTGCGATGAACCTTCTCCAGATGGGAGGAGCCGCACAATGCCCCGGCAACGATTGCGGTGCCATTGCCGGGGTCAACGGCTGGTTGTATCAGATTATTCTCACCAACGAGGATGGTTTCGAATACGTCAATCCGCTAAGCGGCAACCTTTTCATCTCCGACGGCAGCGAACTTCCTTTGCTGGGTGACCCGGACGACGACTTTTCGTTCGATGGCGCAATGCCGCAAGCCCAGTCCCCAAATGGCGGGTCTTCGTGGCACAAGAATCCATGTATTACAGGTGCTATAGCCAGTGGGGCCCTACATCTGGCTGTTGATTCGATAGGACTGATTCCTGAAGCTGGCGGTCTCGCCAGAGTAATTGGCCATCAGGCTGGATACGTTGGAGCAGTCGCGGATCAGGCAGGTTCAAACATCATTAAGGCAGTCGGAGCTTCGACGAGCACCGGCTCGGGTCTCACAGGGCTGAGTGATACGTCTCCTGAGGGGCTGCTTTCAACCGGCCTTACCATCGCTGGATTTATACCTGGTGTAGGGCAAGCCGCTGCTGGACTTTCGATTGCTCTTGACATTTACAAGACAGCAAAGGCGATCATACATTGCAAGTAGCTAACGACCTAAAGAACGACGTAACAGCAGCCAGGAAAATGCGCTTACCCTGGTGGGGCGTGTTGTGCATAGTTATTGGTGCGCTGCCGATTTATTGGCTGTTCGATCATTTTGGACGACTTAATACTGCGTTGCCGACACTGAATTGTGTAGTGATGCTTGGTTTCGCTATTGCCGTAAAGTGGAAGCTGAGGCGGCGTGCGTGGTTTTGGATCACCATGACCATCTTAGCAGCTCTTCATGTTCCATTGATTTTGTTTGTTCCCTGGACCACCAAGTGGGTTCCCGCAATCGCGATTGCCGCCATCGACTCAGCGGATTTGATTGCGATGCTCGCGATTCTTTCTGTTGTCGGGAAATTCGTGGAAGGGTCGAGCACCTCGGAAGGATGAGGGCAAGTGGGCTGATTAGATGATGTTGTCGGCTCCTTGCTCCGAGTAGACTTGGTAGCTGATGGACGACCAAGGCTCGGAAGAAAGGAGCCGAGCCCGCCGCAGCGGGGCGATCATGGTCTGCGATGATCTTCACACCCGCGTCGAAGTTCCCGCTTTCATCCCTCTACCTTTTGCGCAGCTTCACCCGCGCAATGTCGTCGCCTTCGCAAAACTTCACCTGACCACGGCGATGGACTCCTACCTCATTCCCAAAATGGGAGTGGAGCCGCTTCGCAGAGTTATGCTCACAACCTACAGATCCTTGAAATTCTCCAAATCACGTGCTACCGTCGCTCGTGGTTAAAATAAATTATCCTCGAACGCTTCACAACGGCTGGCCGCCGCTATCCCTCCGAAAATATTCACGCTGGCTGAATGAATCTATTGCTCGACACGAACTCGCCAAATTAAATCGCCAAACTCATGAATTTAAATGTTGTGTAACTCGCAGAAAACAAACAGCGGCGGCTTGCTCAAGTCGCCAAATTTTTCAAAAACGCGATGCCTCTATCCCGGCTGTCCGAGCGGCGAACCTTGTGACCGGAAGATGTGATGGCGCATAATACTCTTTGCGGGAAAAGGAGACCGTTAAGATGGGAACATCTAAAACAATCCTGATTCGGACTGTCATGATTTTGGTGGCGCTTGTGGCGTTGCTTGTGGTCGGTTACGGTGTTTTGAATGCGGGCGACAAACCTCCCCAGGCCGGAACCGTCGCGCCCGATTTTACGCTGAATTCGCAGGAAGGCACGCCGGTGAACCTGCACGATTATCGCGGGAAGTGGGTGGTGCTCTATTTCTATCCCAAGGATTTTTCGAGCGGCTGCACAGTGGAAGCACACAATTTCCAGCGCGATTTGGCGCAATATCAAGCGAAGCACGTAACGATCCTGGGCGTGAGCGTGGATACCGCGGATTCACATCAGAAGTTCTGCACCAAGGAAGGTTTGAACTTCAAGCTGCTGGCCGACACGGATCACAAAGTCTCGGACGAATACGGATCGGTGATGAACCTCGGCGTTAAAAAACTGTCTGCCCGGCACACATTTATCATCAGCCCGGACGGCGTCATCGTGCAGGAATTCATGGACGTGAACCCCAGCAACCACAGCGAACAGGTATTGGCTGCGCTGACTGAGTTGCAAAAGACGGGGGACTAAGAACAGGAGATTCGGCGGGACGGACTTTGCCCTCGGGAACTCCTTTGCAAGGTCCGTTCCGGAAAGCTCTCAGGGATCGACTAGTTCACGTCCGGGACGTTCAAAGAGCGGCGCCTAAAGCCCAGGCCAACGAGAAAGAGTCCCGAAACCAGCATGAGCACCGAGGAAGGCTCTGGTACTGCGGGCCCGTCGGTCGCGGTGAGCGTGTACCAGGCTCCCGTATCTATGTCCATAAGCTCAAAAACGCCGGTCAAAAATGTGGGATCGGACTCGCTGCCGGTATAGAGCTGAGCTCCCATCAAATCCGGCAGACACGAGAAAACGCTGTTCAGGCCGCCGAGATCGGAGGAGTTAAAGAAGACGATTGTGTCGGTCATCGAGGTGCCGTCGACAGTGAGATCAATCGGCTGCATGGTGAACGCGACACCGCCCTCAGAAAATCCGGGCGCTGAGCTCATCGAAATTGTGAAGGAAGCTGTCGTTGGACCAGTGAGCGTATAAGTAATAGTTTCCGAAGAAGAATCAGCTTTCGCGGGGAGGGCCGAAAGGAAAAAGAGAACCGCCAGCGTTGCTACAACCTTTAGTGTGGCCTTCATGTGGCTCCTCTTTGCTCCGCCCCCTCTGTGCAGCGTGACATCTGTTGCCGCAGGCGTTATAAGGGTATGGCAATCGCTGGTCCAAACTGGGGCGATCACAAGTGCTTCAGCAGACGGGATTTACTATGATTCTCAAAACTGTACACGGAACCGATTTTCATATCGATGAGGCAGGAAGGCCCACAGTTTTCCTACGCTGCCATCGTCGGCCTTTCGCGGACAGGCTTCAAGTCAGCGGTATCGAATAAAATGAGAGGCGGGGGAGATACATGAAAAAGTGGCTTTTGTCCGCGTTCATAACCGGCATCGCTTTCGCCGTGAGCATGACTTTGAGTGCTGCCTGGCTACAATCGGGCGCGGGTGCACATCCTAGCGCTGCAGCTGGCGCACAGTCGCCACAAACCCCGCCAGCCGACAAGACTGATCCCGACACTCCTGAAGCGGACGATTCTCTGAAGCTGACTGACGAGCAAAAGGAGCGGATCAAGTCCATCCGCGACGACGCTCAGCAACAGCTCAAAGCCATGCAGAAAGACAAGACGCTGAACGACGATCAGAAGCAAAAAAAAGTGAAGCAGATAAAAATGGACACGCGCAAGCAGGTTTGGAGCGTCTTGACGCCGGAACAGCGCACGATATGGGCCGAGGAGGCTCGGCAAAGGCGCGAAGCGAAAACCCACTCGAATCCGCAGTAGTTCTTTTCCGCAAGGGCATCCTCAAAACGGAGCGCCGAGAAAAATTCTTTCGGTTGAATGCAAATAGTTCTTGCATCGGCTACAAATATCCGTATTCTGCGTTCTGCGAACTCGTGCCGAGTTTTCTGGTGAGAGCGCGAGGGTCGTTGATCAGGAGGACGCGACAACAAATTGAGCACGATATC
>Ga0210398_10004200_pt1 | contig 13579 bp, 11 predicted proteins | sample IncBWC4OmetaG_FD_161047 | JGI IMG/M metagenome (GOLD analysis project Ga0210398, IMG submission 161047) | Forest soil microbial communities from Barre Woods Harvard Forest LTER site, Petersham, Massachusetts, United States - Inc-BW-C-4-O | ecosystem: Environmental > Terrestrial > Soil >... | reverse complement strand
AGCCATTCTGCCCTTTCCCGACGGAAAGGAACTTCTCGTCTTCGCCGGCGACGACACCGTGCTTGGCTCTCCGGTCATTACACTTTTCCGCGTGAACGTCGTTAGTCACGACGCGCAGAAAGTTGGGGAACTCTCGGGAAGCCCCACTGGCCTGGTCTGGAACGATCCCGGCAAGACCCTTTTGTGCAGCCGCACCGTCAATGGCGTCACCAACATCTGGGATCAGTACCGTACTTCCGCTTATCTGCGGTTCGGGGACGTTGTCTTCAAATTTCAGCTTCTCGGGACCGCCATACTCATGCAGCACCACTGCGTTCATCGCGTATCTCCCACCCGCAGAGCTTCAGGCATAATATCTCACGAGATCATATCCCACCCTGGCCTCATTTGAACGAAGTCTGGCCCAACTCCCGTGTAGTCGACAATTCGGAAGTTAAATCGAAACCGTTTCCTTCCGGTCGCTGTCCTCGTGGAGGCTCAAACCCTGACTTTTATGTGATCAAGAATGTGTCGAAACCTGCAAGAGGGATTCCGGCACAGCCAGAGAGCAAGTTTCAGAAATTATGAAAGTTCTAAAATCGTCGACTAGGGCCGACCAGTTGTTTTCAACCTCTTACAGCAGTGGCGAGGACTCGATCACCCACCCACATGGTTCTACACGAGGAGCTCTAGCCCGCAGACTCGCATAAATACTGAAGTCTTTTCCCGGCGAAGAGCGCGGGCCATCTTCAGAATCAACCACAGCGATGTCACGACTATTGTATGCAAGGACTCGGCCTTCTAATGACCACAAGCGCGTTTCTCGGTACCTATGAGGATGAATCAATGCTCATTCATTTTCTCGGCTTTCTCCTCTGCTGCTTTGAGACGCCCGATGGGGTGTCAGCTTTCGGGTCACAAATTTGTAAGCCATACCGAGCAAGTTCCGCAACACTTCTGGACCAAACCAAAGATAAGCGAACTAGAACGCCCTCATAATCGCCATAGGGGTCCGTCAGGTAGCAGACATCGGGAGCCGCCGCCAGCACCTCGGCTCGATCATCAAAATCCAGACAAACCCGAAGCGAAGCGGGTTCAGCTTGGCGATTCGCGGGTACACACGCCAGGAGTTTTCCGCCGAGTTTGAGCGCGGGGGATCCGTACGCCGTGCTCTCCTCCACGCAGGGCAATGCGAGTCCGATCTTCCGCACGATTTCGAAATCTATTGTGCCTCCGCGCATGGAAGGTCCAATATCCGGAACTCATTGTCCTCGCTTGGTCCGTGCGGCATGAAGTGTGCCTCTTGAGCTTTCCTCCACTTGTCCTCTTAAGCGTGTTACAGACTTCGCCTAGAGTTTTCCTGAATGGCTCTATTGAAAGACGTTGCTGCGAACCGGGCTTGGCCGGTTTCTCAGGACATTGCCCGAGCCGAAGGTTGAGAAGGATCATTACGTTTGAAACTGAAATGGAGGGACCGGGCGGAATTGAACCGCCAACCTAGAGTTTAGGAAACTCTCGCTCTATCCAATTGAGCTACGGCCCCTTCGTCGATAGGTTAGCACGTGCCAGACTCTTCGAAAACGGGTTGCCAAACAGGTTGCCAAAGGGAGAGGTTGGGATGGCCTAATCACCACAAATAGGCTCAAGGCACCACTTCCCAAACAACTGAAAACAAACCGCACGAATTTCTAACGCCTTTTTCCTAAACTGTTGGTCGGCGGTTCGACTCCGCCCGGGGCCTCCACTGCTTGGAATGCACCACACTGGTTACCAACGTAACCTCGATCGCCCACGTTCTCTGCTATACTGTTTTTGACGCTTTTGCTCGGTTTGCTCGTCAATGCGGTGGTCCTTTCAGTTGGATCAGATTCATCTCCGCTTTTCCTGCCCGCCGTTCAGTTCAGCGCCAAATCTAAAAATGAATGTGAGTGGCGTGAAGACTTCAGACGTGTGTCTGAGTGTGTGACAACTAGCCCCTCCAGAAAGATAAAAGTTTAAATGACCACATTTTCAGAACTGCCCTTAGCCGCTGCTTTGCAGCGTAAGCTGGCGGCAGCTCAATTCGTTACACCAACGCCCGTCCAGGTGCAGGCGCTTCCGCCCGCTCTCGAGGGCAAAGACGTACTGGCAACTGCCCAGACCGGCACCGGAAAGACGCTTGCGTTCCTGATTCCGATCATCGAGATGTTACTGCGCGAGCCTGCCAATCAGGTAAATGCGCTGGTTCTCCTGCCGACCCGCGAACTCGCGATGCAGGTTCATGAACAATACGAGGCGTTGCGCGTCAAGACTACGCCTAAAGCGTCGCTGGTAATCGGCGGCGTGAACGAGAAAGGCCAGATCCAGGGTATCCGGGTTGGCGCAGGATTGATCATCGCCACTCCGGGACGGCTACAGGATTTCATCTCCCGAAACTTGGTGGATCTGCGGCACATCAAGATCCTGGTGCTCGATGAAGCCGACCGTATGCTGGATATGGGTTTTCTGCCTGCCATCCAGCGCATTGTTGGAATCTTGCCCAGGCGCCGCCAGACCTTGTGTTTCTCCGCCACACTCGAGCAGTCGGTTGCCCGGCTGGTGAATGATTACATGCGGCAACCGGTGCGCGTCGAGTTGGGTTCAGTACTCAAGCCGGCGGAAAGCGTGGACTTGAAAGCCTACGAAGTGCGTCCGGGAGAGAAGATGGATGTGCTCCGGCATCTGCTGTATTCCGAGAAAGGTCAGACCCTGATCTTCACTCGCACCAAGCGTGGTACACAGCGGCTGGCCAGGGAACTGGCACGCGACGGATTCAATGCTGCCATGATTCACGGCGACCGTTCGCAATCGCAGCGTAACGAGGCATTGAGTGGATTTCAGGAAGGCCGCTTTCAGGTGCTGGTGGCGACTGACATCGCTTCGCGTGGCTTGCACGTTGACGATGTGGCTCACGTCATCAATTACGACTTGCCGAAGATGGCTGAGGACTTCATTCACCGTGTGGGACGTACTGGACGCGCCGGTTCTTTAGGCCGGGCTTCTTCCATTGTTACCGGTGTCGAAGTGATTGAGCTTCGCAACATCGAGCGCACCCTTAAGTTGCGGATGGAGCGTATGCAGATTGACGCTGCTGCTTCGGATCGACCGAAGCGCGTGATCCAAAACACCCTCGCTTCACGGACCCTGACCCGGTTGCCGGGCGAAGTGTTTGTGTAGGTGCTGGCCATGTGGCGCGGGCACCCTCGTCCGCGCTATTTCTTTTGGCCCCATCCTTATTGCAGTTAACAGCGAGGCTAAATATACCTTGGAAGACAGGATTCCAAGAAAGTGCTTTTTACTGGGGTGACGATCCTGATCGAATGATGAAATCTCGCACCATTTCCTGATGCTCGACAGTCATTCTGGTGAAATGAACACCTTGTCGGTCGTCGTTTGCCCAAACCACTACGCCCGTGGCTTCAATGCCGATTGGCGGTTCGGGCAGCCGAATGGATAGTTCCACCGTTTCCCCGGACGATAAGCCTGCGACTTCCAGCTGAACCCCGCCCTGACTTAGGTTCCAGGCCGTCCCCGTCAACTGTCTCGAGCCAACCGTGCACACAACTTCGGTTTGTAAAGGAACACGATTGTATTGGCGGCGATTCTCACGCAAAGGGCTCTGTAGCGTGCCATACAAACTGGCCAGCTTTAGTCTGTCGATTGGCTTCGGAAGAACGAATGTGACGCCCATGGCGAAGGACTTATACATGGTGTCGCATTTATCCTGCCCGGTTAATACGATGATTGGAGTGCATTTATTCATCGAGGATTGCCTCACCAGTTCCGGCAGTTTCAGGCCGTCCAGATCGGCGAGTTCGATGTCCAGAAAGATGCCGTCGAATCGTTCCTGGTTTACCAGCGTGGCCGCCTTCAAACCATCGCTGACCGGGCATACACTACTCTTTAATGGGCCCAGGACCTCGCTCATCAATCCCAGACTCGCTGGATCCGCATCTACCACAAGGAAGTTAGACGACACCATAATTCGCCTCATTTCCTGCCGCAGTCATGCCGCTTTCCGGCAAACTCCTGCGGGACTACATATACGTCTCTGGGGAATAAGGGTAAGTACTCGGTCCCATGAATATAGGCGATCTGAAGATATTAATTGGTTTGGATACACGATAGTAACCCTCGGTAATCAGCTCTCTCGGTGGGTCAACAAAAGGGTTCTATGGTCAGGCTTGCGGCATCGTTGCAGTGGTGTCCAGCATTTGTCGAATGCGGCTGGCCAGTGTATTTAAGGGGTACGGCTTTTGCAGAATCGCTGCCGACTGATCGGTGAAGTTCTCGTTAATCGCTGCGTGATCCGGGAATCCCGATGTGAATAGGATTTTGATGCGTGGGCGCATGCTCTTGATCTGCTGCGCCAGTTCGGGGCCTCCCACTTGCGGCATTACTACGTCGGTCAATAACAAGTGAATCGCGCCTTTGTAGCGTTGCGCGACTTGCAGAGCATCATTGCCGTTGTTAGCCGCGACTACGATGTAGCCCTTGCGCTCCAGGAACTCTCTTACCATGTCACGGATGTCATCTTCGTCTTCCACGACGAGGATGGTCTCCGTGGCTTTGATTTGGGGAGCCACAGCCGCTTGGGCGGTGGTTGATGCCGGCTGCTCGCCAGCCTCAGGCAAATAGAGGCTGAAGCTGGTGCCGTGACCCACTTGACTGCGAAATGAAATCCAGCCGCCGCTCTGCTCGACCACTCCATAGACGCTGGCTAGACCGAGTCCGGTGCCTTTACCCAACGCCTTAGTGCTGAAGAAGGGCTCGAAGACGTGACGCTGAGTTTCCACATCCATTCCGACACCGGTATCGCTTACGGTCAGTACGACACACTTTCCGGGCTTGGCCGGCCCGGAGCTCGCATCCTGGGTTTCGTTGTTCTGAGCCGCGTCGATCGCGTTGATTTCACGATTGCAGGTGGCAATCGTCAGCCGGCCTCCGTGCGGCATCGCGTCCCGCGCATTTAGGGCCAGGTTCAGGATCGCTTGTTCCATCTGCCGCTCATCCACCTTGACGCGCCACAAATCCGGAGTCAGTTCCAGGCGGAGCTCAACGCTCTCTCCGAGGACAGGTTCCAACATCTTGCTCACTTCGCCGGCCACGGTATTCATGCTGACCACACTCGGTTGCAGCACCTGCTTACGGCTAAAGGCAAGCAAGCGCTGAGTCAGAGAGGCGGCACGGCTCACTGCTTCTTTGATGCCGTAGGCGTCGGGGTACAACAGATCATCGGGATTGAGATGCCGCAGCAGCCGTTCATCGTGACCCTGAATGATCATCAGCAGGTTGTTAAAGTCATGAGCCACGCCGCCTGCCAGCTTGCCGATTGCCTCCATCTTTTGCGACTGCCGCAGCTGATCCTCCAGATGCTTGTGCTCGGTGATGTCGTAGAGCACGCCTTGCATCAGTGGAGTGCCTTTCGGCGCGTCACCCAACTGTACGGCTTCGTCCCGAAACCACAAAACCTTGCCTTCGCGGCTTAGCATGCGATACTCGGTCCGCATCCTTCCACCATTGGCGACGAACTGAGCATCAAACGCCAGAACATGCTCGCGGTCGTCGGGATAAATATGATTGATCCAATTCGCCGAGTTCTGTTTCCACTCGGCGGGAGAAAAACCAAGAATCGATTGAATCTGCGGGCTCACGTAATGCCATGGACCCAGGACGCCAACTTCGGCGATGTAAGTGATCGCCGGAAGACGCTCCACCAGGGTGCGGTACCTGGTTTCGGCGGCGTGCAGTTCGGCGTCCGCATGCTCACGTTCAATGGCGATTCCTGCCAGGTGGGTAGCAGATTCCACTATCTGCGAGTGCTGAGGATCGGGCTCGCGAACCTCCCGATAGTACACCGCAAAAGTTCCCAGAACCTTGCCGGCACGGGAAAAGATCGGGGTTGACCAGCACGCTTTCAGACCGTGAGGCAGTGCCAGGTGGCGGAAATCTTTCCACAGAACGTCGTTGGCGATGTCGCTGACCGCCACCGGTTTCCTAAGATGCGCAGCTGTTCCGCAGGATCCCACGTTGGGACCGATGATGCATCCGTCAATCGCCCGGCAGTATTCGCGCGGAAGGCTGGGAGCCGCGCCGTGATGCAAAATCGAGCCCTCAGCATCAAGCAGCAGCACCGAACACAGCATTTCGGGGAATTGCTGTTCCATGAATCTGCATAGGCATTCCAGCACTTCCGGGAGTGATGCTTGCGAGGAGATCAGCTCCAGAACGGTCTTATAGAGCCGGACTAATGCTCCGGACTCCTTGTCATCCTCAATCCTGACCTGCCGTACCCCAGTGGACATAGGTAGTAGCTGCTGATTCGACGTCTGTCGTCTGGGGGTAACGACGCGTGAGGCATGGGACATCCTCACCATGCAACGCCATTATGAATGAGATACGACGTTACCGGCACGTTACCGGGGTAACAGTCGGGAGTTCGATCGCGGGACTAGGACAGAGATCCACTGAAGAATATTTCGGTGAACTGGGTGGCGATTTGTTGGCTATTCAATGCGCCTTCGGGTTTGTACCACTGATAAATCCAGTTGATCATCCCCAGCAAGGCGAAGGTAGCGGCGCGGGAACTTACGATTCGTCTGGACGTGCGGGTTTGTTGGACTTCAGATACCAGCTTTTCCACGAAGTGAACGTATTCCTTCTTTCTGGCGTTGATGCGCTTGCGCAGCGACGGAGGCAGTGGGTGGTTCTCATGAAGTAGAACCGTGATCTCGCGATCGCGCACGCTTAAGATAACCTCAACATGCAGGCGAATCAGCATGCGCAACCGCTCTTCCGGGTCGGCGATGCCGCGCACGCGGTCCACCACCCGCTCTTGGGTGATGTTCAGTGCATGATTCATTAATTCGAACAAAATCTCGTCTTTACTTTGAAAATGATGGTACAGGCCGGCCTTACTGACCTTGAGCGACGTGGCTACGTCGTTCATCGAAGTCGCATCGTAACCCTGTTGCTGGAATAACCGGGCAGCAGTCCGCAGGATCTCCTGACGGGAATCCAGTAGCGTCTCGCGAGTCATCGCAGGACAGGATAATACAGTGAAAGGGGGAACTGCTAAGGCCGCTGGGCAACACGCTAAAATATTGCACAGTCACCTGCTTTTGGCTAAGCTACCCGTATCTTTGGGACGTTACTGGTTTGACCGTTTTTCCAGCTCCTAACCATTTGAGGAGGCCTGTCTCATGCGTTACCAGATTTCCATCTTGTTCGTGCTTTTGATGTGTCTTCCTGTGTTAGCTCAAGACAATCATGCAGCCTACGTTGCGGCCAAAACCGTCACGCTGGTCTCGGGCCTGGGAACCGGGCACCATCCGGTCTCGACCAAGAATCCTGAAGCGCAGCAGTTCTTTGATCAGGGACTGCGTTTCATTTACGCCTTCAATCACGATGAAGCCGCGCGCTCGTTCCAGAAAGCCGCCGAGCTGGACCCCAAACTTGCCATCGCTTATTGGGGAATTGCCGAGGCGGTAGGTCCAAACTATAACGACCCAGCCAGCAACGACCGCTTTAAGCAGGCCCACGAAGAGATTCAGAAAGCCGTGGATCTATCGGCCGGCGCCTCGCCCAGCGAGCAGGCATATATTCGGGCGATGGCCATGCGTTTTCCGGCCGATGCCAAAGCGGATCGCCGTAAAGCCGCCGAGGAGTATCACGATGCCATGCGTGGCGTGGTAAAGACGTTCCCCGACGACCTCGACGCGGCCACGCTTTTCGCTGAGTCCGGCATGACCTTGCATCCTTGGGGCCTGTGGCATGTGGATGGCACGCCGGAAGCTGGCACCGAGGAGATTGTTGCCACACTGGAATCGGTAATCCGGCGCGATCCTAATCATCTGGGTGCGGTTCACTACTACATCCATGCAGTGGAAGCTTCGCCCAATCCCGAACGCGCCCTGGCGGGCGCAAATAGGCTGGCCTCGTTGGCGCCTAACGCCGGCCACATTGTGCATATGCCGGCGCACGTCTACATCCGCACCGGTGATTACGAAGCGGCAGTGAAGACCAACGAAGAAGCCGCAGCCGTGGATCGTGCTTACCTCAAAGCCAGTGGCGAGCAGGGCATCTATTCGATGATGTACTACAGTCACAACCTGCATTTCATCGCCATGTGCTCGGCTATGAACGGCAACTACGCGGAAGCCAAGATGAATGCCGACATGTTAGCCGAACACGTCGCGCCCGCGGTGAAAATGATGCCGCCGCTCGAAGGGTTCATGACCATTCCCACGGCGGTGGATCTACGCTTCCATCGCTGGGATGACATTCTGGCGATGCAGAAGCCCGATCCTGACATGAAGACCGCAACGGTTTTTTGGCATTTCGCCCGCGGCATGGCGTTGGCAGGCAAGGGTAGGGTCCAAGAAGCCGAGGCCGAGTACAAGATTGTTTCTGATGCAGAGGCGGCTACCCCTCCCGACGCTGTCTTCGCAATGCCCATCTACAACAAGACCAAAGACATCCTGAAGATCGCGGAAGACGTTCTGGGTGCCAAAATCGCGGTGGCCCGGAAGGACAATGTGCAGGCGATTTCATTGCTGACTGCGGCAGTCGCAATCCAGGACACGCTCAAGTATGGCGAGCCTCCGGACTGGTTCTTCCCGGTGCGCGAGTCGCTCGGCGGCGTGCTCCTAATGAATGGTGACGCGACGGGTGCGGAGAAAGTATTTCGCGCTGATCTGGACCGGAATCCCCGCAATCCACGTTCGCTCTTCGGATTGCAGCAAGCTTTGAAAGCTCAGGGCCGCAACTATGATGCCGGCTTTGTGGAAACCGAGTTCAATGCTTCATGGAAGGGCGGGGCGACCGCGTTGAAGGTGGAGGATCTGGTGTGACCGTGAGCTTTTCTTTGTAAACCTTCGTGTCCTTTGTGGTTGTCGGCTTTCTAACTACTTAGGGCATGAAGGTTGCCGTTCAATCCTTTGCGCGCAATCGCGTGGCATCAGTTGGCAATAAGCAAGCTTGCGAGGCGTTTTTCAGCGCGGCTTCGAGCGCCGCGCCCAGTATCTCCAGTTCCCCCGCACTCATTAGCTTCTGCATGCCCTCAAAAAGCTGCCGTTCCTCTTTGCGGATATGTTGAGCAAGCACGGTGGCAAAAGAGGAAAGTGCGGTTCGGTCGAGGCCTCTTGCCTGTGCTCGGGCGAATAAGTCCCGAAGTAATCTGTGCTCTTCGAGAAGCTCTTGCACCACCAATTGCAACTCTGGACAGTTCGCTGCTGCGGGAAACACTTCTTTTTCTTCCGCTGCGAAATGGATAGTGATCTCCTGCTCGAAAATCTGCGCCATCTCCTCCTGCCAGGGTCCTGAATCAATTGGGCCGGCCTGAAGAGCCCGATCCAGGCGCACGCAGAGAGCCAGTGCGTGCTGGTGTTGGCGCGAAAGTGGAATCAGATTCTTATCGCGAAGCATCTACTGACATTCTATCGGTTCTTCACAGTGCGGGTTGCTGCTGGGTCATGCAGTGCATTGCGCCAAAGCCCCAGATCAGATCACCGGAATAGATTCCAACGATCTCACGGTCAGGAAACAAATCGGCCAGAATCTCAAGCGCCACACGGTCGTTGGGATCGTTGAAGACAGGAACGAGCACCAGCCCATTCGCGATGTAGAAATTCGCATAGCTGGCGGGCAGACGGCGTCCCTCGAACACGACCGGGCCGGGCATGGGAAGTTCGACGATCGAGAGCGACCGGCCGTCTTGATTCGTGGCCTCGCGCAGACGCCGGATATTCTCGCGCAATGGTTCGTAATTGGGATCATCCGGGTCAGACTCGACGGCAGTCACCACTGTGTCCGGAGACACGAAGCGGGTTATGTCATCAACGTGGCCATGAGTGTCGTCGCCGACGATCCCTGAGCCTAGCCAGATCACGTTCTTGATTCCCAAGTGGTCGGCAAAGAGCTTTTCGTAATCTTTGCGCTTCATGGCAGGGTTGCGTTGTTGCGTTTTGCTGAGTAGGCACTCTTCCGTAGTCAGTAGCGCGCCATGGCCATTGACGTCGATCGATCCGCCTTCGAGAACAACTCTTAGCTTTCCGAACATGGGCCGAACTTCGGCGGCGTCAGCCGTCTTAGCCATCAGGCTGCCGATCTTCTCGTCATGCTTCCAATTCGGATATTTCGCCCAGGCATTGAATCGCCATTTGATGGCGGCTAGTCCATCTGGACTCTCGCGTCTTGGGTTGTCCGCGCAACATTTCACATACGTACAGCCGGAGTCGCGGGTCCACACCCGGTCGGTCGGCCAGCGATGAAAGTGAACATTGTCGCTAAGCGCATTGGCAAGGGTTAGCGTCTTGCGAGCCCGCTTCTCTGATGAGGCATCGTTGACGATCAGTTCCACACGCTCGTGGCGGGCCAGGTGACGAACGATTTCCGCATAGACCCAGGGAATCGGCTCGAATTTGCCCGGCCAATCGTCTTTATAATGCGGCCAAGCCAGCCAAGTGGCGGCGTGAGGCTCCCATTCGGCGGGCATGCGCAAGTTGTTAGTCATGGATTAGTCGATCAACCGATTGGTGATGGCGGCGTAGCTGTCGATGCGGCGATCGCGCAGAAACGGCCAGTTGCGGCGAATATCTTCAAGCGCGTGAATGTCTACCTCGCCCAGCAGAATCTCTTCTTTGTCGTGAGAACCTTCTGCGATGACTCGTCCGAAAGGATCGCACAGAAACGATCCGCCCCAGAATTCCAGGCCTGCCCCGGGAGCAGATTTGCCGCGAATGTTTCCAGTTTCAAAACCTACGCGATTTACCACTGCCACATATACGCCATTGGCTATCGCATGCGACCGTTGGATGGTGCGCCAGGCGTCGTGTTGGGCTTCGCCGAACTCCGCCTTTTCCGCGGGATGCCAGCCAATCGCAGTCGGATAGAAAAGTACGTGCGCGCCTTGCAGTGCGGTCAGACGCGCGCCTTCGGGATACCACTGATCCCAGCAGACCAGCGTCCCCACTCGGCCCACGCCAGTGTCGAAGGCACGGAAGCCGAGGTCCCCAGGTGTGAAGTAGAATTTTTCGTAATAAAGAGGATCGTCAGGAATGTGCATCTTGCGATACAGGCCGCGCACCGCCCCGTCAGTGTCGAAAACCACCGCCGTATTGTGATAGACGCCGGCCGCTCGCTTCTCGAAAAGCGATGCGATTAGGACGATTCCCAAATGTTTGGCCACTTCGGACAGTTTGGCCGTGCTAGGCCCAGGAATGGGTTCCGCCAAATCAAACAGAGCATGGTCTTCGCGCTGGCAGAAGTATTGGGTCTGAAAGAGTTCCGGAAGACAGACGATCTGGGCCCTCTGTGCCGCAGCCTGGCGCACGCGGTCAATCGCGCGTTGCAGGTTCTGCTCAGGATCGGACGTTGCCGACATCTGAATCAGGCCAACACGAAATTTGTCGGGCGGCAAAGGCATAGACTCGTACCAGCGAGAAAATAGAATACCAGTTCCGGGTTGCCGATTCTCAGTTCTCATCTGAGTTGCTAGCAGGGCGCAGTCACGTTCTAGTAGAGTAGTACTTCAAGCAAAATGGACTCAGGGACACAAGCATGAAAAATGGCAATCACGACGGCAGCAGTGGGGATCGCAAGCTCCACAACCCGGTCGAAGACCGGCTGACTGCGCCGGAGCTGCTCGATTTGACCAAAGTGCGCTCGATTGACGGTCTGGTGCGTGCGATGGCCCAGACCGCTTTTACCGGCCGGCAATTGGGCGAAGTGGTCGATGTGCTGGAGGCCATGGCCCGGGATGAAGAGTGCTTCGTCGTTATGACTCTGGCCGGCCCCATGACCGTCGCTAAACACGGGCTCATCATCACCGAACTGATCGACCGTGGCATTGTTAATGCCATCGTCTCAACTGGGGCGTTGATGGTTAACAACCAGGCCCAAGACCAGGCCTATAACGCGTTCCATTCCGAAGGGAATCTGGGCGAATTCGAAGCAGTGATGTCCGTATTAGAGGATTGGGACCACGCCGACGTGATGTGCTCTTACAAGTTCAACCACGCCCTTGGCGCGCATTTGGCGAAGCACGCGAAAGAGCAGCGTAGCATTTTGAAATCAGCCTACGAAAAGGGTGTTCCGGTTTTCGTGCCGGCTTTTACCGATTCAGAGCTGGGTCTGGACGTGGCGCTGAATAATCGCATGCGCGAATCCACCGGCCGCCACAAGATCAGGTTTGATCCGTTCGAGGACTTGGAACACTTTGCCGCTACTTTACTGCGGCAAACCCGCCTGGGAATTTTTACCATCGGCGGTGGCGTCCCGCACAGCTGGTCGCAGCAGTTCGGACCGTTCATTGAGCTGCGCCGTCGGCGCATGAATGAAAATATTCCGCCTAAGCGCTATCACTACGGTGTGCGGATTTGCCCGGAGCCTGTGCCTGGCGAGGCTATTCCATGGGCTAGGTTCGTGCCTCCTGCCGAAGGCGGGAAGTTCGGCGAAGTCTTTGTGGATGCCACCGTGGGCCTGCCTATCATCGTAGCTGCCGTTCTGGAACGGCTAGGAAAGTCCTCGCCAAAGAAAAAGGAAAAGGCCACGGCCCGGAAATAGGCTAATCCAGTTTACTAATCCCAGGTTTGCTAATCGAAGATCAACACCGCTGAGGCAATCACCGTAGTCCACAATCCCCGCTTGTCGCCCACCGCGGACTGGGTCACATTCGCCGTCCGGACGATCTTGTTTGAAATGCGGTAGATTTCCTTCTTTTCGTCCCAGGAGCGATCAGGATCGAACTCCACATTCAAAGTGGTGGCCAGCATTTCGGCAGCGAGTTCCTCGGCGTAGTCACCGGCTGCATTGTCCGTTTCCCCGAATGAGTGATGTTCGCTCAAATAGCCGTAAGTATTGCGGTCCGCTGGAATAGCTACACCGATACTTGAAGCTAATAAGCGATGGGGTTCGCGGGTGGAATTCTCAGCGACCACGGCGAAAACCACTTCGCCCGGACTTAAATACTTCAGCCCCGTCGACCGCGGCACGAGTTTACAATTCGGAGGAAAGATGGATGAGACCCGCACCAGATTCTGGGCGGCGATGCCGGCGTCGCGCAATGCCAGCTCGAAAGATGTGAGACGTTCCCGATGCTTGCCGACCCCCTTTGTAAAAAATATCTTCTTGGGGACCATGTCTTTTCCCAATTCTTTTTCCTCCGCTGCCCGTGGGTTGATCGTCAAATCTAACACAGCAAATCCCACAGGCAATATGAAAATTGGGTTACAGGGGAAAATTCTTCAGGAAATGCCCGGGAGCCGGACTTCCATTCGTCTGAAGCTCAAGCCAACGCTATTTGGCTGCGGTAACGGAACTAACGGAAATGGTCTCGCCGTCAACCGTGCCCTTGACCGTAGCCTTCTGGGCGGCCAACTTGCCGAGTGCGTCCAGCGTCGCTTGGTTGCTGCTGTCCAGGGTGTAAACCTTGTCTCCTACCACCAGAGCGTACTTCGATCCCTTGCTCACGCAAGTGCGCAAACACGACGCTGGGTCGCCTTCCATCATGTGGGTGGGCCCGCACATGGCATCGCTGACGGTGCCGGTGAAGGTCTGGACCTTGGCCGCGAAAGCCAGGGCC
>Ga0210398_10004197_pt1 | contig 13583 bp, 12 predicted proteins | sample IncBWC4OmetaG_FD_161047 | JGI IMG/M metagenome (GOLD analysis project Ga0210398, IMG submission 161047) | Forest soil microbial communities from Barre Woods Harvard Forest LTER site, Petersham, Massachusetts, United States - Inc-BW-C-4-O | ecosystem: Environmental > Terrestrial > Soil >... | reverse complement strand
TCGAGGCGTCGTCCGCCAGCGTATCGAGGTATCCGGAAATCACGGTCAGCGGCGTGCGCAGTTCATGCGAGGCATTGGCGACGAAGTCTTTGCGCATCGCTTCGAGACGCATATGCCGCGTCACGTCGCGCACCAGCAGCAGGGACTGGCCGCCGCCGTAAGGCACCATCTGCAATGCCAGGAACATGTCGATCTGCACCGGCGGGCGGATGACCAGCGGCATCGAGAAATCATCGCCATGCAAGTAGTGCGCAAACTCAGGCGCACGGATCAGATTGTCGATGCGCAAACCCACGTCCACCGGCCTTCTCAGGCCCAGGAGGCGCGCCGCCTGCCGGTTGAACCAGACGATCTCGCGCTGGATGCTCAAGATGATGACCCCGTCCGGCAGCGCGGCCGTGGAACGGCGCAATTCCCGGTACAGCTGCACCAAGCGCTGCTTGTGATACTGCTTGCGCCGATGCAGGCGGATGACCTGGGCGATGATGTCGCCCCAAATTCCGCCGATGTTGGGAGGATCGATTTGCGAGCGCAGCCGCAACCAACGGTCCACGCGGTACAGATTCAGCAACTGCCAGGCCAGGTACAGGCAGGCCGCGCCCAAGATCCACAGCCAAATGGGCCCGATCAGCAGGCCTGCGCACAGGCCCAACAGCAAAATGCCCGCGAGCCGCGCGAGCGCGAAGGTCCACATCGCTGCCAAAATCGCTCGCTTAGGCGTCTCGCGTGGAAAATCTGTAACCGGCGCCACGCACTGTTTGCACCAACTTTTCCAATGAGAAGGGCTCGAGCGCCTTACGCAGTCTGCGAATGTGCACATCCACGGTGCGCTCTTCGACGTAAGTATTACCCCCCCAGACGCGGTCCAGCAACTGACCGCGGGTAAATACCCGCTCCGGGTGGGTCATGAAGAAATGCAGCAGGCGATATTCGGTGGGCCCCAACGCGATTTCCCGCTCGCCGGAACTCACCCGATGGCTCGAGTCGTCGAGCTTCAGGCCGTCGACTTCCACGATGTCATCGGCGCCCGCCGGCGCTGCCCGCCGCAGCACCGCCTGGATCCGGGCCAGCAATTCGCGGGGCGAGAACGGCTTGGTAATATAGTCGTCGGCGCCACCCTCCAGGCCGTTGACCTTGTCCTGCTCCTCCGCCCGGGCCGTGAGCATGATGACCGGAATTTCCTCGGTGTCCTTGGCGCGCTTCAGGGAGCGGGTGAGCTCCAGCCCGCTCATGTCCGGCAGCATCCAGTCGACCAGCATCAGGTCGGGCCGCAAATCCACGATACGCGCGCGCGCTTCCCGGCAGTCCTCTGCCTCACGCACTTCATAGCCGGCGCGCCGCAAACCGAAGGCAATCATGTCACGAATGGCTTTTTCGTCTTCGACCACGAGGATGCGCCTGGCTGACATTACGTTAGTCCCTTGATTCTAAAGACGACTATTACAGTCTTCGATTGTGACAGTTCCATGACTATGGGACCCGACCGGCGCGTTCCGCTTCAGTCAGGGCCACTTTATCCCGCAAATAAAGCGGCTTGAGATCGGCCGGGTCGATGCCCCCGCCTCTCGCCAGCCGCAGGGCACCGAGCTGGGCGAATTCCCGGGCATTCGGTAATGCCAGGCTGTCGCGCGCGGTGATATCGACCCCCGGAATCTGGGTCAGCTCAGGATAAGCTGAAAAGCCGCGCCCGATTCCCCGATGCCGGCCGCCTACACTCGATGCCACGGCAGTGGGCGGCCCCACCCGGGGCGCACCGCTTTCGACCAGCCCTTGAACGGCATCCGCCGTAAAGCAGCCCCAATACACCTCGCCCATGCGCGCATCGAGACAGGCAATGGCGCGGTGAGCGGCGGTGGGATCTTCGGGGCTGGCGCGGGGATCCTCGGGGTTATGGAGAACCTGTAGCGCCAAGGCCTCGAGCGTCGTTACCGGGACCACCGGAATACTCAATCCGAATGCCAAACCTTGGGCGACCGCCACGCTGATCCTGACCCCCGTGAAGGCTCCGGGTCCTATGCTGGCGGCGATGCCGTCCAGCGTGGACAACGAGACTTGTCCGGCGGCCGTCAACTCCTCGACCAGGGTCAAGATTTGCTGTGAGCTGCTCCGGCCCGATTCGATCGAGCGCACGGTCACTTCGCCGTTCAGCCACAGCGCAACCGAGCATGCCTCCGTGGCCGCATCCAACGCGAGGACGCGCACTATCTCAGGGACTCGGCATCGGCCGGCACCGCGGGCTGCCGGGAGCGCAATCGGTCGCTCAGGAATTGGGCGGCCACCGCGCTCTCGGAAACGATCGGGCTGGGCGGCATGGCCTCCAGGAACACGCGCCCATAGGCCTTGGATCTGATTCGCGGATCGCCGATGACGATCACGCCGAAATCATCGAAATCGCGGATCAGCCGACCCACGCCCTGCTTCAAGGCGAGGACGGCTTGCGGCAACTGATATTCAAAGAAGGGATTGCCGCCGCGCCGGCGAATTCCCTCGAGTCGTGCCTTGAGCAGTGGATCGTCCGGCGCGGCGAAGGGCAACTTATCGATGGCCACGATCGAAAGCGCATCGCCCTTCACGTCCACGCCTTCCCAAAAACTACCCGTTGCCAGCAGCACGGCGTTGCCGAGTTCCCGAAACCGATTCAGCAACGCTTCGCGCGGTGCCTCGCCCTGCACCAGAACCGGGAAAGGCGGTTCCGGAAAGCGTGCCTTCAGCGCCCGCACTCCCTCCGCCAGTCCGCGATAGCTGGTGTAAAGCAGGAATGCCCGGCCACCGCTCGCCTGCAGCAGCGGCGCACAGGCGCCGATGAACTTATCGGCGAACGCCGCATCCTGCGGTTGCGGCATGTGAGGCGGGAGGAACAGTCGCGCCTGGGTTCGATAATCGAAGGGGCTGTCGATGCGCAGCGTGCGCGCGTCGGGCAGGCCGATCCTGGCGGCAAAATGCGAAAAATCTTCGCCGATCGCCAAGGTCGCCGAGGTGAACACCCAGGCGCAGGGCCGCGACTCGACGTACTCGCGCAGCCGCTCGGCAATCTCGAATGGCGTGAATTGCAGCGTCATGCCGTTGGCGGCGGCTTCGACCCAGCGCAATCCCGAATCGTCCGCAAGCTCGCGCAGCGCGGCCAGCGCGTTGGCCACGTGCGCGGCGCGGCGCGAGCAGTTCGCGGTACCGGCACCCCCGCCCAAGCTCTCGAGCTGCTCCGCCAGATCGCTCAATGCGTTCTCGATCTCCGGCAACAGGTCCAGAAACGCGTCGGGCAGATCCGACCATTCATGGCGTCCGGCGCCGCGTTGCAGGGCAAATCTCAATCCCTCGAGGTGCCCATCGACCGCCAGCACCGCCTCCACGATGGCCGGTGCGCGAATCGCCGCAGCTGACAGCTCGGCAGTAATGTCCCGCATCAGCACTTGCACCTGGCGAACCGACCAGACTTGGCCGAAGAACTGCGCCGCGATGTCCGGCACTTGATGAGCCTCATCCAAAATCACCGCCTCGGCGCCCGGAAGCAAATCGCCGAATCCCTCGTCCTTGAGCGCCAGATCGGCCAGCAACAAGTGATGGTTCACCACGACGATGTCTGCAGCCTGCGCATGGCGGCGGGCATCGAATACATGGCAGCGCGAAAATTGCGCGCATTCCTGCCCCAGACAATTCTCCCGCGTCGAGGTGATGCTGGGCCACAGCGGGGACTGCTCCGGCAGATCGGTCAGTTCGGCAAGATCGCCCGTCTTGGTCGTTGCGGCCCAGCGCGACACCCGCGCCAGCAGCCGGGCGACACTGCGCTCCGGCCCCAGCAGAGAGCCCTGCTGGGTTGCCAGGTCCAACCGATGCCGGCATAGATAGTTGGTGCGGCCTTTGAGCAGCGCAATCTTCACCGGCAAGCCCAGCGCCTTCGCCAGCATCGGTACGTCGCGGCGGAACAGTTGATCTTGGAGCGTGCGCGTGCCGGTTGAGATGATGACGCTGCGTCCGGACAGCAGCGCCGGTATCAGATAGGCAAAGGTCTTGCCGGTGCCGGTGCCGGCCTCCACGATCAGTGGTTCCAGCCGCGCCAGCGCAGCGCCCACCGCTTTGGCCATCAGTGCCTGCTCCGGCCGATAGGCATAGTGGGGGAGCGCCCGCGCCAGCGGTCCTTCGGTGCGGAAAATGGCTTGATAGTCGCTGTTCATTGGATGTGAGGAGATCTGTCCCTTAGCCTACGACGATTCGGCCCGCACTATTTGACCCGCGCGCGAAATCGCACGAACGCCACCGAATTGCCCTTCAAGGCATGCTTCAATTGCCAGCGGATGTGGGTGTACTCGGCTGCGGCCGCGAGACGGCGCTGCCCGTCCGCATCTTGAAGTTTCAAATTTTCCGGCACGTCGAAACTGTGGCCCCCATCGACCGAGAAGCTCACCTCGGTGGCGGGTCCCACCGCCGAGTCCGCGACGTACGACATGTGTTCCGGAACGGGGTAAGTCACGGTTGGGTTAGGTATGGCCGTGGGCGCTGTATTGCGCACTTCCAAGGTGTAGATGATCCAATCGCCGGACACCACCCGGTCCGCCGGCAGCAATTTTCGAACTTCGCGCCCGTGCTCAACCACCTGCGATTCGACTTCTGCGATCGCCCGGATCTCCACGGGGGCGGGCGCCGTCGGCGCGGCGGCCAGCGCGGCGGTCATGCCGGAAATGAACCACATGACCACGGCGTGGAAGCGGTATCGATACATAACGGGAAGCGCCTGACGTGCCGACAAGAAGTTATTGTAAGGCATTTATAATCATGTACTTAAGGTAAGTTTGACGGCTCGATCGCTGATCGGAAAAAACCCTTGGGAAGCGCTGCATCGCCCCCCTTGTCAGCGCATTCTCACCCGTGAAAGGGAGTTGGCGAGCCCACACCCATCTGTCATCCTTATCGACCTATCAAGCTTACTTCTAGGGACGACCATGGCCACAGCCCCACAGCACGTAACCACACTGGCTTCCATGAATCACGATGTCGCGGCTTGGGTCGATGAGGTCGCCAAGCTTACGCTGCCGCAGAGAGTCTACTGGTGCGACGGCAGCGATGCAGAATTTGCCGCGCTGAAACGCGAGTTGGTTTCGGACAAGCAGTTGCTGCCGCTCAACCCGGACAACTTTCCCGGTTGCGTGTTGTCGCGTTCGCACCCTTCCGATGTGGCGCGGGTGGAGCACCTCACTTTCGTCTGCACCAAAAATCGCGAAGACGCCGGCCCGAACAACCACTGGATCGCGCCGAAACAGGCACACGCACAAATGGACGCCTTGTTTGCCGGCTGCATGAAGGGACGTACGCTCTATGTCGTGCCCTATTGCATGGGCCCCATCGACTCGCCGTTCTCGCGTTGCGGTGTCGAAATCACCGATAGCGCCTATGTGGTGCTCAACATGCAACTCATGACACGCATGGGACGCGCGGCGCTGGAACGCATCACGCGCGACGGCACCTTCGTCAAGGGTTTGCATTCCACCGGGGACCTGAATCCGGAACGGCGCTTCATCATGCATTTCCCCGAGGAGCTGGCCATCAAGAGTTTCGGCTCCGGCTACGGCGGGAACGCCCTGCTCGGCAAGAAGTGCCACGCCCTGCGCATCGCCAGCTGGCAGGCGCGCACCGAGGGGTGGCTGGCCGAGCACATGCTGATCGTCGGCATCGAGAATCCTCAGGGCGAAATTCACTACCTCGCCTGCGCATTCCCCTCCGCCTGCGGCAAGACCAACTTGGCGATGCTGATTCCTCCGGCGAGTTACCAGGGCTGGAAAGTGTGGACGGTGGGCGATGATATCGCCTGGTTGCATCCCGGCAAGGACGGCCGGCTGTATGCCATCAATCCGGAATCCGGCTACTTCGGTGTGGTGCCGGGCACCAACGCCAAAACCAATCGCAACGCGTACGAGATGATCCGCAAGGACACGATCTTCACCAATGTCGGTTTGACGGCCGATAATCAGCCGTGGTGGGAAGGTCTGACCGAAGGCAAACCCGTGACCGACTGGCAGGGACGGCCTTACGATCCGGCAAAAGGCCCCGCGGCGCAACCGAATTCCCGATTCACCGTCTCCGCCAGACAAAACCCCAGCTATTCGAAGCTCGCCGATGCGCCGGGCGGCGTGCCGATCTCGGCCATTGTCTTTGGCGGGCGTCGACGCGCCCTGGCGCCGCTGGTGTACCAGGCGCGAAACTGGCTGCACGGCGTCCTCGTGGGTGCCGGCGTCGCCTCCGAAACCACGGCCGCTGCCACGGATGCGATCGGTGTGGTGCGCCGCGACCCGATGGCCATGAAACCGTTTGCCGGCTATAACTTCGGCGATTACTGGTCGCATTGGATCGACGTCGGCGCGAAACTCAAATCGCCGCCGCACATCTTTCACGTCAATTGGTTCCGCCAGGACGAGGGCGGCAAGTATTTGTGGCCGGGTTATGGCGAAAATTTGCGCGTGCTGCGCTGGATCATCGATCGCTGCCGGGGTAAAGCTCCGGCACGCGACACTGCCATTGGACAGCTGCCGACTCCTGCGGATCTGGATTTGCAGGGCCTGAATGTCAGCCCGGCCGCGATCGAAGAATTGCTGTCCGTCAATCCCCGGTTGTGGCAGGAAGAGTTTGCCGGAATCGAGAAATACTTCGCCGAATTCGGCGGCCACGTGCCGCCGTCACTGAAGACGGAGCTGAAAGACGCGATGCAGCGGGTTCATTCCTCGCAGGTGTAGCGGATCACCTGAGAGGAATTGCTGTCGGGCGCCTTGCCGAGTCCGATCAGTCCTTCGCCGCGGATCTGCATGGAATCGCGGCGTACGAAGGCTTCTTCGCCGTCTTTGCCGAGAACAAACGTACCGTTCGTGCTCTGGTCGATCAGCATGAATTTGTTGCGGTTGATCTCCACGCGGGCGTGCAGGCGTGAAATGAGATTACCCTTGACCACCAGATCGTTTTCCTCGGCGCGTCCGATGGTGATGTTGGCACGGGTATCGCTGACCAGGACTTCCTGGCCCTGGTAGCGCAGCCGCAGGCGATGCGATTTGTTCGCCTTCTCGCGTTCGCGCGCGGTGATGGCGATGGCCGGCACCATGCTGGTGACATCCTCGGTTTGCCACAGCACCTCGAACAACGCCACCTCACTGCTGCGTCCTTTGAGCGTTGCGATGTCGATCTGGCGCACCGAGGCCCGCCAGTCGGGTGAGAGGCGCTCCACCATGGTCGCGGTGGTCATGATCTGGCCGGCCTTGGCCTGACTGGTCATGCGGTTTGCCGTATGGACGGCGGATCCGAAGATATCCCGATTCTCGAGCACCACCGGCCCGAAGTTGCAACCGATGCGGATGGCGACGGTCTGTTCATCGACCTTGAGCTGCGGGTGCAGGGCGATCTGCTTCTGCATCTGCGCGGCGGCGTTCAACGCATCGTCGGCGGTGGGAAAGGTTGCCATCACCTCATCGCCCATCGTTTTGATCACCGTGCCGTGATTTTGATCGGTGGCCGCACGCATCACGTCGATGCAGATCCCGACCATGTCGCGCGCGCGCAAATCTCCGAGTAATTCGTAGAGCTTGGTGCTGCCGACGACATCGGCAAATAGGATGGCTACTTCGATTTCTTTGCCCATTGCCAACATCATTATACTTAACGTAACTAGGCGGCGCTTAGGCCGTTTAAGCGGCGAGACCCTGTTTTATCATGGGTAGGGCCGAAAACAGGGTTTCCGGCGCTGCATCGGGGCGGGCTGCCACCTCGGAGAGAAACCGCCGCCACGCTCGCGCGCCCTCGCGGCCGGCCATCACGCCATGCATATGTCGCGTGATCGAGTGCAAGCGCATGCCGCGTTGCGCGCACGCCTTGGCATACCGGACCACCCGCTCGATGATCTGCGAAGGTTCGGGAATGGGCCAGTCGGGGTCGATTTCGCTGCGCTCCAGTTCGGCGAGCAATTCCGGCCGATGGTAGGCGGCGCGCCCCAGCATGACGCCATCGACGCCCTCCCTCAAGTGCGCGCCGGCCGCCGCACCGTCGCACAGTCCGCCGTTCAATACCACGGCCAATTCGGGACGCTCGCGCTTGAGCCGATGCACGTACTCATGTTTGAGCGGCGGAATCTCGCGGTTCTGCTTGGGCGACAAACCGGCCAGAATCGCGGCACGCGCGTGCACGATGAGCGCATCGATGCCCGCCTTCACGACGGCATCGGCGAATCCATAGAAAAACTCGTAATCGTCGCGCGCATCGATTCCGATGCGGCACTTCACCGTGACCGGTAAATGAGTCGCATCGCGCAGGCTGCGCACGCAGTCGGCCACCAATGCGGGCTTGAGCATCAGACAGGCGCCAAAGGAGCCGTTTTTGACGCGGTCGCTCGGGCAACCCACGTTCAGGTTGATTTCGGCATAGCCGGCCGAGGTGCCGATGCGCGCCGCCTTGGCCAGCTCCGCCGGGTTGCACCCGCCCAACTGCAACGCGACCGGATGCTCGCCGGCGTCGTGGTCGAGCAATTGCCGCACGTCGCCGCGCACGATGGCCGCGGCCACGATCATTTCCGTGTAGAGCAAGGCATGGGGCGCGTACAGCCTATGCAGGAAACGACAGTGGCGGTCGGTCCAATCCATCATGGGGGCGACGCACAGCCTCCGGTCCAGCGAAGCGCCTTGTTTCACGGAGGGGATGCCTGATTTTGGAGTGCTTTCCATGCGGTGCGTTTCTGCGGTATTTCTGCGTATTCGTGCGAGTTTATGGGTTACGGGGCATATATGAGGCAAGAATACCTCGTCTCCCCAACCTGCGTCATGCCAAAGGTTCAAAAGGGAGCGGCCGTCACGCCCCGCCGCGTAGCGCCGCTTCAAGAATAGGTTTTGTCCATTCAGGAGCCCGCTGCAGCGCTTCGAGCTCATCATGACCGGGCCGGATGACGTGTCCGTTTTCCATCTCAAGCACGAGAACAGGATCTGGCACCGTGCCGTCAGCGTCCGCTTCCATGCTGTTGTCGTAGACCTGAATGTATGCCGCATGCGGCATCAGTTTGATGAGATTGTGCTGCGCGTGCGGATAGCGCTCGCGAATCCTCTCTTCCGCGATCAGATGGCCTCCGGCTGCGACGCGAGCCTTGACGCGCGCGATGTGCAGCTCGGGAGAGGACAGTCCGCAGAACCAAATCAGCACGTCATGGGTCTGGGTGGCCTGAAGGATCTTGGCAGCGACAGTATTGCCTCCCAGTGTCGTTTCGAAGGCGTGGTTCAAACCCCTCTCCAGAGCTTCGTCGAGGCGGCGCATCCCTTCCTGCCACGCGTGCGCATTCGCCGCTTCCTGCTCGCATCCTGTTGCGGCCTTGAGTTCACGGGCAAACGTATCGGGATTGAACCAGGTTGAACCTGCGCGTTCGAGGAGATGGCCGCCGATCGAACTCTTGCCTGCGCCGTTTACGCCGGCCAGGACGTAGAGTACGGGCCGCGCCATCAATAGCCGCCGCCCGCCTTCACTTTGCCACTCAATTTGGCACGGCCGCGAATGGTCGACCGCAGACGATCTGCAGCGGACTGCTCTTGCAGCACAGCGAGTCGCTCATTGAATTTTTGCCGAAGTCCCGCAAGCGCCGATTCAGTCTGATTTTCCGACTGCTCTACAAGGTGCATGAGAGCCTCATATTCCGGCACCGAAATTATGACGCCCTCGGGCTCATCGTGATTCGTTACCAAGAGCGTCCCCCTGCTGCGCAAGGCACTCATCAAGCCTCGCCACCCAAGCTTTTTCAGATCGGTCGCCGGGGTGCGCGGCAGTTTCGCAATCGGCAGAAAGGTCGGTTTGACCGGGCTGGTCACGGGTGCCTCCTGAGCTCGCAATGGGGAGCGTCTGGAGCCATTCTACACTAATTACCCAATCTTCCCATTTTGGATAATTTTCACTCGAGGCTAGGGGCTGGCAAGGCCCGGGGGCGGCACCTCAGGTATTGACAGCCGGCCCAGCCGGAGCATAATAGCTGCCAAAGCAGTAATTGTTGAGGCAGTGGATGTCCAAGCAGCATTATCAGGTGGCGACCTATCGGGCGCAGGACAGTGTGGGTTACCTCACCAAGCGCGCCCATTCGCTGATGCTGGATAACCTGGAACCGGTGCTCGAGGCACGCGGCTTCACGTTCATCCAGTACGTCATCTTGTCGTGGATTCGCGATGGCATCGCCGTGAACCCGAAGGACATTTGTCTCCAGTTTCGCCACGACAGCGGCGCGCTCACGCGCGTCATCGACCAGTTGGCTGAGCGCGGCCTGTTGGAGCGCGTACGCCGCGATCGAGACCGGCGCAAAGTGGAATTGCAATTGACACCGGCAGGCCGCGAGACGATCGAGGGCCTCATTCCGCCGGTGGTCGAGAAACTCAACTTCGCGCTCACCGAGTTCACCGTCGCCGAGGTGCTCGAGCTGCGGCGCCTGCTCGTCAAGCTCAACACGCGATTGCAATCCACCGTCTCGGCGGCGAAGACGCCGGCAAGTGCGGAAATCTGAGACCCACCATGCGCATCACGATCGTCCTGCTGTTGAGTATCGTCTTTACAGGCTGCGTATTGCCGCCGAAGGAGACACCGCATCCTCGCGAAATGACGGGCGAGGCGGTCGGGCTGACCGGCGCAGCCGTCGAACCGGCGGCCGACGCCTGGTGGGATTCTTTTGAAGATCCACAGCTCGATCGACTGATTCGTCTGGGCGCCAAGGACAACCCGACCTTGGCCGAGGCCCAAGCCCGAGTAGGTCAGGCACTCGCCCTGGCCCTATCGGCGCAGGCGGGCTTGAAGCCGAGCGCCAACCTCGATGCCAGCGCGTTATATCAGCGCGCGCCGGAGAACTATCTCATCCCCCCGCCGCTCGCGGGACACACCTTTTGGATGGGCCAGGCCGGTGCCAGCTTGGGTTGGGATCTCGATTTCTGGGGACGTCAGGCGAACGCCGTCCGCCGAGCACAGGATCTGACCCAGGCCGCGGAGATGGACGTCGACAATGCGCGTCTGATGCTCGCCGGCGCCATCGCCCAGGCGTACATCGACTTGTATCGTGAATACGCACTGGCGGACATCGCCGCACGCTCCGAGGCGCAGCGTCAGAACATCGTCGACATCACGCGCCGCCGCGTCGCCGCGGGCCTCGATACCCAGCTCGAGCTGCGTCAAGCCGAAGGCCAATTGCCGCAGGCACGTGTGGCCCGTACCCAGGCCCAGGCGGCGGCGAATCTTGCGGTCCACCAGCTTGCCACGTTGACCGGGCAGGGCGCCGACACCTATGCGTCGATCGTCAGGCCGGTATTCCAGGTGGATGCGGCGCTGCCGGTGCCGACCGTACTGCCCATCAACTTGCTCGCGCGCCGCCCCGACGTGCTGTCGGCCCGGCTTTCCGTGGAAGCCGCCGACGCCGGACGCCTCGCCGCCAAGGCCGCGTTCTATCCGGACGTGAGTCTGCGCGCGATCGCCGGATTCGGCGCCTTCGGCATGAGTAATCTGGTGCAGGGGAGCGCGCGCGGCTACGGCGGCGGTCCTCTGATTTCGCTGCCGCTGTTCGACGGTGGCCGTTTGCGCGCGCAGTACCGCGGCAGCGAGGCGCAGCTCGATGCGTCCATCGACAGTTACAACGGCATCGTCCTCAACGCCGTGCAACAGACCGCCGATCAAATCACCCGCTTGGACGCATTGGCGCGCGAACAGATCGATCAGCAACAAACGCTCGACGCCACGGAAGCCGCCTACCGACTGGCCGAGGAGCGCTACCGGGCGGGACTGGCGAGCTACTTGTCCGTGCTCAACGCCGAAACCGAGGTCCTCACCGCCCGCCAGACCATGGTGGACATCCGGACCAGCCAGGCGGTTGCACGGGTGACCCTGCTCCTTGCCGTCGGCGGCAGCTTCGATCCTCGTGCCCCCGGCAACCTCGCCGTTGCGCGCCGCTCAGATCCTTCTTCACCCACGCTTACGCGGATAACGCCATGAACGACGATAAACCCACGAATGCCAAGGAACCTGTGAACACTCAAGCGCCCGCACCAGCCGCATCGGCAGCGCAAGGCCCGAAATCCTCGAAACGCCGCTCGGGACTGTACGGCCTGGGCGCCGTCGTCGTGTTATGCGGCGTGGGTTACTTGGGATACTGGCTGCTCGACGGCCGGTTTTACGAGTCCACCGATGACGCCTATGTCAACGGCGATGTGGTGCAGATCACCAGCGAAGTGCCCGGCACAGTGATCGGCCTGCACGTGGATGACACGCAACCCGTGGTCCTCGGGCAGCCCGTTCTGGAACTGGACCCTGCCGATGCGAAGATCGCCGAGGCCAATGCCGAAGCCGATCTGGCGCGCGCGGTGCGCCAGGTCCGCGGCCTTTTCGCCCAAGACCAGGAATTGCGCGCACAGATTGACCAGCGCGAGCAGGCGGCACGCACGGCCGACGATGACTTGAGCCGGCGCGGCGGACTGATTGCGGATGGCGCCATTTCCGCCGAGGAGCTGTCGCACGCCCGCGATGCCGTCACCACCACACGCGCCAATGTCGCCGCTGCCCGCCAGCAACTAGGGCAGACCGTGGCGCAGATCGACGGCACGACCATTGCCGATCATCCGCAGGTGCTGGCCGCTGAGGCGGCGGTGCGCAATGCCGCGCTCGCCCTGCATCGCACTGAAATCACCTCGCCGGTGAGCGGCGTGATCGCAAAACGCTCCGTGCAGATCGGAGAGCGCGTGGCCGCCGGAACGCCGCTCCTCGCGGTGGTACCGCTCGACGACGTCTGGATCGATGCCAACTTCAAGGAAAGGCAGCTCGAGCGTATGCGGGTTGGCCAGCCGGTGACGCTGCACGCCGACCTGTACGGCGGTAGCGTGACCTACCACGGGCACGTGGTCGGCATCGCTGCCGGCAGCGGCAATGCCTTCGCGCTGCTGCCACCGCAAAACGCGTCGGGCAACTGGATCAAGATCGTGCAGCGCCTGCCGGTGCGCATCCTCGTGGATCCTAAGGAACTCCAAGCCCATCCTTTGCGCGTCGGACTGTCCGCCACGGTGCGTGTCGACTTGCACGATGCCTCGGGTCCGCTGCTGACCACGGCCGTGCGCAACGTGCCGCAGCCGGCTCAGGCGAGCGCGGGCAACGACCCTTTGGTCGACGCACGCATCGCGGCCATCGTCGCCGACAATGCCGGCCCCAAGGCGCACGAGCCCGCCCGGCTCAGCAAGAAACATGAAGCTGCCGCGCATGTCGCTCGCCGGTAGCAAAAAAGCACTCACCGCTTTGGCCCTGGCCCTGGGGACGTTCATGCAGGTGCTCGACACCACGATCGCGAACGTCTCCATACCCACGATCGCGGGCAACCTGGGCGTGAGCGCCGATCAAGGCACCTGGGTCATCACCTCCTTTGCGGTGGCCAACGGCGTGTCCGTGCCGCTCACCGGCTGGCTCATGCAGCGCTTCGGCGTGGTGCGCACCTTCGTCGTGTCGGTAGCCTTGTTCACGGTTGCCTCGCTGCTCTGTGGCCTCGCCTGGAGCCTGCCGTCCCTGATCGCTTTTCGCGTCCTGCAGGGCGCCGTGTCCGGTCCCATGATTCCCGGCAGCCAGGCGCTGCT
>Ga0210398_10004196_pt1 | contig 13590 bp, 11 predicted proteins | sample IncBWC4OmetaG_FD_161047 | JGI IMG/M metagenome (GOLD analysis project Ga0210398, IMG submission 161047) | Forest soil microbial communities from Barre Woods Harvard Forest LTER site, Petersham, Massachusetts, United States - Inc-BW-C-4-O | ecosystem: Environmental > Terrestrial > Soil >... | reverse complement strand
TGGTAAGCGGTATTGGGCCGGACAAAGCGGCCGTTGGTGGTGCGCGAAACATCCTCTTGCCAGACGCCGTCGACGAGCAGGCCCATGACGATCTCCGCTGCTGCAAAACCCAATTTAATCATTCTGACGGCTGGCGATAGGGCGGCATCTTGCGCCTGCGCTTTCGCTGGACCTCGGACGATCCAGATGCTAGGCGCGGCGCGATGAACGATTTGGCGCTCACCATCCTGCCCGAGACCAACGACGACGCGCCGGCGATCGACCGCCTGAACGAGCGCACGTTTGGGCCCGGCCGCTACGCCAAAACCGCCTACCGCCTGCGCGAGCAGGTGGCGCATCGCCTCGACGTGTCGTTCACGGCGCGCACCGGCACGCTGTTGGTCGGTTCGGTGCGGCTGTCGCCCATTCGCATTGGCGACACCAAGGCGCTCTTGCTCGGCCCGCTGACGGTCGAGCCGGCGTTCCGCGAGCGCGGTGTCGGCCAGGCCTTGATCGAGCGCGCGCTCAAGGAAGCGGCGGCGAAGGGCCACACGCTCGTCATCCTGGTCGGCGACGAGCCGTATTACGGCAAATCAGGCTTCAAGCGGGTGCCGCGTGGCCGTGCCATCATGCCCGGTCCGGTCGATCCGGCGCGGCTTCTGGTCGCCGAGCTTGCCGACGGCGCCTTTGAGGGCGTGTCAGGTCCGGTACGGCCGGAGTGGGAAGCCTGATCGTCATTGCGAGCGAAAGCGAAGCAATCCAGGCGGCCTCGCCGAAAGATGGATTGCTTCGTCGCTTCGCTCCTCGCAATGACGTTCTTAGTACCGCAGCAATTCCTGGCGCTCGCTTAGCCAAGCCTGCTCGTCCGCAATAGCCAGTGCGTCCAAATCTCCCGGCGTCGCGCGCGCATCGTCCACCCATTCGCGCAGCAAGGGGCTGCCGTTGATGACGTCGATGGCGAGCTTGCCGCGCTCGTATTCGTAGGCAAAATCGCGCCATAGCGGATAATCCGGATACAAACGGCGGATCGCCTTGAAGGCCAGCGCCTGGATACGCCAGGGCTTGAAGGCGTGGTGATCGTAAGCAGGACCTTCGCTGTGGATCTGCACGCCGTGGCAAAGCTTGCCGACGTGCTTGTTGAACGTCGGTTCGAACCAGCAATCGCGCAAGATGCAACCGCGCAGCCAGGGCGGCGCCAACGCGTGCATGTCCTTGATGACCTTGCGCGCATCGATATCGGGGGCGCCAAAAACTTCGAGCGGCCGCGTGGTGCCGCGGCCTTCCGAGAGCGTGGTGCCCTCGACCATCACCGTGCCGGCATAGGCGCGCGCCATCCAGACATTCGGCGCGTTGGGACTGGGATTGATCCAGGCGCGTTCGCCGAGCGGCCAGCCGAATCCCGGCGCGGCGTCGGGCTGCCAACCTTGCATTTCGATGATGCGATACTCGACGTCGAGCTTGAGCGTTTTGACAAACCACGAGCCCAGCTCGCCGAGCGTCAACCCATGGCGCATCGGCAACGGGCCGGCGCCGACAAAACTTTGCCAGTCGGTGCGCAAGGTCAAACCTTCGACCGGCCGCCCGACGGGATTGGGCCGCTCCAGCAACCACACCGCTTTGCCGCGCTGCGCCGCCGCTTCGAGCAAATAGCGCAGCGTCGTGATGAACGTATAGATGCGGCAGCCCAGATCCTGCAGATCGACGAGGATGACGTCGCATGTCTCAAGCATTGCGTCGGTCGGCTTGCGTACCTCGCCATAGAGGCTGAACACCGGGACGCCATGAACCGGATCGTTGAAATCTTGGGACTCGACCATGTTGTCTTGCTTATCGCCGCGCAGGCCATGCTGCGGACCGAAGGCGGCCGTGATCTTGATATCGCCGCAGGCGGCCAAAGCATCGAGCGAATGGGTCAGGTCGGCCGTGACCGACGCGGGGTGTGCGAGCAAGGCGACACGCCTGCCGTTGAGCGGCGCGCGCAGCGCGGGTTCGGCGATAAGGCGGTCGATGCCGAATTTCATGACGTTACGGTTTAGGACAATTCAAGCGCAAAGCAATCGGCATGATGAAAGTCCGCCTTGCCGGGCGGATGCGCCAAGGCCCAATAGGATTTATGGCCATTCGTTTCTTCGAGCACCGCCGACAGGCCGAGACGCCACGGCGGCGTTAACCCGTCCAACTCCAGCGAGGCTTGCAATGTATAAGACTCGGCAGTCGATCGCACCTCGATCCGTGGCGCGGCAATCTCGGTCGCATCGCGCATTCCGCTGCGGTAGCTGCTGAATTGATAGGCCGCCCATTGGGTCGAGGGCGAGAAGTTGAATTCGTAATACGTGGAGCCGGTCGAAGGACGGACGAATGCCTCGAAGCAGGTGTGCCGCCACAGCTCATCGGCAGGCGCGGGCGTCACGACGGGCGGCACTCGCAAGCGGCTGATCCTGCCACTGACGACAAAGGACAGGAGCAAACTGCCCGGGTGCGGACGCGCGATGTCTACTTCGATCCGTGTCGCCGCGGCGCAAAGCGAGTCGGGATGAAGCCGCAAGGCGTGGCGCATAACGCCATTGTACAGATTATCGGCCTTCGCGCGCCCACGTGCCGGCGAGGCTGCCGATCAAGAGCAACAGCCCGAGCAGGCCGGCGAAGACCGGCAGCACGCCGATGCCGCGCACCACGCTGGCATCGCGCATTTTCAGGCCGATCCAGTCGTCGCCGCTATAGGTGCCGCCGGACCGCACCGCGACGATGCGCGGCACGTCGAGGCCGTTGCCGCTGTCGAGCCGGCGCGCCGCGCCACCGGTCGCGTTCGCAATCGGCGCCATCACGTCGGTTGTCGAGGTGACTTCGGCGAATTCGCGCGGATTGGCCGGGCCGATATTGGTGAGCGCGTTGAGCTTGCCGTCGGTGGCGCGCCACAGGCCGAGCTCGTCGGCGACGATGCTCTTTTCCCACACGCCCGGCTCCCCCGGATCGAGCTTGAGCACGCGGGACGCACCCGACGGCGAGGTCAGCGTCACGTCGGCGACGCTATCGGCCATGGTTTGCCGCCGCACCACGAGATTGCGGCCGCTCATGGTGAGCCGCAGCGCTTCCTCTTCGAGATCGGGCTCCTTCATCAGCCAGTGCGACAGCCGGCGCAGCAGATCGAGATGCGGGCCGCCGCCTTCAAAACCACGCGCCCAAAGCCAGATGTGATCGGACAATAGCAGCGCCACGCGGCCGTCGCCTTCGCGCGACAGCACCAAGAGCGGTTTTGCGTCCGGGCCCTGCATCACGGTCGTGCCGGTGGCGTTTCGCGTGTCGACGACGCGGAACCACTCGCTCCAGTTCGGCGGATTGCTCGCGGCGCCGTCGAGGCCACGCGTCACCGGATGGCGGCGGCCAAGCTCGGTAAGGCTCGGCCGGAAGGCCTGGTCGGTGACATTGCCATCGGGTTCGGCCGGCAGGATGGCATCGAGCGGCGTGCGCCACAGGCTGGTCTGGCTGGCGTAATCGGGCCCGGCCGCGACCAGCACCGCGCCGCCGTCGCGGACATAGCGGGTGATGTTGTCGAAATAGATGATCGGCAGCACGCCTTGCCGCGCGTAGCGGTCGAAGATGATGAGCTGGAATTCGCCGATCTTCTGCTGGAACAGTTCGCGGGTCGGAAACGCGATCAGCGACAATTCGTTGATCGGCGTGCCGTCCTGCTTTTCCGGCGGGCGCAGAATGGTGAAATGGACGAGATCGACGGACGCGTCCGACTTGAGCAGATTGCGCCAGGTCCGCTCGCCGGCGTGCGGCTCGCCGGAGACCAAGAGCACGCGCAGCTTGTCGCGCACGCCGTCGATCGTCACCACGGCGCGGTTATTGACCGTTGTCAGCTCGCCCAGCACCGCCGCCGCCTCGATCTCGACGATGTTCTGGCCGCCGTGCGGGATCGCGATATCGACATTCTGCGGGATGCCGACCGGAACGGTGCGGGTTTCGATGACGTCGCCGTCACGGCGCACAGTCACCGCGGCGCTGGTTTCCTTGGTGCCCTGATCCTCGACCTTGTACGTAATGGTCTGCGATTGGCCGACGATGCCGAAGCGCGGCGCGGCGATCAGCGCGACGCGGCGATCGCGCTCGTCCTTGCTGCCGGTGATGAGCGCATGAATGGGCGCGGCGAAGCCGAGCGCGCCGGTATCCTGCGGCACGTCGTGGACCCGGCCGTCGGTGATCATGATGACGCCGGCGACTCTGTCGGTCGGCACGTCGGCGAGCGTGGTGCCGAGCGCGGTGAACAGCCGCGTGCCGTCGGTCTCGCCGTCGGCCTGGCCGGCTTCGACGACGCGCACGTCGAGGCCGGGAATATGGCTCAGCCGGTCGACGACCGCGGCGCGCGCCGCCTCGGTCTGCTGGGTGCGGTCGCCGAAACTTTGGCTCGGGCTCTTGTCGACCACCACCACGGCGACCGAAGAGAGCGGATCGCGGTCCTCGCGGGTGAGCGACGGATTGGCCAGCGCCAGCACGACCAGCCCGAGCGCCAGCGCGCGGATCGTGGCGCCGCGGCTGCGCGACACGAACAGCAACAGCACGAGCACGACGGCTGCGGCAACGGCCGCCCACAATACGGGTTCGGCGACGAGCGGGGCGAACGCAATACCGAGATTCATGTTCAGCAGACCAGGATGTGTTTATCGCGCGTCATGAGCACCACGCTGGCTCGACGGTCGAACTTCTTCCGCATTCCGACTGTCTTCGGACGGAGCCGTAAGGTCAGTGCCCGGGACGATCATGACGGTGCCAGCCATGCAACCCCAGGGATCGCGCTTTTGCGATGGCGCTGTGGACGACAGGAATTGGGTTGAGCGGCGCGAAGTAATTTTGCGTTTGCTCATGGCCGTCTCCTTCGCATCGGTCTATTGCCCCAACCGCTCGAGCAGCGCCGGCACGTGCACCTGATCGGCTTTGTAATTGCCGGTCAGCGTGTACATGACGATGTTGACGCCGGCGCGGAAGGCCAGCTCGCGCTGGCGCGGCTCGCCTTCGACCATCGGCAGCATGGATTGGCCGTCGGACCGCGTCGCCCAGGCGCCGGCCAGATCGTTCGAGGTGATGATGATGGAGGACACGCCGTCGCCGCCGCGCGCCGGGCGTCCGGTCCGGTCTTCGTCGACGTTCGGCAGCGCCTCAACCCACAGCTGGCCAGTGTTGAAGCGGCCGGGGAAGTCGCGCAGCAGATAGAACGTCTTGGTCAACACGTGATCGCGCGGCACCGGCTCGAGCTCCGGCAAATCAAGCGAGGACAGGATTTTGCGCAGCTCCAGCATTCCCGGGCTGCGCGTTTCGCCGCCCGGACCGGGCGGCGCGACCACTGCATCGCGGGTGTCGAACAGCACCGTGCCGCCGTCCTTCATGTAGGTGTCGATGCGCTTCAAGGCGGCTTCGGTCGGCCGCGCCGCGCCCGGCGCGATCGGCCAATAGATCAGCGGATAGAACGCCAGCTCGTCGTGCGCGATGTCGAGCCCGATCGGATCGCCGGGCTCGAGCGCGGTGCGCTGCGCGAGGAACAGCGTCAATCCGGCGAGGCCGGCTTTGCTGATATTGTCGACCTCGGCATTGCCGGTGACCACGTAAGCAAGCTTGGTCTCGAGCGCCGAGGCCGGCACGTTGCCGACCCGGATATCTTCGGCGCGCGCCTGGGTCAGTGTCAGCGCGAGAACCGCGAAGAGAACAGCGATGCCGACTGTGGCGCGCGAGAACCGCGGGATCAGCCGCTGAATGCCGCCGCCGAGGAACAGCACCACCACGGTATCGAGCAGGAACAGCAAAAGCGCCGCGAGCAGGATCGGCCCGCGCAAATCCTGCGGCTCGCTGATGCGGTAGATTTCATGACGCGCATTGGCGAGCGGCGCGAAATCGAGCGGCGCCAGGCGATCGGCGGGCGCCAGCGTGTTGACGGCGATGAGGCCTTCGGCGGTGCCGTAAAAGCCCGGCGGATGATCGGCCGTCGCGCTTCCCGAATAATCCGACGGCACCGGCCGCGCGGTCGGCGGCGGCGCGATGAAATTGCCGAAACCGTCGAGCACGCGGCTTGGCGGCACCACTTCGCGCACGCTTTTGGTCTCCGCCTTGGCGGCGTCGGTCACGCTGGTGGTGCCGGCGAGCGCGACGATGCGTTTGAGCATTTCGACAAAGGCGCCCGACAGCGGCAGATCGGACCAGCGCGTGTCGCCGGTGACGTGGAACAGCACGATCAACCCTTTGCCGCGACGCGCGGCGGTGACCAGCGGCGTGCCGTCGGCCAGCGTTGCCCAGGTGTTATCGCTCAACGTGGCGTCGGGTTCCGCCAAGACCTGGCGCGTGACGGTGACGTCGCCCGGCACCGTCAGGCCGTTGAACGGGCTGTCGCGGGAAAATCCCGCCAGCGGCTGCGGCTTGTCCCAGCTCAAGCTGCCGCCGAGGATGCGGCCACCGCGCCGCAGCTTTACCGGCACCAGATCGTCATCGGACGCGGCGAGGCGGGGGCCGGCGAAACGCACCAGCACGCCGCCGTCCTCGACCCAGCGCGCCAGGCGATCGTGGGCCTCGCCGGTGACATTGCCGACGTCGGCGAGGATCAGCATCGGCAGGTTCTGATCGAGGAAATGCGTCACCGCGTCGGCCGGTGCTTCGCCTTGGGCGAGCCGCACGTCGGCGAACGGATTGAGCGCGCGCACGATGTAATAGCTCGACGACAACAGCGGCTCCGCCAATTCGACACTGGCGCCCGATGCGATGCCAACGGTGCGGCGGCGCCAGCGCTTGTCGAGCAATTGCACGGCGCCGGCGGAGCGCTCGCCGGAAATCTCGATGCGCGAGATGTCGTTGCGGATTTCGACCGGCAGCGCGAATTGCGCCTCGGCCTCGCGATCAGTGCCCTTGAACGTAAAAGCTGCTTCGCCGAGCGGCAGGCCTTTCAAATCGAGCGCGCGCGCCGTGCCGGTGTCCGCAGCCGCCGTCGAGGCGCGCAGCACTTTTACGCTGAGCGCGCCCGCAGCGTTGTCGGCCGCGGCCAGTGCATGGGCGCCGGCAATGCCGCCGTCGATGATGGTGATCGGGCGATTGTCGAGGGTTTGCGCCAGCGATTTGATGAAATCGGCGCCGCGGCCGAGATCGGTGCCGTCGGACAGCCACACCAGATCGACGTCGTGCACGGCGGCGAGGAACTGGGCAATTGCCGGCAACGCTTCGGAGCGATCGACGGTGTGCGGTTTTGGCTTCATCTGGTGCAGGCGGACGCGCGCCGAGCTCGCCGGCTCGAGCGAAATGTCGCGTGTGCCCTCGGAAAGGGGAATCAGCGCAACCGCGCGGCGATCGTCCTCGGCGCGGGCGATGATGTCGTTGGCGGTGCGCACGCGGGCGTCCCACGTGGCAGCGGCCGCCCAACCATCGTCGATCATGATGCCGATCGGGCCGCGCGAGTTCGATGCCGCCAGCGGCGGATGCCACAGCGGGCCGGCGGCGGCAATGATGACCAGCGCGGCGAGCGCAAGCCGCATTAGCGTGAGCCACCACGGCGTGCGCGCCGGCGTTTCCTCTTTGGGGGCGATTTCGAGCAAAAGCCGCGTCGGCGGAAAATCGATGCGTCGCGGCCGCGGTGGGATCAGGCGCAAGAGCCACCACAGCACCGGCAGCGTCAAAAGCCCGATCAGCACCAGCGGTTGGGCGAAGCCGATGGGCAAACCGGCGATCATGCCGTCACCGTTGCTTGAGCCGCCGGCCGCGGCCGGAATTCGCTATCGGCGGCAGCGGCGCCGATGCGGGCGTGCAACGCCAGCAGAAGCTCGCTCGCCGGCCGGTCGGTGCGATGGATGGTAAAGCTCCAGCCGAGACGGTCGGTCTCGGCGCGGATTTCGGCGCGGTGCCGCTGTACCCGCGCTGTGTAATCAGCGCGCCAAGTCTCGGCGCGGCCGGCGGTGATGCGGCCGCCGCCTTCCGGCTCGACGAATTCGACACGGCCCCAGTACGGAAACGTTTCTTCGGCCGGATCGACGATCTGCACCACATGGCCGCGGGCGCCGCTGCCGGAGAGTTGCGTGATGGTGCGCCGCACGTCGGCGATTTCGCTCCACAGATCGGAGAGCAGCACGACTTCGGCGAGCGGGGAGGGCGCAAAACTCGGCGGCAGGCTTGCGCGCTCGGCGCGATCATGCGCGATCGCCTGCGCCATCCGATCGACGACATTGCGGCTGCCGGTCGGCCGCGTCAGGCCGGGAATGCCGACGCGCTCGCCGGCCTCGACCAGAACCTCGGCGAGCGCCAGCGCGATGACCAGGGTGCGGAAAAGCTTCGAGTCGCGCACCAGCGGCGAAGCGAAATTCATCGACGGCGAGCGGTCGGGCCAGATCCACACCGTATGCGCTGCTTCCCATTCCAGCTCGCGCACATAGAGATGATCGTCGCGCGCCGAGCGCCGCCAATCGACCCGCGACGCCGGCTCGCCGGAGATGAAGCGGCGGTATTGCCAGAAATTCTCGCCGGGCCCTGCGCGGCGGCGGCCGTGCAGGCCGTGAATGACGGTAGCCGCCACGCGCCGCGCTTCCAGAATGAGCCGCGGCATGCTGGCGGCCAATGTCCGGCCGGCGCCGACCGCTCGTCCGACCGCCGCGCTGTCCTGATAGGTGCGCTTGGGCTCGGCGGCCATTCCGCTATCCGATCCGCGACTTCAGGCGGCCGACGACGGCTTCGATGCTTTCGCCCTCGGCGCGCGCCGTGAAGGTCAGCGCCATGCGGTGCTTGAGCACAGGCTCGGCGAGATCGAGCACGTCGTCGATCGACGGCGCGAGGCGGCCATCGAGCAGCGCGCGGGCGCGCACCGCGAGCATCAGCGCCTGGCTGGCGCGCGGGCTCGGCCCCCAGGAGATCAGTTTTGCGGCATCGCCACTTTCGGGCCCCGGCCGCGCCGAGCGCACCAGCGCCAAAATGGCTTCGACGACGGATTCGCCCACCGGCAGCCGCCGTACCAGCCGCTGCGCCGCCATCAGCTCTTCGGCCGTCATCGCCGGCTTGGCGCGGGTTTCGTCCGAGCCGGTGGTCTCGAACAAAATTTTGCGTTCGGCCTCGCGATCGGGATAGCCGACGTCGATTTCCATCAGGAAGCGGTCGAGCTGCGCTTCGGGCAACGGATAGGTGCCTTCCTGCTCCAGCGGATTTTGCGTCGCCAGCACATGGAACGGCTTTGGCAGATCGTGCCGCGTGCCGGCGATGGTGACGTGCTGTTCCTGCATCGCCTGCAACAGCGCCGACTGGGTGCGCGGGCTGGCGCGGTTGATTTCGTCCGCCATCAGGAGCTGCGCAAACACCGGACCGGGCAGGAAGCGGAAGCTGCGCTTGCCGGTCTGGCTCTCTTCGAGCACCTCGGTGCCGAGAATGTCCGACGGCATCAAATCGGGCGTGAACTGGATGCGCCGTGCGTCAAGGCCAAGCACGATCCCTAAGGTTTCGACCAGTTTTGTCTTGGCGAGGCCCGGCACGCCAAGAAGCAGCGCGTGGCCGCCGGACAGGATGGTGACCAGCGCCTGCTCGATCACCTTGTCCTGGCCGAAGATCACCGTGCCGATCGCGGCCTTGGCTGCGGTGACATGCGCCGCGGTCGATTCGGCGGTCCGCACGATCATATCTTCGAGCTTTTCGAGACCATCTCCGCCAGCAATGGGCATGGCTAACTCCTTGTCTTTGGGCCGTATTCTTGCACGGAGGAGATTCGCGCCTCAGCCACGAATCCAGCGCAGCCAACATTGCACTGCTATTGGGCACACATCATGCAATATACACGCCAGCCCGCGGTAACGCAGAGCTTGCGCTGATTCTTCATCCACAGGGATCACAACTTAGAAAACGGCGGCCGGGTTGGTGATCGCAATACCTCGAATAATCTCGCCCCCGGACCCACGTCCGGATGATAGGTTCCAGGCAAACCATGGCGAAGGAAGGGCAATCCGGCCTCGAGGCGATCACAGGCGCGCTAGCGCGCGCGGGCGGCAAGGGGCCGCCGCCGGTCGAGCGCTGGAACCCGCCGTTCTGCGGCGATCTCGACATGCGCATCGCCGCCGACGGCACCTGGTTCTACATGAAGACGCCGATCGGCCGGCCGGCGCTGGTGAAGCTGTTCGCCTCGGTGCTCAAGCGCGAGGGCGACAGTTACTTCCTCGTTACGCCGGTGGAGAAGTGCGGCATCACGGTCGACGACGCGCCGTTCCTTGCTGTCGAGCTCAACGTCGAGGATGGCGCTGAAGGCCGCGTGCTGCACTTTCGCACCAATGTCGACGATTGGGTTAAGTGCGGACCGGACCACGTGCTGCGCTTCGAGCCGGAAGCCGGCACCGGCGGGCTGAAACCTTATCTGCATGTGCGCCGCGAGCTTTGGGCGAAGGTGACGCGCACGCTGTTCTTCGATCTCGTCGAGATCGGCGAGGAGCGCGAGGTCGACGGCAAGGCGATGTTCGGCGTTGCCTCGATGGGCGCGTTCTTCGCCATGGCGCCGGCCGACCAGATGAGGGATTTTGCGTGAACGACCAAGCGGCACCATCGGCACATCCGGCGACGGCGGACTTTTTCGATCGCGCGCGCGCGCGGCTCAATCTCGACGTGCCGCGGGCCTTGACCGATCCGGCGGCGCAAGGCGTCCGCCGCGGCGATCTCGATCTCGATCCGGTGATGTGGGAACGCGCCGGCGTGAGCGCCACTAAGCCGGCCGCGGTGCTGATCCCGATCATTGATCGCGATGAGCCGACCGTGCTGTTGACCTTGCGCACCGCTGAGCTTGCCAGCCATGCCGGGCAGGTGGCCTTTCCCGGCGGCAAGATCGATCCAAGCGACGAAAGCCCGGTCGCGGCCGCTATGCGAGAAGCCAAAGAGGAGATCGGGTTGGCACCCGTGCTGATCGAGCCGATCGGCTATCTCGATCTCTATCTGACCTTTTCGGGCTTCCGCATTCTGCCGACGGTGGCGCGGGTCAAGCCGGATTTCTCGCTCATCCTCAATCCGTGGGAGGTGAAAGAGACGTTCGAAGTGCCGCTCGCATTCCTGATGACGCCGGACAATCACCAGCGCAAGACCCGCGACTGGAAAGGAATTCCGCGGGACTATTACGCCATTCCCTTCGGCGACCGCTACATTTGGGGCATCACCGCGGGTATCCTGCGGAATCTGTACGACCGGATTTACGGCGCATGATCAGGCCAATTCTTACCGAGATCGGGCTGTTCCTCACCCCTTTCGTGATCTATGCCGCGTTTCTGATCGCGACGCGCGCCGGCGTGCTCGATCCGCTGTCGTGGACGCTGCGGCGCGTCGCCGGCCTCGTCATTGTCTCTCTTCTCCTCATGATCGGCAGCTTCCTCTTGCTGGCGCAGTTCTCCGGCGCGCCGCCAGGCTCGACCTATGTGCCGGCCCATGTCGACGGCGGCAAGTTCGTGCCGGGAACGACGCGATGACCGACGGCGCGCATCTCGACAACGCCGCCTGGCTCAACGAGCCCGCGATCGCCCGCCTGCTGGCGCTGCTCGATCGCGACGGCGAGGAAGCCCGTGTGGTCGGCGGCGCGGTGCGCAATGCCCTGATGGGATTGCCGGTCGGCGAGATCGACGTGGCGACCACGGCGGTGCCGCAAGAGGTCGAGCGGCGCGTCGCAGCGGCGGGCTTCAAGACAAAACCGACCGGCATCGAGCATGGCACGGTGACCGCCATCGTCGACGGCCAGCCGTTCGAGGTGACGACGCTGCGCCAGGACGTCGAAACCTTCGGCCGCAAGGCCAAGGTGGTGTTCGGCCGCGACTGGAAAGCGGACGCCGAGCGGCGCGACTTCACCATCAACGCATTGTCGGTGTCGGCCGACGGCGAGATTTACGACTATGTCGGCGGGCTTGCCGACATCGCCGCGCGCCGGGTGCGCTTCATCGGCGAGCCGAGCGCGCGCATCGCCGAGGATTATCTGCGCATCTTGCGGTTCTTCCGCTTTCACGCTTGCTACGGCAAAGGCGCGCCCGACGCCGCCGGATTGCACGCCTGTATCGCCGCGCGCTCGGGCCTCGATACTTTGTCGCGCGAGCGGGTGCGGACGGAATTGCTGAAGCTTTTGCTGGCGCCGCACGCCACGCCGACGCTCGCGGTGATGGCCGAATCCGGCATCCTCGGCACCGTGCTCGGCGGCGTGCCGCTGCTTGCGAGCTTCGAGAACACGGCGAAGGTCGAAGCGGCAATCGGCGCTGCGCCTGACGCGCCGCGGCGCCTCGGCGCGCTCGGCGTCGCCGTGATGGAGGACGCGGAGCGGCTGTCGCAACGGCTGCGGCTGTCCAATGCCGAATTCGAACGCTTGATGGCGTTGGAATATTGGTGGCGCGTGCGGCCCGCGGCCGGCGAGCACGCCGGGTGCGTGCTGCTCTATCAGCTCGGGCCGGTATCGTTCGCCGATCGCGTGCTGGTCGCCTGGTCGCGCTCGGATGCGGGCGCGGCCGACCGCGCCTGGCACGACCTCGCGACCCTGCCGCAACGCTGGACCGCGCCGCGCTTCCCGCTCAAGGCGGCGGATTTCCTGAACCGCGGCGTACCGAAAGGACCGGACATGGGCGCAGCGTTACGCGCCGCCGAACAGGCCTGGATCGACGCGGATTTTCCGGAAGATCGCGCGGCCATCGACGCGATCGCCGATCGCGCGGCGCGGCAAACGCCGGCGTCCGCCTAGCGGTTTAAGGATTCGCGGGCGCGCAGCGCGCGCAACCGGCGCCGGCCACCCGCGGCGACTTCCTGCAAGCGCGGCCGGACGCGGGCCATCATGCGACGCGGCCGCATGCGCTCGACCTGCATTTCGTTGCCGCGCCAGACAAACTCGCTGCCGCCGAGCGCCTTGAAGAACAGCACCGGCAAGAGACAATCGCGCATCAGCCCGTAAAACGGATAGAGAAACGGCAGATGCCATTCGGCCGCCGCCGCGAGCAACATTTCGCCGCCATACCAGATGGTGCCGAGCGCGCCCGCGCCCAGTGCCGGCGATAGCCCGATTGCGCTCGCCACGATGGCTGCCGCGATCATCGGCAGCACGCCGCCGGCCAAAATTTCCGGCAGGAAGTAGGGCAGGAAGCTCGCGCGCCGCAGCCGCGCCCAGCGCACTTGACGATTCCAGACTTCCGCGGCGCCGCGCCACAGCATGGTTTTGCCTTGCGCGAAACCGCGGCCGAAGCTGTCGATGACATATTGCCAGCGCGCCTGATAGGTGTTGAGAAACGCGCATTCGAGCTCGGCCCAGACGCCTTGCGGACGGCAGCCGACCGGCGGCGAAGCGACCAGCCCGGTATCGGCGCGCCAGCTGGCGAACAACTGTCGCAGGTAGTCGCGCGGCATCAGCACGTTGCTGTCGGCGAGCACGATCCAATCATGACGCGCCGCGCGCCAGCCCTTGACCACATTGTTGAGCTTCGGATTGCCGCTCACGCGGTCGTCGCCGATCAAGAGCCTCGCGTTGGCGCTGCCGTGCTCGGCGATCAAAGCCTCGACCAGCGGCACGACGGGATCGTTCGCGGTCGCGACGCAGAACAGGATTTCGTAATGCGGATAATCAATGTCGAATGTTGAACGCAGCGTATCGGCGGCATAGTTGTCCAGTCC
>Ga0210398_10004194_pt1 | contig 13596 bp, 12 predicted proteins | sample IncBWC4OmetaG_FD_161047 | JGI IMG/M metagenome (GOLD analysis project Ga0210398, IMG submission 161047) | Forest soil microbial communities from Barre Woods Harvard Forest LTER site, Petersham, Massachusetts, United States - Inc-BW-C-4-O | ecosystem: Environmental > Terrestrial > Soil >... | reverse complement strand
AGGCAAGGTGCGGTTTATCGAGACCGTGCATCTCGACAAGCGTACGGATGCCAAGGTCAGAATTCCGGAACGTTAGAGCTCAAGCAGAGCAACAACTACAGGCCTTCTCTAGCGGGGAGGCCTGTGGTCGTGGTCGACTGCAAGCAAATGCCCTGTCATCCTGAGCGGAACACCCCGCTTCTTGCATTAGTTCAAAGTGGACGCTATCACGCTCATTCTCCTTGCTTGCACTGCCGGCGACGCAGCCGGCCACTTTGTGAATTAGAATGGATCATGTTGACCCGCCCCATCCGTCTCATAGCCATCGACATAGATGGCACACTGCTCGATTCCAAGTTCCAGATTTCGCAAGCCAATCTGGACGCGCTGCGGCGCGCCCACGAGGCTGGCATCGAAATCGTGTTGGGAACGGGGCGCAGGCACAAGTTTGCCTTGCCTATCGCCGAATCCCTGGGCTTCGATCTCTGGCTGATCAGCTCCAACGGCGCGGTCACCCGCTCCATTTGTGGCGAATCATTTCATCAGGACCTACTGCCGCAAACCACGGCCCTCAAGCTTAGCCAGCATATGCGCGAGTTCCGCCATCACATGGTATTAACCTTCGATCGCGAAGGTTTGGGGGCTATTGTTTGCGAAAGCCATCAGCATCTTTACGGCGTCATTCAACGCTGGATGGAAAAGAACGCGCCCTATATTGAGTACGTCGACCCCATCGACAAGGCGCTTACGGTGGATCCGATTCAGGCCATGTTCTGCGGCCCAGTCGAGCTGATGCAATTGGCGCTGCGGCAACTGGCCGATTGCGACTTTGCCCGGGAATTCACAGTGCTACGAACACAGTACGACCATCGCGATTTGTCCATCCTCGACATCCTGAATGCAGGCTGCTCCAAGGGACACGCCTTGGAGCGCTGGGCTCACCATCGCGGCATTTCGGCGTCTGAAGTAATGGCCATCGGCGACAACTATAATGATATCGAGATGTTGACCTTTGCGGGCCATCCGGTAATCATGGGAAATGCCGCCGGCGATCTTAAGTTGAACGGCTGGACCGTTACCCTGCATAATGACGAAAGCGGCGTAGCTGCGGCCATCGACCAGGTATTGGATCCGAAGACGGCGAGCGTGAATGCGTAGAATTGATTTCCAGTTCGATATGGTCCGTTACGATTTGTCATCCCGAGTGCGGGTGGCGCTTCGCCGTAGTCGAGGGACCTGCTTTCCTCGGCTGAGTCGAATGTCCAGACTTCTTCAGCTCGGCGTGCTTGGCCTGCTATTCACGCCTCTTCTTCACGCTGCCGAAGTGGCTAATCTGACCAATGGATTCAGCCTGCGTCACGATCATCACCAGGGGGTCGGCACAACCACACGCTTGTACATGAGCGCCGATGACGCGGCAGGATACATCGACGTCCCGACCGCCGACATCGAAGGCTTCGAACCAGCTCCGCCGGAACTCTCAGACGCCGCTACTCCGAGCCAGAAACCTCAGGATCTGCAGACCATCGTGAGCGCTGCCAGTAGTCAACATCAGGTTGACGCCGATTTCATCGCCAGCGTGATTCACGCCGAGAGTGCCAATAATCCGCGCGCGGTTTCGCCTAAGGGCGCACAAGGCCTGATGCAGCTGATGCCCGGCACTGCCGGCAAATTGGGAGTGAAAGACAGTTTCGATCCGACCGAGAACGTTGACGGCGGCGTGCGCTATCTGCGCGAACTGCTGCTGCTCTATAACGGCGACATGATTAAAGCTCTGGCCGCTTACAATGCCGGCCCGCAACGCGTCGAGCAATACAAGGGCGTTCCGCCATATCGCGAAACGCATGCCTACGTGGCACGCGTCATCAAAGACTACAACCGCAAGAAGTTGGCGGAGCGCAAACAGGAAGCGTCAGCGCAAACCCATCAGGCTAAGTCAACCAAACCGGCAATCACTCAGACCGCCGCCAATTCCGCCGCCGGTAACGAATAGTCTGGTTTGACCCCGCTCCTCCACTCATTTACCTTGACCCTTAGGCCTCACGGGCGAACCTACTGACTTTCCTCACATGAACAAGAAACGCATCCTGATCCTGGTCATCGTTCTGATCGCGCTCTGCCTGCTGATCTATCTGCAGATTCGCGCCTGGAAGACCTTCGACTGGGCCATGTTCTGGAATCGTAGCGAGCACGTGAATTGGCTCTACGTCTTTTACGGTCTGGCACTCACTTATCTGGCTTACGTGTTGCGCGCGGTGCGCTGGCGCGTCTTTCTGAAGCCGGTTCGCAAGACCACCACCATGCGGCTGATGGCACCGCAATTTGTTGGCTTCGCTGCACTGGCGCTACTGGGCCGCGCCGGAGAAATGATCCGCCCTTACATCATCGCCAAGAAGGAACGTCTCACCTTCACCTCGCAAGTTGCGGTGTGGGGGGTGGAGCGCATCTTCGACATGGGCGCCTTCGCCGTGATGCTGGCGCTCAGCTTCCTGTCGCCCGATCTGCGCTCGCTTCACTTTTATCGCCAGCTGCGTGAGGCGTCGTTCTTCCTGATGGCTTTGATCGTGGTGCTGGTAGTGGGAGTGGTCATCGTGCGCCGTTCGGGCGATCGGGTGGCCCAGTTCCTGCACGACCGTTTCGTCGGATTCGCTCCCAAGTTGGCGCATCATGTGCAGGAAAAAGTTCTGTCGTTCAGTCATGGTCTGGAAACCATTCAGGATGTTAGCTCGGCGCTGCAGCTGGTCGGCGTCTCGTTCGTGATGTGGGTTATCGTCGCGTTCGCCTACTACGCGGTTACTCACGCTTATCCGGGTCAGCTGCGAGCCCTCACTCTGCCTCACGAAGTGGTTCTGATGGGATCCAGCATGGTGGGTTCGATGTTGCAGTTGCCGGCCGTCGGCGGAGGATCGCAACTGGCGACCATCAGCATGCTGAGCGCGGGGTTCGGCATCGAGCACGAACTGGCCGTAAGCTGCGGCATTCTGCTCTGGGCGGTAACGTTTATGTCGGTAATACCGGCGGGGCTGGCCATCGCCCGGCACGAGCACGTATCGATTCGCGCCGTCGCCCAAGCCGAAGAGAAGGCTGCGGCGCTGGCAGAATAGAAGCGGGCATCAACCGCATCGACGACACGGTGGTTCTTGAACTCCGTGTCCTGCGTGCCTCCGTGGTGCACCGGATTCGCCCTGTTACAATCGAAGTGCAGCTCCCTCATCCATGAAGTGCCCGTTTTGTGGCTTTGAAAACGACAAGGTAGTCGATTCGCGCGAAAGCAAGGAAGGCGAGTCCATCCGCCGCCGCCGCGAATGCCTGAAGTGCGAGAAGCGCTTCACCACCTACGAGCGTATCGACGAAATTCCTTACATGGTGGTGAAGAAAGACGGCCGCCGGGAGAAATTCGAACGGCAAAAAGTCCTTAGCGGATTGCTGCGGGCTTGCGAGAAGCGACCGGTCTCCATGGGCAAGCTGGAGCAGATCGTCAATGACGCCGAAGGCTTCGTGGTCGATTCCGCCGAACGTGAGCGCAAGACCAGCGAAATTGGCGAGCTGATTATGAATCGTCTGAAAAATATAGACAAGGTTGCCTATGTGCGGTTCGCTTCGGTTTATCTGGACTTCAAAGACGTACGCGAGTTCATGGCGGAGTTGAAGGAACTGCTCGACAGCAAGGAGAGCGGGTCGGCAAAAGCCAAGCCTGGAGAACCTTCTTATTAAGAGTCATCTCATAAATCATTATGGGGTGTATCAGGGCAAGACTTTAGTCGTGCCGAACGCAGTGCAGAAAAGGGTCGGCGCTTTAGCCCCAGCAAAAGCCTGCCCCTCAGGGGCTGAAGCCCAGGTTATCTTTGGCCCTTATGGCACGGCTGAAGCCGAGCCCTGATACAAAGCGATTTCTGAGATAGGTCTAGTAGGACGGCAACCCGAAAACGTACCCGTAAGCCATCTTACCAGTGAGAAAACAGAGCCCAATAAACCAATGTCAACTTCGCACAAAGTTACGTTAATTCCCGGCGATGGTATCGGTCCTGAGGTCGTGAGCGCCGCAGTTCGCATCCTGGAAGCCACCGGCGTCAAGTTCGAATGGGAAAGCTATGCCGCCGGCGCCGAAGCCTTCGAGAGATATCACGAGTACATTCCAAAAGAGCTGACCGAATCCATTGAGCGCACCCACATCGGACTCAAAGGCCCGGTGACGACGCCCATCGGCGGCGGCTTCTCCAGCATCAACGTCGCGCTGCGCAAGCAGTTCGAGCTGTTCGCCAACTTCCGGCCGATCCGTAATCTACCGGCAGTTCCCACGCGCTACCCTGGGGTCGATCTGGTGGTGATACGGGAAAACACCGAAGGCCTTTACTCCGGCATCGAACACGAAGTGGTGCCCGGGGTGGTCGAGAGCCTGAAGATCATTACCGAGAAAGCTTCCACGCGAATCGCTCGCTTCGCCTTTGAGTATGCCCGGCGCATGCACCGCAAAAAGATTCACGCCATCCACAAAGCCAACATCATGAAGTTATCGGATGGGCTGTTCATCCGCTGCTCGCGCAATATCTCCAAGGAGTATCCCGAGATCACCTATGGCGAGCACATCGTAGACAACACCTGCATGCAACTGGTGATGAATCCCTATCAGTACGATATGCTGCTGTTGGAGAACCTTTACGGCGATATCATCTCCGATCTGTGCGCGGCCTTTGTGGGCGGACTAGGCCTGGTGCCCGGAGCGAACTTCGGACACGAAATCGCTATCTTTGAAGCAGTACATGGCTCGGCGCCTGACATCGCGGGTAAAGACATCGCCAATCCCACCGCGGTCCTGCGCTCTGGAATTCTGATGCTCCGCCATCTCGGGGAAGAGAACGCCGCCAATCACATCCGGCTGGCGCTGGAAAAAGTCTATGGCGAGAGGAAACATCTTACCCGCGACGTAGGCGGCACCGCCGGAACCAGCGAGTTCGCCGACGCCATGGTCGAAGCACTGCACGTAATCCCACCGCCAAAGCCGGAGCTGCAGGAAGTGGAACTGTAGACACCGTTCTTCGAAAGGGCGCCCCCCTGCTGCGTCGATCACTTTCCCGTCGCCGCCGGCTGCACTTCCCTGCCCTGATGCCACACGGCGACAATCTTCTGGGTGTTGTGAATGTCGTCCAGCGGATTGCCATCCAGCACGATCAGGTCCGCCTGTTTGCCGACTATCAGCGTGCCGGTTGTCTGCTCGATGAGCAGAAGTTCGGCGTTTGTCTTAGTGGCGCATTCAATGGCCTGCATCGGTGTCAGACCGGCCTGTACCATCATCGCCAACTCCTGATGCTCGGCAAATCCGGGGATACGCGATGGAATAGCGCCGGAATCGGTGCCGAAGCCGACTTTCACTCCCGCATCGTAGACCAGCTTCAGGTTCTTCTCATCAGTAGCGAAGTCGCGCTTGTGCAACTCGAGGTTCGGATCGCGTTCTGCTTTCTGGATTGCCGCATCACTGGTGAGCGCCTGCAATAACTCGGGGCTGACGGCCTTCTGTAAAAAGGCATCGCCCTTCCATTCCGGATGATCGACAAAGGCAAACGATGACGAATCGACCGTCAAGGTGGGAATGTAATAGACGCCGCGCTGCTTCATCGCCGTCAACAATTCTTCATCGACCACCTGATCGCGAACGCTGTGTGCCAGCACATTCACTCCGTCGGCGACCACCGACTTGGCGTCGGCCAGATAGTAAATGTGCGCCGCCACCGGAAGCTTGTCGTGATGTGCTTCCTCGATTACCGCGCGATAAATTGCCGGGTCCATCGACGGCTTGGTGCCGTGCAGGTTGTCGACCCAGATTTTAACGAAGTCGGTATGACGTGCAGCCATGGCGTCGATGTCGGCCCGAGCCTCGGCGGACGTCCTCGGCGTGTAAAGCTGATCGGGAGCGTGCGGCAGCGGGGGCGCGGCATCCGGCACGCCAATACCGCGATCGGCGCTGTACACCGTCGCGCCATCCAGCTTGCCTGCGCGTTGCTCGGCTCGCACTTCGTAGATCAGGTCACGATTCACTCCCAGAGACAACATGCTGGTGACGCCGTAGCGCTCATACTGACGCAGCTCAGCAAGCACGTTTTCCTTCGTATAGCACGTGGCTGAATTCTGCGTACCGCACACCAGCGCCAGATGTCCGTGGGCGTTGATCAGCCCCGGCATCACCGTCTTGCCGGAGTAGTCGATCACGCGTGCCGATGCAGGGGCGTCCGAACCAGCTTTGATGATGCCAACAATCTTGCCGCCGCGGATAGTGATGAACATATTGTCTTTTGGTGGGGCTCCGGTGCCGTCGATCAGGCGGACATGCGCTAATACAACTGTTTGCGGCTCCCGGTCAGCGGCTTGCGTGTTTGGGACGGATAGCAGAGTCAGGACAAGTGGCGCTAGAGGCAGCAAAAAGTAACGCATCGGCAAGCCTTCCTTTTTTGGACGTGCTTCGATGATCGCACGCCGCACGAATCGAGAGGCAATCACCTCCGCTCGGCAGCGGCTTTGAATAGTACAATGAAGAGTTTCCTCACAGCGCTGGTTTCATCAAGTAAGGGTCTGACACGTGATTCGCAAGGGCTACTGCAGTTTTCTCTTCATATTGCTGGGAATATCGTTTTCGATCGGCTGCAATAAAAGTGCGACGGTCGTTGTATCTCCGGACTCGCACGTTGCAGCAAAATCTACACCAATCGATCCGGCCACCACAGCCACCATCACCGGCACCATCAGCTTTGAAGGCACTTCGCCCCGAGCCAAGCCAATCGACATGTCGAACGATCCCGGCTGCAAGGGGAGCGCGGCATCCGAGCAGGTTGTCGTCGACGATGGCCATCTGGCCAACGTGCTGGTTTACGTGAAAGACGGCCTGGGCAATCGCAACTTCGATCCGCCGCAGCAGAGTGTCACCATTAAGCAGGAAGGCTGCCGCTACGTTCCTCACATGGTCGCCGTGATGACCGGCCAGCCGGTACGCTTTGAGGACGACGACCAGACCCTGCACAATATTCATTCCATGTCCAAGCACAATAGCGAATGGAACCAGTCGCAGATGCCCAATTCTCAGCCGCTGGACAAGACGTTCAGCAATCCCGAACTGAATGATTCCCATCAAGTGCAATCAGCATCCGTGGATGCATATGTATCTCAGCGTGATTGGCAATCCATTCTTCGCGGTCACTGGAAAGGACGGCAAGTTCACGCTGCAAGGCCTGCCGCCGGGTACTTACACCATCGCCGCAGTGCAGGAGAAGTATGGCGAGAAGACACAGACTGTCACCGTGGGCCCAAAGGAAGACAAGAGAATTTCTTTCAGCTACCAGGAGTAGGCAGGATGATCTAGGTTCCGACCGTCTCGGCCAGCGCCATCACCAATTCGCGTTCGCGCGGACCATCCAGCTCGATCAGCACCACGCGTTGCCACGTCCCCAACAGTAGTAAGCCGCTTTCCACCATCAGACTGACCGTCGTTCCAATCATGGCCGACAGAATGTGATCGGGCACGTGCTCGGGATTGTGTTCATGGCGGTAGTCGAGCTTGGGCACCATCAGTTCGAAGGCGTCGAGCATGTCGAGGTCGGTGCCGGGATCGAGATCCGCGGTGGTCAGCGCCGCCGTGGTATGCAGCAGGCTGAGCTGGCAGATTCCGCTCTTGTCCTCGTACTGCTTCCAGAGGACAGCTTCCAGCTTCTGCGTGATATCGATGACCTCGCGCTTCTTGTGCGTTTTGATGGCAAGACGATGCATGGCTGACCTTATTCTTCCACCCCGGCAAGTCCAAACCCAGGACTCGCCGAGGACCCCGGATTCGGCGTGAACAACTCGAGCCGGACGCGCCAGGTGACGGACTGTCCGGGCTGGAGCAGAACCATGCCGGTGTCTACACTTCCCCAATCCTGGTTGTAAGGATCGGGCAGGTTGAACTGCGGCTCGATGGCGACAAAATTCTTCTGCGGAGGAGCATACACCTGGATACACTTGATCCGTGGCGAAAGTATAATCAGCCTCAGGCCGTAGTTAGCCTCCGGATCGATGATCTCAGAAACCGTACTCCCCTCCGCGTTGTAATTCAGATTAGAGAAATTGTCATCCAGATATTGCGTTTCCAAGGGCCGTCCACCGGGAACGGAAAAGTCGTACGGCGTCCCCTTTACCGGCACGCGCTCGCCGGTGGTAAACGTATCGTCATAGTTGTTCATGACGGCACGCGTCTCACTGGGAAGATGCAATCGCACCTGCTGCCTGTTTCCGCTCGGCAGGACAAAATATGGATGCCACCCTATGCCCATGGGAAGCGGCTGACGGCCAACATTTTTCGCCGTGACCGCCATTTCGAAGGCGTCGTGAGTCAGGCTGGTTTCGACCTTCACGTCGGTGTCTGACAGCCAGTGCCCGTCGAAGTTGCCAGCGTGCAGCAGGGCAGAAATGGTCGACGCTTTCTCACCGTTTTGCACGTGCACATCCTGAAATTGCGAACGTCGCATCAAGCCGTGGATCGCATGCTTTTCCGCTCCAGGCTTGTCGCCGCTCCAGTTGGCGGGGAGCGTGACCGTCTTCCCGGCTACCGTCGCGGTAATCGTCTTGCCGTCGGCCGAAAGCTTGCCGCGAATGCGATTGGCAAACGGCAGGAGAATGGCGCCGCCCATTTTGAAGATCTGGTTGCCGAATTCATCATCACCCTGGTCCAGCAATTTCTCGGCTTCCGGCAGCGGAGGGGAATTCAGCAGGTCGATCTCGCCTTTGCCCGGAAGATAGGCTTTGATCTGGAGCACTGCCATGCCGCGTCCGGGCAGAATTTCCGCGGCGAGAAATTGCGGCTTACCGCGATCTCTGACATCCGGACAGCGAAGCGTGGCCACTGACTCTCCTCCAACTAAAATTGTCTGAGACCGTTTAGACGCTTCATTCGCCTGGGCTGTGGCTTCGCTGCTCTCCATCAAAACCCAGCCCGACACCAGCCACGAGACGAACAGTAGACCGAGACGGACTCTACGCCAGCACACCACATTCATAAATGACCTGCCCTATCCAAACTGGCGACTCCACCACAACGTGAACAGGCGCATTGGCTTAGCCATTTCCGCCTAACGGTTCTAAACTCGGTCCTCAATCTGGCCTGGCGATGCCCGTCTATCCTAAGCCTTGGGCTCAGCTGAAGGAAAGATAGGTCGATCGACATCCGCGAGTGGTCTACAGGCGTGCCTGTCAGAGGCTAAAACGGAAGTCGGCTCAAATCTCGAGGTATTGGCTTGACTATCTCGAATAGCTGGCCAAGAATGCTCCAGATCGCAAAAGACTTGGTACCGACAATCACCCAGCCGGAGTCTATAGGTATGGAACCGGTATAAAGGGCGAAGACGGCAGCCTTGGAGATTGCGCTATGATTTCTGCCTCGCTTTGCGCATCGACCTGCAAAATGCGGGCGCGGAGCTGGCTGCTCCCCTGGGGCACGGCTGTCGCGCTGTTGCTCACCGGACCGCTCGCCGCTCAAACGTCTTCCAGCAATGCGCAGAACACGCCGCCCTCACTCAGTGCCTGCGAGTCGGTGCCTCCGGATACACCCCATTCTGATGCTCTGCGCAAGGTGTGCGAGTATGCTGTGACCATTCCCCAGCGAATGCCGAATTTCACCTGCGAACAGAAAGCTACGCGCTACCTCAGCGGCCAGCCGGCAGATGTGGTCACCGCCATGGTGACCTACGAAGACGGAAAAGAGTCGTATCGAGACATCAAGTCTAACGGCGAGGCGGCAACTGATAGAAAAGTGCTGGATTCGGGCACGTGGTCAACTGGCCAATTCGGCGCGCACCTAAGGAGTCTGTTCGACACCACTAATAAGGTCAACTTCCAATTTCTCCACCAGGACCAGATCCACGGCCGCCGGGTCTTAATCTTCCAATATCGGATCGCTCACCAGGACGTTCCGGCGTGGCGATTACATGTCCACGGCCAGGTTCTCGCCCCTCCTTATCACGGCCAGCTATTGATCAACGAGGACAGTGGTCAGCTTTTCCGGCTGCAAGTGGTAGCCACCGAAATACCACCAGCCTTTCCTTTGCGCAGCGCCGACCTGGAGATTGACTATCAAGATGTCTCGTTCGGCGACGGCACCAGTTTTGTGCTTCCGCTCCAGTCGGTGGTCAACGGCAGCGACCATGATGGGAGGAATAATAGCAATGTGCTGGAATTCCGCAATTGTCATAAGTTCAGGGCTACCTCGCGTATTGTGCCGCAGTAATCACCATCGTTGACCGACTTGTTAGTGGCGGGAAGCAGGAATTTCAAGTAAAGTGAACTGCGCTCCCCGCCAATGCTTAACCTTAGATCGATGAAGTTGGTCCAAAATCGTGACTACGCTCGCGACATAGGCTGTTGGGCTGGTGTTCGGACGATTGTCAGCGTTCTCAACTCGCTCCAAACAACCGGGCGACGCCTGAGCTTGTACAGCAGCGGAAAAATGGTAACAACCAGAAAACATGGAATCTCAGTCGGGAGCCGGCCAGCCTTGAGGCGTCCTTTCGCGGGTTTGTTTGTACTGGCGCTGTACGTTTTGGCTGCGTTGTTATCGTTGCCGGCATTGGCCCAGACTGCGACTACGCCGTCGACAACGCCGGAGTCGACGGCTCAACCCACCGACAAAAGCGCGCCTGAAGTCTCTTCCCGCGAGGAAACGACTACCTTCAAAGTAAAGGTCAATCTCGTCGAAGTCCGAGTCGTGGTCCGCGACGCTGCAGGGCATGCCATCGGTACTCTCAAGCAGGAAGATTTTCAGCTGCTGGACAATGGCAAGCTGCAGACCATCAGCAAGTTCAGCATGGAGCAGGCGGGACAAAATCGGCCAATCTATCACGATCTGGCTAACGGTCCGGGCGAGCCGCCGCCGGCGAATCCGCAAGTTGTTCCGCAGCGCTACATCGCTTACCTGTTCGACGACATTCACCTCAGCGTTTCCGATTTGGCGCAGTCCAGAAATGCGGCAGAACATCAGTTGCAAACGCTGCAGCCCGGAGATCGCGCCGCCATCTATTCCACCTCCGGCCAGGCTCAGCTTGACTTCACCGATGATCGGGCGCAATTAACCGCGACTTTGAATCGCTTGCAGCCGCGGCCAATCGCGAACACTTCCGTAACCCCGTGTCCGAACATTTCGTACTATATGGCCGATATGATCGTGAACAAGAATGATCCCCAGGCGACGGCGGTCGCGACACAAGATCTGATCGACTGCGGGGCTTCCGTTGGGCCTTATAGTCAAGCAAGCATCCAGATGCAGGTCAGGGCTGATGCCCGGCAGGAACTCATTGCAGGCGGGCAGGAAGTTCGGCTTTCTCTGGGAACGTTACAGGCAGTGGTGCGGCGAATTTCTGTTATGCCCGGGCAGCGAATCATCATCATGGTCTCTCCGGGCTTCATGAATACCGAATCGCTGCTAGAGCAGTCAGAGTTGATGGATCGTGCCTTGCACTCCAACGTTGTCATTAACACGCTCGACGCTCGCGGGCTTTACACGAATATGCCGGACGCCAGCGTGTCGCGCCCTCCGACTGCCTCCATTGCCGGGCTGGTGCAGCAGTATCGCACTGCGGAACTGTCGGCGGATGCCGATGTGATGGCCGAGCTTGCTTATACTACCGGCGGCACATTCTTCCACAATAACAACGACCTGGGCGAGGGCTTTCAACGCCTGGCAGCACAGGCGGAGTTTTCGTATCTGCTTGGCTTTTCGCCGCAAAATCTAAAGACCGACGGACATTTTCATAAACTGAAGGTCACGCTGAAGAGTCCGGCCAAGGGCGCCATCCAGGCGCGCAAGGGATACTATGCTCCTCAGGGCGCGACCGATCCGGCCGATCAGGCAAAACAGGCAATCGAAGAAGCGGTCTTTTCGCAGGAAGAGTCGCGTGAGATCCCGGTGGAAGTGCACACCCAATTCTTCAAACCCGACGACAATGATGCCAAGCTCTCGGTGGTGGTGCATATGGACGTGCGGCACATTCACTTTCGCAAGGTGAATGGCAGGAACGACAATGATGTAACGGTTGTTTCCGCCGTCTTCGATCGCAATGGCAATTTCGTCACCGGCAACCAGAAAGTGCTGCAATTGCGCTTGAAGGATGAAACACTGGAAGGCCGCCTCGGCTCAGGCATTAGCTTGAAGAGCAGCTTCGACGTCAAGCCGGGAAACTACGTTGTACGCCTGGTGGTCCGCGACGAAGACGGACAGCTGTCGGCGCAAAACAGTGCGGTCGTAATTCAGTAAGTCCGGAGGTTGCCCATGAAATCCCGCCGTCTTCCAGTTGCGTTCTTGCTCATGGCGCTGACGACCTGCACCGGCTGGATCTCAGCCTGGCCCCAAACCCAGAAGACGCAGCCGCCGGCACCGGCAGAAGGTTCCACGACTCCCACCATCAAGGCAGAGACGCGTTTGGTTCTGGTCGACACCGTGGTTACCGACAAGAATGGCAAGTACATTCGCGATCTGACTCAGAAGGACTTTCGGGTATGGGAGGACAACAAGGAACAACCAGTTAAGACGTTCTCCGCCGAAACTGACGCCTCGGCTCCCTCCGACAACCAGCGGCGCTACCTGATCTTGTTCTTCGATAACTCCACCATGAACATGAACGATCAAGCGCAAGCCCGGGCGGCTGCCTTGAAGTTCCTGGACAGCAATGCGGGTGGGAATCGCTATATCGCGGTGGTGAATTTCGGCGGAACTCTGCGCGTCGCGCAGAACTTCACCAACGACGCTGATCGATTGAAGCAGGCCGTACGCAATCTGAGTTTCTCAGCGTCGTCTCCCAACCCCGCGGGAGCGGCAGCCGGGCCGGTACAAACGTTGCCGGTCGGGATTCCACAGGTGGGAAATGCGCAGACCAATTTCGGGGTGCGCACGCTGCTATTGGCCATACGAAATATGGCGAAGGGATTGGCGTCTGTCCCCGGAAGAAAAACTCTGGTGCTGTTGTCCGACGGTTTTCCGCTGAACCCTGCCGATCCCAACTTGCCGGAACAGATGTCGGAACTGACAGCGGCGATCGACAGTTGCAACAAATCCAATGTGGCGATCTATCCCATCAACGTTCACGGTCTGACGACGCCCATAGGCTTTGCTCCGGAGCCGCAATTTTTTCCTGACTCCGATGGCGGACACCTGGTGAGTGCGACCCTAACTCTGAGCGGCGATCCTGACGAGGCGCCGGCCCATTTGCTTTATGTGCAGCACGGAGGAGGATCTGGCGGAGGCGGCGGACATTCGGGCGGCGGGACCGGAGGAACAGGAACCGGTAGCGGACACACAGGAACAGGGACGGGAACCGGAACTACGGGTGGCTCTCGCACCGGCACCAGCAGTTCCCAACCGACGAGCTCTGTGCTGAATGCTCCCTACAGCCAGGCCCACACCTTGCTGCAGCCGATGGCGAATGGCACAGACCCGCGGCAGGTTCTCTATGAACTGGCGTCGGGGACAGGCGGTTTTGCCATCGTAAACAGCAATGATCTGCTGGGAGGATTGGAGAAGATTGCCCAAGAGCAGACCCAGTATTATCTGCTGGGATATACGCCTCCCGCCTCGGACGAGGGCAGCTGTCACACCTTGCGAGTGAAGGT